>Ga0306926_10002796_pt1 | contig 17853 bp, 14 predicted proteins | sample flu12Cox44000178_FD_203759 | JGI IMG/M metagenome (GOLD analysis project Ga0306926, IMG submission 203759) | Lab enrichment of tropical soil microbial communities from Luquillo Experimental Forest, Puerto Rico - flux8day.12C.oxic.44.000.178 (v2)... | ecosystem: Environmental > Terrestrial >... | reverse complement strand
GACAGCAACCCGAATACCGGGATCCCGACCGTCACCTGGCGGATCCGCGAGGGCGAGAACCCTGGGTATACCCTGTTCGACCTGGCCGACCGGCTCCGCACCCGCGGCTGGCAGGTCCCCGCCTACACCCTGACCGGAGCCGTCTCCGACATCGCCGTGCAGCGCATCCTGGTCCGGCTCGGCGTCAGCCACGACATGGCCTCCCTGCTCCTAGACGACTTCCGCGACGCGATAGCCCACTTCGGCCGGCACCCGGTCACCGCATCGATGACCAAGGAGGAATCCGGCGGATTCAGCCACCTGTAATGCACTCGACGCTCCCCGCCCTCCTCACCTGCAGTCAGTCGCCGGCCGGCCCGGTGCGGCAATTCCTAAGGCTGCTCGGCCTGGTCTCGGCCGATGCGCCTCGTCCGGCCACAATCGTGGCACGCCGTTCGAACGCCGCTGGGTAATGAACCATACGACGTCGGTACGGCAGCTCCCTGGAGGCCATCAAGGGCGCGAGCTGAGGCTGGGTGGCCCTGACGTTCGTCTTGGCCACGCTCCCGGTCGTCCCCGAGGGCTGGGCGCTGCTCGGCGCCGCCACCGGCCCGCTCCCGTTCGGCCGGTGCGTCGCCCTGGAGACATCGAACGTCTTCATCGCGCTGGTCGGCGGCGACGTCGCCGTCTTCGCCGTCCGGGTAAGGTTCTTCCAGCGCCAGGGGTATGACGCCGAGGCCGCGGTCAGCGCCTGCGCCATCGCGACCACCGCCAGCTGGACCGTCAAGGGCCTGCTGTCCTCATCTCTATCCCGTTCGCCGCCAGTGCCTTCCAGGCCTCGTCGGGTTCCGGTAGCAACTCCACTGCGGTCTGGATCATCCTCGCGGTCATCATCGCCGCCGGGATCGGCGCCGCACTGACCGCCCTGGTGCCCAGGCTGCGGAGGCTGGCCAGCCCGCCAGATCCGCCCGCACCTGCTGAACATCTAGGCCAACGTCAAGACGATCGCCACCGAGCCGCACAAGATCGTCTACGTGCTGGCCGGCTCGACCCCGGCCCAGCTCCTGGTCATCTTGGCCCTCGGCGCGTCGCTGCATGCGGTCGGAGCGCGGGCCAGCTTCGCGCCGCTGGTCGCCGTCAACACGCTGGCCACCCTCATCGGCAGCGCCGTCCCCGTGCCCGGCGGCGCCGGCGTCGTGGAGGCCGGCCTGATCGCCGGGCTCACCGCCGCGGGCATCCCCGGGGATCAGGCCGTCGCGGCCATGCTCATCCAGCGGTTCTTCGCCGCCTACCTGCCCCGGTCTGGGGCTGGTTCACCCTGACCTGGATGCGCCGACGCGAATACGTATAGGCATCTGCACCGCGGCACCGGGAGGCCGGTGACCGGGCAGGCACCTACGGCCATCAAGGCGGCCGTGACGAAGTTCCGCAAGCGGTCCCCGCGCGGCCGACGGTCGAGGTTCAGGCCGAGGCGCCGGATGATGGCGGCTTCCTGGGTGAGTGAGCCGCGTGGCCACCACGGTGGCAGGTTCGCCGAGGCCGGAAGCCGAGATCAACCGTGCGGATGACCAACCGGACTGGACCAAGGCCGCCATGCCGGCTCGTAATCGAGCAGGGCACAATGAGGCACATCGCGGCGGGAAGTTGGTCCCAGGACATGCTTGACAGGTGGCCTGGGAGACATGGGCGGCCTTGTGTATCTGCCCGGCTTAGCAGGCGGGCGTGGCGTGACTGGCCCGGGTGTCAGGTGGGGGCGGGGGTGGAGCGGAATGAGGCTAGTTGCCGCAGGGTGTGCCAGTCGAGGGCGGGCTTGGGCGGCCGGGTCCCGGGGCGGTCTGCGGGCACTCGGACCCGCAGCGCCCGGGGCTGGATGGCGCAGCGCACTGGCGTGGCCATCATGACCGTCTCGCCGTCGATACCGACCGGGATCTCCGGCACGTCGGCATCCACCACCACCTCCTGGGCGGTGAGCGTGGTCAGGCCCTGGCCGCGCGCGCCCCGCAGCAGCATGGCGGCCTGCAGCGCGTTGTTCACCGTGACCGCGACGACGCCGAGCGTCCCGGTGTCCAGCCGGGCCCGGCGGCTGAGCCCGGCGATGTCGCCGCCCTGGTAGGGGTTGTTGCTGACCAGCAGGGCCTGCGGGCCGGTGACCATGGTCTCACCAGCGCGGGCGGTCAGCTTGGCGCCACGGTGGCCGGTCAGGATGTCGGGCAGCATCTGCAGCGTGGTGCCCCGCTTGTCGTCCCGGTAGGCCGGGCTTTCCACCACTTCGGCGTAGGCGCCGAACGAGGCGTTGTTCACGAACGTGCGCCCGCCGATGACGCCCAGGTCGATCCGCTGTTCCACGCCGTCGCTGGTCAGGGCGTCCAGGCAGGCCGCCGGGTCGTCGCGGTCCAGCCCCAGGTCCATCGCGAAGTGGTTGCGGGTGCCCGCGCTGATCACCAGGAACGGCAGGTCGTGCTCGGCGGCGATCCCGGCCACCAGCGCCTGCGTCCCGTCGCCCCCCGCCACCCCGAGCAGATCCGCCCCGTCGGCGACCGCCTTGCGGGCCAGCGCCGCCACATCGACCTGGCCGGGGCCGTCCAGCAGCGCCACCTCGGCGCCCAGCGCCTCGGCCTTCTGTTTCAGGGCGAACTTGGCGACCTTCCCGCCGCCCGACCGCGGGTTCATGATCAGGAACGCGCGCGTGGGCGGCGGGACCTCCCGAAATGGCATGGCGGGGGTGGCGGCCGGGGTCAGCGCCAGCCGGGCGGCGCCGACGGCCAGCGCCAGCAGCACGATCGACACCACCGCGACCCAGATCACGTGACGCCAGGCGAACACGACCAGCACCGCGATCGGGACCAGGACCACCAGGCCCAGCGCCAGTTGCCGCAGCACCCCTCGGTGGGCCAGGTACCAGTACCCGCCCGCCACGATCAGGCAGGCAGCGACCGCCCCGATGGCCACCGTGGCCAGGGCGCCCCGGACATGCCGTGCCGGGAAGGCGATCAGCACCGCTGCCGAGGCGAACATCAGCACGAAAGCGGCCCGGGCGAGCCAGCGAGCCCTCATGACCTCCCCCGTCACCGACGGCGATTCACGCCTACTCTCCCCGCGCCGCGGCCCGCGTGCATCATCCACCAGGAGTGAACCATCAACCCTGGCACCTTGCCAGTGAAGTCCCGGGCAGGCGGCGGCGGATGTGACATCGACGGCTCCGGGCTCCGGGCTTCGGGCAACACCTAACCGCAGCAAGGCCAGTCCTGCCAGCAGGACCGGGCCGAACCCGCTCCATTACCCGGGTAGATCCGCGCAGACGGGCCGTGCGCCGACCAGAGTCGGACATCCGCGACACCCGAAAACGGACGGTCGCGGCGGTGAAGCAGACGTGGTTGCCTGGCCGCATTTTGGCCGCCCTGCGACGCTTAACACTGCCGCCTGCCGCGCACCAGTGAGCAGTATTTCAGCAGGTCACCATCTGAGTCGGCAGGTGGCGGGTGCGCGTGACACAGTCTACGGATCAGAAGGCCAGGAGAACGAGCCCCGCCGACCCGGCCGGTCGGTGTCCGTCGGGTCGACAGGCGGGGAGTGAACCCGTTCTGTCGGTAACTCGACGTCACCCCCCGGAGGGTGATGCCGGGCACCCTGCCGCGCGGCACACTGGCCATATACTCGGGCGTTTCTGGCCTGGAGGCGAGATGGCACGATCAGGGCATGGTGCCGGTGGGCCGCCGGTGGCCATCACTGCACAGCGCGGCAGCGGGCCGGCGCCGCCGGGAGCCGCGGGCCGCGGCAATCGGCTGACATTGGCGGTGGTCGGGCTGGGCCTGGTAGGTCATATGCTGCGAAGCCGCCGCTTCTATGAGCGGGTGGCCGTGGCCGTGATCGCGGTAGGGGCGCTGAGGGGGATCGGCCGGGACAACCGGGCCAGCGCGATGGCACGCCTGAGTGCCTGGAATAACCGGGAGATGCAGCGCCTGGAGCATAAGGCTGAGCGCGAGGCCGCCGCGATAACGGGCGCCGGGCGGATGGCGCGTTCGGGGCGGCCGAGGGGCCTGGCGGTGGCCAGCGATGCCCAGGCAGACGGGGGGCGGACGGCATGACAGAGGACCAGCTTCCTCGATCGTCACCCAAAGCGGCAAGCCTACGGTCTGTGACATGATGACAAGACAAGGGACACCGCGGATTCCTGTGGTTTTGGGTAGCTAGCCAGGGGAGACTGCAATGGCGGTTGAGAGTTCTGAGACCCGGGCCAGCCGGATGCTGAAACACGCTGTCGGGATGGTTGCGGCGGCGGGCACTTTCAAGGGACTCCAGCTCACTTGGAAGCAGGTAACCGGCAAAGAGCCACCGCTAGGCCCTGACGACGAGCAAGCCCCGCTGGGCCGGGCCGTCGCGTGGACGCTGGTGATGGGGGCGGTCATCACCACGGCGCGCATGATCGCCATCAGGTACACGTCCAAACTGCTGAGCGGCCAGCAGCAGACCATGACGGAAACAGCGGCGCAGCCGCTTGCCGACAACCCGGGGACCGGAGCCTGAGACCTACCCGCGCAGGCATCTACGGGTCACAAGGTTAGACGTCCGGGTCGGGCGATCACGATGTCAGCGGCCCAGGGCCGGTTGGCCCAGACGTTGATACGGCGCTGGCGGCCCTGATCCGACCCCCGCCTTGAGAGCGGAAGATCAGATCGCCGGGCAGAGATGTAGCTGCTAACGCTCTGCTAACAACAGTTTTGGACACATGGGGTCGATCCCGGACGCCGAGATGCCTGAGGGGGATTAGCGGGGCGTGTGGCAGCAGACCCTGGCCATCGGGGCCGGTCAGGGCATGCCGGGTGCCATGGGTCTGGCGGCCCGGTCCGGGCCTGCTCGGTCTGGCTCCGGTTCGGGGAGGCGACAGAGGGTTACTTCGAAGCTGAGGGCGCCGAGCTTGCCGACATGGCGGGCGACATGACGGCAGACCTCGCGCTTGTGCATACTGGCCAGGATCCGTCAGCGCTTTGCACGCGCGGATGCCGCTTGCCCGCCAAGCGAACGAGCGGACAAGGGCAGCAGATCCGGTCGATGCCGACGCGCAGAATGACCGCATCGGCGCGCCTCGACTCCAGATCAATGGTAAGCCGCCGACCGCGCAGATCGGCGGATATCGCGCGGCGGCCACGGCCAGCGATCATCACGCAGCGCGACCGGCGTTTCGGGGCGTGAGCGAACCGAGCGCCGAATCGGCGCGGCTGAGTACCGCGTCTGCCCGGTGGGTAGCAGCGCGCAGATCATCTGCTTTTGCGCGCTGTTGGCTGCATGGCGGAAGCCGCGCCAGCATGGCGGTCTGGCTGCGCCGCGACTACATCAGCCGGCTCGGCGAAGATCGCCCTGGGCACCGGGCTCTGCCCGGTCTTCCTTTTCCTGCAGCAGCCGGTACCGGCCAGGGCCAGGCCGCGGGCCCGGGTGCGGCCGCATCGAACCGCAGCAAGCGGGCAGGCAGCGCGCGGACTGTGACTCGATGGCGGACTTGGGCCGGGCGAGGGTCGAGGCCATGGTGCGGGCGGGCTGCTGGGAGCGGACGGTGCGGGCGATGGGATGCATCCGCCGGGATCCCGGCGCACCTGGCAGGACTCGGTCACCGAGGTGCCCGATCGTGCCGGCCGGGCTGCCCGTGTGACCGTGATTACGGGCGTCAGAGCGCGTTGAGGACGCCGGCGACGAAGATGCCGACGCCGATTGTTGTCCCCAGCGCGGCGAGCGCGGCCAACGGCGCGGCGGTCTTGGGCTTGTCGCTGAACTCGTCCGTTACGCCGGTGAGCCAGTTCACGGTGTCCTTCGCGGCGATCAGCGCGGAGGAGACAACGACCAGCCAGGCGGCCACATCGAGCCAGCCCGGGCTCAGCGTGGCCAGCCGGGCGGCCCACGCCAGGCCGAGCAGGATCGCGGCGTGCAGCAGCGCGCTGACGTGCGCCGCCATCAGGTACTTCGGGGTGGCGGGCGCGCCTTTCACCCGGATCACCGTGATGGGATAGCCCAGCAGCGTCCCGTAGGCCAGGTTCAGCATCCCGCCGGCGATCAGCACCTTCTCCGCTGCTGAGATAACCATCACGCACTCATCCTTTTTCTCTTGGTGGGTCCGGCCTGGACCTGCGTCCTGCCTGATGGGCGGCCGCGGACGAGTTCCCGCCCGGCCGCAGCTTCTGTTTCGTATACGAGGCTCAGGTTGAGCGGCCGGCAGCTGGTGGCCGCTCGGCCCGGTCGGAGCTGTCGACGAGCCGCGTGAGGCCGGCCGCTTCATCGGGCATGGCTCGCGCATCAGCCTCGGTCAGAGGGTCGACGCGCTCGTTCGATCCTTCCCCGGTGCCCGATGACCGCCCTGGCTTCTGTGATGCGCCCCTGAATCTCGCGGGTCTGGTGCTGCCAGAGCCGGGTCCATGTCTGCGCGGATAGCCGCGATCAGCCGATCTGGTTCCGTTGTTCTACATCGCGCTGAAGAGAACTTCCAGCACCCGGTCCTCGCCGAACTCCACTCCTCGGTCTTGTGCTGCGGCCCGGCGTTGGCCGGACTGGGCCAGTGAAGCGGCGAGCGAGTCCTGGTCCGCCCAGACCGATCCGACCCGCCCTTCGCCGGTGGTCCGGTCGATCAGCTGGCGGATGGCCAGGCATCCGGGTCTGGCCTTCATCTCCGGCGCTACCGTCTGCTGGAAGTGGTCGAGGATGTCGTCGATCCGGTCCGGATCGAGCTTGATGTTCCGGATGTGCAGTTTCGCTCCCGGTTCCGGCCGGGTGTCGCCTGCCTCGCAGACGGTCTGCTCGTAGCGCTCGACGCTGACTTCGCCGCCCATGAGGCGGACGGCGTCGCCGCGAGCCTTATCAGCGGCGCTCTCGCTGGCTTGGAGATCGGCCTGGCTGTCCCACACGCTGAGCACCGTGACCACGCCGGCAGCCCGGTCGCCCGCCGCGCTGAGACCGCGGAAGCCTGTCTGCTGTTGCATCTGGGGCACTACGTGGTCGCGGAGCAAGGCGAGGCCCCCGTCGATGTCGGAGGCGCCGGTCACGGTGGTGATGCGTACGTACATGGAGGTTCCTTTCGGTGTGGTCTGGATCTGCTGGTGATCTGGCGATTAGGACTTCACAGATTCGTGATAGTTCAACTCTCGCTATAATAGTAGTAGTATCACGAATATGCCCCGTGCCGTCAAGAGGCCCTACGACAACACCCGCCGCCAGGCCCAGGTCCGCGCCACCCGGCTGCGGATCATCCAGGCCGCCAAGGCCCTGTTCATCGAGCACGGCTACCCCGCCACCACCCTGGAGGCGACCGCCGCCGCCGCAGACACCTCACTGCCCACCCTGTACCGCCTGTTCTCCTCCAAGCGGGCGCTGCTCAAGGCCGTTCTTGACGTGTCCTTCGGCGGTGACGACCAGCCCGTCGCGTTCGGCAACCGGCCCGAGGTCCTGGCCGCGCGGGCCGAACCGGACCCGGTGGCGCTGGTCCGGGCGTTCGCCCGCATCGGCCGCGACTTCATGGAACGGTCCTCGGCGATCATGCATGTCCTGGCTACCGCCGCCCAGGTCGACCCCGATGCCGCTCAGCTCATGGAGCAGATCAGGCGGCAACGCCGAACGGGCCAATCCCGGATCGTCGCGGCCCTATCCGCCCGCGACGCCCTAGATCCCGAACTGGAATTCTCTGAGGCGGTCGACATCACCTACGTCGCCCTGTCTCCCGACGTCCATCGCATCCTGACCGTCGAGTGCGGCTGGACAAATGAGAAGTACGAACAGTGGCTCCTCCGTTCCCTGCGCGCGCTTCTCCGGCCCGAACTGGCCGAACAGATGGGCTGATCTGCACGCAGCCATCAGGCGAGATCACAAATGGCGCGGCCGAGCAGATAACGGCGGGTCGGCGCGCGATTATTTGGGCGTTGACGGCGCCTCTCAGCAGTCCCGGTATGGCCTATTGGATGATCGCCTGTTCTGGATATTTTTACATCGTCATCTTTGGGGTGACTGTCCGGATCTGCCGCATGTCGCGCGTCCGGGTAGGTCGGTCGGGCTGGCGAGGTCAAGTCCGTCCGTTGCGGCCTTCCGGGACCGCGGCTTAGCCTTGCCGCGTGAGGGTCTGTCCCGGGTGCGGGCGGGAGAACCCGCCGGATGCCGGGTTCTGCAACGGGTGCGGCGCCGCGCTGGCGGCGGGTTCGGTGCCCCGCCAGAAGCGTAAGACGGTGACTGTGCTGTTTTGCGATGTGACCGGGTCGACCGCTTTGGGGGAGCGGCTGGATCCGGAGAGCTTCCGGCAGGTGATGCGCCGGTATTTCGATACCGCGCGGGCGGTGATCGAGCGGCATGGCGGCACGGTGGAGAAGTTCATCGGTGACGCCGTGATGGCGGTATTCGGCGCGCCGATGCTGCACGAGGATGACGCGCTGCGGGCGGTGCGGGCGGCGGCCGGGCTGCGCGAGGAGATCGCGGTCCTCAACGGGGAGCTCGAGGCCGGCTTCGGCGCGACGGTGAGCGTGCGCACCGGGGTGAATACCGGGCAGGTGGTGACCGGCACAGAGGAGCGGCTGGCGACCGGGGATGCGGTGAATCTGGCGGCGCGGCTGGAGCAGGCGGCCGGGCCGGGGGAGATCGTGATCGGCCCGCAGACGTGGGCGCTGGTGCGCGGCGTGGTGACTGCGGAGGCGCTGGAGCCGTTGCAGCTGAAGGGCAAGACTCAGCCGGTGGCCGCCTACCGGCTGCTGGAGATCCGCACGGACGTGGACCCGCGGGCCCGCCCGGGGCGAGCGCCGCTGGTGGGCCGGGCTGGCCAGTTGCAGATGCTCGCCGACGCGTTCACGAACGTGACGCGGGAGCGGTCGTGCGGCCTGTTCACCGTGCTGGGCGTGGCCGGGGTGGGCAAGTCCCGGCTGACGGCCGAGTTCCTGCGTGGCGTGGCCGCGCGGGTGGTGGCCGGGACCTGCCTGTCGTATGGGCAGGGCATCACGTACTGGCCGGTGGTCTCGATGATCAAGCAGTTGCTCGACCCCCGGGACGGCTGCCCGGCTGCGGCGCAGCTGATGGGCCGCGACGTGAGGGTGGCCGCGGCGATCAATGTGCTGCTCGGTGAGCAGGTGGCCGTGACCTCGCCGGGCGAGATCGCCTGGGCGGTGCGCAAGCTGTTTGAGGGCTCGGCTGAACGCGGGCCGCTGCTGGTGGTGGTGGACGATCTGCACTGGGGCGAGCCGGCCCTGTTCGATCTGGTCGAGCACATCGCGGACTTCAGCCGCGGCGCGCCCATCCTGCTGCTGTGCATGGCGCGGCCGGAGCTGCTGGAGTCCCGGCCGGGCTGGGGCGGGGGGAAGCTGAACGCCACCACGATGCTGCTGGAGCCGCTGCAGCCCGCCGAGACCGCGGCCCTCATCGATGAGCTTGTGCCGCCTGGAAGCAGCCTTGATCCGCGGCTGCGCGAGCGGGTGCAGGAAATCGCCGGTGGCAACCCGCTGTTCGTGGAGGAGGTGCTCGCCCTGCTGGGCGAGTCAGGCGGCCGCTCCGTAACTGTCCCGGCGACCATTGCCGCGCTGCTGGCTGCGCGGCTGGATCAGCTCCCGGCCGCCGAGCGCGCCGTGCTGGAGTGCGGATCGGTCGAGGGCCAGTCGTTCCACCAGGGCGCTGTGCAGGTCATGGCGGTGGACGAACACGACGTCCCTGCCCGGCTGCAAAGCCTGGTGCGCAAGGACCTGGTGCGCCCCGACCGGGCCGTCGTGCCGGGCGAGGAGGCGTTCCGGTTCCGGCATCTGCTGATCCGCGACGCCGCCTACCAGGCGCTGGCCAAGGCGGACCGGGCCGAGCTGCACGAGCGGTTCGCCAGATGGCTCGAACAGCGCGTCACCGGCCTGGTGGAACTGGACGAGATCGCCGGCTATCACCTGGAACAGGCGTCCGGTTACCGGCGCGAGCTCGGCCCTGCCGATGAAAAGGCCCGTGAGCTGGCTGCGGACGCCGCAGGTCACCTCGGCGGCGCTGGCCGCCGCGCGCTGGACCGCGGTGACACCGGCGCTGCGGTCAACCTGCTCGAACGCGCAGAATCGCTGCTCCCGCCGCAGGAGGTTGGTCTTGCGCTGCAGGAGAGCCTGATCCGCGGGCTCGGGGAATCCGGCCGGCTCGACGAGGCGATCTCACGCGCGGAACGGATCGCCGGTCAGTGTTCGGCTGCCGGAGACCGGGTGGGCGACCTGAAGATACGGCTGGCGGGCATGAGGTGGCGGGAATACCGCTACCCGAAAGACTATTTCGCGGAGCTGCGCGCCCTGGTCACGCAAGCACGGCCCGCGATCGAGCAAGCCGGCGACCCTGCCGCCCTCGCCGCCCTGGAGTACGCGGCCGGCTGCATCGACTTTATCCGCTGCCGGAACGCCGCCGCCCTGCCATCGTTCACCCGCGCGATGAAGCACGCCGCCCAAGCGGAGGACCTATGGCTCGAGACCGGCGCTCGCGCGATGGCCGCGGCCTGCATCCACCTCGGCCCAACCCCCCGCACCGAGGCGCTTCGGTGGCTAGATGACGCCGAAACGCACAGCGTTGCCTTCCAGCCGCGGCTCAAGCTGCGCAAGGCAGGCGTCCTGGCCGACCTCGGGCGCTTCGACGAGGCACGTGCGCTACTGGCCGATGCCGTCGCCGAGATGAACGAGCGCGGGATGCGGCTAGCCGTTGCCATATCGAGGCAAGTGGCATGGGACACCGAGATGCTCGCCGGCGACCACCCGGCCGCCGAGCGCGCGGCCAGGCAGGAGTGCGAGCAACTGGAGGAACTCGGCGAGCAGGGCTACCTTTCCACCGGAGCATTCATGCTCGCCGACGCGCTGTACGCCCTTGGCCGCTACGGTGAATCCGAGCAATGGGTGCTGCGCGGCCTGGACCTCGCCAGCCCCGACGACCTTGGAGGCCTGGTAATCGGCCTTGGCGTGCGATCCAGGCTGCACGCCCGGCAAGGTGACATCAGCGCGGCACTGGCGGCCGCCGAACAAGTCGAGACCCTGGCCCAGGTCTCACAGGACCCCAGGGATCCAGGCGACGCCGCGCTCGATCGCGCGGAGATCATGTACCTGACCGGCGACACCGAGTCAGCCCAGCAGATGGCGCAGCAAGCCACCGAACACTACCTGGGCAACGGAGCGGTCGCGCGCGCCGCACGCGCCCGCCGCCTCGCCGCAGCGTGGGCCACCGGCAACTCCCCCGCACCGGCAGCCGCACCAGCCCAGCCAGGCACGGCAGGAGACGGGCATCCGCACCGGAATCATCCACGACCAGAAACATAACGATCCTTCGGGCGTCCCAATTCAATGCGGCCACCAGCACGTCTGGGGAATACCTATCGGCGGGTCGGCGCGCGGTTATTTGCCGACCTATCACGTCGTGAGCGTTCCGGCCATCACTGGCGTCCACGGCACGATATCGAGCGTGGCCTGGATATTTATGCAGGCCATCGTGTCCTTGGAACGCACGCACATGCCGCTGGGAGCGCGTTGAGATCACGTGCGATCTGCGCATAACTGGCCGACGTGACAGCGTCGCGATCCCGGACCCCTCACGGTCGAGAGCTGGGGAATTGCCGCGTGGCGCACGCCAGGTCGGTCTCTCGGGCCTGGCATCATAGAGGTGATGAGCAAATCGAGTTCCCGCCGTTTCCCGGTGACCGTTACCCAGCTTCCGGTTACCCGCTGCCAGATCTGTCGCCGCACTGTCGCGTACCGCCCCGGAAGCCTCAGCGAGGTCCTGACCGAGCACTACCGCCGGGCCCATCCCGAAGCGCTCGGCCTGCCGTCCCGGTAACCCTCCTGCAGGCCGGGCTCCGACGCGCGCCGCAAATCTCCCGAGGCGACGATGACACCAGAAGCCGAGCCGGCGGACGGCGACGAGGGCAGACTCAGCCGCGCACCCGGCATGCAGTTCAGCGAGATGGTGATGCCTGCAGGCCGGCGGACCCTCGTGGAGGGCGAGAAGCCGGTCGTCTCATTCTTGCAGGCCGAAGGCGAGACTGAGTTTGGCATCGAGGCGATCCTGGAGCATCCGGGGCCTGACTGTATACGGGCGCATGGCTGGACGAACGCCGCGGTTATGCGGGGCAGTCACGTATCCGGCAGCGGGCAGTTCAGCTGGCTTCGTCGTGCTCGTCGCGGTGCCTGCGCGTGTCGTCGCGCGCCGTGGCTTGGACCAGGTCGGTGATGGCCTGGCGGGCTTGCGGGCTGAGCTCGAGGATGGCGCGGAGCTGGGCGCTGCTGATGCGGGCGTCCCGGACCAGGGCCAGCAGCTCGACCTGCTCTTGCAGCAGCCCGGCCTGTTCGTGGTAGTCGTCGAAGAAGAACGCCGGCGGGACGCCGAACGTCCTGGCCAGAGCCTCGATCAGCCGTTTCTGGGGGTTGTGCGCCTGGCCGTTGCGCAGCTTCCAGATCGTGGTGTAGCTGACCTCTTCGCCGGTGACGTCCTTGATCAAGGCGGCGACCTCGTTGTTGGAGAACGGGCCGCGGCCGGCCGGGTGCGCCCGGTCGATGAGCCAGTTCACCTTGTCGGCCAGGGTGCGCACCACGGGCGTGCCTTTGTCTGCTGCCGTGGCGTCATCCGGCATCACCGCACCTCCCTCCTCCGCACTACCCATCATCTTATATCAAAACCAGGCAGTATCGTCTCATACTTGAGTTGACGAACTGCCGTTCCCGCGCCTTATCCTGACATCAACTTAAGTTGATACCAAGGGTCAGGATGCTCAACTTGAGAATCGTCCAGCGCTGTGAGGCCTGATCTGTGACCGGCCAGCACGTGCACGCGCGGGAGCAAGCGGCGTCCGTCGCCCAGTACATCTTGCTGGGCGGGTTCGCGGCCGTGGCCGCGGGGATCTCCGCGCAGGGCCTGACCGGATTCGCCCGGTCCAACATGGAGCTGGCCGGCGCCTGGCCGTACCTGCTGTTCTTCGCGCTGGACGGCGCGGCCGGCGTGTGCGCGGTGCTGCTGGTGCGCCGCGCGGCCCGTGCCGAGTCGAGCCTGGCCCCCCGCCTGGCCGTCTGGGGCCTGGTGGCCGCCTCGAGCACGTTCAACTGGACGCACGCCCCGCACCGCCCGGCCGCGGCGGAGGCGTTCGGGCTGATGCCGGTCGTGGCGGCCCTGCTGTTCGAGTTCTGCCTGCGGGAACTCAGGCTGCGCACGCTGGCCGGCCAGGCCGGCCGCAACCTGAGCACCTGGCGCTGGCTCCACCCGGCCGAACGAATCCGGGTCCGCATATGCATGGCCGCCGGCGAGCAAGTCTCGGCGGAGGCCGCCACCAGGCACGTCCGGGTCGACCGCGCGGCCAGGCGGCTCTACCAGCTCAAAACCGCGCTCCACGCTCACGACCAGTCTCCTGCGCAGGGCGCGATGGCCGCGCGCCGGGTCCGGCAGGCCGAGCACCGCGCTCACCGCGCGCTGACCCGTGCCGGGTTCGCGGATCCTGGCACCGCCGTCGCGGTACTCCGCCAGGTCCAGGTGCTGACCATGACCACCGCGCTGGCCAGGCTCGACTATCACACCCCTGACGCCGCGCAGGCCGCCATCGCCAACCTGATCACCTCACCATCCGCGGCGAAACCGTGGCCAGGCACTGCTGCCCGCACCGCACACCCGACTGCTCGGGACGGAATAGCGGACACGAACGCGCCGCCGCAGCGTACGCCGGCCAGCCAGATTAACGGCCAGCCAGCTAGCCAGCCAGGGGACCTCCATGATGCCGGTGCCCGCGACGCCGAGCTCGTCGCAGCCGCCATCCGTATCGTCGCCGCGGCTGCGCGCGACGGCGGTCGCCTCAGCCAGGTCAGTCTGGCCGAGAGGTTGCGCCGCGAGGGCTACACCGTCGCGAACAGCCGGCTCCACTGGCTGGCTGCCGTCAGCGGCCTTCAGCCACGGCCCGCTGCAGGGCCGGACCCGCAGCCACCGGGAGGCCGATGATGGCACGACGCGGCCCGGCCGTGCCCGAAGACCGACGCCAGCAAGACCAGGACCGTGAGCAACGGCTTGCCGCGCTGCGCGTCCGGCTCCAGGCGGCAGCCCAGGACACCCGGACGGCCGAGGACTGGGCCCGGAGCCTGCAGGCAGCTGCACGGCTGCCTACCGAGACTTGGGCGAACGTCCTGCTGATCTCAGCCCAGAGGCCCGGCGCAACGCTGGTGAAGGGCTATGCGGCATGGCGCGCCGCCGGACGGCATGTCAACCGGAATGAACAAGGCATCGAGGTCTTCTCCGGCCCGTACCAGCCGAAAGGGAACCACCGCCATCCCGAGGACGACGAGCACGGCCACAGCTGGCGCGACGCGGACCACGTGACATACGTCTGGGATCTGTCCCAGACCAGCGGGCAGCCTCTTCCCGCGCGGGCCGCGCTCGGCCTGCCGGCGGGGGCAGCGCCGCCTGGCCTGTGGGAGGCCCTGTGCTGGCTGGCCAGGAGGGAGGGCTTCGCAGTCGAGCGAGAGCCCGGCTGCTCAGACGACGGCACCACGCTGTGGGCCGCCCGCCGCATCCGCGTCCCCCCGGGCCTCGCCGACAGCCAGACGATCTGGGCACTGGCTCACCAGCTCGGACACGTGCTCCTGCACAACCCGACCGCCCCCGTGCCAGGCACCACCACAACCGGCTGCCGGGGCGTACGCAAAGCCGAAGCCGACTCCGTGGCGTTCATCACCTGCCTCCGGCACGGCATCCCCATCGAGCACGGCTTCGCCAGCCCGCAGACCTGGACAGGCAGCGATCCACGGGCCCAGCCCGGTGCCATCATCCTGGCCGCGGGCGAACGCATCACCATGGCCGCGGCGAGAATCAGCCGCCACCTCGACCAGCACCTGCCACGCGGCACCGACGGCCTGCCAGCACCTGCCCAAGCCGAAACGGCCGCCTTGACCGCAGTGGCCGCCGCGGCCGCCTCGTCCGCTGACCGTGATCCCAGGATCGAGGGCGTCCTGCGGGACGCCGAGCAGTTCTACACTGGCCAGCTCGCCGGCAGCTGGGCGCCCGCCTACCTGCAACAGCGCGGCATCACCGCCACGGTGATGGGGGAGTGGCACATCGGATACGCCCCCGGCGGGTGGACCGCGCTCACCAGCTACCTCCGCGGCCGCGGCCACCACAACGACGCGATCCAGGCCGCCGGGCTGGCCCGCATCTCGTCCCGCGGAACGCTCATCGATCACTTCCGGGACCGGGTCATGCTGCCGGTCCACGACGAGCAGGGAACGCTGGCCGGGTTCATCGGCCGCGCCCGCCCCGGCACCGGCCCTGACATACCTAAATATCTGAACGGACCGGCGACCAGCACATACAAGAAAGGTGACCTGCTGTTCGGGCTTCACCACACACGCGATCACCTCGCCCGCGGCGCCACCCCTGTCATCACCGAAGGACCCTTCGACGCGATCGCCGTCACCCTGGCCGACCCGCACCACTACGCCGGACTGGCGCCTTGCGGCACCGCCTTGACCAGCCGTCAGGCCGCCGCGCTCAGCCGCGCGGCCGACCTTCGCCACACCGGAGTCCTCGTCGCCTTCGACGACGACACCGCAGGCCGCAAGGCCGCCGTCCGCGCCTACCACATCCTCCGGCCGATCAGCGACCGCCTGCAATCAGTCACGCTGTCCGGCAAGGACCCCGCCGAAATCCTGGAAACCGACAGCCCCGCGGCCCTGCAGGCAATCCTCCAGGATCGTGTCCGGCCGCTCTCGGCGGTCGTCATCGACGCGCACCTCGACCCGTGGGAATCTCGGCTGCGAGATATCGGGGGACCGCTGCTGGCGATGCGCAACACGGCTGCTCTCATCGCCCGCCTGCTGCCGCCGGAAACTGCCGGGGCGATCCGCCAGATCACCCGGAACACGCAACTGCTGATGCTCGATGAGCGGATGCGGCCCGTCGCGAACCCGGAGTTGCCCGAGATCGCCCGTATGCTGCCGGCCGACACCATCTGCCAGATCATCCGGACGGCCGAACGGCTCGGCTTCACCGACTACTCAGACGTCCTAGCCGAGGTCGCCAACGCCGTTACCCGGAATACTGCCCGCCCAAGAGTGGCTCCGCACGCCCCGGCGCCACAGCTGGCCGGAGAGAGTTTTCCGCACCCGCCTCCGACGGTACCAGCCAGCACCGGGCTCGCAGCCGTCCGGCCCGGCGGACCTGGCACCCGCCCGAAGCTGGCCAGATGAAACGCCCGCCACGTGGCCGCTTATGGCGACTCAGGCGGTGGTCGTCGGGTAGAGCCTTGCCGACCGGGGGTGCTGCCGACATACGTTGACGAGTCCTACACCGATACCTGGTTCGCCATGGCGGCGTTGCTCGTTGATGGCCCGGCGGCGGTCGCCCTGACCGACGACCTGGACCGGGTCGCGGCTGCGGCCGCCGGAGGATACGGCCTCGGCGAGGACGTTGAGCTTCACGGGCATGAGATCTTCCACGCCAAGAAGGCATGGAGTCCGGTGCCGGTTCGTGCCCGGATCGGCGTATTCGATGACGTCGTCGAGGCAGTGGCCGGCCAGGACGTCCGGGTGATCCTCAGGGCGATGGACGTAGCCGGTCAGCGGGCCCGTTATCACCGGCCTGACCCGCCTCATACGGTGGTGCTGCAGCACCTGCTCGAACGAATCGATGAGTGCGTGACCAGCTTCGGCGAGTACGCGCTTGTCATTGCCGATGAGGTCGATGCCCAGGCCAGGCACCGCGCCGACCTGTCCAGTTACCGCGAAGCCGGCACCGCGGGATACCGCAGCCGCAAGCTGACCCGGATCGTCGACACGCTGCACTTCGCACCGAGCAGCGCGAGCCGCCTGGTGCAGGCCGCCGATGTGCTCGCCTTCCTGTACCGGCGGGTGTTCACCGTCGAGGAAACCGACGAACGCTCACGTAAGGCAAAGATCGCCATGTGGTCTCGGCTGGTGCCCCGGATCCACCACGAGCTCTGCTGGTTTCCGGCGGGGACCGGCGGCCAGCAGGCGCTCTGGGGGCGCGATGTCCGGTAGATGCACAAAGGGCCCGCACTGAGCGGGCCCTGAGGCTGTGCAGGGGATCCGAAGACCGCCCGCACCTCCAGCATAGCTGCTGCGGTCATGACCCTCAACCAGTCGTTCGGACATGAGTTCGGATCATATCGGAGCGGTACTTGCCGCCCATCCCAAGCTCCACGAATGTCTACGGGGCTACAGCGTCCAGCACCAGGCCGTGGCACGGCACTCTCGGCTTTGCCGTATGCTCAGTTGGCAACTAAGATTGAAGAAGCTCGCTACCATCTTCAACTTAAAGTGCCAGCAGTTGGAACCGCGTGAACGAGATCAGGCTGATCCGCCGGCGTCTGGCCGATGCCGGCGACCTGCCGGCCGTGCTCGCCGTCGGCTGGGACATCTTTGAGCTTGCCGGAACCATCGCCTCCGCTAGCGTCGGCGAGTCTCCCGATATGTATCCCGCGTTCACGTTCGCGCACGGTGCCGCGGTCAGCGGACGCAATGCCATCGCGTTCGCGCCGTCCCTGCCGCCCGTCTCGGGCGGCGCGGGGTACGAGCTACCCAAACCCCTCGGTGACGCCGGCGAGATCGCCGACGGTCTCGCGGGCCTAGCGTCGGCCCTGAGCATGCGCCTGCGGGAATCGGCCGGGCTCGCTGCTGATGCCGCTGACCGTTCCGCCTGCGAGAACGCCGCCCGCGAGGCAGAGCGGATCACCTGGTTCCTGGCTCAGGGGAACTAGTTGACATCGGCGATGTTCGGGGACTTCCTCGGCGCGGGCCGTAAGCACCTGGAGGCAGCGGTAGCCGGCCGGGACCGCCAGGACGCTTGCCTGTCTGCCGTGGTCCCGTCCCTGCACCGGCTGGTGACCATCATGTCCCTTTACCTGGAAGACCTGGCCCCGTGTGACGACATCGAGGCGGC
>Ga0306926_10002794_pt1 | contig 17858 bp, 22 predicted proteins | sample flu12Cox44000178_FD_203759 | JGI IMG/M metagenome (GOLD analysis project Ga0306926, IMG submission 203759) | Lab enrichment of tropical soil microbial communities from Luquillo Experimental Forest, Puerto Rico - flux8day.12C.oxic.44.000.178 (v2)... | ecosystem: Environmental > Terrestrial >... | reverse complement strand
CCGACAATTCGGCGCCGGTTCCCATGTCCGCTTTGGGTCAGAAGCGGGCATTGGAGCGCGTCCGACCATTGTCAGCTTTACCCCCGAAAGCGGACATCGTTCAGCACGGTGGCAATGTCCGCTTTGTGCCAAAAGCAGACATCCCATCACCTCATTCGATCACCTCGTCGGCACGGGCGATGATCGTCGCAGGAATCTCAAGGCCGATGGCTTTTGCAGTTTTCAGATTGATAACGAACTCAAAGGTGACCGGCTGCGCAATGGGTAGGTCTCCGGGATTGGTGCCGCGCAGAATCTTATCGGTATAGAGCGCGCCCATGCGAAACAAATCTGAAAAGCTCACACCGTAGGACATTAGGCCGCCGGCAACGACGTGCTCACGGGTCTGAAACAATCCCGGGATGCGGTTATTCAAGAGAAAGTCGATAATCGCCGGCATGTGTCCCTGATGCGCTGGATCGCTTGTCATCAGCACAGCGTCGGGAGGGTCGGACGACATCTGAGCAAAGACCCGGTCGAAATCCACCACGGTCCGCGCCGCGAGCGAAACAATGGTCATGTGAAATAGCGGTGCCGCCTTGCGCAAGTCCTCTAAAATGTCGGCAGTAGCCGAATTGTCTGGATTCCAAAGATAAGCAACTCGCGAAACTGAGTGGGAAACGAGCTGGCCGCAGCCCCGGTTCACGCCGGGGCTTTTTTATGCCCCGCGTTCCCGCCCCGTAGACTCGCCCATGCGTTATTTTGCCGAGGAGGTACTTAGACACCCCCAAAGCAAACGTCGCTGTACGAGTCTTATATTGAGTCGAGCAGTAACAGATGCGGAACGGATGATAGCGTTCCAGATGCGTTCCTGTTTGTTTGCTAATTTTTTTTAGTTAGTGAAACGGGACTCCGCAGACAGAGAAAGAATTCTTAGCGTCCATCCATCCGCGATTAGGCGAGCGTGCCGCCTTGTGCCGGACCCAGTTAGCGCGACCGCGCTCCCCCCGCATAAAGGCCGAACCGCCAAGCTGCCCGTAGCAGACCCTGAACCCTTGTGAAGGGTCTGCGTAGGGCAGGCTCAGCGAAAGGACCGACACCATGTCGCCGATCAGCAAATCCGATCTCGACGCAATCAGCATGACGATTGCCTCGGCAATGTCTCAGGGCTTCGCCCAACTCACTGCGGCGCTGTCTCAGCCAAGGGCTGCGACAGCTCAAGCTAAGACGAGCTACCGCTACAGCGGCTTTCTGCCGAAGGGCGCTAAGGCGGCTCCTGCCGACTTAGCGTCAAAGGACGCCGCTATCGTCGCCGCCTTTAAGCGACGGGGCTTCGACGTTCACCTGATGGATCGGAACGATCCAAAGGTGCCCTACGATGTCAGGCCGTATAAGGGCTGGCTCGAAGTCGGCCGAGTAGTGCACAAGGGCCAGAAGGGCGTTCGAGGCTTATTCCACCTGACCCAGACCGACGCTTTGCCAACGGCAACGCCGCCGAAGGGCAAAAAGACTAAGGCCAAGCCGCAACTCGCTCCTGTGGCCTAGCCGATGGTCCGCAAGTCGCCACTTGATGCCGAGGGAGCTTTGCTCCTTCGGCAGATCGAGGCTCGGGCTAAAGCTAAATCACGGGCCAGGATCGCCAAGCTACTCGCCAAACGGCGCGGCGATCTGCAAAGGATGCCACTTAGCGGTAAGGCCGCTCTCGCCGCCATTAAGGCCGGTAAGTGGTGCTAATCACGGGCTGTGGAGCTATCGCTCCGCAGCCCTTTTTTGTGTCCGCAGGCGCGCCAGACTCGCTGTGTGGCAGTCCGCAGACCGACAAAGCCCGCGAGGTGGTCAAAGAATTTATTGCGCAGCAGCTAAAACTTGACCATTGAGGACAGCACGCGCGCAACACATTGCCGAGCGAACCGGAGCATTACTCATACCTAATGATTTTTTCTTCAACAGCAGGATAGAACAAATCAGTGCTGCGGTTTACGCCGAACCCGAACCGGCCGTGTTTAGACCCTTCGCCGATGCCTGGCGCGAAACCGAGTTGCGCCGGTAACGCAACAAATGGTCCGATGTCTGCTTCTGGCACAAAGCGGACATTCAGCTGTCGCCCGGCAATGTCCGCTTTTGGGGGTAAGCAGACATTGGTGGTCACTGACATTCGGTTTCATAAGGAATCAACAAGGCGCGCACGATCCGATGCGCAGGAAGCGTGTAAAAAGGCAGGTATCAAAAGACGACAAAGGTCCGAAGGACTGGCCTTACGGTCAGACCGCCCAGCGCACGGTCAACAGCCACAACGAATCGTAAACCACGGCAAGAAAATTACCTATCAGGCGCCTTATTCCTGCCTGGCGCGAGTGTAGTTTCAAACGATCCGAAAGCGTTCGAGAGGGACGCTGACCGAAGATGAGAACGGTCGGGATCTGGGCTAGTGGCCTGCTCGCATCGGCCATTCCGTTCATTTTTGTCGGCGCTGTCATCGCGTTCTCGGCCTGCGTCTTCGACGCTCTGGGAGAGCAGGCGCCGCCCGTCCGTCCCAGAGCATCGTTTCAGGAAGAAGCCGCGCCGCCGGAACAGGCGCTCGCCGTTGCTACTGCCAATGCACCAGACGATGTTCAGCACCAACCAGGTAAGCACGCTCGCGGCGACGCCGACGCACGTCGCTATCACCACGGGCCGCCGCGCCGGTCCCGTTTCCACTCCCGCGTGAGGTACAGTCCATTCGAGTTCGGTTTCGAGCGTTTGCGAGCCGCGTTTGCAAACCAGTGGGGCCATGCACGAGTTCAGTGACCGTCGTAGTGGACGGAGCACAGGTCGCCAAACAACGCGACCGGTAAGGTGATGGGCGTCTAACAATGACGGCACGTCGCTTCCCGCCGCCTTGGACTGTCGAGGACATTGGCGCGGCAGCCGCCCATACCAAAAATTGTTTGTTTACTACTTAAGCCGAAGATCAATTCGCTTTGGTTTAGTGGCACAGCAAAACAGCCGGTTGTCCTAAACTCGCAAGCTTTTATCGACGCGTATCAGATAAACCCCGGCTCATCAGGTGTCGGGGGACATTTGCGGTTTAAGGACCGCTGTCTGCCATGCGCAACGAACACTCTGAGAAATACACGCCAAGGCCGCCGCGTTGCCCAAGCTGCGCTCGAATTATGTGTCTCGCTCGAGCGTCGCGATTTCGTGATCTTTATATCCAGTATGTCTTTGAATGCCGAGCTTGTGGCGTGTCGCATATCGACACCGTGGAAATCGAGGCAGCATAAACGGCGGTTCGGACGAAAGTCGTGATTGCGACTGTTTCAAAAGAGGCCACGCCCGCGGCGTCCGCGCCAAGAAAAAAGGCCGCTTTGACGGCCTTAGTTTTTGAGGACTGGAATGGCCCCACATCCTCACAAAGGACCATTCTAGAAGCGATTAAAGCATGTGGATGCTATGAAAACACGCCAACCAAAGTATAGGCGCAACGATCTCATTGGTGGGCCAGGAAAGTTCTCTCCTCAGATGCCCTAAGGCGCGGCGGATTGCGGCGAACATCGCCAAGCTGCCGGAGCTTTTGCGCAAAGATTAAGGCTTTCGTCATTCAATCGAACAAGTAGTAATTATAGTGCGAAATAGGTGAAGCCTTCGCGCTCGTAGCGATGATTAATCGATTGTAGGTCGAGCCAGCCAGCGCAGCCGGGGGCAATGTTCTGATGCAAAGCCACCCGTCAACACCAATCAGAACCAAGAGAGCGACGGCGGCGGCGAACAAAGTGACCTTGCCCATGGCACTGCCTCTGCATTCAACTCACCCTCTACCCTCCGAGAATGCCCGCTAGCTCAGTTCGCAAGTTTGGCATGTAACCTGCGTCACAGTGGATTCATCATGCGCGACGAAGCGCGGCGGATTGCGGCCAACGTGGCGAAGCTGCGCGCAAGCCCTAGCTGGCCACCGCTTTCACTTCCTTACCGGCGCGCCCAATTCGCATAATGCGCGGGCCGTGCTGACGCATAATAATGGCGATAGCGCGAATACGGCCCAGAGGCGTATCGTCTGTTGTGGCCATAGGCGGAGTAAGACGGATAACCGTAGCCGGAGTCATAACCGTAGCCGGAGTCGTAACCGTAGCCGTAGCCGGAGTCGTAACCGTAGCCGGGGTCATAACCGTAGCCGCCGTAATAAGGAGTGGGGCCCAACGCTGGGCCGACGACGGCCCCGGCACCTAGCCCAAGACCACAACCGCCACCGCAACCGCCGCCCCAACCCGCACCACAACCGCCGCCCCAACCACAACCCCCACCCCAGGCCGTGGGAGCCACGCCTGGACCCCAGCCTCCGTAGCCGAAGCCCGGCGACGAACTAATGATGATGACGGTAGGCGACGGTGCCCATTGCGCCGATGCCGTCGCCGGAAGCCCGAAGATAGCAGCCGCAAACAACGCCGAAAAACCTCTGGTCATATTCATGACAGCAACCTCCGTTCACACCTGATGATCCCATCGTGGTGCGGGCGCGTGTCGTTCATTGGACCAGAACGCGATTCTTGATAGTTAATTAACTGATATGGTTAACGTACTTGGTACTCCCGACGTTCTATTTCGAGGATGAGCCGGGCCAGGCGAATCGGCGGCAAAGCTGCTCACCAAAGACGAGGCGCGGCGGATCGCGGTGAACATCGCCAAGCTGCCGGAGCTTTTGCGGGAAGGGCGGCTGATACTCGCGCCACTTTTCGAGGACGAAATTCATCGCTGGTCCGGATATTTGGATTTTTTGGAAATAAATATTCCCCATATCCGCTTGTGGCGTTATTTTCTCTGAATTTGCAGACCCTTCATGAGAAGCACTCAATGGCATCTTGGCTCCGTCTGTGCACCGGCTGGATAAATAAATAATTTTCGTCCGCAATTGGCATCCCGACTGGACCTATTCATCCGATTTTCCAGTTGGCTAGATCATTTGAGGGTAAATTTCCCGCCGCGCCTTGACCCGTAGTCATTAAACCGATTCTGCCCGGATCGATCCGCGTTTAACCGTTCCGCAGAAGTTCACCAAAAGTGTTTTTGCGTGTGCGATGTGGTGGCTATCCCCTTGGTCCATGCGAAGTTTTTTGGAAAATCGGCCAATGCGACGGATAACGTTCGGTAACGCGTCCGGCCCCTGGCGCTCGGGCGTCGCGTTGGAAAACAGTCAAATGATGATTGCGTTAGGTCGTGTGTGAGGGGTTGTCTGCGTCGATGCGCGGGAAAAAGTTCCTCAGATGGCAATTTGCCGAAGTATGCGAATCCGCCAACACCGATCTCAGCATTTATTCCAGATTTGTTCTAGCACCGCATTGGGCTTAGCGAGCCCGCCGGTGAGTCTGAAGCCGTCCCGGCCTCAACCATTGCAGGGAGCGCAAAACGAATCCACATAGCGTTCGAAGAGCGCGCGGTCGCCGCCGCCCCAACGCCAGTCGATCCGCAAATTGCGGCCCTCGTACCAATTCTGCGCGCCGAGCCCCTGCACAAAGGCGGTCGTGCGCGCCTGTCCCTCGGGGTCGGTTGAGGAGTACCCCATGAGTACGCCGATGCGCCGCATCCGCTGCGGCTGCTGTGCAAGCACGGCGAGCGGCCACGTGATGGCTGAGCCAGCAACGACTTTGATGAAATCGCGTCGTCGCATTGCCATCCCCAAGGCTTAGGACCACGCCAACTATGAGATTACAGCAGGGATTTGCTGCCAGCGAAATGGGGTTCAGGGGTTAGTTTGCACGGCAGCAATCCTAAGGCGCTCATGTCCGCTTCGGGTCAAAAGCAGACGTCGGATCAGCGCCCGTGGATGTCCGCTTTACCCCCAAAAGCGGACATGGATAGAAGGGAAGCCCCTTTTGCCATTAACTCCGCCTCGGTATGCAATTCCCGCTGAACAAAGAACGCATGATGAACCGAACGGCTGTCCTCTATGCGTTGATCTCTGCCGCATTGTTCGGCTTGTCCACGCCTGCGGCGAAGGTTTTGGTCGGATCAATCCATCCGGTGACGCTCGCGGGACTGCTGTACTGCGGTGCTGGCGTTGGCGTCGCGGCATTGCGGCGAATCCTACCTGCCGCCATCACTGGTGCGCCCGAAACCGCTCTTTCTCGGGCTGATTTGCCATGGTTAGCTGCAGCAATCGGCGCCGGTGGGATCCTCGGTCCGCTCCTGCTCATGTTCGGCCTAACCCGAACGGACGCAGCTACGGCTTCGCTTCTCCTCACGCTCGAAGGTGTCGCGACTGCCTTGATGGCTTGGTTCATTTTCCACGAGAACTTCGACCGCCGTATCGCAATTGGGATGGCCAGCCTTGTCGCAGGCGCCGCCTTATTGTCGTGGTCCGGCGCACCGAGTTTTGACAGCATTGCAAGTCCACTCGCTATCGCCGGTGCCTGCGTGTCGTGGGGACTCGATAACAATCTGACCCGCAAGGTTTCGTTAGCCGATCCATTACAAATCGCCATGTTGAAAGGATTGATCGCCGGTCCATTCAATCTCATTCTCGGTTTGAGCATCAGTCATCAGATCCCAACATTTTCTGGGATCCTCCTCACTGGCGTCGTCGGCTTTCTCGGTTATGGCGTAAGCCTTGCTCTTTTCGTGGTGGCCCTACGTGGCCTCGGAACAGCGCGTACTGGTGCATATTTTTCCACGGCACCTTTCATTGGCAGCGCGGCAGCGGTCGTTTTGTTGGGTGAACCGATAACTACGCAGCTTCTGCTGGCGGCTGCCTTGATGGCGCTCGGAGTTTGGTTACACCTGACAGAGCGTCACGAGCACGAGCATTTTCACGAGGACCTCGTGCACACGCATCCTCACGTGCATGACATTCACCACCGGCACGCCCACGAGGCTGGTGATCCGCCGGGTGAACCACACACGCATGCTCACCAGCACAGCCCAATGCGCCATACGCATCCGCACGTGCCGGATATGCACCATATCCACCGCCACAACTAATGATCTCTGAGTCTTTCGACGCTTACTTATGGGGCTGGGATAATTTGGCCGACCAACACAGTAAATCCCACACCGCAGATTGCCGCCCCGATCAAGCGAGGCCCAATACGTGAAGCTGTCCAAACTGCGCGGCTTGCGAACGCAATGCTAACCGCGATCACCGTTTGAACCGCCACAAGCCCGACCAGATAGGCAACAAGCGGCGTGGGTTCAGCGCCGTAAATTGACTCACCATAAGCATATCCGTGGAAGAAACCGGCGATGCTGAAGATCGCCGCCCATGCGCTGGCCGGAACGCGCCAGTCGAGAGCGATCAACACGCCCGCAGCGAGAACCGAAGCGGCGACGATCAATTCCGCTGCCGGAATATTGGCGCCTGCGACATGCGCGGCCACGCCGCATGCCATTGCCACCAGAAAGAGAAACGGCGTCGTCAAGCTAAGCCCGCCGACGCCGACGGCAATGCCCAGAGCGACTAAAAATGCGAGATGATCAGGCCCAATGATCGGGTGACCGATACCGGATAGAATACCCTCACCGGCGGTCGAAGGGATCTTCCCGCCCATCAAGTGATGGGCCGAAGCAGTACCGGCGGTGGTAAGTGAGCCTATTCCGACAAGAGCGACACAACGAATCCTGCGCAAAAGCATTTCTGCCTCCCTCTTTGGTCGACCACAATGGCAGAACCAGCGGCGGCCCAAAAGGGGCCAATTGAACGACGTGGCGATTGCATATTCCTGCGCCTCGTATTCCTCCGCTTCGTGGATAGCAGTCGAGTTTGCGATCTCATTTGTGGCCGGGTTTACCAAATGGCAACATAAAACCGACTGTCAACCCGGCTCTAATCTCATTCACATCTGATCCATTCATGATCGCATGCCGAAAACCGACGTCGAACGACAACTTGTCATTAACCTGCCAAATCGCGCCAACTAACGCGGAAAGGTTATGCGCCCGGCCGAACTCTTCCTCATAGAAAACTTCGGCGACGGGACGCACTACCCACTTGTATGGCCCTTCGACAATCAAGTCAGTAAAGACATCCGCCCGCTGATCACGCGTAAGCTCGGCGGCGATGTTTAAATGAGTGGTCCCCCAGTCCCACCGCTGTGAAATAATTGTATCAATGCTCGCGCCAAAACGGCTATCCCCAGTGGTGTCCGGCAGCAAAACCCCAAATTCAGTGGCGATGCTCGGGCCGAGCTGATCCTGAAGCACGCCCGGACGAATGATGTACTTGAGGAAGGCGCCCGAAGCGGACAGATTTGTCGGGCCTGACTGAGAAAACGGCGTTTGCAGTTGACTTTCGAGAACGGCTTCCCAGTCTTTAAGAAAACCATAATTATAAACGACCGCTGGCGCGATGAGCTGATTTTGCTCACGCGACCACTGCGCCCCAGCGGGTTGCAGTTCGATTTCAGTTTCTCCGGGGTCAGCAACCGCCGCATCGGTCCCGTCAAAGGGACGATAGGCACGCGCTTCCGCGCTCCAGCCCAGCAGCAATCCAGCAGCAAACACCGCCAACAACGAACGAGGCAGAAGGAATGATCGTTGCGCCAGATTTGCTGCCATGCTTTCTCACTTCATGGCTCAGGCTCATGGCTGAGGGCGGAACACCCATATCGCTGCCGGACTGCTACCACCGGCGCGTACAGCAACGAATAACTGATCAAGTTCGGGCACGAAGAGCGAAGTACGCGCTCCGGAGGCGGTGGGGATTCGTGCCAGGCGATCGTAAGATCGCGCGTCGAAAATGTCGATGACGCCAGCGCCACAACTCACATAAACGCGATGACGTTTGGAGTCGACAAAGAGATCGTCGGCATCGCCACAGGTATCAACCATGCGAATGAGCGAACCGTCGCGCTTATCGAACACACCGACCTTTGGCGGATTGCGAAAAATCGCGAGCACGTGGCTGGAATCGTTCTCAATCGCCATGGGGAAGTTAGCGGAAGCGCCGCTCGCTGGCCAAATTGCGACGACTTTGCGCGCGGGCAAGTCGACGACCGCCATGCCGTGCGCATTGGGAATATTCACGTAAGCGCGACCCGTAGCGGAGTCGAGTTGAAAACCTTCAGGGTGCGCTGGCAGACGGACTTCGCCGACTTTATTGCGCGCGGCTCCATCGATCACAGCAAGCGCGCCGTCACCATAACCGACCACCACATGCTGGTTCGACGGATCCACACGCACATTGTCAGCATCTTCGCCAAGATCGATCCGACCGTTTGCCGTGTAGTTTGGCCCCTGAAACAGCCGCACTGATCCGTCGCCGCCATTGGCGATAAACAGCGTGTCGGCGCTCGGCAGGTAAGCCACGCCCTGAGGTTCCTTCAGTCCGCCAAGTGTCTGCAACACCTTTCCCTGCCCAAGGTCGACAATCCCGACCGTGTTGTTACCAAGCTCGGCAACGAACAAGCGCCGCCGATTAATATCGGCTGCCATGTGATCGATCCGGCCGCGAACGTCACCGAGCGGAATTTTGGCTTCGAGGCGAAGAGCGGCATCCTGTGATTGTGCTGATGCACCTCCTGACCCGCCAATAAACGTGCCCGCTACGGTAAAGGCACACAGTAGAACAACTCGAAACGGGGGCGCATCGCGGGGTCCCAATGCGTCCACACAATTATGAGCTCGGTCTGACTGAGAACAAGCGGGTGACATCTTAACAGTGATGTACCCTGTGAAAATACCAACAAAGATCCCGCTGATAATATCGCTTAAGAAATGATAGTTTGCGCCAATCAGGCCGATCACAACCGCGACTACAGATGCAACATAAATCGGCCGTAAGCTCGGATACGACCACCACAGCACCGTCATCACCGAACACATCGCGGCTGTATGCCCCGACGGGAACGACGCGAATCCAGGTCCGCCGTGGAAGGGTTTGAAGCCGAACAAGCCGTTTTGAATGAGCGAAGGATTATTATCGATCCAAGTTTCTGGCCAGGTCCGCCCAAACGCGTATTTGAGTCCGTTATTCACAAAGTTGGTTGCAATAAAGCTCATACAGCACGCCAAACCGACAGACTGAATGCGCGAATAAGGGCGGTCCATCAATGTCCACAACGCACACCATGCCAATACGAGGAACAACAACGGAAGAAAGGCGACAAGCGGGCGGTGCAACCAAACAAAGATGGTCTTGTCGGTGACGTTTTGGTGCACAAAGAAAGCTATCGGCTGATCCAATAAGAAAGACGAAGCCGTCACGCCGACTGCGGTTGTAGCCAGTCCAATGGACCAATTCCGCAGACGCGAGTGAAGCTGTCGTGATGGGATCAATTGGGTCCGTCCACTCATGCGCCATCTCCTCGACGAAACGAGTGACGCGCAGGACCTGGACGGGGCATGTCTGACGGGAAGCCTGCTCCCCGGAGCACCATTGTAGACCCTCCTGGCCGTTCGCTCATCATTTAATCGGTTCGAGGGGCTGATCACTCACTATTTCACCATCACCCAGCTTGGCCCCAGCAGCGGAAAGGCGATCAGGCCGATTACGCAGTTGCGCGATCAGGAGCGGACTGTTGACCTTCCACGAAAACAAAACTCTCGTCTCGGTAATTACTTGCGTTGACAGTTCTTCATGCATCGCTCGTACTCGGTCTGGCAGGTCTTTCCGGAATAACCCGACATGCAGGCCCGCTTTTGATCGCTACACTGTTTACAGTTGTTGGCTTGTTGCGCCTGCGCGGACAAAGGCGCGCTTGCACCAACCAAAGCGACGATCATCAGTAACATCAACGCACGCATGCTAATCTCTCCCTAGCCATCATCTCGGGCGGCCGTCGTTTAGCGCCTTGAAATGGCGCTCCGCGTTTTGCCAGCGAATCACCTCCATGAAACAGTCGACGTAGCTGCCTGCTTTGGCGCCAAAGTCCATTTGATAGGAGTGTTCGTACATATCGAGCGCCAGAATTGGCGTGCCGCCAGCCAGCGTATGGCAATGATCGGCCGCCCACTGGTTGACGAGCTTGCAATCACGTGGCGACCACGACAGCAGCACCCATCCCGAGCCGCCGCCGAGCGCCTTTCCCATGGCGACAAACTCGGTGCGCCAACGTTCGAACGATCCAAAATCTCGGACAATTGCTTCGTGCAGCGCACCGCGCGCCTCGCTTTGCTCGCCCAATCCGTCAAAGAACAGTTCGTGCAGGACCATTGAATTCATTGCGATCAATTGCTCGCGCTTGAGACCGTTGATCAGAAAACCGGCGGCTTTATCGAATTCGAGTTGCGCAAGCTGTTCATCGATCGCATTGAGGCGCTTAACCGCGCCGCTGTAATTGTTTTCGTAGTGGCTGATGATGAGCCGCTCCGACATACCCTTGATGCGGGCTGGATCGCAGGAGAGCGGTTTTATTGCGTACGGCATGACCAACTCCTAAGCCATCGAAGTTGCGTTGAGGCGCTATAGCGGCGCGCCTCGCGCCATGTCAGTACGCAACTTCGGCCGCCGGATATGAGTGGGAAGTCTGTTCCGTCCAAGCGCAACCTCCTCGACAAGCGAGTGCTGCGCAGAGCTTGGACGGGAACCGTCTGACGGGGAGCCTGCTAATTCCCCAGAGTCGAACTATATGAGATCGCTCCTGCAGGATGCAAGCAGTGCGGAGCGCAAACTAGCTTCGCGTCATCAGCGATCCTGTGATCGATTGCAACCGAGCGTAGGAGCACGCCAAGCTCGACGACGATTGCAAAATTATCATTGCTATTGACTTAGCCCTCGTCGCTCGCCACATAGCGGTTGTCGGGCCACATTGCAGTCGCCCGGCTTACCCAAGGCATATCGCCCAAGCACTGCAGTTCGCCCGCGCGCCGGGCGGAGGACTTTTGGCGATATGTCTCATCTCCACAAGCCTTTCGTTCGGTCGCGGCATTCCAATCCGGGCATTCGACGACCGCCCGGTGAGCTGCCGCGTGCAGTCAAGCGTTGTCTCACTCCTAAAGGAGATGAGAAATGTCTTGCGATCACTCCAGTTACGATACTGCCATCATTGACCTCATTCAGTGTTTAAGTCCGACGGTAGCGCTGGGCGATTACGCTACGGCGAGGGAAACTGAAACTGAGTGCGGTAAATCTCTGAAACAAGACCACCCAGAACTGACTGCCGGTAAATCGAAATCAAAAGGACACCGGCACGAAGTCCGATCGCGCATCATTCCAGACAGTACACAAACCAATCCTGAATATGTCTGGGGTGACGAAGGACCGATCAATGACTGAAGCAGGCCCGACAACAGCGTGCTGTCTTCCACCCAAACTTGAAGGGGCTTAGACCGGCAATATTCCGGTCTGAGACCATCGCAACATGACGCTTCATTTACTCGGCCACATCGAGCTTCCAGCGCATCGATCTAGTGGCGGTTTCGACCACGCCGACGTTCATTCACCCACGGATCGGATCTACGTTGCGCACACCGCCAATGATTCGATCGACGTGATCGACTGCGCTCAGGATCGTTACCTCCAATCGATTCCTGGTTTGACCGCAGTAGCGGGCGCACTGGTGTCCGAATCGCGCGGTCTGATTTTTACGACAAACCGGGGCGAGAATACCGTCTCGATATTTGCGCCAGGAGATGAGCGCAACGCCTTGAAGATTGGCGTTGGCATAAGGCCGAACGGTATCGCCTTCGACTCCAAGCGCGGTCTTTTGGTGGTCGCCAATGTCGGCGATCCTGCCATTTCGAATTCGTCTACCGCGTCTGTCGTCGATCTCGGACGCAAGGAGCGCGTCACCGAAATCAAGGTGCCGGGTCGCACCCGTTGGGCGATTTACGATCCGGCGACCGAAATATTCTTCATCAATATCGCGTCCCCGCCCCGGATTGTGGCAATTGATGCACGTGATCCAAACAAAATATCGAAAGAATATGTGGTACCAGCCGAAGGACCCCATGGTTTGGACCTTGATCCGGCGACGGGCCGGCTTTTCTGCGCCTGCGATGCAGGCACCCTGTTCGCGATCGACGCCGCGTCAGGTCGCGTAGTTGGCGACGTGCCGCTCAGCGGTGCCCCAGACGTAATTTTTCTCAATCAGCGAACGGGCCACCTTTATGTGGCCATCGGGGATCCGGGCGTCATCGACGTTATCGGTGTTGCCGCGATGTGTCGGGAGGAAGTCGTACAGACGGAAGCGGGTGCCCATACGTTGGCACTCGATCGGAAAAGAAACAAAGTCTATGCGTTTCTGCCACGGTCGCATCGTGCCGCGGCGTTCTTGGATGCGGCTTGAAGCAGGGAACAGTTCCAAGCCTTTTTCATGCAAGGACTAAAAAGACTACGCCCCAGTCCAAAGGAGATGTGCGATGAAGTGGATTACCCGCGAACACGTCAAAGTCGATCGGGTCGCGTGCCCATGGCTTATCAAGAACTTCGTCGATAAGGACGCGGAGTTTGTTTTTGTGCCACCTGATAAAGTGATGGACGAAGCCAAGCGACTTGATGCCATTCCTTACGACGTCAAAAACGTCGAATTGGGCCATCACGGCAAGGAATGCTCGTTCGAGGCGATCCTAAAAAAGTACAAGCTGGCGGATGACCGCGCGCTTGTCTTGCTGGGCAAGATCGTCAACGGCGCGGACACTGACAATACGTTATACGAACAGCCGGAAGGACCGGGACTGGAGGCTATCGCCGAAGGCTTTCGCCATCTCGGCTATAAGGACGATCACGCGCTAAATGCTGCGGAGTGGATCGTTTACGATGCGCTTTATGCGTACTGTCAAAAGATGGTGCGTGACGGCCGACCCAACGGCATGTTCACGTGAGGCGACATTGCTCTCACTTTGGCGAGCGCAGTGACCAAGTTGTCGCTAACGAATTAACAGCGTGGCGCCGGACGCCAAAAGCAGGAGCAATACAAGCTTGCGAAACTGCGCTTCATCGAGGCTGCCGTAAAGCTTCAGCCCCAGCCAAGTACCGGCGAGCAGCACAGGCAGCGCGGCTACAAACAGCCAGATGATGTCGTGCGAGATCGAGCCCTGGCCGCCCAGCCAGGCCGCGCTCATTGCAAAAGTGGCAACTCCCACGGGCTGAAACACGGCCCGCTGCTGATCCTTGGTCCAGCCGCGCAACTGCGACCAGATCACGGTTACGATTCCGGCAAGCCCTGTCGCGCCGCCAACCACGCCATTGAGAAAGCCCGCGCCGAGATCGCCCTCCAGGGCGGCTCTTTTGATTGGAGTTATAGTCGGTCGCAACAGGCCGTAGAGGCTAAACAGTACCAATATCGCGCCGGTACCAACCCGTAGGTAACGTGGATCGGCGTGCCCGAGCATGAATACGCCGAGCGGGACACCCAATGTGGTTCCGATGAGAAGCGGCGTCAGCCGTCGCCAGCTCAATGCGTGCCGCAATTTCCAGACTGAGTAGCCTTGCACGACAAGCCCGAGACCCATGATCAAAGTCGCGGTCTGCAGCGGTGTGAGAATGTACAGCCAAATGGCGGCGCCAACGATCCCAAAGGCGAAGCCGCCAAGCCCGGCAACTACTGCGGCGAGAAACGTGCCGCTGAGAAACAAAACGGTGAAGATGTTGAGACCGAGACTCGAATCCATGGTGCTCGCTCCCAAAGTCGAGCGAGCAGCGCTTGCATGGAGAGAGCCCCATTTAACGGGGAGGCTGCGGTATCCCCGATACCCATCATCGCTCATACCGACGGCACGCACAACTCTGCGCGACGTCTGAGTTGGGTCAAAAGCGGACATCGCATTAAGTCCGAGTCATGTCCGCTTTCCCCCCAAAAGCGGACATAGTTCACAATCGCCATGTGGACCCGTTCGCCGTAAGGTGGGGCGCACAACAGCGCCGGGACAAGCCGTATTTATGCGCGTCGTTCGCTTGATGGATGAGCCGGATTCGCCTTCGCTGCTTTGATGGCTTCGCGACGCTTGATAACCTCTTCATCGAGGACCCTCACGCGAATGTTTAACCGGTTCGCCGCGTCCCTGCGAGTCTGAATCGTAAGAGAGCGGGTCATCCAATTTGAGCGCAGCGAGAGCATCCGCCCGTGCTCGGTCTGTTCGCCGACTGCCTATCCTGAGGCGCCGCGCAGACGCGGTGGATCAAGCGGTGGCAAGCGCCCTGGCGCGAATGGTGCTAGGTCGACGCGACGGGCCGCACCATCCATGATCAGTTCGCCCATTGCCTCGCCGGTCGCGGGCGCATTGAGCATGCCCCAGACACTGTGGCCGGTCGCCACGTAGGCGCCGTCAATACCCGGCACGGCGCCGATAACGGGAAGGCCATCTTCGGTGACCGGCCGGAAGCACGCTTGCCGCGCTTTGATCGGCGCCGCGGCGAGGGCAGGCGAGATATTCCGACACAGCGCTTCGAGCCGCACGTGTGCACCCTCATCACCCGCAACATCGTTAGGATCGAGCGGCAGCGGCCCAATGGTAGAGATCGCACACACCCACGTCGTGCCATCCGCGCGCGAAAATAACTCGGGGGTCAGGATTTCACCGTTCGCCGCGCGGTACTCGAGGAACAATGCTTCGGCCGGAATGGTCCCACCGGTTTCGAACACCAAGCTATGTCCTTTGTAGCCGAACACCGCTGGCAGCGGCAGCCAGCGCGCCGCCAGAATCGACCACGGTCCCATCGCGATCACGATGGCGTCGCCTTCGACGATCTCGCCGCCCGCGAGTGCTACGCCGCGCACCGCGCCGCTCGGGCTGCGTAGCAAGTCGACGACAGTGCCGTGCTGCAGCACTGCTCCATGCGCCTGAGCGGCATGCATCAGACCTGTCGTGAACGCGCGGGGCTCAACGAGCGCGGTCGTCTCCGGTGAGCCGAGTTGGCTCGTGATCGCCACGCCGTCAGCCAGCCACGGCCGCCCGCCTGCACCGCGCGAGGTATCGTCCTCGGCGGCGTAACCGCCGTAGGTCGTGAGACGCCGATAACCCCAAGGATCGCCGAGTTCGGCGGAAAGTTCGGCATGGAGTTCGAAGCTCCGCCGTGCCAATCGATCAAGCGGGCTGCCACCGCACCAGTCGAGGGCCAGGAAGCCACCCGACTTGCCGGAGGCCGCACCGGCGACGGCATGACGTTCTATGACGGTCGACCGCGCGCCGCGTCGGCTTGTGAAGTAGGCGATTGCGGCACCGATCGCGCCACCACCGCAAATCACGATGCGCGTGCCCGAACTCATAGCAGCTACTTGTGTCAGTCTTGGCTTCCGAGTTCCAGGGCGGCGCTCGTCGAAGGCCGCCGCATTCGGCCTCGATGTCGCGTTCGCTGCAGGCGTGGAGATCCTAACTTCCAGTCCGAGCGTCAGCACGCTCGACTGGCGCGGCCCGCTAACCAATGTCCGCATTACCTCCGAAAGCACAGTGCGGAGCGCTACTAGCATGTCCGCTTTGTGCCACTTACAGAACGACGACCCGGAAGCTGGATGGGAATGGCTCTGGCCAATGTGCAGGAAGACCGCCGCCACGCCGCTGTGGGCAAGCGACGACCGCGCGGAAGGGCCGGCCTACTTCGACAAGCAAATTCAAGCGACGCGAAAGAGCGCGAGCAGTTGAAGCGCGAGAGGCTAGTTGCAACTAAGATCATTGAACTGGCGCAGCGTGGCGTGCGCGATGCGTCAACTCTAAGCGCAATGACTCTGAAAGAGTTCACGCACTACTGATCCGTCGGGAAGGCTTGGCGGGTCATTTGTTTTTCAGTACTTCAAGCGGTTTAGTAGTGATCAAAGTGTGTGCCTTTCCGCCGTGGTCGCACACGACAAAACGGACGGACTGTTCTTCGACGGGTCGATCGAAGTCGCGCGGCTCAAGCAATGGCGCATTTCTGTCTCTCTTACTGGCTCGATAATAAGAACGGACGGTGCGAAGTGCTGTTACCGAAGGCACAGTGAAGCTTTGCGGGGTTTGATTTCTGCGGAAAGACCGCTCAGTCCACTTCGGCGCCCGACGCCTTAATAATGGGCGCCCACTTCGCAAGCTCGGCCCGCACGAATTCGCCCGTGGTCTCGGGCGTGCTGCCTGGTGTCGGCTCGATGCCCGCCTTGTCCAGTGCCGAGGAAACCGCGGGATCCGCCAGCGATTTGTTGATGGCCGGGTTGAGCTTGTCGACGATCGGCTTTGGCGTGTGGGCAGGGGCGAGAAACACATTCCAGGTATAGCATTCAAATCCCGGCAGACCTTGTTCCTGCAACGTCGGCAAATCCGGCATTGCCGCAACGCGCTTGGCCATTCCGGCGCCGAGCGCGCGAAGCTTGCCGGATTTTGCCAGCGGCAGTGCCGTCGGCGTGGGGTCAAAGGCCATCGCGATCTGACCGCCCATCAAATCGGTATCCATCGGCGCCGAGCCTTTGTAAGGCACATGCGTGATGTCGAGGCCCCCCGCGAGCGATTTGAACTCCTCGCCGCACAGATGAAGAATCGAACCGAATCCCCCCGAGCCGTAATTGTATTTGCCCGGGTTGGTCTTAATGAGAGCGATGAGGCTCTTCACGTCGGCTGCTGGTATCGACGGATGCACAAGCAGCAATGTCGGCGTGACCCCGACGCGGCCCAGCGGCGTGAAATCACGCACCGCATCGTAAGGTATGTGTTTATACACAACGGGATTTATCGCGTTGGTCGAAACCGTCGCCATTAATATCGTGTACCCGTCAGGCGCGGCCCTCGCGACTGCCTCAGCTCCGATATTGCCGCCGGCGCCGGTCTTGTTTTCGACGACGAGCTGCCGACCGAGCAGCTCTCCCATTTTCGCGCCCATAACGCGCCCAACGATGTCGGTCGGTCCGCCGGCAGCAAAGGGAATGATCATCTGCACCGGGCGTGACGGATAATCGTCTCCCGCACGGAGGGCGGTACTCGCGAGTACCGTGGTCAGAACAATCGCAGCAAACACCTGGAGTGCGTGTCCTGCGGCCACTCTGACGAAAGCTTCGCGGCGTCCTCCAAGATCT
>Ga0306926_10002792_pt1 | contig 17862 bp, 19 predicted proteins | sample flu12Cox44000178_FD_203759 | JGI IMG/M metagenome (GOLD analysis project Ga0306926, IMG submission 203759) | Lab enrichment of tropical soil microbial communities from Luquillo Experimental Forest, Puerto Rico - flux8day.12C.oxic.44.000.178 (v2)... | ecosystem: Environmental > Terrestrial >... | reverse complement strand
TCAGTTCAGCCGGAGAGCGTTCCCTTCACACGGGCGGAGGTCATGGGTTCAATCCCTGCTGCGCCTGCCATTCGTGGCGCAGGCAAGTTCTATGCTCACGCCCACCATTGACTTATCCCCCTCGCACGACACTGTTGGCGCATCCGGCGGCGGAGGCGGCGAAACATGAACGGCAATCGCTATTACGGCGTTCGAGTCGAGGGAGCGAAATACGGCGTCGGCTTCGGTTCAGCCCTTGCCATTGCGATATCCTATACGACCAACCACTCGATCCTTTGGGCAATCATCCACGGCATCCTGGGTTGGCTGTACGTGATTTATTTTGCGCTGTTTCGATCGTAGCCGCTACCTCAGCAAACCCAGGCGCTCGCGTACCCATCATGTCATACCCCGCCGTACTGGATCCGGACCTCGTCGGCACCTATCCGGCTTCCGCCAGGTCGGGCGGCGGCTACGTTTGGGACGAGGTCCTCGAATATCGCGTGTGGTGCCATCCGGAGCGCGGCGCGCCGGATGAGGCCGATGGAAGCGACTACTACTATCCGTTCGCCAGCCATGAAGAGGCCGCCGGATTCGCCGCAACAACAGAAGGCGCGGAACAACCGATTGCCCTTGTCCTGCAACGCGAGTTCATCGACGAACCCGCACCTGGGCAATATCTCCATGTCAGGGAAGAGCGCATCACCGAGTGGCCGGTAGCGTTTCTCACCAGGCCAAGGCGAGACGAACGAACCATCCCCGACTTCGTGGCACCGGATGCGCCCGATAATCGCCTCGACATCCTTCGAGGCCTTGCGAAGAAAGCGCTCCCACCGCGCGACGCGCGTTGACGCCTTCCCACGCTCTTGTTCAGGACATGACCCTTGGCGAGGTGTCAATCTTCCCAGATGCATTCACCGCATTTGCATTTGTAGAGGCGAACGGTCTTGCCGCTGCGGACGTCGAGAAATTTGAGGATCAGGTGCCGGGCGACCGCAGCGCCTGGCGGGCAGCGGCATTGGGTGGCTTGAGCTTCACGCTCCGGCGCATCTTCCCTGGTATTCGTCATCATCGCGGTTTTGCCTTGGCGCTCTGGCCTTGGAACGCGAATCAAAAAGCGATTCGAGCCAAGCTTGATCGCGAAAGCAAAGTTTGGCGTTAGCTTATGTTATGACGGCCGCGCATTCTTATGAACTAATCCCACCGATTCATCCTTCAAGCGCATGACGGCTGCGCCAGCGCCTGCAGTAGAGCTTGCAGCGCGCCGCCGAAGATGATTTCGCTCCGGCGGCGTTCTTGCGTCAGCGTCCACTTTCCGAGAATTCGGATTTGGCGAAGGATGCTCAGCTTCCGGAGGGGCGAAGCGACGGGTCTACCCCACCGACCTGCGAAGGATCCCTTCCAAAACCCTCGACGCCCCAGCCGTCTCGCGGTACCGGCGCGGCGTCAAACGGTCCGCTCACGGGTGCCTGATTATAGGTTCCACGAAAGTTTCGCAGAGCGTGGGCTGGTCCGTGACTGCCAGGCCCTCGCCCGCGCGCGCCTTGAGCGAACACTGGCCCGGATAGGGCTGCAGACAAAACAACAACAGCGGTGAGTGTTTTAATGGTCATAGGGTTTCTCCAGTTAAGTGGCGAAACCCTCCACCAGACGTTCCCGTCGCGAACAAACCTTAGCCCATGAAAGACGTTCCTGCATTCAAGCTATCTTTACGAAGCAAGGTCACGCGTTCAACCGTCCGTGAGGCGCACTCCGTGGCAAGGTGGTGGTCCGTCTTTGTTTTGAAATGCACAAGCGCCAGCGGATCTTGATGAACGCAGGTGATCCGGCGTTCGCCGCACCATCGCAGACGACTGGCGCCGAAGTGATTCGACGCAGGCGCAACTTCACCCCACCGCGAAGCACGTGCGTGTCTTTCCCCTATTAAAGTACGCGCTTTCGTCGTTAAGATAGGCGCTTGGCGAGGTCGAGGGATCGCCGTATGTGGCGCCGCGATTTCATCACGCTTCTCGGCTGCACGGCTGCAGCGGCTGCCTTGCCGGTCGCTATGCGCGCCCAGCGTGTGCATATGCCGGTGATCGGGTTTCTCAGCAGCGAGTCTCCGACAGCGGATGCAGTGCGCACGGGGGGATTTCGAAAAGGCTTGAGCGAAAGCGGCTTCGTCGAAGGTCAAAACGTCGCGGTTGAATACCGTTCCGCGGACGGAGACTATGGGCGCCTGCCGGAGCTTGCCGCCGATCTCGTTCGTCACCGGGTGACGGTCATCGCGGCGATCGGTGGCACCGCTCCCGCGGTGGCCGCCGGGGCTGCGACCTCGTCCATCCCGGTCGTCTTCAATATCGGCGCCGATCCGGTCCAATTGGGACTGGTCAAAAGTCTCAATCACCCCGTTACCAACATGACCGGGGTCGTGGTCCTGAGCTCCGAACTGGCAGGCAAGCGACTCCAGCTCCTCAAGGAGCTGTTGCCCTCAGCGACCGCCTTCGCTCTTCTTGTCAATCCGACCAATCCGGCCCATGAGTCCGAAGCCAAAGTTATTCAGGAGGCGGCTCAGTTTCTCGGGGTGCATCTCGACGTGCTGCGGGCCAGTACCGCAGCCGAAATCGAGACCGCCTTCGATGCGCTCGAAGGGTTGAAGGCGAGCGGTCTCGTCGTCGCCGTCGATGCGTTTTTTACTGCTCAAAGCGAAAAAATCGTGAAGCTCGCCGCCGAACACAAAATGCCCACGGTTTACGGCTGGCGCGCCTTCACCGAAGCCGGCGGTCTCATGAGCTACGCTCCCAACATTGCGGAGGGCTATCGCAGCGTGGGTATTCTTGTTGGAAGAATCCTCAAAGGGGACAAGCCGGCCGACCTTCCGGTCGAGCAGGTCACCAAGATCGAGTTCATCGTGAACCTCAAGACCGCGAGGACACTCGGTCTTGATTTCCCGTTGCCGCTGGTCGGCCGGGCCAACGAGGTGATCGAGTGATTAACTTTCCCTTTGCCCGAGCAGCCCGCCGGTCTTCCGGCTGACGAAATGCAATCTCGCTCAGGCGGGGCAGACGACCGATTGACAGGAGTGATCGAGCAGCTAATGCCGGACGTTGTTGAAGGTCTCCGCCCATTTGAACATCAGGGACGGCTGACGCCGAACGATTAAGCGGGTTTTGAACCTGGTTGCATGATCCGCCCCGAAGTTAACGAGAGCCTCAACCTTCCTGCACGCCAGGCGGTTCAGCCGTCAGCCTTGGCGGAAGCTCTCCGGCCTGTTCTTTCAGATCGGCGGCGACCCGCACGAGATTGGCCGCCAGATCCGGATCGGAGGTTGTCTTCGCCATTTTTAGCAGCGCGGCTGCTGCCTGGCGTGCGTGGAAGCGGTTTGCGGACATGGGTACGCAATGTCCTTTTTCACAGGTATTTTTCGCTCAATTGCCGAACCCGAATTCCGTTCCGCAACATAAGTATAAAAGTGGACGAAGTGTGAAATCGGACACACCCGGATTAACTTAGGACGCTAAGAGTTCAAATTTGTAAACCAGCGCCGGCCGGCGATCGCCACCCGGTTCGAGCGGATCGAGCCCGGCGATGGGGAGGCCCGCAGCCCGAGGGGACCCCGCGAAGGTATCAAAATACTCGGCATGAATTCGGACATGGACGTGACTCGGACATGGACGTGGCTTTATGACCACAGCGTCGCGCGTCCGCGTGCCTCAAAAAAATGGCCCCCGTTCAGGGGGCCATTTCCAATGTGTCTGCATCAATCCCGATTAGTCGTCCCAATAATGGTGACGGCGGATGATTACCTCGCGGTCGCCGTCGCGGTGATACCATCCGCGCTGCCAGCCGTTGTCATGCCGGTAAACCTCAACACGGGGGCCGTAATAATCGCGGTCGCGATAGTAGTCCCGGTCGCTGCCGATGCGGAAGCCGAAGTCCTCAGCGCTTGCGATTGTCGGCGCTGCAACCGCAAGGGTCGCCAACGCGGCGAAAACGTAAGCAAGCTTCGTCATGTTCCTTCTCCAATCGTCAGTTACCCCACGCCAATAAAAAACGAATGGTGCGAGGCGACGTTCCGGAACTTTGCGGGAACTTTCTTGAATGGATATTCAGTCTGATTGCGGTTTCTTACATCCATAGGAACAACGGCTTGCAAACATCGCGGGGGAACTCAAATCTGCGGCAAGCTGCGAGCGCCCACGTTGAGCCCGCGCCGGCTATGGTTGAGCTCCTTCTTGCAGCATGAACACAATACCGTTTGCGAACAGGTAATCCGCGGAGCCACACTGCCGGATACGATCCGCTCGAAGTGTTGAAATGCCCTTGGAATACGTCCGCTAACATACCTTAAGTGGCGGAATGAAAACTTTGCTAAGCTGAAAATACCGCCGACCGCGGCCGCATCCGCCGCGCCGGATTCAGACATATTTCGTCACAGGCCGCATGGAGGGATATCCGTGCCACTCAGACGGCGGATTTATTCCCGCAAAATCAAGACAAACGGGGCGATGGCGCGTCTTGTAGTTCCCACGGCTTCAATGGTTCAATCCCTCCATCGGGAAATACAATGCGCTGGCTGATAAACTATCTGCCTGTCTACAGGCGGCCGTTCTGGCGAGGACAGCTTATCGCCCTGGTCACCGTGTGCGTGTCGCTCCTGATCCGCGCGTCGGTCGATCCTTTCATCGAGCGCGGATTGTATTTCAATTTCCTGTTTCCCAGCATCCTGATCGCCGGTCTTTTCGGAGGCATCTGGTCCGGAGCGACCACTGCGCTTCTGGGCGGATTGCTCAGCGCATACATCTGGATCCCGCCGAAGTTCGACATCGCGCTCACTGGCGAGGGGATTTTTCGACTGGTCACGTTCTGGGCGCTCGCGGTGATGATGATTGTCGTGACTTCCTTCGTGCACATCGTTCTGGATCGACTGGCCACTGCGGAAGCACGCGCCAAGACCGTTGCTTCCGAGATGAAGCATCGGGTCCAGAACAATCTGACGCTGGTCCAGGCCATCGTTCGCCAGACATTTCAAAATTCAGAAAATCTGCCGCAGGCGCAAAAGCTATTGACCGCGCGGCTGGCTGCGCTCACGCGTGCTCACGAATTGATCGAACTTGCGGACAAGGATATCAGCGTGGAAAAACTGGTTGGAAGGGCGCTGGAGCCGTTCGACGCGGCGCAGTTCACGCTTGCGGGTTCCTCGTCGGCCATCGTTCCGCAAGACTTCGCGTTGTCGCTGATGCTCCTCATCCACGAACTGGCGACCAATGCCGCCAAATACGGAGCATTGTCGCTGCCGGACGGCCGGGTTGAGATTGGCTGGTCCGAGGAGCCGGTGGCGCGGAAGGTGGTGCTGAACTGGAAGGAGCGATCGGGCCCGCCGGTTGTTCAGCCTTCGCGGGTCGGCTTTGGCTCGCGGCTTCTGCGCGCCGCCTTTTCTTCGGAGGGAGCCGATGCGAGCATCACCTATGAACCCGACGGCGTTCGCTGCACGGTTGCGTTCGTTACCATCGGCCAGACCAGCAGCGACAAGGTGGTGGCAGAGACGGTCGAGCAGGCCACGGCGCCGGCATCGGCGACGGTCTGAAGCATCGGCGTGCGCATGGCCGTCAGCCTGATAATTCCGCGCGCCCGGCTTCCGTGATCTCGTACAGCACCGCGCCATCGGGTAGCGTCTCGGTCTGCACCAGGCCCACCTCAACGAGCCGAACGACCAGATTGTGATCGAAAAGCGGCGGGCTGGGCCAGGACTCCGAGGATATCCGCTCCAGAAATTCACGCTCCAGGCTTGTCAGCATCATCGAGTTCGCCTCATCCAGGTCGCGGATTATTGCGGCCCCGTGTTCAAGAGCTGCGAGATGGCGGTTACGAGCTGTGCCGGCGCGAACGGCTTTTCAAGCAGGATGCTGTTGGGAACACCTTGCGAGGACCATTGATCGGCAGCGGCCCCGGTTACATAGACAACGGGGAAGGCCGCGTCGATTACCCTGACCTGCCTTGCCAGTTCCCAACCGTTCAATTCGCCGTCGATGTTGATGTCGGTCACGAGGGCCCGATATCTAACCACTCCGCTCGCGAGCAGCGAGAGCGCTTCTTCGCCCGACGACGACACGGTCAGATCGAAGCCCGCATCGCCCAGCGCATGCTTCACCAGGTTCTGCAGGACCGCTTCGTCTTCGACGAGGAGAATGATCGGCAGTTCAATCAATAGCCTAAACCCCCGCCCCACGAAGTACGCGATGCAGCTTCATTCTCGGCGCCGAAGCGGCGCGAACTGGCGGCATTCAGGCGCGTTTGCAAAGCGGATTCGAAACTCGCAACCGATAAGTTCGCGAAGCGAATGCCAAATCCGCAACTGCACTACAATCCCGCAATTGCCGGTGGTCCCTTCCAGCATTCGCCGGATTTTCGCTGCAGCGGGAGGCGAATGTCGGAATCGGACCAATCAGTCGATGCAAACGTGGGAACCGCGTCCTGAGTTCCTCAACAATGTTCAAAAAGTAACCGAGCAGGAACCTTACAGGCTCCTCCTTTGTTTTCTCCTCAAGCGCCAGAGGAGCGCCGCGATGGGCGGTATGGACCTTGAGCCGAAACACAATCTGGCCATTCGCCAGGAGATAGGAGATCGCCTGCGAATTATGCTGCCGTTACAGCAGACGGAGATGCCCGCACACCTGCGCGAGCTTGTTCGTCGTTTCGAGGGTGACGATGGTCCACGCGACAAGGCGCAGCGGCGGATTTTCCGGCAGGATTGGAAGCGATGGCCGTTTTCCCGAAATTGAGGAACCCAAAGCCGGGTCCGCAAATTCATTCAAACGGGCAGCGTCATTGGAGAGCGAAGATGCCAAGCTGGATGCCGGGGATTGTGCCGTATGGAGCCGACCAGACCGTTTACATCGTCGTCGACAGTGTTGGCGCAAAAGACTGCGTTCGCCGCGAAACCGAGAGCGAGCGAGCCGATCCGGAGGCCGTGATCTGCGATCTGATCTCCGGCCAATTCCACGACCCGCTCCGCGTCGTCGCCTTCAATACCCTCGAACACTGGGCAAAGGACGTCTCCGAAGATATCGCGGCGGAAATCCAGACCCGCCTTGACATCGACGGCAACGAATTGCCCGAGCACATCCGCGACTTTGTCGAGAGCCACAGGTCGGCCGCACGCCAGCCAAGCCTGCATCCTGCGTAACTCCGCAGGCGCGCGACGGAATCAGCAAGCTCGATTTTCGCTTGACGGGGCGAGCGCCGAACGTGCCTGCATCAGGGCACGTTCACCGGCGGCATCGGTGCGGTCGGATATGGACCGAGGCGAGCCTCATGCGGCCGGGCCATCACCGACAGCGTCACCAGGGCAGCGATGAGAATTGCGATTGCCCGCATGCTTTAAAACCTAAAGCAAAGTTCACGTCAGGAATGTGAAGGCAATTATCAGACCACCTCTTCCAATACCGCTGCTCATTTCTGCGGCATGGGACGGCGGAACCGTTGCCTAACTCGCTCTGTTTTCCTGACATGCGTGCGAACATCAACCGCTTCCTGACCAGTGCCGGGGCATGGCTGTCCCGGCCTTGGTCGGTCGCGGCGGTCGTCGTCTGGACGGCGTTGTGGGTGACGCTCGATCGGGAATCCTTCAACTGGCAGGGAGCTGCGAGCATTGCGACACTGTTGATGACGCTCTTCATCCAGCGGTCGGAACATCGCGATACGCAGGCCATTCACGCCAAGCTCGACGAATTGCTGCGGGCTCAACGCGGGGCGGAAAATAATTTGGCGACGCTGGACGACAAGGAGCCCGAGCAGATCGAGGCCTTCCGCAAGAAAGCGCGCGCGAAACGCTAGTTGTCCTGTTCTAATATTCGCATCCCATTGCAGCGGATTCTTTTGCGAATGTTGGGTTTAGGATTTGACATTCGCTCGCGAACTCGCGGGCTAGTGCCGCCGATTTGAAGTTCCTGCAGTGCAAGTGCCGTATACCATCCAGGAACTTCAAATCGAAGGCGGCACTATAAGTAAAGGTTTGCCAGTGCCCATGGCTTTCCGAAGTTCGTAAAAGATGGATGCTGCAAGGGGGCACGAACTTCGGAAAGTGGGCCCTGGATGGGTAGCGAATGTCAAATCCACTCCACTAGCAAAGCGGGGGCGGCCTTCGCGCATCCGGCTAAATTTGACGCCTGGCGCGACCTAAATCCCGTCTTGCGCATTATCTTGGCACCATGCCCGAGACCGATGCCGACAATTTCCGCAGACAAGCCGACATTTGCCAGGAGCAGGCGGCCAAGGCCGTGAGCCAACCGGACAAGGACGCCTGGCTGCGGCTCGCAGCCGATTGGGTCACGCTCGCCAAGGATGCAGAAAGGAGAATGGGGGAGGCTTCGCGGTCGGTGGATGATCGCTGACAAACGCCCTGCTCTCGGCCACGCGTGCGATCGCTTGCGAAAGCCGTTCCGATCGGATCACGCCCCGGTCAAATTCGCCGCGATGGCGTCGATCTCGTTCAGCATCGGCGTCAACTCCTGCGCAAGCGCAGCCGCGCGCGCCTTCGACAAATGCTGGCGCGCCTTGGTGGGGGCGTTTTCCTTCAGGCAGAGTTTGGCAAGATCCATTTCGATCCGCGCGCGCGTCGTGCTGTCGGGGTGAATCTGGACATTGAGCATCAGCTGTTCGAGCAGGAGCCTCGTCTGCCGCAGGCCGAAAATCCGGACCTTCAGGATCGTGAGCAGATTGAACAGAATCAACCGAAGCGGCGGACGGCTCGTGGTGGACAGCATGGCGAGATAAAGTTCGGCGAGCGCCAGACGATTCCATGAAGCTACCGCGAGGCTTCCCGACGCGTCGCCGGCCGCAATTCCTGCCTCTAACGTGCGAATGCCCTCGCCGATCCGGCCAGTCATGGCGAGCGCCGGGCCCGCCGCGAAATCGAGGCCGCTTGCCGTATAGGTCCAACGATGCGCGATCGCCCATTTCTTCAGCGACAATAATTGCGCAAGCCCCTCCTCCACACGACCCTCCAATAGAAGCGCGGTGGCGTTGGCTAGGCTGCCGGCGTAGCGGTCGAATGGCGTGATCGCGGTGCGCTGGCTTCGCTGCGCGTTGGCGCTGCCGTCACGGAAGCGGTAAGCTTGAACGTCGATCCAGGCGAGCGTCCAGAACGCCATGCCAAGCGCCCGGTTGTCCTGGCGCTGCCGGCCCGCCTCCATCAATTGCAGGGTCGAGACCCTCGCCTTGCTTGTGAGCCCGCGACAGACATAATCCCAGGCGATCGACCAATAAGCCCAGTTGAGGATGTAGTTGTCGCCCGACTGCTTGCAGATCTCGAGCACGCGCTTGCCTTCGAGTTCGGCCTGTTCCAGCGTGTGGCGGCCCAGGATGATCGAACAGAAGGCAAGCGCGTGCTTTGCATAGGCCAGCGCGCGGATATCGTTCAAGAGCTCGGCGATGCTCACGGCCGATTTCGCACGCGCCTCGGCGGCGCGAAATTCGCAAAGATGGTTCAGAAGCATGGTCTGGAAATAGAGCGCAAACACCAGTTGCGGCGAGTTACCCAGGGCCTCGAGCCGCGGAATATAAATTTCCGCGACTTCCCGCAAATTAATGAGGTCGCCCTTCAGATACAGCACTTCCAAAAGGCCCACGACGACGGTTGCCATCGCGGCATCATCGGCGCAATGCGGCGCCTGTCCGAGCAGGCTCAGCGCCTTGCGAAAATACCCCTCCGCCTCCTCGAGTGAATAAATTTCAAGGCACTTCGTTCCCGAAAGCGAACAGTAGCGGAACGCCTTGTCGTTGCGGCCCGAAAGCGAAAAATGATACGCCAGCGCCTCGACGACCTCGCTCAGGCGCGCGGCGGGGCGACGCTCGATTGCGTTGCCAACCTTGAGATGCAATTCGGCGCGCAGGGCGCTGAGGAGATTGTCGTAAAGCGCATCGCGCATCAAAACGTGCTTGAATTCGAAATCACCGGATTGCGGGTCTCGTTGCACGAAGTCCTCCGCCTGCAGGGTTTCCAGGCGGCTCTCGACGTTGCCAAATCCGTTGTCGATCGCGGCAAGAAGCTCTGGATCGAACCGGCGACCGATCACGGCTGCGGTCTGCAGCAACTTGCGATCGTCGGCGGAAAGCCGGTCGGCGCGCGCCGTCAGAAGCAGTTGGACGCTTGCCGGCAATGCTCTGGCAATCTGCCTGGGGTCGAAACCCAATCCCAAGGGCGTTACGCGCACCGTGCCGCGTTCGATCAGGAAGCTTGCGATCTCTTCGGTAAACAGCGCGTTGCCTTCCGCCTTCTCGACGATGACCTGAGCAAGCGGCTCCGGCAGGTCGTCGACGCCGAAGCGAAACTGGGCAATCCGCAGCGTCTCCGATGACGACAACGGCGCCATCGGCAATTCGATCACGCCCGGGCGGCCCGCCCAGGCCGGCGCATATTCCGGACGCCGCGTATGCAGGATGACCAGGGGTGAAGCCGGTTCGCGGTCGACCATCTGCAGCAGCAAATCACCGGAGGCGCTGTCGATCCAGTGCAGGTCTTCCAGCATGAGAACCACGATGCGGCGCCGGCTCTGCTCCTCGATCAGCCGCAGCAGGAGATCCCGCGTGCGCGCGCCAATCAGCGTGCCGTCGAGGTCGGCCAGTGCGTCGCCGGGCGCCTTCAACCCCAGCAGGTTGAGCAGGAGCGCGAGATTCTGCTGCGACCAGCAGTTCAGGCATTTCAAGCCTTCCTCGAGCTTGCCGAGGATGGCGGTTTCCGGCTCGCCGGAACTCAACGAGAACCAGTTGCGCAGCACCTCGATGAAGGGCAGGAACGGCGTTTCGTGCCCGTCGGCCGAACAGTTTCCCCGCAGCATCAGGACGGAATCGGAGGCGTGGCGCAACGCGAACTCGTAGAGCAGTCGCGACTTGCCGATGCCGGGGTCGCCGACGATGTCGACGACCCGCACCGAATTGAGATGCTTGAGCTGGGCTTCTAGCACGGCCATCTCGCTGGTGCGGCCGATATAGGACGTCAGTCCGCGCGCCACCGCGGCGTCGAACCGCGTGGCGTGATCCTTGATGGCGATGAGGCGATGGACCGGCTGCTGCTCGCTCTTTCCCTTGAAGTGAAAGACGCCGGCTGGCTCGGCCTCGACCATGCCTTCGACCTGCCGCAGCATGGCCTCGCTCATCACCACCGTGCCGGGCGCGGCCTCGGCCTGAAGCCGCGCGGCAAGATTGACGATGTCACCATGCGCGGTGACGCCGGTGCTCTCGCCGCTATCCACGGCCCCGAGCACCACGGGCCCGGTGGTAAGACTGACGCGAAGCAGCGGACGATGGCCAACCTCGGCCTCGATCCGGTCGCCGGCAGCCGCCAGGCGCTGCTGTATCTCGAGCGCTGCGCGGCACGCCCGGAGTGGTCCGTCTTCCAACGCTGTCGGCGTACCGAACAAGGCCAGAATGCCGTCGCCGGTGAAGTTCTTCACCGTGCCGCGGTGACGGTGGATGGCAGCTGTTGTCAGACCGGACACCTGCGTTACCAGCGCAAAGGCCGCTTCCTCGCCGGTCCGTTCGACAAAGGCGGTGAAGCCCACGAGGTCGGTCATCAGGACGGTAATCTGGCGATGCTCGCTTTGGCTGAGCCGCCGATCCTTCTGCGACGAAGTGCCCTCCGTGGGATCGAGCATCTCACCGGCTCCGGCCGTGGAAAATTTGCCCCAAATCCTAGCGGTGTGCGCCGCGTATAGCGACGAACGCTCGGTTGAACCACAGCATGTGCGTCAATCGAAGGTTAGGGCCTTTTCGGCGCTGAAAAAGCATGTAACATTACATCGATAATGCCTTGCGACAGATGGCGACGACACCTCGTGCAGCAACAGCGAAATGGGGAAGCGTCAGTTGGGAAACCGAAAGCCCATAGAGGTCGCGATCCTAGGCGGCGGCTGCGCGTCGATTGCAGCAGCTTTTGAACTGACCAGGCCCAGGCACAAGGGCGCTTATCACGTCACGATATATCAAATCGGCTGGAGGCTGGGCGGCAAGGGCGCGTCGGGCCGCGGCCCTGCGGGACGCATCGAGGAGCATGGGTTGCATGTCTGGCTCGGATGCTACGACAATGCGTTCCTGTTGCTGCGCCAATGCTATGACGAGTTGAACGCAAAGGCGAAGGCAAAGGGACGTGATGCGAAAAAACGCCGCAGACGAAACTGGGACGACTTCTTCCTTCCGGACTCGCATATCGCCGCCGCCGGCACCTCCGCGCATGGCGGCTGGATCAACTGGGCGGCGCATTTTCCGCCCGCGCCGGGACTGCCCGGCGACGCCATCCACGAACAGAATCCGTTTGCGCTGAGCCACTATCTCGCGCGCGCCGTTTCGCTGTTGCGGACGCTGCTGCTCGGCCTCGAAACGTTCCGCGCAGCAGGCGCGTCGAACGCCAGCGCGGATATTGATCAGGACGCGGATACAGATGTCGGCCAAGACGACCCGGCCGACATCGCCGCGAGGATTGCAGACCTTTTGCGGGTCGGCGCGCTGGCCTCGGCTGCAATCGCGGTCGAAGCGCTGGCGCTGGTAGAGGCCGCGCTCAGATCGATTCCGAAAGTGCCCGAAAGCCTGCTGCTTACGGTACTCGAAGCAATTGCATCGGCGCTTCGCAAGCAATTCGAAGCGATCGTCGCAAGCGACGACCACACGCGATATCAGTGGGAGGTCATCGACCTGGTGCTGGCTAACCTCGTCGGCGCGGTCCGCTACAAGCTGCTCACCGATCCGCGCGGGCTCGATGCCATCGATCATCTCGATCACCGGGAGTGGCTGCGCGAGAACGGCGCCTCCGAGCGCGCGCTCAGTTCCCCGTTCACGCGCGTTCTCTACGATACCGCGATGGCTTACGAAGGCGGGGATGAGGGTCGACCCGCCATTGCTGCCGGCGCCGCCTTGCGCGGAACGCTGCGGCTTTTCTTCACCTATCGCGGCGCGATGTTATGGAAGATGCGTGCCGGCATGGGCGACGTGGTGTTCGCGCCGTTTTACGAAGTGCTGCGGGCCCGCGGCACGACGTTCAAGTTCTTTCACCGGTTACGCAACGTGAGACTGGCGGATGCGAATGAGCTTGCGCCTGGTGAAAAGCCGTACGTCGAAGCGCTCGAATTCGACATCCAGGCCGAGACGCTTGAGGGGCGCGAGTATCAGCCGCTGATCGACATCAAGGGCCTGCCATGCTGGCCCTCGGAACCGGATTTTTCCCAATTGAAGGGCGGCGCGCGGATGCGGCGCGAGGGTCGGGATTTCGAGTCGCACTGGGACCGCCGAAAGGCAATGACATGCGAACTGAAGGTGACGCGCGATTTCGACTTTGTAGTGCTCGGCATCGGCATCGGCGCGCTGCCTCATGTCTGCGGCGAGATTATCGCCGCCAACGCCCGCTGGCAGGCGATGGTCGAGCGTGTCAAAACGGTCGCAACACAGGCTTTCCAGATTTGGCTCAGCGCCGACCTGCAGGAACTCGGCTGGGACATGCCGCCGGTCACGCTGACGAGCTTCGTCAAGCCGTTCGATACCTGGTCCGACATGGGTCATGTGGTGCCGGCCGAGAACTGGCGCCATCCGCAGCCGCGCACATCGGCCTATTTCTGCAACGTGCTGGCCGAACCGCCGCGTGAGCCGGACGCAGATGACATCGATTATCCGAAGCGTCGGCGCGAGGAAGTGCGCAACAATGCGATTGAATTTCTCAATCGCGACATCGAGAATCTATGGCCGACCGCGAAAAGACGCGGCGGCGAATTTCGCTGGGAATTGCTGGTCGATCCCGATGCGAAGACGAAGGGCGGGAAGCGCGCGACGCGCGGTCGCTTCGACACGCAATACTGGACCGCGAATGTCAATCCTTCCGACCGCTACGTGCTTTCGGTGCCGGGCAGCGCCAGTCATCGTATTTCGCCACTCGACAATACTTACGACAATTTGACCATCGCCGGCGACTGGACGGATTGCAGCCTCAACCTCGGATGCGTCGAGGCCGCCGTGATGTCGGGCCGACTCGCGGCGCACGCGATCTCCGGGCTTCCCGCGCTTGAAGACGTTATCGGTTTCGATCACCCATGATTAGTTGATCCATAGCCCCGAGGGGGATGCGACATGGCGAAAAAAACTACTACCAGGAAGACAAACAAACGAATGCGGCGCGACGATCCCGAACGCGAAGCTCCCCACCGACGCGCCAGCAGTCAAATCATGCTGATGGCGAAAAAGCCGAACGACAAAAAAACCAGCCGCGGCCGGCGCCCGGGCATTTCGGAAAGCGTAGGGCAGGCGATCAGCAACATGGTCCAGCAAAGCGCCTCTTTCATCGAGGAACAAATCGACGCGGGCCGTGGCGCCGCAGAGCGCATGCGCCACGGCATGACAAATACCGGGCAGCTGAATGCCAATATCAACACGCTGGCCGAAAGCCTCGTCACCGTTACCAGGGATATCGGCGTCACCTGGCTTGAACTGATATCGATGATCGTCCGTTCGATCGACTCGCAAGCGCTGCCTCCGGGCCGCGGCGGTGGCGGCGGCATTCCGTCCCCCCCGGCCAGGCGCGGCGGCACGGTAACGCGAACCACAAAATCCGGCGGCGCCACGACGCTCAGCAGTTTTACGCCTGCCGACGCCGAAACCCATGGCGTGCCCCCTCATATCATCGTGAAGGGAGCGAAGGCGAAACACGTGGCGCTCGATCTGCGCCCGACTTCGGCGCGTTTCGTTCCCCTCGTGCGGCACCTCGTCCACAGCGACCCCAAACATTCGCTCAGCGCGAAATTCTCCGGCAGTTCCGACCCACTTCGCCTCGTGCTCCTCATAGACGTTCCCAACCGCCAGAAGCCAGGCACCTACACCGGCGCCATCGTTGACAGCAGCACCAACGAAGCGGGAGGAACGATCAGTGTCACGGTCGCGGACTAGAGCGCGAAAGTCGCGACGTCGCGCGGCTAACCGAGGAGGCATGTCCTCGCTCGTCGCCGACACACTCGAGGAATACGGCTCGAGCACGCGCGAGGCGATGGCGGGCTATTTGCCCAACGGTTACCCGGCGCGGCATCTGTACGAGCCGCTTGCCGACTATCCGCGCCGTGCCGGCAAGATGATGCGGCCAAGCATCTGTATCGCAACCGCGCGGGCGTTCGGCGCCAGTCAGGCCGACGCAATTCGTTCGGCTGCAGCGATCGAGCTGTTGCACAATGCGATGCTGGTTCACGACGACATCCAGGACGGCAGTGAATTGCGCCGCGGCCGACCTACGCTGCACATGCTGCATGGCGTGCCGCTTGCCATCAACGCCGGCGATGCGCTGTTCCTTCTCAGTCTCCGGCCGCTGTTCGACAATGTCGGCATTTTCGGCAGCCTGCTCGGCCTGCGCATCCTGCGCGAGATGGAACAGGTCGCCTGGCATTCCCTCGAAGGGCAAGCGATCGAGCTCGGCTGGATCCGTGAAAACATCCTCGACCTGGAGGATGCCGATTATCTCAACATGGTCCTGAGAAAGACCTGCTGGCTTGCGACCATTCATCCTTCCCGCGTCGGGGCGCTGATCGGGGGCCGCGGCGCCCTCGATCTCGAACCGTTCATCCGTTTCGGCTTTTATCTTGGCGCGGCTTTCCAGATTCAGGACGACCTTCTCAATCTGGCACCCGACCCGCGTTACGGCAAGGAAATGAACGGCGACCTTCTCGAAGGCAAGCGCAGCTTGCTGCTCATTCACGCTTATCGTCACGCTTCGCGCGCCGAGCGCGACAGGCTGAGCCGGTTGTTCCGCCGCCCGCGCGAACAGCGCAATGAAGAGGATGTCGCCTTCGTGTTGTCGCTGATCGCGGAGCGCGGGTCGATCGACTATGTGCGCCAGTTTGCGCACGCGCTCGCCGGCGCCGCCTTGCATCAGTCCGCTTCAATTTACGGCGGCCTTCCGCCCTCCAGAGACAGGGAGTTCATCCACGGCCTGGCGAGCTGGATCTTCAATCGCTGAACTCGATAAATCCGGGAAGGTCGGGCAGCGAAACCGATAGACCCCAATCCAGGGACAACGCTTGCGGGAGGATTGATTGCGCGGTCGTGTCTTGATCTATGGGGCGACGGGCTACACCGGCCGGCTGATCGCCGAACGGTTGCGCAATTCGCGCCGCCACCTTGTCGTCGCCGGTCGAACGCCGGATCGGGTGCAGGGGCTGGCCGCCGAGCTTGGCGTCGCCGGGGACGTGATTGCAATCGACGACGCGGAAGCGCTCGATTCCGCACTCGGCGATGTCGATGTCCTGATCAATGCCGCCAGCCCCTTCACATTGACGGCGCCCGCGTTGATCGAATCGTGCCTGCGCACGAAGACTCACTATCTCGACATTTCCGGCGAACTGCCGGTGTTCCAAAATGCCTTTCTCCACGACGAGGCAGCCCGCGGGCGCGGCATCATGATCATGCCCGGCGCCGGATTTGGTATCGTGGCTTCCGATTGCCTGGCGGCCCATGTGGCAGCGCTGGTTCCGAACGCGAAATATCTGCGGATCGCGGTGCGGCCCGGTTCGATCTCGCGTGGGTCTTTTCGTTCGGCGCTCAGGGTTGCCAATTCGCCCGTCAGCATCCGAAGAAACGGCAGAATGATGCTGCTGCCCGTAGGCCGATTGCAGCGTGCCTTCGATTTTGGCGACGGCGAGAAGGAAAGCGTTGCGGTGAGCTGGGCCGATGTCTTCACCGCCTATCACTCCACCGGCATCCGCAACATCGAAGCCTATTTCGAGGCTGGTTTTGCTTCGCGCGCCCTCTATCAGCTTGGCGCGGGTGTCGCTGGCGCGATGCAGCTCAGGCCGGTCAGAGCGCTGGTCGACGCCGTGGCCGGCGCGTGGCCAGAGGGTCCCTCCGAAACCCGGCGCCAGGCAGAGCGAGGCGTTATCGTAGCCGAAGCCGAGGACTCCTGGAGGCAAATCCGAAGCGCGCGCCTCGAAACCCCGGACGGCTACAGTTTCACGGCTGAGGCGGCAGCCGCAATCGCAAATCGCATCATGCGCGGCGACTTTGTTTCGGGCTTTCAAACGCCCGCCAGGGTCTACGGCGCCGATCTGGCGCTTCAGTTCAGCGGGACGAATCGCCGGGAACTGCGCCGGTCATTTTCCGCACAAGAGAGGACCATGTCATGATTCAATTCATTCAGCGGAACGATAACCCGGAGATTCCACCGCCGTATAAATTTCCCGGCATCACGATCATGAGCTTTCAACTGCCGGCGAAGCTGGCAAACCTTCAAGATCTCTGCGACCAGATGCTCAACATCGGATCGCTATCGGATCGCGGCTTCGAATACCGGGCGTTCACCGACTTCGTCGACATGGAGATCGTGACCTATCCGAAGATGATGTTCGACGAGCCGCCATTCTCCAATTGGGGATTCGCCCGTCAGCAGGAGATCTATTTTCGCTTCTATGTCTGGAAATTCAACCTGTTTGGCGGCCTGCTGTTTCCGGAGTTGTTTCCCGAATTTTTCTTCCCGTTCATGTTCGTGGACAATCCCTGGTCGATGACAAGCGGCCGCAATGTCATCGGATTTCCAAAGGTCATGGCGAAATTCGAACCCACGCCCGTTCTGGGTGTCGATCCGCTTCGCATCACTGTATCGGCGATGGTCATGAAAACCCATTCACCGCAGACCATGCTCGATTGGGCGCCGATTGTCGAAATAAAGCCCGGCGCCGCGGCCATGGCGGCTCAAGTGCAAGCCCCTCAGGGCAGCTGGCCTTGGGCCGGAATGGGCCCAGGGAAAGCGGCTGCGCTCACGAACGAGTTCTCCGATCCCTATCTCGAGGCAAACCTGCAGACGCTGCTCGGGGATATTCCAGGCCTTTTCACGACCGTTCAGCTCAAGCAGTTCCGCGACCTGCCGACAAACGCCTGCTTCCAGGCCGT
>Ga0306926_10002790_pt1 | contig 17867 bp, 23 predicted proteins | sample flu12Cox44000178_FD_203759 | JGI IMG/M metagenome (GOLD analysis project Ga0306926, IMG submission 203759) | Lab enrichment of tropical soil microbial communities from Luquillo Experimental Forest, Puerto Rico - flux8day.12C.oxic.44.000.178 (v2)... | ecosystem: Environmental > Terrestrial >... | reverse complement strand
TGTTTCGGGTAGGGCTCGTAGTATTTGAGACGATCCTCAGTTAATCGTCTCTGCTTTTCCGATTGAAGCGCCGAGAGCACGCTCGGCAAGTCGCTGTCTGGCGAATTCAATGAATGCGTCAAGCTCATGGTCTGGAATTTCCATCAAGTGTGTTTCGGTGATTTCAAATTCTTTCGGCATCAAATACGCGGCCGTCTTGAGATATTCGTGCGGCTACTCCATGCGCACAATCCTGATGACCTCAGCACCGTGCTCTTCGAAGTCGGCAGCGAACGCCTCTAAAAAAGCTTGGCTGAGTTTGTTACGTGCGCCTTTTGCGCGACCACCGGTTTTCTGTCGACCTTTCTCAAATGGTATCATTCATTTGTCTCCAATCAGGGGGCGTCAGCACGATAAAGTACGCACGCTTTTAAACGACCTTCTCTGTCAGCAGGCCGCGCTGGCGAAGGTCGGCCAGCAAGGCGCGTCTGCAGATGTAGCTGATCGATGCCAGATCTTGCTGCGCTGCGGCTTCCGTTGCCTCGGCGACTGATGCCGGCACGGCGAACACCAAGCGACGCATTCCCTCACTTACTGATTTGTCTGTCATCGTTGATTTCCTTCTTCGGTTCATCTGCAACCTGCTTAGGCAGCGGATAGGGATACTGATAGGCGCGGGACATTATTCGCGCCCGATCTACTGCAAATTTCGCATGGCCTCGTTTTGAGACACTGCCGGGAGGAAGATTCCAATACTTGTAGAACGTTTCCCTCAGCGCCCCGATATTCAACTTCCCATTTAAATCGTGTGACCGGGACATAAGCGGGAACAAGATGTTTGTTTTCATCCTCGGCACGTCCTAGCGTTCCCTGACCAACGCGACCCCTGTTCAGCCACTTAGCTGACCAACGCGGATATTGTTCCGCCGGCAGTGGTCCGGGTCTTATGCGCGACCGCCAGCGGTCCTCGGCGAATTTTAGATTTTCTAAAGCCCGCGCCCGCAATTCCGGGGTTGCTACAATTCCATAGCAGTACGATGCCGCCTTCTGGCGAGTAACCTGACGCTTGCCATTCTTGAACTGAATGACGGCCGTCTCGGTGCAATCAAGGGGTTCGCGTGGGGCCTTTGGCCTGCTTGCGTTGCCTACGTCGGGGCCGGCATCAAGCCCGCCACTGAGCCGATCAACAAGAAGGCTGAATCGCTCATGAATTTTCAGCTGCGGCGATAAGCTGAATCTGTCAAAGCAACTGCACATGACGGCGAAGTGGCCGCCGATCTCGAATGTTTCGTCCGTCTCCGTCGAGTAATCGAATTCACTGCCCCACGCCCAGAACTGTTTAATTCCCTCGGCGGCCTCTTGCAGCGAATGAAAGACCGGCCGCTTAACGAGTCTTTGTTGCGCCGCTAATACCTGTTCTGGCGATGCGTCCGGATGAGTGTAGAGCCAGCGATCAATCCGTCGCTCACCCGAACCGTGGCGTCGCCATATCCTGGCCTCATCGCTGATCGCACCAAGAACCGGCGCCCGAACGCCGGTCCAGAGACGATAGCCGGCCTCTGGGTCAAACTTGAGCGCGGCCCTCCACATTGCGGCCGCGCCAGCCGCAACCAAATCCTCGTAGAGCAGGTTATTAGTGTGCTTGTCTCGCAGCGCCTGCCCACGATGGCGCCAATAACGAGGCATATGCCCGTTGGCAACTTGCAGAACTTTGCCGTGAAAGCTCGCCAAGAGTCTGGCGAAGTCATCAAACCCTCGAAAACTGGAACGAAGCGGTCCGCATATATCAGCCGACTGTATCCGGCGAACAGCATCAAGCTCTTCATCAGGACTAAAAGGCGGTCGGGTCCAGCGATGGCTGGTTAGGTCGCTGACGCAAGGAGTGGGATCGAGCCGCAGAAGTTTTTTCGGTCGCCACCAACTGAAGCTCGCTCGGACGCTCTCCTGAAATAGCCGCTCTCGATTATCGAGACGAATGCTGCCCGGAATGCCAGGAATAATGCCTGCCGGATCGTCCAGAAACTCCGGATCAGTGACGCTATCCCCCTCCACGCTGAAGCATTCCCCCCTACAGGATATATATCGGCACCGTTGTTCGATTTTTGTCTGATCGCCGCATAAAAAAGTCACCAAACTGAACTCTTCAGGAGTGGCCGCCGCGCTGCGCGGGAGAGAGCGAGGGGAGGTACCAATTGGGCCCCAAAATCGCTAATAGCGAACCCCCTCCCCCTCGATCCGGTGCTGTACCCCTACCGGGTACCCGTATAACCCCCATCAGCGAGCTCCTGGGCCCTCTGGGCGGCCTTCTTCGCGCAGGCTTCCGAACAGGTCTTGTCGCGCCGGGTGTGCTACCGACCGCAGACAATGGCAACGCTTTGCCTCGTCGCCACGCTGCCGCTCGGCTTTGCGGGCACCGCCGACGTCCTTCATCCCTTTCTTCATCCAATTCCTCCGCTCCGGTAGCAAATCGTAACGGATACAATAACCGGTATTGCGATTGAGCTATGGAATTGATTTGATTCATATTTCTATCTGTCTCATTTGCATCTGCTACCGCTTTTGCAACCGCATTGACCAAATAATCGGTCGGCCAGGAGCACGCGCTCGACCAATTTCTTTGACCCCGAGCTGACGCAGCGCTCGCCGGATCTCGGTGTGATGCCAGTGCCGACGCGGCTTGCCGACGTAACACCATTCGCGGATCTGCGATGTCGTCGCTACGCCGTTAGCGATCAGGCAGCGCCTGGCTTGCGTCGCGACTCGACCGCGTCTCGGCAGGGTCGGATTAAAAGCAGCCAGCGCTCTATCGATTGGGCGAGGGCGCATCAGGCTCTCAATTTCGGCGACTGAAAACTCAAGGCAAGCCTCAGGCCGGGGGGTGGCAATACTTTTTGACGAGGGGAGTCGACGACCCAAACACTCAGTGATTTCCTGCAGGCGGCAAAACCGTATTCCCGTCCCCGGCCGCTGATTGCCCTTCCGGTGAAAACACCGTCTGCCACCTCTTCAAACTTGATTATTTTCATGCCGCCGCCCGATTTTTAATTCGGTTTGAGTTCGTCTGACATGCTATGTACATGCCATGTTGAAGTACTTGAGTGTTTTGCCGTAACAAGTTGATTTATATTGTAATTTGTCCTTCAAAATCTGAAGCAACCGAACGACCGAACGTCAAGAGAGAGACGTTCGGGAGCTTCACTTTTTTGGTTCGGTTCGACACGGCTATGCACCCGCCTTTGGATCGAGCGGAATCCACACCCAAGGGTCAAAAACCTCGATTTGGTGCTTTGCCTGAAGGGCCGTCAGTAGTTTCTTGAAGTTGGCTTCGCTCTGACCACGTTCGCCCAAAACGCGGCCGCGGCTAAGACGCTCGAACCAGCGTTCGACATGAACGCCGCGGATGCCCGCCGCAGCCCCACATACACTGGGGACCTCGGCACCCTCGCCGTTGATCAGCGTAATCAGCTTGATCATGCTGGTGCGTTGCAACTCGGTCAGGTGATCGCCGCTCGTCTCGCGCCCAGAGGCCGCATCAACTGGACGGACCTCACGTCCCCACTTGATGACGAGCGTCGTATTGGTTTGTTGTTCAATAACGCCGGTCCCATCCTCACGTGTTTCTTTCTTGCTCAATGTCACGTCATAAGTATCAAGGTCGAAATCGACGCAGACGTAAGCGGGACCGTCTTTCATCTTCCGAACAACCAGCTCCCGATTTTGACGGCTTTCCCTTTCACCGCCCGAGCCGAGAACAAAATGTGCTGCGGCTTCCTTGGCGGCGCTGCCAATAAGGCCGCGGTCTTCATCCTTGCCGTAATGATCGACAACCAGCACCGGGCATCCGGCACGTTGCGCCAGGTCAATGAGCGCCTTGCATACGTCCGTCCACTGCGCCCAATCGTTGTTATCGTTCACGCCGGCAAAATACATTGCCGGGTCCATGGTGATTAGCGCCAGCGGAAGTCCCAATTTTTTCGCCTTGCGCTTCACCACTCGGACGAAAATCTCGACCCATTTTTTCCATTCGGGGTTTTGGCGCCGGTTCACCAAAATCGAGGGAGGTATCTTGTTGGATTGCCAAATAGGCAGGCGTTCCTTCACGCCCCGATGGTTGGCGGCGGCCGTTACGCGCACCCGAGACAAGGAACCCTCGAGCTCGATCTGCACCACGAATCCCGGGTAGGCAACTCGTTGTCCAGCAAACTCGCCACCCGAGGCAATCGCGACAGCAAGGTCGTTTGTGACAAACGTTTTGAACGTGCTGCGCTGTCCGCCGAGAAAACCAAGCAGGGGCCGTGCCGGCACAAATACCGGCACAAGCATGGGTTCCTCGGCCGGAATTGGATCACCGAATTCCCACATCGGGCCGAGCATTGCCGCTTCGGCGTCCGTCATGTCGGCGTCTGACTCTGGTTCTTCTGCTGGTACTATTGATGGTGCGCCCGCTTGTTCAACGAGCTTGTCCAGATCCGCATCACTAATGTTCGACTTCGGACGCAGCTTTTCATCGAGCCAGCAATAGGATTCCCACAAATCGGTGCCGCGTGCCACCATTACTAGGTCGAGTGCGCTGTAGCCGCGACCGTCACCAAAGTCCTTGATGCCCGTACCGCTGATTTTCAGATTGGGACTGCGATCTTCGAGCTTCTTACCGGTCGTACCCTCCCGCCATTGCGCGACGCCCTCATAGTTCGCAAACCGACCGACACGGCGGCGACACTTATAGATGTTCAGTTCTGGCACCCACTTGGCCAGATCACGAATGGCCATTTGATTGAGTTCAGCGAACGGACCATTGGGTTCGCCCTGGTCGCTGCTGTTCAGCCGTTTGTCGGCTTTCGGTCGTTCCTTGGCTGGGCGCCCCGTCTTGAACCCTAGATTGAGAATGCGTTCGCGATAATCACGCGGCAACAATGGCAGCTCTTCGCGTGGCGTGTCATACAAGCTGTGCCCGTTGGTCCACCGATACGGTAGGCATGTGTCGGGGTGAATGCTGGGCGGAATAACTGTCTGCTTGCCGTCGCTTAACACCTGTAGAACCAACTCACCATCGTCGTTGATGAAGTCCTCACTGGGGACATCAAAGTCAACCCGATAAAACGCCGTGAATCCTCTCTCGCCGGCCTTGTTCACCGCAGTGGGAGGGAGCGCATCAGAAATAATCACGGCGGCGTCGTCGTGATCAAAGTCAAGTGCCACCACCCCCTTACCCATAACCGCACCAATATTGGCGCCTGGTTGCGGGTCCGTAATCGGCGGAATGGTGCCCCAGTCACTAAGCTTAAAAAATGTCATGCTGTTCGGGTTGATGCGTACTGGACACTTTTTGGCATCGAACCCCAGCGGAGCAATCGGAACGGGATGATAGCCATGCTGTAAAAGCTTGACGGAGTGTCTGTCATAAATGTCGAGCGGTTGCCGCGTGTCGGCCATGTTGCCCCTACCCCATGAAGAAAGGCGCGCCAGAGGAGAACAGAGAAGTCCTCCAGCGCGCCCCCCGCGCGGTTAGCTAGAACGGTATTGCGTCGTTGAACGGAGCTTTCTCTTTCACAGCACCATTCGCGCCCTTGGCGCTAATGGCCCTTACTCTGCCCACCTCATTCTTCGGCGGATATTGCCCGTCGCCCTCCTCGACCCGGACCGATATCAAGCACGGCTTGTCGTAGAGCAGCGTCAGGTCCGTGAAGGCCCCGGTAATGCCGCACGCATCACAGATGTCCTTGAATTGCTGCCGGCCGAACTTCATGGCCTTTTCGCTTTCGTGGGACAGAGTGCATTTGCTCCACAGTTTCCGCCCCGAATATTCATCGTCCATCAATTCCCAGGTCAGGAAGACGGCCTGCCCCTTCCCCGTCTTGTAAGGCTTGATGATTGCGTCAGTAACGCGCGCCACATATAGCCCCTGGCGCAACAGGGTTGGTTCCGGTGTGCCCTCTTCCGCTGCCGGATTGAAGGCCTCAGACAGTTGATCGCTCGCGCTCATGAGTGCTCCAATGCTGCGTGAGTTCGCCGATGTTGAAGTCGGGCGGTATCGCAATTTTCGGCGGCATCGCGAACCGGTTCTTCGCGGCGAAGGCAGGACAACCCTCAACGAAAAGAAATCGCTGATTGGAGCTCGTGGCGCGAACGCGCTCACGGAAACCGCTGTCGTCTGTGACAACGCGCAAATCTTCGGCCAGGAAGCCAACGACATCGCAAGCATCAAGAATCAGATGTCGGGCGCGCTTGTGCAGCTTCGGCAAATATTGGGTGAACGTTGGTGCGCGCGGATCATCAAAGCGCTCAATAGTTGAATGCGCTATCAACACGATTGTCATGCGCTGGCGCTCGCGGAGCGCAGTTAGTCCCCGCAGGAAACGCCGCCATTCGTCGTCCGCGATCAGCCAGCCCTTGCCGTAACTGGGGCTCTCAATATTTTTCCAGTTATTCTTTGCACATACATAGGCAAGCAACAGCGGCTCAAGCGCATCAAGCGTGTCGATAACAAGCGTTTCATAACCGTGCGTATCTTCGATAAGCTCACGCAACGTCGTTATCACGTCGTCATAGGACTTAACGTCCTCCACGGCGTCCATGGTCACGCCACGCGGTACGCCGCGCTCAAGCAGCAGCCCCAAGGGTTTTGGAAACTTGGAGGCCAGCGTCGTCTTGCCCCTGCCCTCCGGACCAAAGAACAAGACGATTGGCGCACTATCGGCTATCGCGGGACTGATTTTCATTTTTCCAGATCTGCCAAGACGCGGATTGCGCTATCGTGGGCTTCCCATTCCTCGAAGTGCGGCACCGCAGCCCTGGCCGCAGCCAGAACAAGGACACGCGCCTGTTCTGGATTGATTGGTCCTTTCTCCTGCAGTGCACTGATCAGTTGGCCGGCGGCGCAGACGGCATTATCGATTCGTTCGGTGCGCGTGTCGGTCATTGCAGCGTCCCCGCAGCCTTCCTCGCTTCAAGGCCCATAGGAACAACCCGTCGCGCACCGTCCGCAATTGTGCGCTCAATCCAAGCGGGGTCGCTGTCCGTATTGGCGACGACGTAGGTCAGCGAACAAAACAGGGCTGCGATAACTGTGGTGGGCCGGGCGCCGTCGTTGCTGCTTTTGTCGATCAGTGCCCTGATGTCGCGAGCAAGGGCTTCGAATCTGTCTCGTTCGCTCATCACGGGCAGCTGGTCCCCGGACATCATGATGCGCTCTCCACTTTGATTTGCAAAACCAGTGGTTCTTGCTCGAGTTTCGCGACGGGGACTTTGAAGATCAGCGGCTCGTGGGTGAGGCGATGGACGGTAATTTTGAGTACCCGCGGCTCGTCCAGCCGTTCTGTTATGTCGCGCGCGACGTCGCCGATTTGCTGCCAGCTTGTCATGCCGCCCCCCGCCGCCGCGCCTCGTCGAGCATTTGCTCCAAGGCGCGCGTCGGAACGCGCATTAGGCGTCCGATTTTGATTGTCGGTATTTCGCCCCTTCCGGCCGCCGCGGGTCCCCAATGGCACGCGTCTACGGACCGAGAAAATCAACCGATTTAGTCGGTGTGACCCTTCGCATACGGGAAGAATTGCGAGGTCAGCTTGAGCAGCATTCCCAGAAAAATTGCGTTTCCCTCAACGCCGAAATAGAGCGACGGCTACAGCGTTCTTTCGAAGAGGAGAATACCTCATCACTGGTTCGAACTCTGGTGGGCGGAGCCACTGCCGAGCTGCTTGGCGCAATCGCCCGGGTCTTTGATCTTGAGGGGATCTGGCACGTGTATCGCAGCGAAGGTCCCGAAGCCGCTAGGGCAAGGCTAGAGAGAGCCTACTTTGCCCTCATCATTATATTTACCGAGCTCCTTTCGACGCGGGAATACGCGCTCGACCCGGCACGGGCCAACAAACAGCTCACCGCCCTACGCCGCGGCGCGGACCTCAGCAAATTTGAGGGAGCAATGTTGGCCAAACGCGTACTCGCTGCGATGGACAGGTATAGGCGCGTCCCGGATTTTTTAGTTGTGCCGGACAGGGACGTGCCGACACAAAGGAAGAGGGGGACGAAATCATGAGGGGGAGCATCGTTAAACGTTCGCCGGGACATTACGCGATTATCCTCGACATCAACAAGGACGGCCAACGCAAGCGCAAATGGCATAGCTTCAAAGGAACGCGGGACGAGGCGGAAGGTGAATGCGCTCGACTCATCACCGCAATGAAGGAAGGCGCCTACGTCGAGACCAACAAGCTGACGGTTGGCCAATACCTCCTCGACCGCCTGACGCAATGGGAAGGAAGCAACAAGATTGGTCACAAGACGTCGGAGCGATATCGGGAGCTAATCGCCAATCAGATCATTCCGCACCTAGGCAATAAACACTTACAGAAACTCAAAGCCATCGATATCGAACGCTGGCACAACACCCTTCTCGCTACCGGTCGCAAGGACCGAGCCGGAGGCGTCAGCGCCAGAACTATCGGGCACGCCCATCGCGTTTTGTCTAAGGCGCTGAAGGAGGCCGCCCGGTTCGACCTGATTGTGAAGAATGTCGCGTCGACCGAGAAGCCGCCCAAGGTCGAGCGTGAGGACGAAGTAGAGATCGTAGCAGAGGCCCGCCTGAAGGAATTGCTGGATAAGCTACGAGGCCGAGCGATTTATCCCAAGGTCGTCCTATCGTTATTTGCAGGTCTGCGCCGCGGCGAGCTGTTGGCCCTCCGATGGCGCCATATCGATCTCGACCGCAAGGTCCTACATGTGCGGGAAGCATTGGAAGAGACCAGAGCGCATGGTGTCCTGGTCAAGACACCGAAGTCCAAGGCGGGGCGACGTGATATCAGCTTGCCCGACATCCTGGTCGAGACCTTAAGCGAATATCGCAAGGCGCAACTGGAGCTACGCTTCCGACTTGGTCAAGGAAAGCCGTCCGATGAGGATCTGCTATTCCCGACGCTAGAGGGCGCCCTGCCCTCCCCGCGTGCCTTCAGTGCGGAATGGGCCGACGTCGCCGCCTCAATCGGTATGCCGGAGGTGACGTTCCATGCGCTGCGCCACACTCACGCCTCGCAGTTGATCGATGCCGGCGTGGACGTGGTGACTATCGCGAAGCGGTTGGGACACAGCGGACCCAGCATTACGTTGAACGTGTATGCGCACCTCTTTCGCGATAACGACGCCAGGGCGGCGACGGCTATCAACGAGGCGCTCTCAAAATGGTAGCAAAAGGGTAGCAAAGACCCATTTTGTTCTATCTTCGTACTTTCAGGAGAACGCGTAACCCATTGAATTTATGGGTTTGGAAGGGTGGCCGAGTGGTTTAAGGCACCGGTCTTGAAAACCGGCAGGGGGCTTTGCTCCCTCGTGAGTTCGAATCTCACCCCTTCCGCCAGTTTGACGTCTTTGGCCGTCTACTCACGTCTACCTCCCTTAGACTTTCCCCCATAAACAGCTGGTTTATCCTCTTTACACGTCGGCCGTCGTCCGCCATAGTCGGACGGTAAGTCGTGAGTAAGGGCGTGAGTTTAGGCGGAAGGTTGGCCCGCACCGGAATGGCCGAGAAACCGCACCGAAATGGACCATCGACTTGGGCGGACAGACTGAGATCCAAACTCACGACCATCGAGGGGGAGCAATGGCAAGCGAAAAACTGAAAGCTTTGGACGTGCAGCGGGCGCCGCCCGGTCTGCACCCGGATGGCAACGGGCTCTACTTGCAGGTGGCGCCAGGCGGCAGCCGATCGTGGCTGTACCGATACAGCCTACACGGCAAAGAGCACCGCATCGGTCTCGGCAGCGCGTCGGCAATTCCATTGAAACGCGCACGCGAGCTGGCGGCCGAAGCGCGGCGCCTGCGAGCGGAAAAAATCGATCCGTTGCTGCACCGTCGCGAGCAACGTAGCGCAAAATTGGTTGAACAAGCGCGGACAATCACCTTCAAGCAATGTGCCGAGACTTACATCGCTGCGCACGAAGCCGGCTGGCGCAATCCGAAGCATCGGCAGCAATGGCGCAACACGCTCGAGACGTATGTCTATCCAGTGGTCGGCAACTTGCCCGTGCAGGACATCGACACGCCGCTGGTGCTCAAAGTGCTGGAGCCGATCTGGCAGGACAAGACCGACACCGCCAGCCGGATCCGCGGCCGGATTGAGATCATCCTCGATTGGGCGAAATTCCGTGAATACCGTTCCGGCGACAATCCGGCGCGCTGGCGTGGTCATTTACAATTGGCGTTAGCGCGGCCGGAGAAAATCGCACCGCACCAACACCACGCCGCCCTGCCCTATGCTGTTATCGGCGAGCTCATGGCGGACTTGCGCGGGCGCGACAGCACAAGTGCGCGCTGTCTTGAATTTCTGGTCCTGACCGCTGCCCGCACCGGAGAGGTCATCGGCGCGACTTGGGATGAAATCGACCTGGCGGCAAAGGTGTGGACCGTGCCCGCCAATCGCATGAAATCCAACCGCGAGCATCGCGCGCCATTGTCGGATCGCGCAATCACGATCCTGCGCGATATGCAGTCGCGGCGCGAAAACGATTTTGTATTTCCAGGGCGCAGCGGCGGCCTGTCCAACATGAGTTTGCTGGCGATGCTGAGAACAGCGGGCCGTTCCGTAACGGCGCACGGCTTTCGCAGCACCTTCCGCGATTGGGCGGCCGAGCAAACAAACTTTCCGCGCGAGGTCGCCGAGCAAGCGCTCGCACATGTTATCGGCGACGAAGTGGAAGCGGCATACCGGCGCGGCGATCTGTTCGAGAAACGGCGCCGATTGATGCAGGCGTGGGCCGAGTTTTGCGGCAGGCCCAGGTCGCCCGGCGCCAAGGTCCTCAACCTCAACTCGCAACACATCTCCGCCTAGCTGGCGACAAATGTCCAAACATCCGTCATTCAACGACGCGGTGAAGGACGTAATTGCTGACGGCTATCTACTGGGCGAAAATCCTGCACACGCGCGCTGGAACAAAAAGCTCCGGGAGTTTTTTGAGCGGTGGTTGGACAGCCGGGATGATAGGGAGCTTTGGGACACCATCGCGGCCGAAGCCGAAAGGGACGGCATTTCGCGCAAGACATGTTTCTGGTTGATCGCCAGGTCGGCCGCCGAGGCGCTTTTTGAAAGTGACCCGGCGAACACTAATAACGTCAGTGCAAAGGATCTCCGTTTACAGAGCGATCGGTTCCTGCATCTCGCTCAATGCGCGCAATCGTTGGCCGATCATTACGGCAAGTGCGGGGAGATATTTGGCCAGGTGGCACAATGGTACGAAAAAGAGGCGCATAATTTTCGTCGGGCGTCGGATGAGTGCATGAAACAGATATCCCGGACAACGGCAGGGCGGCAAAGTCACGGAAGGAAATTCAGCCGTGAACATCTTTTGTTCATGAGGTTTCTGGTTACGCACATGCGAGAGCATTTCGGGCAGTCGTATTACGAGGCAGTCGAGGAGATCGCGAACATCGCTTATTCCCGGCAGGACAATCCAATCACGCGCGAAGATGTCCGCACCGCGTGCAAAGGATTACTGCCCGTAGACCGGATCCCCCTCCTGACCGGCGAGGAAGCGGAAGCGGCCGGAAAGATGATCCTTGAGGCGCTCGAACAAATCCGAAAGCGCAGGACCGGGAAACTCGACGAAAATCAGTCCTGAGTTTCCCGGACAGGGATTAACAACTCAGATGTAATTGCTCCACGTCGAAAACGACGACGACGACATACGTGGAGCAAACATATGTCTAAGGAGAGGCGCCGCGCCCGAAGCCGTCGGGCTTCGATGGGCGCGGCTGTGAACACCCGCCAGCCGCCAGCGCCGCGCTTGGCTCAGCGCATCACTAACGTAGCGAGGGCATGTGAAGCGCTCGATTGCGGGCGTGACCGCCTTTACGAGTTGCTGAAATCAGGCGAGATCGAAAGTTATCTTGATGGCCGGTCACGCAAGATCGTGGTCGCGTCGCTCGATGCTTACATCGCCCGTCGTGTTGAGGCGTCTAATAAACGGTGGGAGCGTGCTCGCTACTATCTCCATAAAGAACAGCGCCAGGCCGGCAAGGGGGCTGACGCGGCTAGCCCATAAAAGCAGTGCGGGCCATCCCGTTAGGGACAGCCCGCTGGAACAGTTTTCACCAGGGCCCGGCAAAGGCCCAGGCAAGGACCAACAACACAACGATGCTTTCCTACCCCAATCCGCCGCGGCCAGGCAATGGCGTCATCCGCGTTTGTTGCTCGAAATGCGGTGAACCGTCCAAGGGATATTATTATTGCTTCCGCTGTCGGCGTAAGCACGCGGCACGCGCCAAGCTCTACATGCGGGCCCGCCGGCAGGACGAAACATTCCGGGCCGCCGAGCGCGTCAAGACCAAACTGCGAATGCGGCGGCTCCGCGCGGCGCTGGGCAAGGCCGAGCTCGACGCTCTTCGCGTAAACAACGCTAATCGCCGATCGCGCTCGCGCGAGCACCAATTCGTCGCCGGGCTCGGCAACTGGCACGGCGACCTTACTGAAAAACAAATGAACTGGTTGGTCGCGATCCATTCGCGGCTGCAACGGGAAACATCACGAACTTCGCTGCTGTGGCGGCAAGAAACGCGCGGCGCGTTTTCGCCGTAACTCGTACCTGTACCTGATCACGTACACGTACCCGTAACTAAGGAGGACATCACATGTCCGAAGACTTTGATGATCTGTATGGCTCGAACTTTCTGGCCGCGACTGATCTGAAAAAATCGATCACCACGGTGATAGAGCAGGTCGAGCAACAAGACTTCGCCAGGCAGGGCGAGCGGAAAAAGATGAAGGCCGTGCTCCATCTCCGGGGCATCAAGAAACCCGTCATCGTCAACAAAACGAACGCTCTCACCTTGGCGGCTGCGTTCGGCAAGGATTTCGACGGCTGGATCGATCAGCACGTCACGATCAAGGCCGAACCCACCACGTTCGCCGGTAAGCCGACGAAAGGGATACGGCTCTACTCGGCGAATGGCGAGGATGCACCGACGCTGAAAGGGCCGAAGTCCAAGAAGACGTCGTCGAACGAAGACTTAAACGACGAGATCGACATCTAAAAGACCTGCGCCGGGGTGGTGCCAGCCATCCCGGCTTTTTCTTAGCGAGCGGTACGCCATGCGACAGGAGCGCGACATCAACCGGGACTGGGCACTGCGGCTGGCCGAGGCCGCCATCGCCATTTTCCCGTGCAGCCCGGATAAAAAACCGCTGGTGCGCTGGCGTGGATTTAGTTCCTCCGACGCTGATGCGGTTGCGATGTGGTGGACACAATTTCCCAATGCGCTGCCAGGCATCGATCTTGAGAAGAGCGGTTTGGTGGTGCTCGATGGCGACCGCCATGGCGGCGCTGATGGCCGCGCCGCGTTGCGTGAGCTGTTGCGGCAACAGCCGGATTATAACGCCAGCGTCACGCCGCGCGTGCTAACGCCGAACGACGGCGCCCATGTTTATTTCACGCAGAACGGCCACGAGCTCAGTAATGCCAGGGGCAATCTGCCGGATGGTATCGATGTTCGCGGCTGTGGCGGTTATGTCATCTGCCCTTATACCGTGCTGCCCGATGGGCGGCGCTACCGCGCCATCCGAAATACACCGGATCTGATAGCGGCCTATCGGGCTGGAACCGTTCCGCCGGTGCCGCAGGGCGTCATCGACTTGATCGGAGTGCGGAAGAACGACATGCCGCACACCGCGCAATCCTCTGCCAAGCCCGGTGTCCGCGAGAAATCCTATGCCCTGGCCGCGCTCGAAGGCTGCACCAAGGAGCTCGCTGCCGCCGCTCCGGGCGGCCGCAACGAGTTGTTGAACGCATTGGCGTTCCGGCTCGGCCGCATGTGTGCGCGCGGCTGGATCGATCATGCCGATATTGAAACCGCGCTGATCGGAGCCATGCAAGCTAACGGTGCCGTCGCCGACGATGGCCTGGCCGCCGCCGAGGCAACGCTCAGATCCGGGCTGGATGCCGGCCTGCAAGAGCCCCATCCGGATCTTGCGGACGAGCGGCCGGCGGCACCGAAAGCGGAAGCGCCGCAGCATCCGCCACGCACCCTAACCGAAGTGCACGACATATTCCGCAAGTGGTTCGGTACTGAATATGACACCGCAACAATCGACGCTGTCATGGCGACAGCAGCGGCAGAGCGGCTGTTAGGCGATCCATTGTGGCTCCTGCTGGTCAGCGGACCCGGAAATACCAAAACGGAAACGGTGCAAAGCCTGGCCAGTGCCGGCGCCCATGTGACCAGCACCATCGCCAGCGAGGGGGCGTTACTGTCAGCGTCGCCGCGCAAGGGCCGCATCAAGACCGCCACCGGCGGCCTGCTGCGCAAGATCGGTGATCGCGGCATCCTGGTCATCAAGGATGTCACCAGCATCCTGTCGGCTGATCGTAATTGTCCGCGCCGGCATGCTGGCCGCCCTACGTGAAGTCTATGATGGACGCTGGGAACGCAATGTCGGCACCGATGGTGGTCAGACCCTCACCTGGACAGGTCGCATTGCCGTGGTTGGCGCCGTCACCACGGCTTGGGATGTCGCGCACCGCGTTGTCTCCGTTATGGGTGACCGGTTCGTCCTGACCTGATCCGATCCGACTCGACTGTGGGGCGCCGCAAAGCCGGGGCGCAGGCTATCCGCAATACCGGCGACGAAGTCGCTATGCGCGCCGAAATCGCTGCCGCCGTTGGCGGTCTGATCGGCAGTGTCGATCCAGAGCAAACCTGGCGGCTGACTGATAACGAGATCGACCGCTTAATTGCGGCTAGCGATATCGTCACGTATGCCCGCACCGCTGTCGAACACGATTATCGCGGCGATGTAGTCAACGCCCATGCCCCGGAAATGCCGACTCGGTTTTCCAAGCAGCTGGCGCAAATGGTGCGCGGCAGTCTGGCCCTTGGAATGGACCGCGAAACGGCAATGCTGCTGGCGCTGCGCTGCGCCCGGGACAGCATGCCCCAACTGCGGCTTGAGATCTTGATCGAGATCGCCACCAACCCACGCTCGCGGGTGGTGGATGTCAGCCGCAATATTTCTAAGCCCTACCGGACGGTGCGGCGGCAATTGGAGGCGCTGCATACACTACGGCTGCTGCGCTGTGATGAGGAGCAGTCCATGGCGGACGAGGACAAGACCGTTTGGCGGTATTCGCTGGCCGAGGATTTCGATCGCGCGACGCTGCTAACCATGGGTGTGTTGCACCCATTCAACCTTGGTGCGGAAAAGTGAGTAGATACTGAACTTGTATGTATATAATAGGGAGTTAGGGCTGGTTTTGGGAACGGCAGCAGCTGTTGGTGGGGTAGTTACTCACATTTCCGCAACAGGTTTTCGCACGCTGGTGCAGGGCACATTGATACTGTGACGCGGGCGCAGGCTAGGCGTGCGTTGCTGTTGTGCCTGCGGCTCCGAGAATGCGAGTGTATACGGGTGATTAGGTGTTTAGCGCCCGCACAAAGCCCCGGAGAATTCCCGAATGCCGATGCTTGGCACGCCACTCGCCGCAAGCCGCCGTGAGCCGACGCGCGCAGTCCGTCTGCCGGAAGGCGTAAGGCTCGCGATTATCGACATGGTCGAGCTCGGAGACGATTTCATTTTGGCGGGTAAACGGCACGGCGTGAAGGCGCAGGTGATGCGCCGATGGCTCGGTAGAGGCGAATGCATCGCCTTTCTGCGCAAAGAGCGCAGCCGCTTTCGGCAAAGTGCTTGTGCGCAGAACGAGGCTTGTCTCGTGCAGATCAGGGATACCGTTGACGGCAATCAGATGGCCCGCGTGGCCGCGATTAAGACGCTTGAATAGCTTGATCAGGAGCCTTCACGGCAGGCCGGCGGCACGCAGACGCCTGGCGTGACGATCCGCATTGTCAACGTCGCGCCGCAGCCGGCACTGATCGATGTGACGCCTAACGCCAAACCGTTGCCGGCGCACGCCGAGCCGTCCGAGCCGTTCGAGTAGCGGCGCCGGCCCGCGAGCGACGCGGAGCCGTGAATAAGTGCGTGAGTAATTGCGCGGCGTGGGCCAAAATGATTGCAATATCAACGGATGTTGGCGGAGACATCCTCCGCCTAGGTACGTCAGCGCGAGCCAATCGTAGCGCCGAGCGCGCTGCCGCCGTCATCAACGATTTCACTTGCGGCTGACGCTCCGGCGACCCCCGCCACCACACTGCCGGCAGGAAAAAACGGAGATCGCCGCGCGCCTCGTATGGTGAGCGCTCACGACTGCCCCCAAAACTCCGCGGGTTCCAAAAAATATTTGGCCCCAAAACTCGGCGCGGCGAGCGGGAGGTACAGTACTAAATCTCAAATTCGCAGAGACGGCAGATACAGCAGATACAGTACTGTGTCTGCCATCGTGCCCCTCGAGGCGCTATTTGGCGTTGTCGACGACCAGGCGCGGCGGCCGTCGATCAAGCTCGGCCACTTGTCGCGCTTTCATCGAAGAAAGAGGCCGCCATTGGGGGCCCTCTCCCTTGTTGCATCCAGCCCGTAATGAAACTTTAGGGGGCTGGGATGACTTGAGCGACCAATACGGTGAATCCCACCCCGCAAATTGCGGCCCCGGCGAGGCGAGGCGCTATGCCCGAGAGCGTCCATACTGCGCGCGTTAGAAACGCGATGCCAACCGTCAATACTGTCTGAACTACGACAAGCCCCGCCAGGTAGGCGGCAAGCGGCGTCTGGCTCGCCGGAGCAATCGGGGCGGGAGGCGTGCTTGGTCCGCTACTGCTGATGTTCGGGCTTGCCCGTACGGATGCGGCCGCCGCCTCGCTCCTCCTTACGCTGGAAGGCGCCGCGACAGCGCTGATGGCGTGGTTTATTTTCCAAGAAAACTTCGACCGCCGTATAGCGGTCGGCATGGTCAGTCTCGTGGTAGGCGCTGCCGTGCTGTCGTGGTCCGGTGCGCCAAGCTTTGACAGCATTGTCGGCCCACTCGCCATCGCTAGTGCCTGTGTCGCGTGGGGGTTAGACAACAATCTGACGCGCAAAGTGTCACTCGCTGATCCGCTGCAAATCGCCATGCTGAAAGGATTGATCGCTGGTCCATTCAATCTCATCCTCGGCCTGAGCATTAGCCGTGAGGCACCAAGCCTCTCGGGCGTCCTCCTCAGTGGCGTCGTCGGCTTTGTCGGCTATGGTGTAAGTCTGGCTCTTTTCGTCGTTGCCCTACGCGGGCTCGGAACGGCGCGTACCGGTGCATACTTTTCCACAGCACCATTCATTGGCAGCGCGGTAGCGGTCATTGTCTTTGGTGAACCGGTGACCGCGCAGCTTCTTGTTGCAGGTGCCTTAATGGCCATCGGCGTATGGCTGCACCTGACCGAACATCACGAGCATGAGCATCTTCACGAGGCTCTCGTTCATGCGCATTCGCATGTGCATGACATCCATCACCAACACGCCCATAAAGCTTCTGACCCGCCCGGCGAGCCGCATACGCATTCTCACGAGCACAAGCCGCTGCGACATAAGCACCCGCACGTGCCGGACATGCATCACACGCATCGCCACTACTAATCCCTCGGGGCCGATGCCTAGCTGTTTGAGCGATTTAATCGGCGGGCGTCACCGTGTAGTTGTCGAAGTACATGTGACTGTCGGCTTTGGACCATAAACCGATGCGCCCAGCGACGGGCTCCGACAATTCGTGCTCCAGGTATAGCTTGCCATCGAGATAGCCTTCCACTTTGGTACCGGCGATGCGGACTTTCAGATCGTGCCACTGGTGCGTGGCAGTTGGCGTATTGCGAATCCATTTCACCGATGAGCGCTTGCCCCTCTCAAATTTCCAGAGCACGAGATTGTTTTCCAGTGGATTAGCACGCAACGTCAAGTAATCACCGTTCGGCTTGAGGTTGAACAGGATTCCTGCTCCTTGGTCGATGCGACCGGAGATCCCCGCGAATCGGACAGAGATCTCGCCGTTGTGAAA
>Ga0306926_10002787_pt1 | contig 17874 bp, 11 predicted proteins | sample flu12Cox44000178_FD_203759 | JGI IMG/M metagenome (GOLD analysis project Ga0306926, IMG submission 203759) | Lab enrichment of tropical soil microbial communities from Luquillo Experimental Forest, Puerto Rico - flux8day.12C.oxic.44.000.178 (v2)... | ecosystem: Environmental > Terrestrial >... | reverse complement strand
AGAGGGCAATTCGGAGCATCTGAGGGCATTGCCACCCCTAACCCCTTTATTTCGCTGCTTAAGCCGTCTATAGGGCCTGGAACGTGCGGACAATCCACCGCGCGTGTCTCCGATAAGACATTCGATTTTGCCCTTACCGACGGCAGGCGGCGGTGACGACCCACAACCAGTAACGCCCTAGTCCGCGTCGCCCCGCCGGTCGGTATAGGTAGTGCGGAGTTTGGTTCCTTCTGGCCCAAGCTGCTTGGACGCTGAGGTTGCTCTGAGGGAACCGACGAATCTCCGGCAAGACCCGTAGCGCACAGAAAGCCAGGCGCGGTTAGTGGCGATTCGCGGGGTTCCTAATCGCCGCTACCCGAGCCAGCCCGATAGTGCGGCCGGAGGTTTTAGCAGGATGCGCCTCGCTCCTCCCGCGGGCGCATCCTGCGTTTTGTAGTCAACCTTCCATATAGCTTTCCGCGACATTCTGAAGCCTTGATTGCGCTGCCAGTCAAGCCCAGCGTCCCCGGACGCTGCATTTTTCTATTGCTTTCCCATAGGAGAACGCCTACGCTCCTATTGTTTAGCCATAGGAGCGAAGCATGGGTGAACGGAAGGATGTGTGGCAAGGCACGCTGGCGCTGATGATCTTGAAGACCTTGCACTCTATGGGCATCCTTCACGGTTATGGCATCGCCCGCCGCATCGAGCAGATCAGCGGTGACCAGCTGTCGGTAAACTACGGCACTCTCTACCCCGCCCTCCTCAAGCTCGAACAGGAAGGGTTCATCTCCTCGGAATGGGGCGTTTCCGACAACAACCGTAAAGCCCGCTTCTACAAACTTACCCGCGCCGGCCGCAAACAACTTGAAAAAGAGACCCGCGAATGGGAACAGACCACCGCGATCCTCGAGAGATTCCTCGTTTCCAAGGAGCGCGCGTCATGAGTTTTCTGCGCGCAACGCTTCTGCGCTTCCGTAACTCCTTCGCGAAAGAACGCCTCGATCACGATCTCGACGACGAGCTCGCCGCCCATCTCGAAATGCACGTCGCAGACAACTTGGCCGCTGGTATGTCGCCGGCCGACGCCCGCCGTAACGCCCTCCTTAAACTGGGCGGCCTCGAGCAAACCAAAGAAGGTTACCGCGATCGCCGCGGCCTCCCCTTCTTCGAGTCCATCTGGCAAGACCTTCGCTTCTCCGTTCGTACCCTGCGCAAGAACCCTGGCTTTACTGCTGTGGCCATTCTCACTCTGGCCCTCGGCATCGGCGCCAACACCGCCATATTCAGCGTGTTTTATGGAGTGCTGCTTCGTCCGCTGCCTTATCCGAAGCCACAACAGATTGTGCGTCTCTGGGAAGTCAACGAAAATGGCGGGCACCCCAACTTCTCCGATCCCAATTTTGAGGACGTCCAGGCACAGAGTCGTACCCTCCAGGCGGTCGCCGAATTTAACATGCTGCCGCAGACCGTGTCCTTCGGCCAGTCCGCGACGCACATCGGGGTTTCCTCGGTATCCCGCGATTTCTTCCGGGTGATCGGCGTGGAACCTTTCAAGGGTCGCGGCTTCGTCCACGAAGAGCAGCAACTCAATGCAGCGGTGGTGGCGCTGGTGAGTTACGCCTACTGGAAACAAACCTTGGGTGGCCAGTCCGACCTTTCCTCGCTTCGCTTGCAAATCGGTGGGCGGTCAGCTTCCGTTGTCGGAATTATGCCTCCCGGTTTTAGTTTCCCTGAGAGCGCGGATATCTGGATACCGCGCGAAGTCTACGAACGCCTTCCCTCCCGGTCCGCGCACAACTGGCCGGTCATCGCAAGGCTCGCCGACGGCCTCAGCGTCAGGCAATCGCGTTCCGAGCTTTCCACCCTGGCACGGCGTCTGAAGCAGCAGTACGGCCAGGACACTGCCATGACCGATGTTGCGATCGAGCCCCTACAAAGTGCTATGACAGGAAATGTGCATCTCGCTCTGGTCGTCCTGCTGATGGCCTCGATGTTTTTTCTGCTCATCGCCTGCGCCAACGTGGTGAACCTGATGCTCGCGCAAGCTGCCGCGCGCGACCGTGAGCTGTCCCTGCGTGCGTCCCTCGGCGCAGGCGGCGCGCGGCTGGTCCGCCAGTTCCTCACCGAGGCACTCCTGTTATCGCTGCTCGGCGGAACGCTCGGGATTTTCGTCGCATTCTGGGGACTGGACGCGCTTTTGAGCATCGCTCCGGTCGGCTTGCCGCGCCTCGAAAATGTCTCGATCAATCTTCCCGTGTTGCTTTTCTCCCTGGGGGTGGCGGTGCTGATCGCCACTGGCTTGGGCATCATCTGCGCCTGGAAGTCCTCCGCGGCAGGCCCGCAAGGCGTTTTAAACGAAGGCCACCGGCTGCAGGGGAACGGGCCCCGCCAACAGTTGTTGCTCCGTGCGATGATCGCGGGCCAGCTGGTCACCGCCGTGGTATTGCTGGTTGGCACCGGCCTTATGGGCCGCAGCCTGCTTCGGGTCCTTTCCGTGGACCCCGGCTTCCGAACGGAGAGGGTCCTAACCATGGAACTCGACCTTCCGGACCAGCCCCAGATGCCCCTCCGGGTCGAACTGCTGGACGAACTGTTTCAGCGCCTGCGCGCCGTCCCGGGCGTAGAAAAAGTCGGCGGCGCTGCGATCCTACCCTTGCTTCCCGGCGGGAGCCCGGATGGCTATTTCGCGGTGATGAGCCCGAGCCAGATTTCACCGCGCATGCAGGACCTCATTGGCCGCTCTGTGAATGGATCGCTCGAGACCGATCCGGCTCTGCTCAAGGAATTCAGCAGTTTCTTCGACGATCTCTTCCATGACCGCGAACGCCTGGGGGATGCGGATTTTCGCGTTGTCTCGGCGGACTTTTTCGAGACCCTCGGGATTCCCCTTCTGCGCGGGCGTGTCTTTGCAGAGCGCGACAGCCCGGATACTCAGCACGTGGCGGTGATCAGCGAGTCTCTGGCCCGCGAAAAATGGCCCAATCAGGATCCTCTCGGCCAGACCATCGAATTCGGCAACATGGACGGCGATCCGCGCCTGCTTTCGATCGTAGGAATCGTTGGCGACATCCGCGAGGCCTCTCTTGAGACCTCCCCGCGCCCCGCCGTCTATGTCGATTACCGGCAGCGGCCCAAGGCGGTGCGCCATTTCAGCTTCGTCATGCACACTTCGCGGCCTCCCGCTGCGGTGTTTTCCGCCGCCCGTGAGATCGTCCGTGGCCTGGACCCTCAACTGGCCCCGCGTTTCAGCTCCCTTTCTCGAATTTATTCGGACTCTTTCGAATCCAGACGCTTTAGTCTGACCCTGGTGGCCATTTTCTCTGCCGCGGCTCTCTTGCTGGCCATGGCCGGGATCTATGGGGTGAACGCCTATTCGGTAGCGCAGCGCACCCGCGAAATTGGCGTGCGCACTGCCGTGGGCGCTTCTGCAGAGCAGATCCTGAATATGATCCTGAAGCAGGGGATGGCTGCCGCCGGCATAGGTATTGTGCTCGGCATCCTGGCTTCTCTGGCCCTCACGCGCTCGATCGCATCCCTGCTGTTCGAGGTCAGCCCGCTCGATCCGGTTACCTTCTGTGGGGTCGCTCTGCTGCTGCTCCTGGCGGTTTTGGCCGCCTGCTGGCTTCCCGCCCGCCGCGCCGCCAAGGTCGACCCCATGACCGCCCTGCGCTACCAATAACAAAGTTTAGGGCGCCGTCGAACCTTTTCCGCCCCGCGTTCGTCCCTACCTGTGGGATGGCAACAGGTTTCCTGTGGCCTTCCCACAGAAATGTGTTACCCTTCTGTGGTCATCACACAGGAGAGCACCGCAATGCCTGAATCTAAACTCGACCTGCTGCAGGGAACCCTCGACCTCATGGTCCTGCAAACCCTCGCCGCCATGGGCTCGCTGCACGGTTACGGCATTGCGCGCCGCATCGAGCAGGTCAGCGGCGACGCCGTGCTCCTCAACCAGGGCACCATCTACGCTTCGCTGGTCCGCCTCCAGCAGCAGGGTTGGATCTCCGCCGCCTGGGGCACCTCCGACAACAATCGGAAAGCCAAGTTTTATTCCATCACCAAACGCGGCCGCAAGCAGCTCTCGCAGGATGCCGCTTACTGGCAGCGACTGGCCGGAGTGATGGGCCGCGTCCTGGCTTTGGGTTCTGAAAGCACTGACGAATGATGGCCTGGCTGCGCCAAACTGCCGCACGTTTCCGCGCGCTCTTCCGAGCCCCGGCACTCGACCGCGAACTCGATGCGGAGATGACCTCCCATCTCGAATTCGCCGTTGCAGAAAATCTCGAGCGCGGGCTGTCCCCCGACGAGGCCCGCCGGCAAGCCCTCCTCCATTTCGGCGGTACGCAGCAAGCGCGGGAAAGCCAGCGGGAAGCCCGCGCCTTCCCGAGGCTCGAATCCGCACTGCGGGATCTGCGCTTCGGCGCTCGCCTGCTGCTTCGGGATCGCGCCTTTACCGTGATGGCCGTGCTCATGCTGGCCCTCGGCATCGGGGCCAACACGGCGATTTTCTCAGTGGTCAGCGTCGTTTTGCTGCAGCCCTTGCCTTACCGCGACGCTGGCCGTCTAGTCATAGTCTGGGAGCAAAACCCGCACCGCGGCTGGTACGAAAATAACGTTTCGGCCGCCAATTTTCTCGACTGGCAAAAGCAAAACCACGTCTTCAGCGACCTCGCGGCCTTCGAGTCCGACTCTTTCGACCTGACCGGAGACAGCCATCCCGAGGAAGTCAGCGGCGAGCGCGTCACTACCAATCTATTCTCCTTGCTGGGAGTTCAGCCGTTCCGCGGCGGGTTGTTCCTTCCGGAAATGGAAAAAAAAGGAAATGCCGGAGTCATTTTGAGCTATGGACTTTGGCAGGAACGGTACGGCGCCGATCCGGGAATCGTGGGCAAGCCCATTACCATAGATGGCCAGCCCGTCAACGTGGTCGGAATCCTCCCCGCCAGCTTCTCTAACGACTATTCGGCTTCCTTTGCGGGGCGTTCTCGCTTGTGGGTTTCGGGCCTTGATCTTCACGACGAAGGTCGCGAATTTCACAACTACAGCGCGATCGGCAAGCTCAAACCGCGGGTCACTGTGGCCGAGGCCCAGGCGGAAATGGACGTTATCGCTCGCGGGATCGAGGAGCAGTACCCCGACTCCAGAGGTTGGCAAGTGGCGCTCGTTCAATTGCACGATCAAGTCGTCGAGCAGGCCCGCCCCGCGCTCCTAGTCTTGCTTTGCGCAGTGGGACTGGTGCTGCTCATTGCTTGCGCCAATGTCGCAAACCTGCTCCTGGTGCGCGCCACAAAGCGGGAACGCGAAATCGCCGTGCGCGCCGCGCTGGGCGCCGGGCGCGGGCGAATCGTCCGCCAGCTGCTGATCGAAAGCACCCTGGTTTCCTTCCTGGGTGGGGCGCTGGGGCTCCTTCTCGCCGCTTGGGCTTCGGGAATCCTGACCAGGATGTTTCCTCCGGAAACGCTCGGCATCTCAAGAGCCGGTATCAATGTGGTGGTGCTTCTGTTTGCCGCTGCCGTGGCCCTGGCCACGGGCATCTCCTTTGGAATGGTTCCGGCGCTCGAAGCATCGAAAACCAACTTGAACGAGACCCTGAAAGAGGGTGGCCGCGGCTCTGACAAAGGTGCGAAACGCAAAGTCCTGCGGGATCTGCTGGTCGTCAGCGAGTTTGCCCTGGCCTTGACGCTCTTGTTCGGCGCAGGCCTGATGATTCACACCCTCGTTCACCTCGCCCGCGTCGAGCTCGGATTCAACCCCGCAGGCGTGCTGGCCATGAAAGTGCCGCTGCAAGGCCCGCAGTATGACCGGGACCAGCAAAAGCAGGCCCGCTTCTACCAACAATTGATCGCCCGTGTGCAAGCTCTCCCGGGAGTCGAGGCGGCCAGCGTCGCGCGGGGTGTCCCGATGGACGACTGGGCAGGGTGGGATTTCGTTTCCGCGGACAACCCCCGTCCGCCCGCGGGGGAAGTACCCGATGCCAACTACGTCGTCGTCGGGCCCGATTATTTCCGAACCTTGGGTATCCCGCTGCGCGCCGGCCGGCCATTTTCAGAAAACGACAACGCGACCGCGGAACCTCGAGCCATTGTCAGCCAGTCGCTGGCCGACAAATACTGGCCCGGGCAGAATCCCATTGGAAAACGCCTCAAGATCGGTTCTGACCCCGATGACAAGAACCTTCCTTGGCTGTCGGTGGTGGGCGTGGTTGGGAACGTGAAAAGCCAGGGGCAGGTCGCGCCCTTTGTCCCCGAGATCTATGTTCCCTACACGCAATTCCCGTGGATTCTCCATCCTCGGCACATCGTGTTGCGCACCACCGCGAACCCCTCGGCGATCGTTCGAGCCATCCGCGAGGAGGTCGCGAACCTGGACAAGGAAGTGCCCGTTGCCGACGTAGCTTCCCTGAGCGAAATCGTCGCCCGCAGGGTGCGGCCGAATCAGACCGTGATGTTTCTGCTCGGATCCTTTGCGGCGCTGGCGCTGCTGCTGGCCGCAGTCGGCATCTATAGCGTCATCTCCTACGCCGTGACCGAAAGAACGCACGAGATAGGCATCCGCATGGCTCTCGGTGCAGATCGCCAATCGGTTACTCGCATGGTGGTCAAACACGGGTTGCGGCTGACCGCGATCGGCGTCGCGGTGGGCTTGGTCGGCGCATTCCTAATCACCCGGCTGCTCTCGGGCCTACCCGTCGACGCGCGCGCTCCCCTGTTGTTCGACGTCCGTCCACTGGACCCGTTGACCCTCCTCGGCGTCTCAACACTTCTGGTCGTGGTAGCGTTGATTGCCTGCTACATCCCGGCGCGTCGCGCGACACGCGTTCCGCCGACCGTGGCCCTGCGATATGAGTGAGCCGACCATGATCGACTTGCTGCGACAATCCGTTCACCGCTTCCTGACACTGTTCCAAACGCCGCAGGTTGATCGCGAGCTCGACGACGAAATAGCCTCCCATCTGCAGCTGGCGGTTGAGGAACACCTGGCTCGGGGCATGTCGGTTTCGGAAGCCCGCCGTCAGGCTCTCCTCCAGCTCGGCGGCGAAACCCAGACCAAAGAGCGCCAGCGCGACACCCGCGGAGTCCCCGGCATCGCCGCTGTGCTGCAGGATTTGCGTTTTGCCATCCGCATCCTCGGCAAAAAGCCCGGCTTTACGGCTATCGCTGTGCTCACTCTCGCCCTAGGCATCGGCGCGAATACAGCCATCTTCAGCCTGGTCAACGGAATCCTGCTCGAATCCCTGCCGTACCCCCATGCGCAGCAGCTCATGAGCATCACCGGCACCTACCCAAAAGGCGGCTTGGTCGCCATGCGTGAGCAGATCCGCTCCATGGAGGTCGCCGCCTATTACGAAGGCCACGAGTACAACCTCATTGGGCAAGGCGAGCCCGTTCGGCTTACGGCAACGCTGGTTTCCGCCGAACTGTTCTCCATTCTAAATGTGCGGCCCGAACTCGGCCGCGTCTTTTATCGAGGTGAGGACACTGCGGGCCAGGACAGCTACGTCATCTTAAGCCACGCCCTTTGGGAACAGCGGTTCGGCGGCGATAGCAACGTCATCGGCCGCTCCATCCAGCTCGAAGGCGTCAACCGCCAAGTGGTCGGCGTAATGCCGGCCACCTTCCGCTTTCCATCTCCCAAAACGCAAGTATGGATTCCCCTTCACAACGATCCGCGCAACAGCGTGTTGTACTGGGCTGATGACTTCATGCCCGTGCTGGGCCGCCTCCGTCCCGGCGCAACCGTGGCGCAGGCGCGAACGGAGATCCGGCTCTTCCAATCGCGGGTGAGCGGACTGTTTCCCTGGCCCATGCCGGCAAGCTGGAATGCCGATGTCAGCGTCGTTCCCCTGCAAACCGGCTTGCTCGGGGACGTTCGGCTTCGCCTGCTGCTGTTGCTCGGAGCGGTGATCCTGGTGGTCCTGATCGCCTGTGCCAACGTCGCCAACCTGGGGCTCGCACGCGCTGCCACCCGCGAAAAAGAGCTCGCGGTTCGCGCGGCGGTCGGCGCCGCCAAGCGGCGTATCGTGCGCCAACTACTCACAGAGAGTGTTTTGCTCGCTGCTGTCGGCGCTCTCTTGGGCCTGGTCTTGGCCAGCAAAGGGATCGTGTTGCTCAAAGCCGTGCTCCCCGCCGACACACCCCGTATCGCCGACGCCCACATGGACTGGCGTGTTCTGGTCTTTACCGGCGCTCTGGCCGTTCTCACCGGCCTGGTCTCCGGCCTGGTCCCCGCCTTGCAATCCTCTGAGGCCGCTCCTAACGAAGCGCTCCGCTCGGGCGTCCGCAACGCCTCCTTACCAGTCTCGCGCCGTTTTCGTAGCGTCCTGGTGAGCGGCGAAGTCGCGTCCGCCGTGCTCCTGGTGATCGCAGCTACGCTGCTCATCCGCAGTTTCTGGGCGCTTTCCCATGTGAATCCCGGTTTCCAGCCGGAACATCTGCTTACCGCGCGCGTCAGTCCGAACCAGTCCTTCTGCGGCGACCCGCAGCGCTGCCTGGCCTTCTATCGCACCGTCCTAAATCAGGTCGCAGCCCTGCCCGGCGTTGCCGGAGCCGCGCTCGTCAACACGCTCCCCCTCAACGGCCGCGTTGCCAAGCGCTCTTTCGAGGTCGAGGGCTTCACGCCTCCTTCCGGTCAGGCCGCGCCGCTATTCTGGATGCACACGATCAGTCCCGATTATTTTCGAGTCATGCGGGTTCGGGTGCTAGCCGGCAGGTCCTTCGACGACGCTGACCTCACCGGCGCACCGGTAACCGTCGTCGCCGCGGAAACCGCCGAGCGTTTCTGGCCCAATCAGGACGCAGTCGGCAAACACATCCGCCTGCTTAACGAGCCGAACTGGCGCACCGTCGTCGGTGTGGTCGCGGGTGTGCGCGCCTACGACCTCCAGAGCAACGCCCCCAATTGGATCGATGGCAGCGCTTACATCCCGTACAACTCTCGAGCGACGCTCGAAGACGGTCGCATGCCGGATGCTATGACCGTCGTGGTTCGCTCGTTCTCCGACCCGACGCATCTCGCCTCGGCCGTGCGCTCGGCCATCGCCGGGGTGGACCCCGAAGTTCCTGTCGGAGAATTGAAAACCATGAGCGACATCGTCTCCGATTCGGTAGCTTCGCCTCGCTCCACCGCTCTGCTCTTTTCGGTTTTTGCAGGCCTGGCCTTCACGCTGGGCATCATTGGGATCTACGGCGTTCTCTCGTTCCTCGTCTCGAGTCGCACCCGTGAGCTCGGCGTGCGCATGGCGCTCGGCGCTCAGCAGAACCAGGTGCTCTGGTCGGTCATGAAGGAAGGCGGTAAATTCTCGCTGCTCGGCATTTTGCTCGGAATCTTCGGAGCGGTCGTGTTGATGCGGATTCTGTCGAGCCAGCTTTACGGCGTGAGCGCAACCGATCCGGCGACGTTCGCCGCGGTGGCCATCCTGGTGGCCGGCGTCGTGTTGTTCGCCTGCTACGTCCCGGCGCGCAGGGCCATGCATGTCGATCCGATCATTGCCCTGCGGTACGAGTAAGAGGACCTGACGATGGATATCCAAAAGCCTGACACTTCACGAGCCAGAAAGATCAAAAGGAGCCTGTACACCGGCGTCGCTTTGCTGTTTCTCGGTGGCACCAGCATCGCCGTCTCCCGCCTGCGCCCCGCCGGGCCTTCCGTCGATCGCTCCACCATCTGGACCGGTGAAGTGAAGCGCGGCACCATGCTTCGCGATGTCCACGGTATTGGAACACTGGTTCCCGAGGACATTCGCTGGATTCCCGCACAAACCGATTCCCGCGTGGACCGCATCGTCTTGAAGCCCGGAGCCCTGGTGAAGCCGAACAGCATCATCCTGGAGCTTTCTGACCCATCCTTACAGCGCGACACTCTCGACGCCGAATACCAGCTCAAGGCCGCGGAAGCCGACTACCAGAACCTGAAGGTACAGCTCAACAGCGAGCTGCTCAACCAAAAGGCCGCCGCCGCCGCGGTGCACAGCGATTATGAACAGGCCAAGCTTCAGCACGAAGTCGATGCAAAGCTTCGCGCCGAGGGAATCGGCGCGGAAGTTACCGAAAAGCTTTCGGGCGTGAAAGCGGAACAGCACGGCGTCCGCGCGCAACTCGAGGACGAACGAACCAAGAACGCGGCTGATTCCGTCGCGACTCGCCTTCTCGTTCAGCAGGCGCACGTCGATCAGCAGCGGGCCCTCTACAACCTCCGTCGCAGCGAGCTCGACGCTCTCCACGTTCGCGCGGGCATCGAAGGCGTTCTACAGGTGGTACCCGTCGAGGTCGGCCAGCAGGTCCATCCGGGCACCAACCTCTGCCGCGTCGCTGATCCCAGGCGCCTAAAGGCGGAAATCAAAATCGCCGAAACCCAGGCCAAAGACATCGCTACAGGGCAAAAAGCCACCGTCGACACCCGCAACGGCGTCGTGATCGGGCGCGTCGCACGCATGGATCCTGCGGTTCAAAACGGCACAGTCACCGTGGACGTTGCACTCCCCGAAATTCTTCCTGGCGGCGCGCGCCCGGATCTCACCGTCGATGGCACAATCGAACTCGAAAATCTCCAGGACGTTCTTTATGTTGGCCGGCCGGTTCATGGCCAGCCCGAGACCACTGTCGGCCTCTTCAAACTCACCGGTGACGGCTCAGAAGCGGTCCGCGTCAATGCCAAGCTCGGCCGCGCTTCGGTCAACTCGGTTGAGGTCCTCGAAGGCCTCAACACGGGCGACGTGGTCATCCTTTCCGATATGAGCAATTGGGATTCGTACGATCGCATTCGTTTGCGGTGAATTTAAAAGGGGATACACCATGACCTCTTCTAACGGCACACTCATCAAGATGGCAGGCGTGAAAAAAGTCTTTCACACCGACGAAGTGGAAACCCACGCGCTCTCCGACATCCAGCTGGAAATCGAACGCGGGGAATACCTGGCCATCGCCGGGCCATCCGGCTGCGGCAAATCGACGCTGCTCGCCATTCTCGGACTGCTCGACTCTCCGACGGAAGGCAGCTACGAGCTTAACGGCAAGTCGGTTGCCGCCTTGAAGCTCTCCGATCGCACCCGCATCCGCAACCGCGAAATCGGCTTCATATTTCAGGCTTTCAATTTGATCGGCGATCTCACGGTCTACGAAAATGTCGAGCTGCCGCTCACTTATCGCGGCATGAGCTCGGCCGAACGGAAGCAAAAAACCAACAATGCGCTGGAACGCGTGGGCATGGCGCACCGCGCCAAGCACTTCCCTGCCCAGCTCTCTGGCGGTCAGCAGCAGCGAGTCGCCGTGGCCCGGGCTCTGGCCGGCGATCCGTTGATTCTTCTAGCCGATGAACCCACCGGCAACCTCGACTCGAAAAATGGCGATGCGGTGATGGAACTGCTCAAGGAGCTGCATCAGAATGGCGCGACCATCTGCATCGTCACCCACGACCCGCGGTACGCACACCACGCCGAGCGCACCATCTACCTCTTCGACGGGCGCATTGTCGACCAGCCGGTTACTGCCTAAAGAAGCTGGCGGAATCGCTGCGGGGCTAGCGGAGGTAGGCGTCGGTGATGTACTGCTGAACCATACGCTGGGTGTTGAAGAACGAGCCGTTGATGGCGATGGCGTGCTGCATAACGCTCAGGAACCTGTGGCGCTCGTTGTAAAACATGGGCAGGATGACATGCTCGAGCTTGTCGTAAAGCGATTCCGAGTCGGCGTTGTTGTCCAGCCGTTCGTCGCCGCTGTGGCGCAGCTCGCCGATGGCCCACCCGGTAACGCCTTCGATGCAGCCCTCGACCCACCAGCCGTCCAGAATGCTTAGGCTCGGGACGCCGTTCATGGCCGCCTTCATGCCGCTGGTTCCCGAGGCCTCCAGTGGGAACTGCGGCGTGTTTAACCACAAATCGGCTCCGGCGGTGATTCTTCCGCCGACTTCCATATTGTAGTTGTCGAGGAAAACCACCTGAATGGTCTTCTTCAAGGCCTTCTTGGCCCGGTAGATCTTTCTGATCAGTTCCTTTCCGCTGCCGTCCTTCGGATGCGCCTTGCCTGAAAACACAATCTGAAACTTGCCGGCGTTTTTGGCGATCTCACGCAGCCGGTCCAGATCGGAGAGGATCAAGTCGGCGCGCTTGTAGCTAGTGGCACGCCGGGCAAAGCCGATCGTGAAAGCTTCCGGGTCCAGACGCAGGCCGGTTTTCTTCCGTACCTCTTCAAAAAGCTCGTGCTTTGCCAGCAGGTGCGCTGACCACACTTCTTCCGGGGGCAGTCCCAGAGCTCCGCGGAGGCTGAAGTTGTCCTCGCGCCAAGCCGGGATGTAGCGGTCGAAAACGTATTGCATCTGCGGGCTGGTCCAAGTGGCCGCGTGAACGCCGTTGGTGATGGCTTCGATGTGGGAACCGGGAAACATGCGCCGGGAGACTTCACCATGCAGCTTGGCGACTCCGTTGACGTAAGTACTGAGACTCAGAGCCAGCTCGGTCATGTTCACCGAAGCGCCCCGGCGGGCGGCTTCCTGCAGGTCCGGGAAATTCGTCTCCGCTTGCAGGACGCGACGGAGCAACTCGGCGGAGGAAGCGTCTTTCAAGTCCAGGAAGCCATTCTGTTCCGGAAACGCGCGCGTCAGAAACTCCATCGGAAAGCGGTCGTGCCCCGCGGGAACGGGAGTATGCGTAGTGAACACGCACTTGCTACGCACTTTTTCGATGTCCTCGCCGCGAATCGATTTACGGCCGGCCTTTTGCGCTTCTTCGTCGAGCAGCTCCAGGGTGAGTAGCGCGGCATGTCCTTCATTCATGTGGTAGCGGCCAAGGTCGTTATAGCCGAGCGCGCGGAGCATGCGCACGCCGCCGACGCCAAGCAGCACTTCTTGGCATAAGCGGTAGTACGGATCGCCGCCGTAGAGGGTCCCGGTCAGACTGCGGTCTCGCTCCTCGTTCGTCGGCAGATCGGCATCGAGAAAGTAAACCGGTACGTCGTAACCGCGCGCGCCCTTCACGTCGTAGCGCCAGGAGCGCAGTTCGACACGGCGATTCTCGAGCGGCACGGTCACGCGGGCGGGCTCTTCGGTCAGAAAGTCTTCAACTCTCCATTCGACAGGGTCCTCGGTTTGCGTGCCGTCGTCGGAAAGGACTTGGGTGAAGTAGCCCTTGCGGTAGAGCAATGAGATCGCCACCATGGGCAGGCGAACGTCTGCCGCGGCCCGCACGGTGTCTCCGGAAAGAACACCCAAGCCGCCCGAATAGCTCGGCATGGCGTTCTCCAACGCAATTTCCATGGAAAAATAGGCAACCAGACGTCTTGTCGGTGTCAACGCTCTCCTCTTAGGGCGCTTCGCTCCGCGCGCACGGAGCGGGAATCGCGGCAGCGCCTCCGAGACCCACTCTTTTTCCCCGAAGTAGAACTTATATTTTGCGGTTTTCCTCTCCCCCAGGCAAGAAACGATTGCCGCAGATGTTCCGGAAATGGCTGCGGCGGCTGCGGTTAGGCACAGCTTTCCGATTCATTCGGTGACCCGCTCGAGCTTGAAGGAGGTGGCGTCGTAGTCGCCCTTAAGGGGCAGGTCCAGGCCGTGATTCATGAGATACGCGCCGCTCAGCTTCGCAGCTCCCGGCGTAGCGTCAGGCCGCTCCTTTCCGTCAAAGCGCGTGACGGAATAGGTAGACTTCTCGTCGAGGCCGTGCAACGGGAGCGCCGGCAGCATGCGGGCGAACTGTTGCGAGTGCAGGAACGCAAACACGACAGATTGCGATTGGTCGGGCGAAACGTACTGGCTGGCTTTGAAATTGCTGTCGTCGGGAGGCGTAAGCCGGTAGAGGCTTCCATTCTGCACGGTTTCGCGTATGGATTTATAGTAGGCCACCATATCCTTAGCGAGTGTGAAATCTTCCTGTTGCCACTTGGTCAGATTGGCCCCGATGGCCAACGAGCCTTGCATGGCGACCAGAAAGCGGTACTGCAGCGGAACGCTGCGGCCGTTGAGATTGGGAACGTCGGTGACCCACGCCATCATGATGTGAGGGGTGTAGGGGTAAGTGAAACCTTGCTGGATGGTAAGGCGATCGAAGGCTTCGGTGTTGTCGGAGGTCCAGGCCTGTTCGACGCGGCGAAGGATGCCAAGGTCGATGCGGCCACCGCCACCGGAACAGGATTCGATTTCAAGCTTGGGATGCTTTTTGCGCAAGCGGTCGAGAATGTCGTACAAGTTTTGCGTGTAGCGGACGTAGATTTTTTTCTGCTGGTCCACCGGGACCTCCGGCCAGCCCGGCTCAGACCAGTTGCGGTTGTAGTCCCATTTGAGGAAAGCGATGTCGTTTTTGGTGACCAGCTCATCGAGCCAGTTAAAGACATAGTCGCGCACGTCGTTGCGGGCAAGATTCAGCAGCAGCTGGTGGCGGGCCTCGCTGCGCGGGCGTCCCTCAAAATGCATGGCCCAGTCCGGATGCTTGCGGTAGAGATCGCTGTCGGGATTGACCATTTCGGGCTCCACCCACAGACCGAAATCCATCCCGAGTTGGTGCACGCGAGCGATGAGCGGGCCGAGACCATTCGGAAATTTCTTCGGATTGACGTACCAGTCGCCGAGGCCGGCGCGATCGTTGTTGCGCCGCCCGAACCAGCCGTCATCCATCACGAAACGTTCCACGCCGACGCTGGCGGCTTTCTCGGCTAGCGCCCGCTGTCCGGGTTCGTCCACGTTGAATTCGGTAGCTTCCCAAGAATTGTAAAGGACGGGCCGCGTCCGCAAGCCGCTGCCGTTAGGGAGAATTTCCGTGCGCTCAAATTGATGGAGGATGCGGGAGGCTTCGCCGATCCCCTGGTCGGTGTATCCCGCGTAGAATGCCGGTGTTTCAAGCTTCTCGCCGGGAGCGAGTGAGTAGCCAAAGTCGAAGGGATTGAAGCCGCCCGTGACGCGAACCTGCTGATGCGGAGTCTCTTCTATGCTCATCCGCCAGCTTCCGCTCCAGCCGAGCGCTCCGAACCACACCGGGCCGTGCTCAGAATCGCTGTTGCCGTCGCGATCGAGGGCAAACCAGGGATTGGTCTGGTGGCTGGTGCTGCCGCGGCGGCTTTCGAGAATCTTCACACCGGTGTGGACAGGCTCCTGGTTGAGCTGCCATTCGCCGGCCCAGCGGCCGCTGAGGTAACGGAGGCGATAGCCGTCGCCCCGCGGCACGTAAAGCGCCGCGGACTGTGCATTTTCGACCACTAGCGGCTGGTCGGTGCGGTTTTCGATGACGGACTCGCGACGGATGATTCCGGATTGCGGATAGACCGTGTAACGCAACTGGACGAACAACGAGCGCTCCATGTCTTTGAGAGTCACCGTAAGCGAGTTGCCGTCGATATGGTGTTCGGCATAGTGCAGCACCAGGTCACGATTCCCGTCGGAGTAAGTGACCTTTAGGCAGGGCTCGACGTAGAGCCCGCCGCCCCAACCGGGATATTCTTGAGGCGTGATGGTGCTACCCAGATCGAAAGAAGACCAGTCCGCGGAACTCTGTGCGGCCGGGAAATCGGCATCGCGGGAGACGCGGCCGCCCCAATAAATGTGCTGTAGCTGACCTTGCTCGTTGATGCCGAAGACGTAGGAGACCGTGCCGGCCTCGAGAAAGAAGATTTTGCGCCCCTCGACATAGCGGATGGGGGCCGGATTCTGCGCTGAAGAGAACGCCGGGAACGCGGCCAGGAAAAGCAAGAAAGCGAAAAAGGGGGCAGATTTCATGGTCACGCGCTCCCAAAAGCAAACGTTTACAACCATAAAAAGTATGCAATCCCGCGCTGATTTGCAAATCGCGCGGTAGCGCGCCTCCAGGCATGGCCTTGGGTGAGCGAGAACGCCACTAGGCAACCAACGCGTTCCGGCGGCTGTTCACCGTCCCGGGGCACTCGCTGGTGAGCACTTGGAGACCTAGCGACTACCTGTCGCAGGCGGGTCGCCTCGGTCCCCAAGCTCCGAACCCCAATAAGGAAACGGCCCGAAGCCTTGCGACTCCGGGCCGGGTAGTACGTTGCGGCGAGCGACGAAGCATTTTCCGGCCGCGTAGGCCGGTGCGTCGGGACTCACAACCCAATGCGACGTTTCTGGGGGACTCCGTCCTCACCGCCGCCTCACAGTCATCGACAAGCTTCCGTCAGGTCCTGGCCCCTCGGGCTATGCTGCCCGCCTCCCGGGCGGAGCCGCAGGCTGTGTCCTTTCTCCGTTCCGGGCAGCCTGTTCGGCTCGCTTCCTGCTCGTTTTCAGGGTTTGAAAGACGCTCCCTGAAACTCGGGAAGTCTTTGCCGTGATTACGCACCCTTTGTACGACAAGCTATAAACGGCGTCGGTGACTGCGGACACGCCTCGGTGTGACGGCGGGTTGCGGATTCGAGACTACGCGTCGCGGAGTCTCTCGAGAGCTATTCTGTCGGAAAGGATGAGGGTGGAACCGTGGATTTCGATCCAGCCGTTGCGCTTGAAACGCGCGAAGAGGCGCGTGACGGTTTCGCGTGATGAGCCGATGACTTCTGCGATCTCGCGATGGGTGAGAGTGAGAGTAAAACGGAGCCGGCCATTTTCCTGCACTTTTGCGGGTCCGAGGTCCAGCAGGAAGCGCGCAAGCTTTTGCGAAGTAGAGGCGGAGAGGCCGAGGTAACGCACTTCGGAAAGGGTGTTGTGATAAATGTTGCTTAAGATTTCCGCGGTACGCACGGCGGCCGCGGCGTGACGATGAAGGAAGTGCAGGAAAGCATCGCGGCGAATGAAATTGGCTTGCACGGGTTCGAGAGACTCGGCGGTAAGGTCGTAGGGCCTGCCGGAAATGGCGCCGGGAAGGCCAATCACCTCTCCCGGTTCGGCCACACGAACGATGACGGATTTGCCTTGCGATGAGCTGGCGGATAACTTGAGGCGGCCGTTACAGATGATAAAGACCCCCCGTGGGTCTTGGCCCTCGACAAAGAGAAGGGTCCCTTTCGGATACACCGAAGACGAAGCAATGGTGTCCATCTCGGCCAGTGCCGGTTTTGGGAGATTGCAGAACACCCGTTCTTTGACCAGCTCGCAGTTGAGGCAGCTGCTGATCACCCTTAGTCCATAGGGCGTTTTGGACTTGTCAATCTGTTGGCGGTGGCGATGCTCTTCCGGCACATATCCGTCCACATCGGCCATAGGCCCTCCTCAGAAGAAATGGCGTCTCTCTTCTCCTGCAGTATTCACTTCGTCTGCTTAGCTTCGATGTGACGCGGATCACAGGCCGACGTGGCCAGCGTCACTGCGGGCAGGTGCGGCGTAGTTCAACTTTGGGCGAGTCCATGGAGGCTAATTCCCATGGCATTCTGCGCAACCCTAGACGGTGTAGCTCATGAAATTCCGCCGGTAAAGATAACGCGGCTGTGTCCGCCTCATTCCGAAACGACTAAGACCGAGGGCGTGGCGGAGATTGAGGCTTTCATCGACGCGAAACGGAACGCAGCGGAAGCGGAGCGTGAATGGGCACCTTCGAACTTTAACCAGTAAGTGTGCCGGTAACAGGAGGCCCTTATGTCTGTATCGCTATTAAACGGTTTTTTGATTGCTGCCGTTTCATTGCTGGTGATGTATGGCATTTTTCAGTTGGCCAAGGCTATTCGCGTTTACGCGAGATTCCGAGGGGAGCGGCTGGTGTCGTGCCCGGGCGACAGACAGACTGCAGCAGTTCGGGTGGCAGCGGGCAAGGCGGCAGCACACGCTAAGCGGGGGCTAGCGCAGATCGGTCTGAAGCAGTGTTCGAATTGGCCGGAGCGCGGAAACTGCGGGCAAGAGTGCTTGACCCAAATTGAGAACGATCCGGAAGGATGTCTGGTGCGGAACTGCGTACAGCAGTGGTACCGGGGGAGAAACTGCGCTTACTGCCAGCAGCCCATTGATAAGGTTCGCTGGCACGATCACCGGCCGGCCGTCTTG
>Ga0306926_10002782_pt1 | contig 17881 bp, 12 predicted proteins | sample flu12Cox44000178_FD_203759 | JGI IMG/M metagenome (GOLD analysis project Ga0306926, IMG submission 203759) | Lab enrichment of tropical soil microbial communities from Luquillo Experimental Forest, Puerto Rico - flux8day.12C.oxic.44.000.178 (v2)... | ecosystem: Environmental > Terrestrial >... | reverse complement strand
TCGGTGGTAAACATACGTTCGCGTCCCAGTTCTTCGTCGTCTCCACGCGTCGGCACGACGTCGTCATCGCGTCCGACAACATGTATCTCTACGAAAACATGGATTCGCACACGGCGATCGCGCAGACACTCGACGCGGTGTCCAACCTCCGGACTCAGGATCGGATGAAATCGCTGGCGACCGAATCACGGCTGCTCCTACCCGGCCACGACCCGGCGGTCTTTGCGCGCTTTCCGCACGTCTCCGACCGCATCGTCCGCATTGAATAAGGTGGCTCGTGTCGCGTTGGTCACGTATCGGGAGCTGCCGGACCTGAACGCGGACGACCGGCTGGCGGCTGATGCGCTGATGCAGCTGGGCCTGAGAACCGACGCGGTCTGCTGGGACGATCCGGCTGTGGACTGGCTCGAGTATCGCGCGGTCGTCCTGCGTTCGACGTGGGACTATCACCGGCGCATCAGCGAGTTCCACGCCTGGATCGATCGCATGCAGGCAATGGGGACCGCGCTCTGGAACCCGCCGCACGTGCTCCGCTGGAACAGCGACAAGAGGTATCTCGCGCGGCTTTCCCATCCGCACCTCAGTCCCCCGCCGACGGCAATTCTCGATCGTGGAACGGCTGTCGATCTGCGCGTGTTGCTCGAAATGCGTGGGTGGAAGGAAGCGGTCATGAAGCCGACGATCTCGGCCGACGGCTTCTCGACCGAGCGCACGTCGCTGGCGAACGCCGCATCGGATCAGGCCACGCTCGACACGATGCTTGCTCACGGAGACGTGCTGTTTCAGGAGCTGGTCCCGGAAATCCGCCTCCGCGGCGAGATCTCGATGATGTTCTTCGGCGGTGTATTCAGCCACGCGGTCAACAAACGGCCGACGGCCGGCGAGTTTCGCGTGCAGGAGCGTCTCGGGGGGATGATTGCGCGCACGGATCCTTCGCCGGCGCTTGTTGCCTCCGGCCAGGCAGTCCTTGACGAACATGCGCCCGGTTGCCTGTACGCGCGGGTGGACGCAGTCGAAGCCGCTGAGCGATTCGTGCTCATGGAAGTCGAGCTGGTGGAGCCCAGCCTGTATCTCGAGCACGCTTCCGGCTCCGCCGCTGCTTTTGCGCGGGCAGTACAGCGCATCACGTAATCGTTTACGCGGATGGTCGGCCGCGCCAACCCGTCGGACCACGAAACTTCGCGCATTCCCTCGCGATTCCGCTAGTACCCGCGCGGCACAGCGCTTGCCTCACTAGCAGGTTGCGCGCCGGTGTGGCCGCAATACCAGCCGAGCGAATGACGCTCGCGGGTCTCATACATCTCTCTCGGAGGTCGGAATGTCGAGGTTTAGTTTCACGATCGGTCTCGCGGTGCTCGCGGCGGTAACGGCTCTGGCCGGCGCCGGATGCGGCAGTTCGAGTCCGACCACCCCGACGGTTGCTGCGGACGTCACCATCTCGATGGTCGGCGATCGAGGCAGTCAGTCGTTCGCACCCAATCCCTCAACGATGCGTGTCGGCCAGACGGTCGCGTGGATGAACAACGACACCACCGCGCACGACGCCACGCAGGACCAATCGCGTTTCGGAACGGGCACGGTCAGCGCGGGCGCTACGAGTTCGCCCATCACGATGAGCACGGCGGGCACATTCACGTATCACTGCACGATCCACCCTGGCATGGTGGGAACGCTCACCGTGCAGTAACAAGGCTCTGGCAGGCCGCCGACGTCTCGTGGCTCGACCGGTGCTTCCCGACAGGTCTCGCCGGTTTCAGAACGAGCGCGGTGGCTTGCCAGCGGCATCGCCGGCACGGTGCTCGACGACAGCAAGTGTCGCGCTCACTGTGCCAGCCGCTTCCCCTTCATCAACACATCCACCGAATCGGGCCGGCCGTTGACGAAATCGACGCGCGTCAAGCCGTCCGCCGTCTGTCGTACCACCGCCGGGATCGACAGCTCGGTCAGATACCAGCCGCGGGGCAGGACGACAGAGTTGCGGGGACGGCCCAGGCTGCGCTCGAACACGAACTCGTCTTTCTCGACCCGATAGCTCTGGGGTGCGGTGTAAGTTTCCGAGAGGCGCAACCGAATCGACTGACCCTTCCTGACCGGTGAAAATCGCGTGACGACGACCTGCTGATCGGGCGCGACCTGCTCACCTCCAGCATCGATTCCGGCGGCTTTCGTCTGCGCACCCGTCAGCGTTTCCGCCTTCAGCACTTCTCCGGTGTCGAGCACTTTCCCGGACGCATTCGATACGGTGCTGCCCGTGCGCACGACGTTGAGGTACTTGTCCGTTCCTTCACGCGACTCGGTGTAGTCGTGATACAGGCTGAACGCGTTCGTGTTCGGCGCCTGGAGGAAATAGACGATGTCGCGATCCTGATGCGCGCGTTCGGACAGACGCGCGCGCTCGGTCGGTCCCTGCGTCGGCATCGCTTCCCAGGTGCGCGCGTTCGTCAAGGGCCGCGGCTTCGCGGCATCGCCCGTCTGCGCGCCCTTTTTCGCTTTGAGCACGAGCGCGGCGACGCCCGGCGCCTGGTGCATGAAGCTGACGCGGAGCCGGCCGGACGGATCAGCGAGCACCTGTGACGGCACGTTGCAGTCGGTGAGCTGATACCCCGCCGGCAGCACGATGGCCGCATGACGGATCGGAATTGACCGGTCGAAGACGAGCCCGTCGCCGTCGCGACGATAGTTCTTTGTGTCGGTGTAGGTCTTCGTGATCCGCAGCCGCGCCTGTCCCCCGTCGGCCGGAACCGGACGCGCGAGCTTCACCTCGATGGCCCGGGCGGTGACCTCGAACTTGAGAGGGGCACCACTCATCACGTCCACAACCGCATCGTCAGGTTTGTTCGACGTCGTCAAACCGCTCCCGATGCCGTCCGAAAACGTCGTCGCACCGGGCGTTGTCACGGACACTTCGTAGACCGCTCGAAACGACGACGTGTCCGGAGCAAGCAAATCGTACTCGGCGTACTCGTCCTGTACGGTCTGGGGAGGCTGCGCGAGCACAGACGTGGCCAACGTGAGGGTGACGACGAGCGCCGGCGTTCTTCTTTTCATCAGTGCCTCGGGATCGCGGAATGCATTGGGCGGGGTGACACTCGGTCCGCAGCGACGAACGCCGACAGGGCAAGGTACATCAGCGGATACGCCAGCGAGAGGATCGCCAGTGTTCGACGCTGTGGTTCGGGACCGAACAGCACCAGGCCGAGCGCTACGAACCAGATCGCCGACCCGATGTTGATCGTCTTCGAAAAAGGCCCCCCGCGCGTTGCATAGAGGTACGGCGTCGGCACGAACGTCAATGTCGAACAAATGACAATGAGCGTCACGGACACCCAAACGGCCGGATGCAGGGCGAAAAGATAGAACGCCACGATGTTCCAGTACGAAGGGAAGCCGAGGAAAAAACCGTCGGCGGTCTTGACGTTGACCTGCGAGAACCCATACGCGCTCGCCAGCAGCGGCAACAGCAGCAGCCAGGCGAGGTCTTCAGGGAGCACCCCCGCGCGCCAGATCAGCAGCAGCGGCAGCGTCGTGTAAGTCTGAAAATCAATCAGGTTATCGAGCGCGGCGCCGTCGAACCCAGGCAGCGTCTCTTTCACACGCGCCTTCCGCGCGAGCCATCCGTCCGTCGCGTCGATCGCGGTGGCGAGCATCATCAGGAAGAAGGCGCGACGGAACGATGCATCGCCGCCCTGCAGGATCAGTACGGCCATGCCGGCCGCGCAGACAAGCCCCAGGGCGGTGTACAAATGCGCGAGCCAGGCGAACAGCGTCTTCATGACGCTCGGCTGCCTGCCCTGAGCGTTGTCGAAGGGAAGCCTTCGCGCGACCAGCGCCCCTCCACGGCCGGTTCGGCCGCGACAACGTTGCGCAACGGCTGCGGCGGATCCCGGCGCGCCGTCGCCCTCGACACAAGCGGCAACAGAATCAGGCCGGCGGCAGCGGCAACCACGCGGAACGGAACCGTATCGGGGTAGGTGATGAGCGCCGGCACGCTCAACAGCGGCTCGCCACCGCCGACACGAAGCGCCAGCGACACGAAGAATGCGACGATCGATCCCGTCCGATTGGCCTTCGGATCGAACAAGGCGCACAGCAATTGCGGAAACAGCAGAACGAAGACCAGATCGCTGGTAAAGAACCACAGCGCCTGCACGCTCTGCACCTTGATCGCCAGGCCGGTCGCGACCACACCAAAAAACAGAATCGACGATCGAATGACGCCCTTCATCTGCGCGGGCGACACGCTCGGCCACACCAGCCTCTTGACGCAGTTCCAGCTCAACATCGACCCCGCTGACAGGATCGACGAGCTGAAGCTCGAACTCACCGCGCCGACGATGGCCGCCAGACCGAGAAGCCCGATGACTGGCGGTACGGCGCGAAGGAACAGCAGGGGCATCGTTTCCGCGGGCGTCGCCTGCAACCGCGCGACGACGTCGGAGGGCCACGGGTACGCGAACGCTGACACGCCCATCAACAGCGGCGGGATCGTAAATGCGATCGTCAGCATGCCGGACAGCATCGACTGTCCGCGTGCCGCTCGCGGCGAACGACACGAGAGCACGCGTTGAAAATAGCAGTTCCAGGGAACGCCGCCGCACATGAGCATCACCGACGTGTCCCACCAGCTGACGATTGACGCGCGGTTCCAGAGATCAGTATGCGGCTGCCACGGCGGGACCACACCGCCGCCTTCGGGCCGGGCGGAGACGTACACCTCCCAGGCCTGATGCAGGCCTCCCGCGCCTTCCAGCACGTACGGCAACGCGACGCACAGGCCGATCGCGACGATCGTCAGCTGGAAGATGTCGGTGTAGGCGACCGACCACATGCCGCCGAGCATCGTGTACGCCGTGGTCACGATGGCGGCGAGGAGGATTGCAGTCGTCAGCTTCATGCCGAGCAGCACACCGAACGTCGATCCAACGGCGACCAGCAACTCCGCACTCCAGAAGAGCTCGCCGCCAAGCGCAGGGAGAAACAACACCGCCGCCCAGCGTTTGCCGTAGCGCGCCTCGAACGGATCGATCAGCGTCGTGAACCCGTAGCGCCGCATGACGCCGGCGAAGAACAGGCCGCCGATGATCAGGCTGATCCCGAAGCAGAGCCCGCCCTGGATGCCGAGCTGAATCGAGTTCTTGTACGCCCCTTCGGTGGTGCCAAGAAGGTAGCCGCCGTCGACCCACGTCGCGGTCATCGTCAGCGCCGCGATCCACAGCGGCATCGAACGGCCGGCAACGATCAGATCGGCGACCGTGCCGCCGCGAGCCTTGCGCGACGCCAGCCAGCCAACAGTCAGGAAGGCGCCGTACATCGCGACGACGGCGGCGACGGATGCACTCACGATCTGAAGTCTGAAATTCGCAATCTGAAATCTGAACTCTGAACTCTGAACTCTGAAATGTTTATGTGAGCTCCGCGTTCCTGGTCTCGGGAATCCAGAACCACATCAGCGCCGCGAGGAAAAAGGCGAAGCCGGCGACCGCAAACGCCGAGAAGAAGCCGCGTGACGCGGCCAGAGTGCCGACGACGAACGGCGCGGCGGCGCTGGCGATGCGGCCGGTGTTGTAGCAGACGCCGGCTGCGGTCGCGCGAACTGACGTGGGATAGAGCTCGACGATCACCGCGCCGAAACCACTGTAGTAGCCCGTGCCGAAGAATGCGACGAGCGGGCCGAGCACGAGCAGAAGCGCCGGTGTCTTCAGGAAGCCGTAGAGCGGGAGCAGCACGCTCGCCGCCAGCACAAACATCACATACGTCCGCTTGCGCCCTATCGCGTCGGCGATGTAGCCGAAGCTCACGTAGCCGAGCCACATTCCCGTCTGCATCAGGATCACGAACAGCGACATGACCGACGAGGAGAGGCCGATGCCGCCCCGCTCGGGGCCCAGCGCAAGGTACGACGGCACCCAGCTGTTGAGTCCCCACCAGCCGAACAGGGTGCAGGCGTTCATCAGGGTGACGAAGAAGGTGACCTGTGCGATTCGCGGCGCGAATAGCAGCCCGATCCGGCCGCGATCGCTCTTATTCGACTCGAGCCAGATCTTCGGCTCCTCGACGTTGCGGCGGATCCACATCGTGAGCAGCGCGGGAATAACGCCGACGAAGAACACGCCGCGCCAACCCCACAGCGGCATGACAATCAGGTTGACGAGCGCGGCAAAACCATAGCCGATCGCCCACGAGCTCTGAACGAACGCCAGCGCCTTGCCGCGATGTCGCGCAGGAAACGATTCCGACACCAGCGCGGCGCCGGTTGCCCACTCGCCGCCCATGCCGAGGCCGAGGAACACCCGGAACACCGCCAGCTGCGCCACGGTTTGCGAAAAGCCGCACGCCGCCGTGAAGACCGAGTACATCAGGATCGCGCCCATCAACGCCCGCTTGCGGCCGAGGCGGTCCGCGATGACGGCGAAGAGAATGCCGCCGGCGGCCGCGGCGAGTTGCGTGATCGATCCGAGCAGTCCGTTGGTCTGGAAGGACAGATGCAGGGTCGGATCGTTGATGAGCGCCGCGCCCACCATCGCGTAGAGCATGACGTCGAACGAATCGAGCATCCAGCCGAGCGCGGCCGCGAGGAACGCATGCCGTGCGCGCCTGTCGGCTTCAGTCCACCACGTCAGGAACCCGTCGGGGTGCTCGACCTGGCTGATGGCTGCCGCCGTCGCGCCTGGGGCGCTTTGGCGAGCCTCGCCGGAGCGTGCCGTGCCTTCGGGCGAGCGGAGGCGGGATGGCTGTGGGTTCTGGGCGAGAGTCAACGGATACCTATTGACGCCAATCCTATAGCGGTTTCATCTATCGCGGCTCGGCGACGCTCTACGATCCGATCGGACGAACAGCGACGCCCGCGGACTCGAAGCCGGCGCGGATTTTCGCGGCGAGGTCGTCGGAACCCGGCGTATCACCATGGACGCAGATCGTGTCGGCCTCGAGCGGCACGACCGACCCGTCGATCGCGACGACCGTCCGCTCCTTCACCATCCGGACCGCGCGAGCGACGACGGCGTCCGGGTCGTGGATGACCGAGTTGGGTTTGCGGCGAGACGCGAGGGATCCATCCGGCTCATAGGCGCGGTCAGCAAAGACTTCGGCGGCCACACGCAGTCCTGCCGCCCGGCCCGCGTTGAGGATTTCGGAGCCGGGGAGACCGAACAGGATCAGCGTCTTGTCGAACGCCGCGACCGCCCCGGCAATCGCGGCGGCGAGCTCCTTGTTTCGCACGGCCATGTTGAACAGGGCGCCGTGCGGCTTCACGTGCTGAAGCCGCACGCCATCGGCCGCGGCGACGCCGGCCACCGCGGCGATCTGATAGAGCACGAAGTCCTCGGCCTCCTGCGGCGTCACGTTCAGCTCGCGGCGGCCAAAGCCCACGAGATCCGGAAACCCGGGATGGGCGCCAACGGCGACGCCATTAGCTTTCGCGAGGCGAATCGTCGCGCGCAGCACCGACGGATCGCCGGCATGAAATCCCGCCGCGACGTTGGCGGATGTGATCGATCGAAACAATCCTGCGTCGCGGCCGATGGTGTAGGCCCCGAACGATTCACCAGTGTCGGAGTTGATGTCGATGCGCATAAGCTCCCGTGGGGATCTCGCCCGTTTCAACAACGGCAGGCCTGAAGGCCTGCACTACGTACGTCCCGTCCTGCCTGTCCCGCCCATCCTGCCCGTCCTGCCCTATTTCTCCCCGTCCGTCGTCTTCTTGTCGTCCGCGGCTTTCGGCGGCTTCGGCGGCCTCGGCCGATTCATCGACAGTGTGACACCGTTCCAGAACGGCTCGACCTTGCGTTCGACCTCGTGGTGGCCCTGGACCAGATACTCGAGGATCGCCTTGTCCCACTGCAGGCCCGCATTGGCGACGAGCTCGAGCCAGGCGCCGCGCGCCGTCTCGTCTGGCGCCTCGGTGACCCCGTCCCAGACGGTGACGTTCGGGTTGCGCGTCATGAAATCCTGGCTGGTGGGATTGGCTCGCGCGCCCTTGATTGATTTGTAGATGAGGACGCCGTTGGTGAAATCGAGCTTGAAGTTCTTCGAGTCGAAATCGAAGCTGTATCGCCTGTACCGATCGTAGGCGCGCGCGTTGAGGGACACGGTCTCCGGCACCTGCTTCGCGTAGTCGGTGATCATCGCGAGCAGCTTCATCTGCTCGTCCTTGTGACGCGGATACCGGGCATCGTCGAGCCATCCGAACCCGGGCATCCACCAGCCTCGCATCGTCCAGTAGTCACGCGTTTCAACCGAGCGCGTCCGCACCCAGGCGGCGTACTCGGAGAACATCTGCACCCACTCGTGCGACGGGTAGCCATGCGGGTTGAGGAAGATGTCGGGCAGCCAGGTGCGCCAGATCTTCGGCCGGATGCCGCTTTCCGGGTACATCGGATCGGTGTCCCATTGCGCCGACGTCACATCGACCCCTAGGGCGCCAAGGTAGCCGGCGTGCAGCATGTACGTCGGGTTGATCTCCTGCAGGTCGTACGCGAGTTGCGCTCCGTCGGCGTTGGTGATCGGGTGAATGACGACGTTGACCTTGTTGAGTTTCTCCCGGTAGACGGGATCAGTGAGCAGGAGCTCCGCCATGCGCAGCACGTGGCTCGTCGACGACACTTCGTTCGCGTGCTGCCGGGCTGAATACACGATGGTCGGCTTCATCGTGGTCTGCTTGGCCTGCGACCAGTGCGATGCCTCGATCGGCGGCATCAGGTCCATGGCCCAGACGTCTTTGCCAAGATAGCTCTGCCCGACTTTGTAGACCGTCGCTTCCTTCTGCGCGGACATCTTCGCCAGAACGCCGTATGCCTCCGGCGGCGGAATCGGCGTGTCCCACTGAAGATCCTTCGCCGGATATTTCTTGATGTCGGGGAACGCTTCAGGTGCGACTGGTCCGACCGTGGCCACCTGTTCCGCGTCGGGTTTGCTTTCGTGTTCCCAGGCCACTGTCAGCCGGATGGCGCCGAGGTCGTGGTATGCGAGCGCCTCTCGATACAGGCCCGCCGTCCGCATCTCCGCGAGGTTGGCCATGACCCCCGTCGCCTGATCCGCCGACAGGATCGAGCGGTCCACGCGAAACTCGTCGCTGCGCTTGACCAGCGCCTCGCGCTCGTCCTTCTGCGTATCGACTTTCACACGCAAATCGAGCTGCTCGATCCCTTCGCGCCCGGCACGGACGCGCGCAGCCAGCGTCTGCGGCCGATCGACGGCGATCTTCGGAATATCGAGCCGCGCGACGCCGCGCTTCCCGCTGCGCTCCATGTATTCAACGATGACGGACGGACGGGACGCGTCGAACCCCGTCACGGTGATCTTCGCGCGGCCGGGCTTCCCATCGGCCTTCGGGTGCATGATCGGAATGATTCGACCCGGATACGCCAGTCCGGCGCCGCGAGTGAACCGGCCCATCACGTCGAAGAAGTGAATCGTGTTGAAGTAGATCTCTTCGTGGAGCGCCTCCATCGACGAGATCTGTTCCTGATCGACGGGCAGGCGATAGTCGGGCTCGCTGAGCGTGAGGTCGACCGTCAGTTCGCCGAAGAATGGCGCATCCTCCGGCCTCGGCTTGCCGTTCCCGAGGGCCATCACGTGGTCATACAGCGCCGGCAGCGTTTTGGACTGGAACCGATCCCAGAAGCGCTCGGGATCCGTGGCGATTCGCTCGTCGATCGCCGTCTTGCCGCTCACGCTCGCCTTGATCCAGCCGGTCGTCACTCGAACGCGTTCGTAATCCGGAAAACGATCGAAGAACGGACGCTCGACGATCGCCGGGTCGAAGGTGCGCCGGAACAGCGGCGTACCACCAGGTGCCGTCGCGATCACTTCGTAGGCCGGCGATCCAATGGGCGCCATCTCGAAGTGAATCTTCTTGAGATCGATCTTCAGCTCTGACGCCAGGATCTCGTCGATCGGGTAGAGTTCCAGCAGCCAGCGCGTCGGCGCGTACATGCCCTGCTGCTGCCAGCCGGCCGGAGGCCCTATCTCGGCGAACCGGATGGTGATCTGATCAACGGCCTTCCCATCGAGCGCGGGCCTGACGACGTCGTAGAGCCAGCTGTAGCCCTGCTTGTACGCAGACAGCACCGTCACCGTCGTCGCCTTGTCGTCGGCGCCTGCCTTGATCAATTCGGCACGCGCCTGCAGCTCAATCTGACGCCGAATCTCCGGCGGTTCGCTCAAGCGCGCTTCGACGTTGACCTGCGCCTTTTTCTTCAAACCCTGAATGACCTTCGCACGCAGCTTCGTCCAGAATTCGTCGACCTCGGACGCGATCTCGTAATCGTCGTTGATCAGCGGTCGCCCCTTCTGAACGTCGAGGTTCTGGAGATCGACCGTGAGATCGGATGCCTTGATCGCCGAGGCCGCGTGCCGCTTCAAGTAGTCGGCGAAGCCGTCCGCCGGCTTCTCGACGAACACCTTGACGTGCGCGGAGGCCAGATCCTTGTCCTTCAACTGCTCGGCGAGCCGGTCCAGCTTGTACAGGCTCATCGCCGCTTGGCCGGCGGGCGAACGTCCCGCGATGAACTTCCGGACATCGTCTTCGACATCGACCAGCGTCGTCCGATCCTTGCCTCGCTGCCAGATGTGCGGGAACGTCTCGGCGAGCTGCGAAACCGCGCGGCGCACGCCGGCGGCATCTCCGCCCGTGACGATCAGGGCGCTCTTCTCGCCGAATGCCTTCTTCACGAGCTGAATGAGGCCCTCGCCGGGCTCCAACCGCGGCGCTTCCCATTTGTGGTCCTTGATCAGCTGATCGACGACAGGATGCGAGGCGCCAATCAACACGAGAGTAGGCTCGCTCGCAGGGGCCGTCAGCGACTTCGCGGTCCGCGCGATGGGAACGGAGATGCCTGTCGACTCGAGACCGAGACGCGCGGCGAGATTGACGACCCCCTCGGTGCCTTCGCCTTCTGCGCTCAGGAGGACGTCCACGCGATCCGGTATGAGATTGTTGTCCGAATCGGCCAGCGCGCCGTCGTTCGCGTAGAACGTCGACAGATCGAGATTCTCCTTGGCGCCGCCGCCGGGCCGCCGCCCCGGAGGTTGCGCGGCGGGCTGCTCTGTCGAGATCGCTCGCGGCAGATCGACGGACGCCGCCGCGGCGCCTTGCGCGCGCAGCCTGATCTGAAGCGCGCGCACGTTTGCGTACGACAACGGGCGCTTCGGATCGCGCGCGCTTGTCGCCTTGAACTGGTTCAGCGCGACCATCGCTTTCTCGAGCTCGCCGCCGTTGACCAGCTGCAGGACGATGGCGACGCGATCTGCGGCGTCGGTCACGCTCGACCGAACGTAGACCGCGGTCGCGGCTGCCGATTGCACAGTGACGCCTTTGTCGGCGAGGAATTGCTTGAGCTCGTCCGCGATCTTGCCCACCGGCGGCCCCTTCTGATCCCACGCGTACGGCAAGTGGCCGGCGAGCATCACGGCGGCGGACGAAAGGCCGGCATCGTCGCCTCCCAACACCGCTACGGCGGGCTTCCCGCCGAGCGAAAAGGCGGCGACGACACCGTCGCCCGCTCGAAGACCGGCGCCACCGATTGTGTCGAGGCCGACGCCGGCCCCGGCAAGCGACTTCGCGCCGACGAAAATCGTCGGCACAGGAGCTGGCTGGAAACCGCGCGCGACCGTCAGCGGCAGATTCATGGCGGACGTTTCGAAGCCCAGTCGTGCAGCGACGTCCGCGGCCGCCGCGAGCTCGGCCGACGAAGGCTGCTCCGCGAGCACGATCCGCGCGTCGACGAAATCGACGGCGCCGTCGCTGTTGCGATCCTGGAAGACGGCGCCTGGCGCGAAGAAGTCGCTCAGCGAAGCGGAGGGCGGATCACCTGGCACCGTACGGGTGGGCGCCGCCGGCGATTGCGGGCGGCGGGCCTGGGCGTCGAGCGGCGAGAACGAGGAGATGGTGACGCAGCCGAACGCGGCGGCGAGGGCCAGCAGGGCGAGTCTGCTCTTCATTTGACGGCAATGTTACGCCGTCCGAAAAGTCTCGTTGGAAAAACAAAAGGGCACCGCGTTATTGCGATGCCCCCCTGCTCCACTGGTCTGGCTCCCCCAGCATTCACGGCGCCCTGCCGTAATCAGACCAGCGACCCGACCCAGTGAGGGGCAATCGGCATGCCCGCGCGTTTTGCTGAAGAAAGACGCTCAATCCATTCGGCGGTCGTCGGCGAGCGTGCGGATCTTGTGCAGGGTCTAACGGTTTTGTCAGTAGGTGGGTAGCTGATCCATGACGTCCGCGAGCATCGGATGCCGGGCATCGCGCGCGGAGAGCATCGGTGTGGCGGACGGCCAACCGATTGCGAGCGCGGGATCGTTCCAGGCGATTCCGAGTTCGCCCGACGGATCGTAGAAGTCCGTGGCTTTGTACTCGACCTGAGCGGCCTGGCTGATTACGGCAAAGCCGTGCGCAAAGCCGGTGGGGATATAGATCTGTTTGAAGTTTTCGGCGGACAGGGTCACGCCGACCCACTGGCCGAACGTCGGAGAGCCACGGCGCACGTCGACAGCGACGTCGAAGATCTCACCTTCCACGGCGCGGATGAGTTTCCCTTGGGGATGTCGCAACTGCAGGTGCAGACCGCGCAGCGTTCCCGCCGCCGACCGCGAGTGGTTGTCCTGGACGAACGGTCCGGGAATGCCGTATCGCCGATAGCGGTCCGCCTGATAGCTCTCCAGGAAGAATCCGCGTCCGTCGGCATGTACATCTGGCTCGACCACGAGGACCTCTGGAAGCGACGTCGCGGTGACGCGCATCTCAGGCCTCGTGCTCGAGCATATGCATCAGATACTGGCCGTACGCGCTGGAGCCCATCGCGCGTGCGAGCTGTGCGGCCTCGGCGGCGGTGATGTAGCCCATGCGGTAAGCGATTTCCTCGAGGCAAGCCACCATCAGCCCCTGCCGCTCCTCGATCGCATGGATGTAGTTGGACGCCTGCATCAACGATTCATGAGTCCCCGTGTCGAGCCACGCGATGCCGCGCGCCAGCTTCTCGACATGAAGGTTGCCCTGGGTCAGGTACACGCGATTCACGTCGGTGATTTCGAGTTCACCACGCGCCGACGGCCGCAGCTTCGACGTGATGTCGACGACCTGGTTATCGTAGAAATACAGTCCCGTCACCGCGTACGACGAGCGGGGCGCCGATGGCTTCTCCTCGAGGCTCACCGCGCGGCCGTCTGCGTCGAATTCGACGACCCCGTAGCGCTCGGGATCGCGGACCTGATACCCGAACACCGTCGCGCCGCTCTCACGAGCGGCCGCGGCCCGCAAGTAATCGGTGAAATGCGCGCCGTAGAAGATGTTGTCGCCCAACGCGAGCGTGACGCGATCGGGTCCGACGAAGTCGCGGCCGATGAGAAACGCCTGCGCGAGACCGTCGGGGCTGGGCTGAACGGCGTACGAGATCTGGAGTCCGATTTCGCCGCCGTCGCCCAGCAGCCGCTTGAACCCGTCCTGTTCATGCGGCGTGGTGATGATCAGGATCTGCCGGATGCCTGAGAGCATCAGCGTCGACAGCGGATAGTAGATCATCGGCTTGTTGTAGATCGGCATCAGCTGCTTGCTGATCGCGCGCGTGAGCGGATGCAGCCGCGAGCCGGCGCCGCCGGCGAGAATGATGCCCTTCAACATTGCCGATTGCTAATTGATGATTGCAAATTGCGTTTTGGATTGGCGGATCGGTGTTTCAACTTGTAACTTGTAACTTCTAACTTCTAACTTCTAACTTCCAACTTCCCCAACCGTTCCCTGTTGTAGCCTGCCTGAACGCGCTGGCACCACGTGCGATTGTTCACATACCAGTTCGCGGTCGAGGCCAGGCCCTCCTCGAAGGCGTGACGGGGCGCCCACCCCAGCTCTCGACGGATCTTCGATGCATCGATGGCGTAGCGGCGATCGTGGCCGGGCCGATCGGGCACGAACATCTTCAAATCGCGATACCCGCCGCCGGTGAGCGACGGGTTCTGCTGCGCCGGACGCAGCGCCTCAATCGCATCGCAGATACGGTCGACGATCTCCAGGTTCGTGCGCTCGTTGCCGCCGCCGATATTGTACTTCTCGCCGAGGCGGCCCTTGGCCAGCACGAGCAGGATTCCGGCGCAGTGATCCTCCACATGCAGCCAATCCCGAACGTTGCCGCCGTCGCCGTACACGGGCAGACGGCGCCCGTCGAGCGCGTTCAGCAGCATCAACGGGATCAGCTTCTCCGGGAACTGGAACGGCCCGTAGTTGTTCGAGCAGTTCGTGATGAGTACGGGCAGCCCGTACGTGTGAAAGCTGGCGCGCACGAGATGATCGGCCGCCGCCTTGCTCGCGGCGTACGGCGAGTTGGGCGCGTAGGGGGTCTCTTCGCTGAAGAGACCGCTGGCGCCCAGGGTGCCGTAGACCTCGTCGGTCGACACGTGGAGAAAGCGGAAGGCCTCGCGCGCAGCCGGATCGAGGCCGCCGAGAAAGGCTCGCGAAGCTTCCAGCAGCACGAAGGTGCCGACGATATTCGTATCGATGAAGGGACGTGGTCCGTCAATCGAACGATCGACGTGCGTTTCCGCCGCGAGATTGAGCACCGCGGTCGGGCGATGCTCCGCGAAGACGCGCGCGACCACCGCTTCGTCGGCGATATCGCCCTGGACGAAGGTCACGCGAGGATTTTCGAGCGCACCCTCGAGGCTCGCCAGGCTGCCGGCGTAGGTGAGCTTGTCGAAAACTACGAGGCGATCGTCGGTGTGAGCGAGGGCGTAGCGAACGAGATTGGAACCGATGAAGCCGGCACCGCCGGTGATGAAAAGAGTGCCCATGAGAAGTTAGAAGAGAGATTCTGACGTTGACCTCCCGTCAAACAGCTGCTCCCTCTGGATACATCAGCGCGAGGCGCAGTTCCTTGGTTAGCGAATCGACGGTTGTCCCCGATCGCTTCCAGGCGCCTTCGGTTTCGAATCGCAGGTCGCCGATGCGGCGGCCCCACGGCGCGATCACCCGGCCGATGGCGCGGAAGTCGGTCCGATCGGCATGTTCCTGATCGAGCCGCTTGATGACTTCTGGCGCCACGCGGATGAAGGCACGCAGCGCCGAGGCCGAACGGATGCTGTACTTGCGCCCGTTCCACGCGCCGGTGAACACCTGGGCGATCTGCTTGAAGTAGTTGACGAAGAACTTCTTCGCGTCCTCGTGCGCATCGCCCGACTTCTTGCCGAAGACGCCGTCGTCCGCAAACAGCTTCTTGAGCTCCTGCGCGAGGGGCGCCTGCGCGACGCGGCCGCGGCCGACGCCGAGCAGTTTGATCTCGTCGTAAAGCGGTGAATCCTCGCGGTCGTTGAGCGCCCGGACGACGTCGTGACCGGTGGCGAGGGCTTCGTCACGATAGAGCTGTCGTCCCGACAGGCTCACCAGGTGCGACGCGTTCAGCCGTGTGTGCTTGGCATTGATCGTGACGAACATCTGGACGACGTGATCTTCGGGAAGGCGATCGAAGATGATCGCCGGCACCGCGAAATCCTCGCCTTCGAATCGATCGATGTCGGCATGCAGCGCGAGCAGGCGATGCTGGCCGTCAATCGCGCGAAGGATCCCTTCGCGCTCCGGCACTTTCAGGATCCCGACGCGCGAATCGGTGTCAGCAGGAGAGAACGACAGTCTCTCGTCGCACGAGATGATGACGGCGCCCGGAATCGACGGCAGATCGCGCGCCTGCCGGCACTGCTCGTAGTACTGGACGAGCTCGTCGATCTTCTTCCGGATGATCTGGCGCTGATAGGCCTTGTCGCTCGACGCGATTCGCCGCTCGAGGAAATCCCAGTTCACCTTGGATGGCTGCGGCATGCCTGGCTTCTGACGTCCACCGCGCACCGGCGCCTGTGCGGCATCTCCGTAACTCAGCACCTCGAAGCGCACGAGTTTGTCGATGTCACTGGCCGTGAGCGAAGCTTGGTAGAATTGCACGCCAAACTGCTGCATCCGAATTGCGGCGACGTTGATCATAGGTTCGAATCCAGGACGCGCTAAGCTGACCCCGTGTAACGGGCCACAAAGACGCGGATTGTATCGCAGGTACCGGCCCGACACCAACCGATCGACACGCCATCTAAATATCACGAATATAAGGAGTTCTGTCATGCCCCAGCGGAGACGCCCCGCACCGCTTCTGGCCTCGGCCTTCCTGCTCGTCTGCGGCCTTGACACGGGGATCCTCGCGCAATCGACTGGAAATAAAGCAGTTGGGGCGCAAGCCGCGACTGGAGCCCATCCAGCCGACGATCCGGATTTTGCCCGCTCGGTCCGCGAGTGGACGACCAAACCGGAGTTCAGCAGCCCGCTCGTGGATCACCTGCCCAAAGGAGGCGCCGTTCCGTCCCCTAAGGATGTCCTCGGACACCACATCGGCGAGCCGAAGAAACTGACCTACTACTCGGACATCCTCAAGTATTACCGGGCGCTGGCCGCCGCGTCGCCACGCGTCAAGGTGATCTCGATTGGCAAGAGCAACGAAGGCCGCGATCTCGTGGTGGTATTCGTTGGCGCGGACGAATCGATCAAGAACCTGGAGACATATCGCGGCTACCTCGCGCAGCTGGCCGACCCGCGAAAGATCAGCGACACGCAGGCGAAGGAGATCGTCGCGAAGGCGAAGCCGATCTATCACCTGTCAGGCGGCCTGCACAGCGGTGAAGTCGGACCATCCGAGATGCTGATGGAGCTCGCCTACCGCGTCGCGGTGGAAGACTCGCCGCTCATCAGGAAGATTCGGGACAACGTCATCGTTTCGATCACTCCGGTCGCCGATCCGGACGGCCGCGATCGCAACGTCGACTGGTACTACAAGTACGGCATCAACGAAACCGAAGGCCGGACCACAGGTGCTGGGGTTCCCTACTGGGGCAAGTACATCTTCCACGACGACAACCGCGACATTAACTACTCGCAAGTGGAGATGCGTGCCCTGCTCGACTGGTACCTGCAGTGGCACCCGCCGATCATGCACGACCTCCACCAGGCGCAGACGCTCCTTTACACCTTCAGCGGCCAGGCGCCGCAGAACCCGAATCTCGATCCGATCCTCTACGGCGAGCTGCCGATGATGGCGAACTTCGAGATGGCACAGATGGCGAAGTACGGCATGCCTGGTGTGTGGACGCACGGCTATGTGGACATGTGGTCGCCCGGCTACCTGGCGTTCATGTCGTCGAACCACAACGGCATGATCCGGATGTACGAGATTCAGGGCACCAGCGGCGCCAACACCACCAAGTTGCGTCTCGGAAACCCGAATGCTCCGGCCTCCGGCGGCGGACGCGGCTCTTCGACGGGCTCAGCGCAAGCGACACAGCCCGATGCGGCCGCCATCACCGCCGGCCGCAGCAACCAGGCGCTGCGCGAATGGTTCCGTCCCTGGCCCGCCACGGGCGAGTTCGACTGGTCGCTTCGCAACAACACGAATTACGGCGAGACCGGGGTGCTGACCGCGCTGCAGTACACCGCGGCGTTTCCCAACGTCATCCTCGAAAACTTCTACCAGAAGTCGCGCAACTCGATCGACGCGGGCCGCAAGGACGCGGTCGCCGGCTACGTGATTCCCGCCGGGCAGCGAGACACGACCCGCGTCGCGGTGCTGATCAACCTGCTGCGGATGCAGGGCATCGAAGTCGGCCAGGCGACGTCCGAGGTCAAGCTGCAGGACGGCACCTTCCCCTCAGGCTCCTACATCGTCAAGCGCGATCAGCCGTACGGCCGGCTGGCCAAGAGCCTGCTCGAGAAGCAGGTTTATCCAGACCCGGTCACCCGCACCTACGACGATGCGTCGTGGACGATGGGGATGATGAGCCACACCGACGTGAAGGAGATTGGCGACAAAGCGGTGCTCGATGTCGCCGTGACGCCGCTGGCGCGCGACGTCAAGCTCGCCGG
>Ga0306926_10002777_pt1 | contig 17900 bp, 17 predicted proteins | sample flu12Cox44000178_FD_203759 | JGI IMG/M metagenome (GOLD analysis project Ga0306926, IMG submission 203759) | Lab enrichment of tropical soil microbial communities from Luquillo Experimental Forest, Puerto Rico - flux8day.12C.oxic.44.000.178 (v2)... | ecosystem: Environmental > Terrestrial >... | reverse complement strand
CGTCGAGCCTGGCCACGGTCTTCTGCACGTCCCCGATGAGCCGCCGGACATCGCCGAGAGTGGCGTCGGCCTGTGCGCTGAGAGTGTCGATCTTCGTATCGAGCCCCTTGATGACGTGGTCGGCGTTCTTGAGCGCGACATCGGCGGACTTGAGTGTCTCGTTCGCTGAGACGATGGCGGACTTTACCTCGGGCGAGTTCACGAGCGCCCGGGTGCTCCGCAGCGCCTCCGTCATGGCCACCGTCAATTCGTTAAGGTTGACCTTGCCGATGGTGTCCAGGAGGGCCTCCAGGCGAGCCTGGAGCCGTGCGAGGGTGGTCGGTATCGTGGGAATCTCCTGCACCGTGGGATCGCGGCGAGCAAACACGGCTGGGTTGTTGGGGAAGAAGTCGAGGTACACGAGGAGCTGGCCCGTGAGCAGGCTCTGCGTCTGGAGCTGTGCCCTGAGACCCTGCTTGATCAGGTCCGCGATGGCGAGGTCGCGTTTCTCCCCGTGCACCTCACCGCCCTTGGGCAGGAGGGAGGGATCGATGTTGACGTACACGCCGATCAGCGGTTCGTGTCCAGGTTGCGTCGCGAATAGACGGATCCGCGACACGGTTCCGATCTTGACCCCCCGGATCACGACGGGCGAGCCCTCGTCGAGCCCAGTCAGGGATCCCTCGAAGAACATCACGAAGGGCCACTCTTTCTTGAAGAGCTGGAGCCCGCCGAGGACCACGATCCCGACGACCACCAGCGCCAGCGCCGCCAGCACGAAGGCTCCAACGGCCGCCGGGTTCGCTCGCTTGCTCATGCCGTGCCTCCCGGGAGGACGCCACTCCGGTTCCCGGCCGGCGCCCGCTCGCTTTCCTGCCCTCCCCGCGTGAGAAATGCGTGGATCTTGGGGTTCTTGGACTCAGCGAGCAGCGTGCGGGGATTGCCTTGCACGAGCATGGTCCGCGTCTCTGCGTCCAGGTACACTGAGTCGTCGGCGATCGTGAAGATGCTGGCCAGCTCGTGGGTGACGACCACCACCGTGCACTTGAGGCTGTCCCGGAGCTGGAGGATGAGGTCGTCGAGGAGCCGCGAGCTGACGGGATCAAGGCCGGCCGAGGGCTCGTCGAGGAAAAGAATGTCAGGATCGAGGGCCATGGCCCGGGCGAGGCCCGCGCGCTTCTGCATCCCCCCGCTGATCTCCGAGGGGTAGAAATCCTCGAAGCCCCCCAGGCCTACCAGGGAGAGCTTGAGGGAGGCGAGCTCGCGGATCTGGCTCGGGGAGAGATCGGTGAACTCACCCAAGGGCAGACCGACGTTCTCCGCGAGCGTCATCGAGCTCCAGAGCGCCCCGCTCTGGTAGAGCACACCGAAGCGGCGAAGCATGAGCTGCCGTCGCTCGTCGTCGGCGCCCCAGAAACTCGCCCCGTCGAAGAACACCTCGCCCTTGGAGGGGCGGATCAGGCCGATGAGATGGCGGAGCAGTGTGCTCTTGCCACACCCGCTCCCCCCCATGATGATGAAGACCTCGCCGCGCGTGACGTCGAAGGTCAGATCGTGCTGGATCACGAAGTCACCGTAGGCCATGGTCAGGTCCACCACGCGGATGCGGGGCTCGGCCTCGCCGCTAGAAGCCGATGGCGTCATAGACCACGGTGAGAATGGCATCGGAGACGATGATGAAAACGATCCCGGTGACCACGGCCGAGGTAGCGGCCAGCCCCACCGCGGCCGAGCTGCGGCCGGACTGCATGCCGCGCATGCAGCCGGCGATGGCGATGAGCACACCGAAGATCACGCTCTTGATCAGGCCCGCCGCGAAGTCCGCCAGCGTCACCGCATTCACGGTGTGGCTCCAGTACGGGATGAGGCCGACTTTGAGCATGCCCACCCCCACCACGGCGCCGCCGAGGATGCCCACGAGGTTGGCGTAGATGGTCAGCAGCGGCATCATGAGGATGAGACCCAGCATGCGCGGCAGCACCAGGAACTCGAAGGGCGAGATGCCCATGGTACTCAGGGCGTCGATCTCTTCGTTGACCCTCATGGTTCCGAGCTGAGCCGCATAGGCCGCCCCCGTACGCCCTGCCATGATGATGGCAGCCATCATGGCCCCCATCTCTCGCGCCATACCGATGGCGACGAGGTCCGCGATGTAGATCTGGGCACCGAACTGTCGCAGCTGGATGGCGCCCACGAAAGCTAGGATGAGACCGATCAGGAAGCTGATGAGAGAGACGATGCCGAGCGCGCTCGCTCCCGCCTCCTGGATATTGAGCATGAGGTCGACGCGCCGAAAGCGCGCGCGACCGACGGCGGCGTGGGCAAGGGCGACGGTGGCTTCACCGAGGAACGCGATCATGGCGCGCGCCCCCGCCAGCACCGACAGGGACGACTTCCCCAGGCGAGTGACGAAGGGATCTGGAGCACCTCCGCGCTTCGTGTCGCGTTCGGGCACCGCCGCGGCCAGGTCGAGGAGTTTGCGAACGCCCTCGGGCAGTCCCCCGCGGTCCACCGTGAAGCCCAGGGTCTTGGCGGCATCGAGCACGTTGAGGATGAAGACGAGGAAACCCGAGTCCCACGCGGTGACCTCGCTCGCGTTGAAGCGGAGGCGGCGTCCCGTGGAGACCGCGCCCAGATCGTGCTCGACCTCCGACGCGGCGGGCAGATCGTTTTGCATGCGCCAGGATCCGGAGAGGCGGAGAATTACGCCGTCGGCGGAGGGGTCGAGGTCCCAGTGCCAGGAGGCGTTGAGGGGGGCCGTAGAGGTGGCCGAGGTCATTGCACACGCCTGGACCAGGCGGAGTCTGGCCGAGCCATGAGGCGGCAAGCCTATCACAGCGTCGTGACAGCGTCGAGGATCGGGGTGAGGTATGCTGGCCGTCGATATGCCCCAGACCTCTGCGGAGATCGTGATCTGCGGCGCCGGCATCGCGGGCGTCGCCGCCGCCTATCACCTGGCCGTGCGCCGGGGACTGCGCGACATCGTGATGGTCGACGAGCGACCACCGTTGACCCTCACCAGCGACAAGTCCGCCGAGTGCTATCGCAACTGGTGGCCGGGTCCCGGCAATGACATGGTCGCCCTCATGGACCGGAGCATCGATCTCCTCGAGGAGCTGGCCGCGGAGAGCGACAACGTATTTCGTCTCAACCGTCGTGGCTATCTCTTCGCCACCGCCTCGGAGCCACGCGTGGGCGCCTTCATCGCGGCCGCGGAGGAAGCGGCCCACCTCGGGGCGGGTCCGGTGCGGCACCACGCCACGGCATCGTGCGATTACCAGCTCTCGGCCAGCGAGGGCTTCGACCGCACGCTCCGGGGCACGGACATCATCACCGAGCCCGCGCTCATCAGGCGCCACTATCCGTGGCTCGCGGCAGACACCATCGCATTGCTCCACGCGCGGCGCTGCGGCTGGTTCAGCGGCCAGCAGCTCGGCATGTACCTCCTCGAGCAAGCGCGCGCACACGGGGTGCGGCTCCTCGAGGGCCAGGTGGCGAGCATCGACGCTGCCGGCGGACGGGTACGAGGCGTGGAGGTGCAGACAGCGGGTGGCCGACAGACCATCGGGACGGCGCGCGCCGTGCTCGCCGCAGGGCCGTACTTGAAGCGCGCGGGGTACCTCCTTGGCCTCGACCTGCCCGTGTTTTGCGAGCTGCACTCGAAGATCGCCTTCAACGACACGCTTCGGGCCATGCCCCGGAATGCGCCCATGGCGATCTGGGCGGATCCCCTCAACATCTCGTGGTCGGCCGAGGAGCGCGCCGACCTCGCGGAATCGGGGCGGCACGACCATCTCCTTGCCGAGCTGCCCGCGGGCGCGCACGGGCGGCCAGAGGGGGCGGGGGACAGCACGTCCGTCCTCGGCGTCTGGACCTACGACGCCTCGCCCGTGGAGCCGACCTTCCCCCTGGACTTCGACCCTGCCCATCCCGAGGTGGTGCTGCGGGGGATGGCGCGGATGATCCCCGCCATGGTGCCGTATCTGGAGCGGCTACCGAGATGCTTCGTGGACGGCGGCTACTACACCAAGACGCGCGAGAATCGCCTGCTCTCCGGTCCGCTCCCCGTCGAGGGCGCGTACGTCATCGGCGCGCTGTCCGGCTACGGCATGATGTCGTCGAATGGGGCGGCGGACCTTCTCGCCGACCACATCGCGGAGCGTCCCCTGCCCGCCTACGCTCCCGCCTTCCGCCTCGACCGGTACGATGACCCCGCCTATCAGAAGCTGCTAGACAACTGGGGCGACTCCGGCCAGCTCTGATCCCGGTTGTGTCGTCCTCGTGGCACGGCCTGGACGATCAAGGAGGGCCACACGTGCGACCGGGCGGGTCGTGTCGGCGCGGGAGTGCGCTCCGGCGGAGTGGGACCTCGTCGTCGTGCGCGCCGCCCGGAGGGCGGCGATTTAGGCGAGTTGGTGACGGAGCTGGAGCGCACCCCCGCCCCCGACGACGGGCCCCCACCCGCCACGCGCTCCGTGTGTTCTCGAATCGTCGAGGCTAGGGAACCGTGCCCGTGAGCTCGATGACCTTCCCCGCCCGCAGGATGGTCGCCTTGAGCGGCGCGCCGGGTTTCTGCGCGGCGAGCTGATCGCGGATCTTCATCATGTTGGCAGCGGAGTCCGCTGGAATGCCGTCAACCGATAGGATGATGTCGCCGCCCAGCACCATCTGCTTGCCGTCGATGGTCACCACGCGATTGCCGCCTCGTAGGCCCGCCTCGTCTGCCGGCGATCCCTTGGCGACGCTCTTCACGAGATAGCCGCGCATGTTGCTCGGCACGTTGAGCAGGTCGAGCAGGTCGTCGGTGAGGAATTCGCCCTCCGTGCCGCCCCAGAAGGACTTCTTCTCGAGAAGGAGCTGCTTGGCCGTGTTCATGGTCACCACGAAGCCCAGCCCTTCGCTTCCTCCCGACTTCGAGATGTTGTGGCTGACGATCCCGATCACCTCGCCCGCCGAGTTGAACATGGGCCCGCCGGAATTGCCCGTGTTGATGGTGGCATCCGTCTGGAAGAACTCGGCGAGCGGCATGGACTTGTACACGGTGTTGGGGGCCCAGCGCGCGCTGATGATGCCCGCGCTCAGCGAGTAGCTGAGACCGTAGGGGGCGCCCACGATGTAGACGGGATCGCCGACGCGCACGGTGTTGGAGTTGGCCATCTGGGCCACCCGGGCTCCCGGAGGCACGCGCTCCAGCTGGATGAGGGACAGATCCGCCCCCGGCTCGGACGCGATGACCTTGGCCGAGACGGTCTCGCCACCAAGGAACTCAACGCTGATCTCGTTCATGGAGTGGACGACGTGGGCGGCGGTCATCACCTTGCCGTCCGAGGAGATCAAAACGCCGGAGCCCGTCTCCGTGAAGCGCACCTGCCCCCCGGCGGTGACCTCGCTTCCCCGCGCACGGATCACCACCACCGACGGCGTGACCTTTCGGAAGACTTCGCCGGGCGACTGGGCCTCGCCCGTCATGGGAAGGCACAGCGTCAACGCAACTAGGAACGCTGCTCGCAGGCTCCGCATGTCTGTTCCCCTTGTTGAGTGTAGAGAGACGCTGGCTCCATCCCGGTGATCTTCGAGCCTCGCCATCCGAGTCCCGCCATCAGACCCTTCTGTCCGATGAAGCGGCAGACGCCGACAGTCTCGCCGAGGTTGCCTCGACAATGCAAGGGACGATCGCAACACGCGTGGATCGGTGCGGCCGGGCGCCGCGGGGAGCGAGTGGGCGGTTCAGCTGGCCGCGGTGGCCTTGCGAAGCTGGCGCACCACGGCGCGCAGGCGCGCGGGGTTGATGGGCTTCTCGAGGAGGAGCGCGGGATGGAGAGCGCCCGCCTCCGCCTCGAGATCGCGTCCGGCCTCTGCCACGAGGAGAACGAGCGGGGCGGTCGGGTTGGAGTCGCGGAAGAACCGGGCGAGCTCCAACGCGTTCCGCATGGTCCCTCCTGCCGTGGTGAGATCGAGATCGATGACGCCGAGATCGAAGCCGCCGGACCGCACGAGCGCGGTCGCCTGCCGCACGTCGGCGGCGGTCACCACCTCGCATCCTTCCACGATCAACGAGACTCGCAGGCCCTCGCGACTTCCCGCGTAGGGATCGACCAGCGCGGCACGAAGCCGAACTCGCTCTCTGCTGACCTCGAGCGGCAACGCCATGGGTCTCTCTCCGGAAGGTCTGCCGACGCAACCGCGATGCCAATGGACTAGGCGAGGCACTCGTCGTAAATGGCCCTGGCGAGGCGAGATGGCCGGCAGGTAGTCGGGACGTCGAGGGACGGCGTGTAGGCCTTACCGAGACCGTGTAAGTTTTACGACGATCCCCCTGGCCACGCGAGCCGTCGCTCCGTGCTGCCGGCGCCCCCCGGCCCGTCACTGGCCGGCTCCTCGGGGATGCGCGAGAGATCGCCCAGGAGCAGGCCGGCCCAGCGGTAGATGTTCTGCTCCCGCACCGTCTGGTGCATGCGGCTCATTCGCGCGCTCTGTTCCTCACGGGGCATCTCCACCGCACGTCGAATGGCATCGGCCACGCCGTCCAGATCATAAGGATTCACAAGGAGGGCATCGCGCAGCTCGGCGGAGGCGCCCGTGAACTGGCTCAGGATGAGGGCGCCGCCATCCTCTCGGACGGAGACGAACTCCTTGGCGACCAAATTCATACCGTCGTGCAGCGAGGTGACCATGCAAAAGTCCGCGTGGCGATAGAAGGGCCAGATCTCGCGGTGGTCATGGTGACGCTTGAGATAGAGTACGGGTCGCCACTTGCGAGTGGCCAGGCGCGTGTTCACGTCGCGCACGGCAGCGTCCACTTCCGCCTCGATCTCCTGGTAACGGGTGATGCTCGAGCGGCTGGGCGCGGCGAGCTGAACGAAGACCAGCCGCTCGCGGTACTCCGGCCAACGCTCGAAGAAGCGGCCCACGGCCCGGATGCGCTCGGGCAGTCCTTTGGTGTAATCGAGCCGCTCGACGCCCACCCCCAGGAACTCGCACGAGATACCGAGTTCGCGCAGGACGTCTTCGCGGGTCGTCTCGGGTGGGTGAAGTACGAACTCCGGGGCCACGCTGATGGGGAAGGGCTTGACGAGAGTGGTCCGCTGGCCGCGCGTGACCGCGAACTGCTCCCACTCCACGCGGGCCTCGATGGCCCGCTCGGCCGTCTCCAGAAAATTGTTGCAGTAGTACTGCGTATGAAAGCCGATGATGTCCGCGCCCAGCATGCCCAGGAGCAGCTCCTGCTGCCAGGGGCAGATGCCGAAAGCCTCGGCGTTGGGCCACGGGATGTGCCAGAAGAGAGCGACGCGGGCGTCGGGGCGCGCGCGCTTGATGAGGCCGGGCAGGAGCGCGAAGTGGTAGTCCTGGATGAGGATGAGCGGAGACTCGACGTTGGCCGCTTCCTCGAGCACGGCGGCCGCGAACTTCTCGTTCACCGCGCGGTAGTGCGCCCAGTCTTCCGGACGGAACTGTGGCCGCGTGTGCACGATGTGGCAGAGCGGCCACAGTCCCTCGTTGGCGAAGCCGAGGTAGTACCCTGATTCCTCCTCCTTGCTGAGCCAGACCCGGCGCAGGGTGAAGAGCGGGTCGTCCTGCGGCAATGCCATGCGGCCGTGCTCGTCGGACATCTCGCGGTCCGCGTCGCCGCTTGCCTGGGCTACCCACACGCCGCCGCACGCGCGCATCACCGGCTCCATGGCGGTGACGAGACCGGAGGCCGGGCGCTGGCCCTCGATGCGGCCGGCCTTCCAGACATGGCTGAGCGGCTCGCGATTGGAGACGACGAAGAGGGGCGATTCGCCGAGGCGGAGCTTCGCGAACTGCTTGAGGCGCTCTTCCGTCCAGAGCGCCTCGCCCACAAGGCGGAGCGCCGCTTCTTCCTCGGCGGCCGCCCGGGCCCGGTGCAGGCTCTTGGCCATGACGGAAACCTCGTGGGCCACGGGACCGAAGATGCTGGGATCCGCGATGTCGAGAGGGGGCGGGCCCATGCCGCGGCGGAGCGCCTTCGTCCAGCGCGCCATCTTGGTCAAGGGCTGGATCACGCTGATCCGAACGATCAGAAAGGCGATGACGGAAAGGACGACGGCCAGGACGAGGAAGCGGATGCCGTTGTCCCGCCACAGACGCCACTCCGCCTCGACCACCGGCTCGGCGTCGAGAGCGACGAGGAGGGCGCCGATCACACGCTCGTCGCGCAGCACGGGGCTCGAGTACACGTACCGGGGACGGCCGCCGAGACGGACCAGGCCGCCCCGCGGCTCCTTCCCGGCGAGCGCCGCCGTCACCTGGGGCTGCGCCTGAGTCAGTACGGGGCGCAGCGAGGCAGAGGCGGCCTGCACCGTGCCCACGCGGTCGAAGAAGGCCAGGCCCTGCTCGGGCTGGCCGAACTTTACGAGGAGGCGCTCGAGAGCGGGGCGACTGCCGCGCGCGAGCGCTGGCTCCGCCGCCTCCGCGAGTCCCTCACCGAGCACGGTCGCCCGCCGCTCCAGGTCCTGGAACAGCCGCTGGCGCTCACCGCCTACCTGCAGGTAGGTGAAGCCACCGATGACGACAAGGGCGGCGAGCCAGATGGCTCCGACGAGTCGAGTCGCAACGCTCACGCCGCTCCTCGCTGGCCCGCGGCATAGGCTAGGCGCTCGAGCAAGTGGTGCACGGCGCCGACGCCATCCACACGATAAGTGGCGCGAGAGGCCATCTCGGGCGGCCCCACGCGTACCGTGATGGCCTTGCCGACGAGCGCGCCAAAGGCCATCTCGTCGGTCCAGTCGTCACCGATGTACACCGACAGCATCGGCTGCGGGAGCGAGTCGAGCGCCCACTCGCGAATCCGCAGCGCGCAATGCCCCTTGCTCCAGCCGACCTGCGGGAGGATCTCGATCGCTTTGGTCCCGTGGAAGATCTTGAGCCGCCCGCCGTGACTCAGGTGAATGGCCCGGGACAGCTCCGTTTCGAAGGATCGGCGCCCCTCTGACGTCATGTGGCGGTAATGCACGGTGACCCCGAGGCGCTTGGTCTCGACCTGCATCCCCTGGATGGTCGAGGCGCGCCGAGCCAAAGACTCGCCGAGGGCGCGAACCATCGGCTGCTGGGCAATGGCCTGCGGGTGTCTGAAGGCGATACCCGGGCCGTCGATGTCGAGACCGTGGCAGCCGGCATACACGGCGCCCGGCACGGCGACCCGCTGGGTCACGTCGCCCAGGTCACGGCCCGAAACCACGGCGAGGCGGACACTCGGGGTCCGCGCAAGGACACCGAGGTGGTGCTGGACCTCCAGCGCGAGCCAGGCGTCCCTGGGGTCAGACACGTGGGGGGTCAGGGTGCCGTCATAGTTCGCCATGAACAGCAGACTCCCGCCGCCGCTCAACCAGGGAGCGAGCCAGTCTACGAGCACTTTGCCGTGTTCGCCGGAGTCGTTTCGCATGCGCGCCCTAGGCGCAATGCCCATGCCAGCGAGGGAAAGTCCCGATAGGGCCTCAAGCGCTTATTTGGCGAGGCCTTGGAGCTCACTGATAGCCTCTTGTCGGTAAACCGAGGAGGTAAGTATTACGCTCCACAGGGAAACCTTTACGTGAAAATTGTTAGCGCTTCGTCAGTTCGTCGGCCAGCAAATAGGCCTTGTCGGCAAGCGTGAACGCACGCTGAATGTCCTGAGCCTGAAGAGCTTCGCGGGCCTTTTCGAGAAAGCTCTGCACGGTTTGGAGGCTGTCCTGGTCGGCTGAGGCGAGCTTGCTCGGATCGATCTGCCGTAGGCGCTGAGCAGTCCGGTCTATGCGCTGCTGGGTGTCCGCGCGAAGCTTCTGCTCATCCACCGCGCTCAGCACTGGGGACAGAACCGGAGGCGCCGGCTCGGGCGTCACGCGCGAAGGAGGCGGTGGCGGCGCCGGAGGACGAGGTGCCGATGGGAGAGGGCGGCGGGGCTCCGGGGGCGGCGGCACGACCCGCGGCGGAGCCACGGGCTCCGGCGCCGGCGCGCTGACGGTAGGCTCCTCCGACGGTGCCGCTTCCACGACAGGCACAGACGGTGATGCGGGCGTAACCTGCACCTCCTCGTGGGGCGAGGGCGTGAACCATCCCTTGATCGTGGCGCACCCGCTCATGGCGAGGCACGCTGCCAACAAGAGGAGCAGGAGCCTCACCGAGCGCTCCGAAGAGGAAGGCGGACGGTCATCGTGGTGCCCTTTCCCATCTCGCTGCGCACGTCGATGGTCCCGTCGTGCATTTGCACTATTCGGTAAACGATCGAGAGCCCGATGCCCGTGCCATCGGGTCGGGTCGTATAGTACAGCGTGAACATCCGCTCCACATCCTCGGGAGAAATTCCCACACCCTCGTCCGTCACCTCGAGACATAGGAGTCGGCTCTCGGCCCGCGCTCCCAGACTCACCACGCCCCCCGCGGGCATGGCCTGGCACGCGTTCTGGACCAAATTCAGGAGGGCCTGGCGCAGCAGCTCCTCGTCTCCCTCGATGGTGGGCAAGCCCGGGAGCGCGTTCACTACGAAGCGGATGCCCTGACTCTGCCACTCGGCCTCCACGAGAGCGACCACGCTGTGCAGGAGCGCGGCGACCTCGATGGGCTTGATCTGGAGCTCGTGCGGCCGCATGAAACCCAGGAACCCCTGCACCACACGGTCGAGGCGACGGATCTCGCCGCCGATTACTTCCAAGCTCTGCCGCACCTCGGCGTTGGGCGCTTCGAGCCGCTCCTTGATCAGCTCGACGTGGATCATCATCGAGTTGAGCGGGTTCTTCACCTCGTGGGCCACCCCCGAGGTGAGGCGGCCGAGGGCAGCCAGGCGCTGCGAGTAGCTCACGAGAGACTGCACGGTGACATGCGCTCGCTCCGAAACCATGGCGAGGCGATCCGCCTCGAGCTGCTGTCCCAAGCGCTGGAGCTCGGAGGAGAGCTCCTGGAACTCGTCGTGGGTCGCCGTGGACGGCGCAATCTCGAATTCACCCCGAGCCAGACGCCCCACCTCACGGGTGAGGGTGCGGAGGGGCTTGAGCATGAGACGCGCGAGGGCCCACGCGACGATCCAGGCCAAGGGCAGGGCGAGCGCGGCCAGGGTCACCGTCTGCCGCAGGGCGGCGTTGAGCTCACGCCGGAGCAGCGTGGTGCTGAGGCCGAGTCGGATGCTCCCGAAGGGCGCGCCGTTGAGGTTCATGGGCAGCACGACCTCGTAGGTCTGCCCGATGTGATACAGGGTGAGGAACCGCGCCACCGCGTTTTCCTGCAGGAGGTCGTCGAGGCTCGGCCGCACGGCCGCCGTGGTGCCCTCGCGCGGCCGCTCCGTGTGCACGATGATCTGACCGTTGCGGTCGGCGATCATCACGTACAGGAGGTGCGGCGAGTAGCCCACGCTGGCGTCGAGAAAACCCCGCAGCTCTCCGTCGCGACGCAGGAGCTCTTCGGGATGGCCGTTCGATCCACGGAGGATGACCCGACTGCTCTGAGCGAAGATCTGGCGCGCCACGAGCTGGGCCTGGCGACCCGCCTCTTCCACCACCACGCGGGTGAGCTGGGCGAGGTGCACCGCGGTGGTCACGGCGACCAAGGTCAGCGCGACGAGACTGACCGCGACGGCTTCCTTGAAGCGAATACCGATGCCGAGCTTCACCGGCCGTACGTCTTGAGCTTGTTGTGCAGGGTCTTGAGACTGATACCCAGGACCTGGGCCGCCCGCGTCTTGTTGTTTTCCTGCGCGGCGAGCGTGCTCAGAATGAGCTGCTTCTCTACCTCGTCGAGCGCGGTGCCGATGGGAATGGTCAGGGCGTTGGTCGCCCCGGAGGCAGCAGGGGGGGGACTGTTCGTGGCCGCCCCGTCGAGGCCGCGGCCTCCCGCGAGATCGGCGAGGTCCTTGGCCGTGATGCGGTCCGCCGAGCAGGCGATGACGGCCCGCTCGATGGTGTTGCGTAGCTCGCGCACATTGCCCGGCCAGGAGGCAGCTTCCAGCGAGGCTTGGACGGCGTCGTCGACGCCGCTGATGTGCTTGTCGTACTTCGCGTTGAACTCTTCCACGAAGGCCTGGATGAGGAGGGGAATGTCCTCGCGCCGGTCGCGGAGGGCGGGCAGCGACATGGTCACCACGTTCAGGCGGTAGTAGAGATCCTCGCGAAAGGTGCCCTCGGCCAATCCCTTCCGCGGATCCTTGTTGGTGGCCGCCAGCACGCGGACGTCCATCTTCACTTCGGCGCGGCCTCCGAGCCGCCGCACCATGCCGGCCTCGAGGATACGGAGGAACTTGGCCTGGGTCGCCGGGCTCATCTCCCCGATCTCGTCGAGGAAGAGAGTGCCCAGATGGGCGAGCTCGAAGCAGCCGGCTCGACGGTCGAGGGCACCCGTGAAGGCGCCCTTCTCGTGGCCGAAGATCTCGCTTTCGAGGAGCGTCTCGGGAATGGCCGCGCAGTTGACGGCAACAAAGGGCGCCCGCGCGCGCGGGGACAGCTCGTGGATGGTGCGCGCGACCAGTTCCTTCCCCGTGCCGCTTTCCCCGGTGATCAGCACGGGCGCGGGGGTGGGCGCGGCCATCTCGATCATGCGGTAGAGCTCCTGCATGGCGGGCCCGGTACCCACGAGGCGCCCCACCCCTATGACTTGACGCAGCTGGCGGCGAAGCAAGGCGACTTCACGGAGGGCCTCGCTGCTCGACGCGGCCTTGGGAATGATGAGCTTGAGGCGCGCCACGTCCACCGGCTTGGTCAGGTAGTCGTAGGCGCCTTCCTTCATGGAGGTGACGGCGGTTTCGATGGTGCCTTGCCCGGTCAGGAGAATCACCGCTGCGAAGGGAACCTCCTCCCGCAAGGCCTTCAGGAGCGCGTCGCCATCCATGCGCGGCATCACGAGATCGGAGATCACCACCGAGGGCATCGCCGTCACCGCCTTCTCGAGCGCCTCCTGCCCGTCCGCGGCCTCCTCGACGTCATAACCCCAGCCAGTGAGCAGAGAGACCAGCCCACGCCGGGCAGCGGCTTCGTCGTCCACAACCAGGATCTTTACGCTCATCGAATTCGGTCTCGCCTTTCACGAGGATACGGCGCCTTCAACGGTCGCACTCCGTCCATAGGCTGTGCCAGCCCGGCCCGATGGTCAAGCGACAACATCGGCTAACGTTTTCGCCAAGCCGCTCGGCCCAGCGGGGCCCACGGTGTAACGATTACACACCAGGCGTGTAACGATTGCTTGGGTTTTAAGAGTCGAGCGCGCTAAACGTAAGATCATTCAGTCCATTTCGAGGCCCGATCCATGGCGCGGCGGTTGCAATTCCCTGCGCCGCAGTCATCGCCAGACAACAGGTACGAGGAGGGTATATGGCTCAGGTCAAGTGGATCGCAGTGCTCCTGCCTGCCGTGCTCATAACACTTTCGGGATGCGCGACCAAGGACTGGGTTCGTGATCTCGTCAGGACGAACCAAGTCGAGACCAATCAGCGGGTAGACGAGAAGGTCGACACCGTCAGCACGCAGGTCAAGGCCGTGGAGGCAAGCCTCGGCGACACGACACAACTCGCGCGCGGGGCCAATGAGAAGGCTGATGCCGCCATGACCAAGGCCAGCAACGTGGACAGTCGGCTCACCCGCGTCTGGTCGAATCGCTACAACCAGAAGGCCGTCGACACCGTCGACATCTACTTCGGCTTCGATCAGGCTGACCTCAGCGACGGTGCACAGACCGCGCTGCTCGGCGTCGTGAAGGAGCTCGAGGCCAGTCCCACCCTCGTGGTGCGGTTGGGCGGCTTCACTGATTCCAAGGGCAGCAGGAACTACAATTACACGCTGGCCCAGCGCCGGGTGGAGGCGGTGCGGCGCTTCCTCGCCGAGAAGGGCGTGCAACTCTCGCGCGTGCAAGCCATTGGCATGGGCTCCCTCGACGATCCTGCGGTGCCTGCCGACAAAAAGCGCCGGGTCACTGTCACCCTGATGATCGATCAAGACTAAGATCGCTCGGGAGGGACTCGTCCGATCGCGAGTCCCTCCCGCTTCAGAACTGAAAGTAAATGAAGGGCGAGCTGTCCAGGGCGGCGAAGAAGAACACGAGGAAGGCCCCGAGTACCAAGACGGCCGGGAGCAGCGGGTTCCACGTCTCCACGATGGGGAACCGCCATTCCCACCGCCGGGCGACGAATCCCCCCAGGACCATCGCGGGCACCGGAAGCACCGCGGGGACAAACCACCACGCGAGTCCGGCGCTGTCGAGGAGCAGCAGCTTCTGCCAGACCGTGCGGGTGACCTCGAGCGACGGCGAGCGGAAGAAGACCCAGGTCACGCTCACCAACACGAAGATCCAGGTAGCCTTGAGCCAGGCGCGCAGCGTGGTCCAGCTTGCGGGAGCCACCTTCCCTTCCCCGCGGAGGATGCGCTCGATCGTCGGATAGGTTCCGTGGAGTCCTCCCCAAAGCACGAAGTTCCAGCTCGCGCCGTGCCAGAGCCCGCCCAGGAGCATGGTGAGCAGCAGAGGCGGGTGACAGAGCCCGGCCTGGGGCGGAGAGCGCCTAGGGCGTCGGCGAGAAGACGCCAACCACACGATGGCCAATGGCGTTCAGATGGCCCGTCCCGGGGCGGGAGTTCGCGAATCCTCACGGCAGGATCCGGCCCTCCGCGAGCGACTGAAACGCCGGCAGGGAATCGACGACCTGGCATCCCGAATAGCCTCGGATGGTCGACCGGATCGTAGCGAGTAGTCTCTGGTAGTCCGGATCATCGGTGATCACAGTGCCCGTCTGCACCCGTGGCACGAAGGGCAAGAGAAGGAGGATCACTGGTACGTCCGGATACGTCTGCCGGAGTAACCCTAGCTCGCTGTCACGAGGGCGACGGCGTGCTTGACGCGAGCCCCTAGAGACGGCGAGCCCACTCCAAGTTCCCGGTGGACGACGCGGAGGGAGCCGTCGGACTCCTTTCGGTCCTGCCGTCATGTCGAGCTATCGTCCCGTCGCCGTCGTGATCCAGCTCTCGCCCGAGGATTTCGGGGCGGAGACTTTCGATGCCGATCACGTGAACTGTTTCGCCCGAGGAGCGGAAGAGGCCTTCGAGAAGACAGAAGATCACCACGAGTCCCGCCAAGGTGAGGCTGATCCGGCGGCCCCGCGACATCACGAAGGTCCTCCGTGGAAGGAGCGTGGGGAACCAAGATCACCATGACGATCACTTGCTTCTCAAATATCGTAGAGAGCGTCCCCGACCTCCAAGCGAGGTACCCAGAGATAGGCTGCGCGCCTGCCGACGTGTTACCTTTCGTTTGGTGGTGTTGAATTCCGGGTTCACCGGCCTGCCATGGCATCGGATGAGATGCGTAGCCTGCGCGCACTAGGTCTCGCTGGAGTTCTCATGTTTGGTATCGCGGCCTTCTCGCCCCTGGCCAACCGTATGAACGCGTGGATGGCGGGGACGCCAACGCTCGAAGCGTCGGATGCCATCGTCGTCCTCGGTCGCGGGGGAGCGGACGCGGATGGCGTCCTCACCAACCGCTCGCTCCGGCGCGTGCTCACTGGCATCAGCCTCTATGACCGCGCGCTCGCCCCCGTGTTGGTGCTCTCAGGCTCCAAGGCGGAGACGGACGCGCGGAGGATTCTCGCTCGTGGTCTCGGGGTTCCTGACTCGGCCATCCTCACCGGCCACCAGGCGCGGACAACCCGCGAGGAGGCCGCAGAAATCGAAAGGCTCCTACGTCCCCTTGGCCGCAGCCGGATCCTGCTCGTTGCGGATCCCATCGACATGCCTCGCGCCTCCGCTCTCATGAAGCAGGCGGGCTTCGTGGTCCACCCCGCCCCGACCGCCTCGAGCGGACCCTCTAATCCCGAGTCCCGACTGAGCTTGGCGCGTGACCTCACCATCGAGCTCTGTGCCTTGGCGTATCATCGCTTGGTGGGAGCACTCTGAGGAGGCTCAGCCGTCGTCTCGCTAACCGTTCTCGGCGTGGTGCTCCTGACGTCGGTGGTGGCCTATTTCCTGGCTACTCGAGCCTTCAGGCTTGAGCCGCGCAGCCTGCGATCGGCTATCACGGAAGCACTAGAGCTCTTCGGTCTCTCCATCGTCTTTCTGGTCGCCAACCTGGCGGTCGGCACTTGTCTCATCCTGAGCGCACGAGCCTTGAGTGACCGGTTTCTCTCCGTGTACTGGGTCAACGATTCGACCCTCGGCCTCATGTCCTTCCTTCAGGCCATCGTGTTTCACTGCTGGCGTCGGCAAGCAAGATAACCGCTCCGACGGAAACAAAGTACGTCCATGCTACTGTTTCACTTGGCGTCGATCCCTCCAGCGACTATACTCGCCCCGGGTGAAGCGATCCGAGGCCGGCGTGCCAACCCATTTCACGCGACGTCCTCACCCCCGGTAGCCTCCACGCGGACGGTCGATGCAGGGTTCGGTGCATGGGAGAAAGGAGGCTGGGCCATGTCCCTTCTTGATCCAGCCACGGGCCTGTTTCAGTACGAAGCCTTCCTTCATCTCCTGCTCCGCGAGACCGGGCGGGGTACCCGCTATCGCGACTTTTTCACCCTGTGTCTCTTCAAAGCCGACGTCGCTCCCGAGGACGCGCAGTTCGAGCCGGCGATCGAGGTCGCGCTGTCCACTCGGGTCGCGGAGTTGATCCGATCCACGGACATCGTCGGTCGGTTTCCGACGGGACTGGGGGTTCTCTTGCTCCATACTGGCCACACCGAGGCCCTCGGCGTGGCGGAACGAGTGCGAGTCGCGATGAGACGAATCGAGTTTCGTCGCGGCTCTGATTTGCCGCCCCTTCAGCTGACCCTGAGCGCGGGAGTCGTATCCTTCCCCAGGGACGGCCAGACTTCGACCACTCTCCTCACGAGGGCCAGGCGGTACCTGGAGCAGGCGCGCCAGGACGGAGGCGACAAGGTTATTCACGGCTCCTAACGGGGAGCTCGTTCCCCCGGCCTACCGGCAGCTGACGGTGATCGCCCAGATCACGTTCGTGTACACATTCTGGCCAACCTGCTCACGGAGGAGTGGCCGACCCTCGACGGTGACGGTGGAGGGTACCTGACCGGTGGGCGGCACCGTCGTCAGCACCGGGAAAAGCGCGGGACCGGCCGAAGTTCGAAACCGGTCGCGGGCGCGACGGCCAGGGCGTCAATGGTCGCCGGTCGCGGATTCAGCGTGATGCCGCGCACGTGATGACGCGGTTTCGGTACGGGGTCGGATTGCGGACGATATCGACCGCCGAGACTTCCTCTGCCGAGGCCGCGGCCACCGCCGGCATGCTCGACGCGAGCGTCCGGAGGAGCAGGCTCACGGTGCTCGCCAAATGATCTTGCCTGTCTCGTTGCCGAGCCAAATCCGAGGTACGCCGTTGTCTCGGACGCCCAGCAGGAGACGTACGTGATCGCCCGTGTCCATCACCTCGAAGCTGGAGGTGCCATCGCTCGCCACGGTGATACGAGTCCGAGGCTTGCCGGTCTCGCCGTGGAACTGGAGCACGGTCGAATTCGAGCCCTGGGCGGTACCCAGAGAGGCCCGCACCTGTCCGCGACTGTCTCGCAGCAAGAATTCCTCCGCTTCGAGGGACTTGGGGACACGATGCGGTGGGGTTTGGCCCATCACGACGAGAGCGACCGCTCCGAGAAGGACCGTCACCGCCGCCCTCTTCCAGTGGCGGCCATGTCGCTCCAGCCGCTCGAGACGCCTCGTGAGTTCGTCCAGGGTTGGCTCGGTCATCACGTTCTCCTCAGAGGAAAGTGTCGCGTGGCCAGGCCAGGTCGAGGCTACCGCGACGGCCGAGGCGAGCGCTGGCTTGCGAAACCCGCCGTGAAGTCTCCCGCCTTGATGGCGCGCAGAATGGCATCGGGATTGCGCGCGGCGTTGACCTCGATCCAGGCGCGGCCGATGTGGCTAGCCTCGTGAGAGTCGTCCGTCGCCACCTTGGGCAGGTTGATCGCTTCCACGTCGTATTCCGGCTGATAGATGCCTGTATCCGTCACCTCC
>Ga0306926_10002773_pt1 | contig 17912 bp, 19 predicted proteins | sample flu12Cox44000178_FD_203759 | JGI IMG/M metagenome (GOLD analysis project Ga0306926, IMG submission 203759) | Lab enrichment of tropical soil microbial communities from Luquillo Experimental Forest, Puerto Rico - flux8day.12C.oxic.44.000.178 (v2)... | ecosystem: Environmental > Terrestrial >... | reverse complement strand
GCACCGCGCGCCTTTCGATGGAGCTTTGGGCGCAGATCAAGGACCAAGACTGGTCGTTTGTTTCCAACTGCCAGTTCGTCAGTCGGTGGCCGCTGCGATTGTGGGACTTCCGCAAACACTACCACTACATCGGAGCCGAAGGGGGCTATGGGGTAGGATACGGTGCACCTGCGTCGGTTGGGGCGGCACTGGCCAATCGGAAGCACGGGCGCTTTACGGTCAGCATTCAGAACGATGGCGATTTGATGTTCGCGCCGGGCATTTTGTGGACCGCGGCACATCATCGCATCCCACTCCTGATCCTTATGCACAACAATCGAGCCTACCACCAGGAGTTAATGCAGATTCAAGTCATGGCCAGCCAACACCAGCGCGGGATCAGAAATGCGAGTATCGGCAGCGTGCTAGTCGATCCGCCGATCGATTACGCGAAACTTGCCGAGAGCATGGGCATGCACGGCGAAGGGCCGATCAGCGACCCGAGCGAACTCGCGCCCGCGATCCAGCGTGCCATGGAGGTGGTAAAGCGTGGCGATCCGGCGCTGGTCGATGTGCTGACCCAACCTCGCTAGGAGAACACCGTGGGCAACCTTACCGTCTTGGCAATCGCGTGCGCTTTGGGTATGGCAGGTGGCCGAGTGGAAGCGCAGGCAGTTACGGCGAAATCCGCGGGCAGTATAGAAAATGGCAAAAAGATGTTTGCGAGTGCTGGTTGCTCGACCTGTCATGGAGAGCAAGGCCAAGGCACGAATCTCGCGCCAGAAATCGCGCCACCGCCACTCGATCTGCAAGCAGTGATCGCCTATGTTCGCCAGCCGACCGGGAAAATGCCCCCGGTGGCGCAGTCGACCGCCTCAGATCAGCAACTCGCCGACATTTATGCCTATCTGCAGGCCGTTGCGCCGCGAGGCTCTGCGGCCGATCGATTGAAGGGTAACGCGGAGAACGGCAAGAAGCTTTTCGTCGCCTACGGCTGCTATGAGTGTCACGGGCGCCGAGGAGCGGGAGCAGCGATCGCGCCGCGTATCGGTCCTCCGGCGCTGAGCCTTTCCGGCGTGATCCACTACGTTCGCGCACCGACCGGGCAGATGCCTCCGTATACGGCGAAGGTCGTAGCGGATCAGGACCTCGCGGATATTTACGCGTACCTTGAAACGTTCCCGCCACCGCAGCCTGCGAGCAAGATCCCGCTGCTCAACCAATAGGAATATACCTTCACGTTCGACGGAACCTTGATCGGTGAAAGAGGCCGCCTTGTGGAGAGTACTTTAGCCAATCAGCTTTTCTCGGTAAGCCTGCGCTTCATTTCGCGTTCGTACTGGGGGAAATAGCGGCCGATGATAGGGAGGTCAAATCGCGCCAGGATGGATTCCTTCGGCTCATTCTCGAGCAGAAATTCAAACGAGCGGCGCACGAGTTCGGCAGGCTCGACAGTTCCGGCGGCAATACGATGGTAGTCGGGCTTTTTCAGGGTCACACGGTAGGACCGCTCACTTTTGGCGTCGGCCACGCGAACCTGGAATTCCTCCGGGCTGACCGTTTCGACGTCAATTCTGGGTGTCACGTGTCGGGTGATTAGCGGTTCGATCCATCCACGTGCCCAGCCTAGCAGCGCGGCTTCACGTGTCAAGCAGGAAAGGTGACCGTTTCGCTGCACGATGTCGTTAACGAAGCTACCTGCCGGCGAGGCTAAAAATTAGAACGGCCAGGACGATGAGCGTTGTCGTAACGTACAGCCAGTCGCGTTCTCGTGCGAATTCGACGACCGAAAGGGCCACGCGGGCGATCGGCGTCGCAATCAGCAGCAGGAGTCCGAGTTGAATCAGGGCGCGCGAGTGCCCTCGGAATGCGTCGCGCAGAACGTCTCGCGCGTAGCGGATATCAGCTGGCTCGCCGCGAAATATTTGGTACTGCGGCGATCGGTGGCGATACTGGATCAGGTAAAGCACGCCCCCTAGAAGCACCACCGCCGCCGAGAGCAGAAACCCGGTGCGTAGAAGTCGGCCCAACAGCAGTTCGAATCGCCTGTCTCGTTCGATGGATGATTCAGCCATCCTGTGGCCTTCAGATCTTGCCTCCCATGCCTTGGTAAATCATTTGCATGGCGATGGCGGCCAGGGCTGCGCCAAAGGCAATGCGTAAAGTGCGCACTTTGGCGCCCGGCAGAATGCGCGCGCCGCTCAACGCGCCGGCGGCAACGCCGAGCATCACGGGCATCGCTAGTCCCGGGTCGATGTACCCGCGGTGGAGGTAGATTCCCGCGCTCGCGGCGGCGGTCACGCCGATCATGAAGTTGCTGGTCGTGGTCGAAACCTTGAAAGGAATTCGCATGGCACGGTCCATGGCAAGCACTTTGACTGCTCCCGAGCCGATTCCCAGAAGCCCGGAAAGAGCACCCGCCAGGTACATCAGAACGAAACCCGCGGGGACATGGCGAACGTGGTATTCGATAAGACCTTCGGGCGTGGGATAAGTGCCGTCGAGTCTGAGGCCTTGCGCCAGAGGATCAGGGCTCTCACCAGCGGAAACGTCAGGGATCGGCTTGACCGAGGTCCACGCGGAGTAGAGCAGCACGAGCCCGAAAACAACAGCGATGGCGCCGGTGGGGATGCGCGTCGCCAGATAGGCGCCGCAAATGGCACCGATGCTTGTGGCTACTTCTAGGAGCATGCCAACCCGCATGTTCGAGTAGCCTTCGCGCAGATAGGCGGCAGCGGCACCGGAGGAGGTTGCGATCACGGAGACGAGCGAAGCCCCGATCGCGTAGCGAATATCGACATGGAAAAGCAGGGTCAGAAACGGAACGATGATGACTCCGCCGCCAAGGCCGGTGAGCGAGCCGAGGAGCCCGGCGAGGAGCGATCCGAAGGCGACCAGGAGCGTGAACTCGAGCGTCGTCGCGTGCACATTGCAGGCTAGCAGGGGTGGGCCAAGTGTCAAGCGCTAGTAGTGCCTCACGCGCTTGTCTCATGCGGATCGATTCATGGGACAAGCTTCAGCGCGGCTATGTACCAACATAGGCCTGACGCTATTACACTGGCTGGCGCGACAGAATTTCGATGGCTAGAAAGACCAGCTCACCGTCCCGAACGCCCGCAGATGTCCCGAGCGGGCTGGATCTCCGCACTTTGCTGGCTGAGGAATTTTCACCCGGCCCATTGGCTATTGAATACTCGCTCGTAGAAGCCGTCGATTTTTCCGGTCGGCAGTCGTCGTCCTTCAAGTTGAAAAACTGCGCAGTTGAAAACGTTTCGCTTTCGAACTGCACCATTCTTTCGAGTTTTTTCCAGGACGTCCGCTTTAGAAAATGCAATCTTTCAAACGCTGTCCTCCGGGGAAATCGGGCCACGCGCATCGAATTGGTTGAGTGCCGGCTGACAGGATTGAAAGCGATCGAATGCAACTGGCGAGACGTTTTGATCGAAGGCTGTGATGCGAGATATGCGCAGTTCAACGAAGGCTCGGTGCGAATCAGCGAATTTAGAGCAAGTCAGTTTCAAGACGCAGACTTCCGCAAGACGGATCTCGGTGAGACGATTTTTGCCCAGGCGGCGCTCCATCGCGCGGACCTCACCGGTGCAAAGCTGCGAAACACTGATTTGCGCGGCGCCGAACTGAGCGACGTGACGCTTCATGCCGAGGACCTACGAGGAGCCGTCGTCAGCCCGGCACAAGCAATGGAGTTGGCGCGCCTTCTCGGGGTAATCATCAAATAGCTGTGGGTTCGTGGAGTCTCGTTGCCGGACTCTTTTGAGCAGGCGAAGTTCGCGGCGTTCTTCCTAGTGCCCACATGGCCACGCGTTTTGTCCGTCAAACAGCGTGGCCATGACCCGGTCGCTCTGCCCTACCCGCAGGTTGCGCGCAGCCAGGGAATGATCCCACCCCGCGTCTGCGCTAAGGTGCGCCCATCTGTTTTCATGCAAACATCACATATGAGAAGAGCTCCACGCCACAAGGCCACTCTGCCCTTGTTGGGCGACGCTCGGCACTGTACATTGACGTGTCATTCAGGAGGCGACGAATTGACGGTAGGAAACAGCAAAGGGGCAAAAAAACCGCGACCATCCAAGGCAGCGCGAGTCGAGAGGCCCCGAGCGCAGATTGCAGTCAGCAAGCGGGACCGAGCCGCAGGCGAATGGTTCACCAAGCTCGTGGCGCTGCAGGCGCGGCTGCGGGGACCGAACGGGTGTCCCTGGGATCGCGAGCAGACGCACGAATCACTGCGCAAGTTCCTGGTGGAAGAGGTGTACGAAGCGCTGGACGCAATGGAATCGGGCGACTCGAAGAAGTTTGCCTCCGAACTCGGGGACCTGTTGTTGCAGGTTGTATTTCATTCGATTTTGGCCCAAGAGAGAGGACACTTCGGCATCGAGGACGTGATCGAATCCGTTCACACTAAGATGATCCGGAGGCACCCGCATGTCTTTGGTAATGTGACGGCCAAGACCTCCGCTGCGGTCTTGAAGAACTGGGAAGAAATCAAAAGGGAAGAGCGCGCTGAAGCGCGAGACGACCGGGCAGACGTCTTTGAAGATTCCGTGGTGGCGGAAGTTCCGCGCTCGTTGCCCGCGGTGCTCGAAGCGTATCAATTGACTCGGCGGGCAGCGCACGTCGGATTCGACTGGGAGAACCTTGCGGGCGTTCTTGAAAAGCTCGATGAAGAGAAACGCGAGATAGAATCCAAGCTGTCCTCCGACCGGGCGCGGAGGAATTTGCAAAGCATCGCTGCAGATTCGGGTCGGTTCGGCGAGCTGGAAGAAGAGATTGGCGATCTGCTGTTCGTCTGCGTGAATGTCGCGCGATTCCTGGGCTTCGACCCGGAGATTGCGCTTAAGAAGGCGAATAGCAAGTTCAAGAGGCGCTTTCAATGGATGGAATCGGCCGCTGCACGCAAGGGACGCAAATTCGCCGAACTTCCGCGAGATGAGAAAGAACGATTGTGGGATCGCTCCAAGCTTCAGCAATAGCCGCCTCTATGGCCCAGATCGAAATTCGGCACTGCTCGGCGATTCGCGAATACGAGGACTGCGTCGTCGTTGAACACACCACCTGGGGAGAAGAGATCGCTGTTCCGTCGGCGATTTTTGTAGTTGCGCGCCATACCGGCGGGCAGGTGATTGGCGCATTCGATAGTGGAAAAGTCGTCGGGTTCACGCTGGCCATCGCTGGCGTGAGGCAAGCAAAAGCATTTCTGCATTCGCATATGACGGCGGTTCTGCCGGACTATCGCGACCGGGGCATCGGGCGGCGTTTGAAGCTGTTTCAACGACAGGATGCGCTCAGGCGAGGAATCGATTTGATCGAATGGACCTTTGATCCGCTCGAGTTCAAGAACGCACATTTCAACCTCGAACGGCTCGGCGCCGTGTCGCGCCGATATATTCCGAATTGCTATGGCATTACGGCGAGCCCGCTACACAGCGGTTTGCCGACGGACAGACTGGTCGCCGAATGGTGGCTGGACTCCGAGCGGGTGAAATCCGTTCTCGCCGATAATCCAATCCCCGCGAAGGGAATGCTTCAGCGGGTTTCGCTGCCCTCAAATTTGCAAGAGCTGAGGGCAAACGATCGCGAGCGGGCGCTGCGCCTTCAGGCAGAGATGCGAATTCAGTTTGAGAAGTTGTTTCGCGAAGGGTACGTCGCGGCCGGGCTAAAGGTGCACGATCAGACTACGGAGTACGTGCTCGAGCCGGCTGACAGGGTGGCGGGCCTGCGGCTGACCCCGTTCGCTGAGACGGAAACTTCGAAATGAAACTGCGAAGACTGACGCTGCGCGAAATTCACCTGAGCCTGCTCTCGCCCTTTGAGACCAGCTTTGGGATATCGGATTTGCGCCGCATTCTGTTGGTGGAGGTGGATGCGCAGGGCGTGCCCGGCTGGGGTGAATCGACGGCAGGCGAGAATCCGTTCTATTCCTACGAGACGGTCGAGACGGCTTGGCTGATTCTGCGCGATTACCTCTGGCCGATGGTGCGCGGCAAAGAGCTAGGGGCCGCGAACGTTTGGGATTTGCTTGCGCCCGTGCGCGGTCACCACATGGCCAAAGCTGCGCTGGAGACGGCCATTTGGGATGCTGAGGCCAAGCAGAAGGGTGTGGCGTTGGCCAAGCTGCTCGGCGGGACGCGCGAAGAGATTCCTTGCGGCGTCTCGATTGGGATCCAGCCGACGACTACAGCGCTGATCGCAAAAGTCGAGCAAGCGCTGGCTGGCGGGTATCAGCGCATCAAGGTCAAGATCAAACCGGGCCTGGATATCCAGCCCATCGGCGCGTTACGCGAGCGATTCCCAAGGCTGTGCTTGATGGTCGATGCGAATTCGGCTTACCTTTTGGAAGAAGCGACTCTCTTAAAGCAACTGGATCAATTTCATCTAATGATGATCGAGCAGCCGCTCGGTTGGGATGACATTTACTCCCACGCCCAACTGCAGCGGCGTTTAGAGACTCCCATCTGCCTTGACGAATGCATTCATGATGTCGAGCAAGCGCGGGCTGCCATCGAAATAGGCGCATGCAGAATCATCAATATCAAACTGGGCCGCGTCGGCGGACACACGCCGGCCCGTCGGATGCATGACTTGTGCCAAGGGAAATCGATTCCGGTATGGTGTGGGGGGATGCTCGAATCAGGAATCGGCCGGGCCCACAACATTGCGATGTCTTCCCTCGCGAATTTTTCATTGCCGGGCGACGTGTCGGCGAGCCGGCGCTACTGGGCAGAAGATATCATTGAGCCCGAAGTGGAAGTCTCCAGTCAGGGAACGATTTGCGTTCCTTCCGCACCGGGCATTGGCTATACACCGCGCCTGGATCGTATCGAATCTCTAACGAAACGCCGCGAAGTTCTGGAATGAACCGCGGTGATCTGCGCTCGGCTGTCGAAGCGAGCCGCTTCTTACCGAAGGGTAGCGAAAAACTGCTTTGCTGTTTCGATGTCGCGAAGGACTTGCTCACGAAGTTCGTCGGCGCCTGAAAATTTGCGTTCGTCACGCAAGCGCTTCCAGAAGCGCACTTCGAGCTTGCCGCTTTTCAGGTTCTCCCTGAAATCGAAAAGGTGGGACTCGACGGTTGGGTGGACGCCGTCGAATGTAGGCCGTACGCCGATGTTCGTAGCCGCCCAGTAAGTCTTGCCTCCCACCATCGCTTCGGTGGCGTACACGCCCATTTTGGGCAAAAGTTCTTGTTCGGTATCGAGGTTCAGAGTGGGCACGACCAGGACCCGCCCTTGACCGGTGCCCGGCTTGACTTCGCCGGCGAGCGCGAATGGTCGCCCCAGCATGCGCCGCGCTTCCTCCACATTCCCTAGCTGAAGCAAATTGCGGATCGCGCTGCTGGAGACGAGCGTGCCATCGACCGTCAGCGGCGGGCACGGATAAAGGTCGATGCCCATGCCATAAAGGGTCGACGCGTCGCCGGCATTTTGATAACCGAATCTGAAGTTTTGGCCGTACACGACGTTCGCTGCATGGAGTGCGTCTTTCAGGTATTTTTGTACGAAATCGCGCGCCTCTAGACGGGCAAGTCGCTCGTCGAATTTCAGTACAAGCGTCGCGTCAATCCCGAGAGCCTCAATGGTGTCCAGGCGTTGGCCTAGGGTCATGAGCAGCGGCGGGGCAGCTGTAGGCCTCAGGACCTTCGCCGGATGGGGATAAAACGTGACCGCCACAGACATCGAACCAGGGGCGGCGCCCAGGCGCTGCGTCTCGCGCAAAATCGCCTGATGTCCTAAGTGCACACCGTCGAAGTTTCCGATCGTCACCACAGTGTTCACCGGTTTTTCTTCCGCCCTTGGGAATCGGGATTGCCATTCCTCGGCAGAATAGATGCGTGCCATGGGCTCGAGCCTTTGGAAGACAAACAGAGCGGGGGGTATCAGAAGCTTTCGGTTCCGCTCATCGGTGGGCATTAAACGTCGACCTCGAATTGCAGGCCGTCATAGGCGAGCCGAACATTTTCGGGCAGGCGCGCATTGGTCTGGGCGTGTCCCAGGTCGTGGCAGATATGCGTAAACCAAGCACGCCTCGGGCGCAGCTCATCGACGAGCGCGAGCGATTGCTCGACGGTTGAATGTGTTGGATGGGGCACATACCGCAAGGCGTCGAGAATGAAGTCATGGAGGCCTCGCAGCAGGGCTCTCGAGCTCTCCGGCACGACACTGAAGTCCGTCAGGTAGGCGCAGTGGCCAAAGCGAAACCCGAGAACTGGCTGCGGTCCATGCATCGCAAGGATGGGAATAATCCTCAGGCCAAACAGATCGAATGGGCCATCAATGGTGCGCAGCTCGATCAGCGGAGGCATGCTGCCGGGCTGCGCGTCTTCGAAAATGTAGGAAAACTGCCGCCGCAGCGCTGCCTGCGTATCGCTTGCCGCATACACGGGCACAACCGCCTTTTGCTTCACGTTGTATGGGCGCACGTCGTCAAGACCCATGATGTGATCGGCATGTCCGTGCGTGAAAAGGACCGCATCGAGGCGATCGATGCGGGCACGTAACGCCTGGGAGCGAAAGTCAGGCGTCGTGTCGATGACGACGTTGTGTCCGTTGTAGGAGAGCAGCACCGAGGGGCGCATGCGCCGGTCGTGGGGGTCGCTCGATTCGCAGACGAGGCAGTGGCATGCTAGCGAGGGCACGCCCATCGAGGTGCCTGATCCGAGGACTGTCAATTGCAGGGAGACCATGAGGTCGGAAGGTTATGCCGCTAGCTGTTCTGAACTTCAGTTCAACGTTTGCACAATCAGAGCGATCGGTCAGGAAGATCCACCAGCCCCCTGGGGCTGAGGATGCTGGTCGCATCCCCCTTCACTTCTTTGGCGCTGCCTTCTTGGCCATCGCCTCGGCGGCGGCCTTGGAAACTTCCATATAGGTCAGCTTCAGACTGCCAATCACTTCCATGAGTAGATCCTCGTCCGCTTTGGCCAGATTGCCGCGCGTTTTGTCACGCAATTCATCCATCATGTCGATCATTTCGCGGGCCCCGTCCAGATCGAGGAAGGCCTGTCCGGTTCGCGGATCGGCCATCCCGCCCATCATGGCAGCGGCATTGCGCGTCAAGAAATCGATCAGCATTTGAAAGTTCCGTGAGGGCGCGACCTCTGCAGAATCCGGGGAAGCGGCTTGCTTACCGTCGCCAGCCTGAGGCCGCTTTTCCGTGGCGCCGCCCTTGCCCTGCGGCACAGCGGAGGCCTTTCGAGCCGCTGCTTCCTGGTCCCGACGCTCCTGCTCCAGAGCGTCCTTGCGGAGTTCGCCTTCCTCAGTGAAGAGGCGGCGGTCAACTACTTTGAATCCTTCGTCTTGTCTGGGGTCAGCCACGCCAGAAGTCCTTCAATTTCAGCGATCGCTGGGACGGCTTTGCTTCACCTTCGCGAAACTTGAATCCGCCTCTGCTGCACTGAGTTTAGCACCCGCATAGTCTCGCGACAAGGCAAGCATGCCGGCCAGTTTGGGCAGGCGTATAATAGTCTCGCCAAGAGCCATGCGCGCCGCAGGGAGCCGTCAAGACATAGCCTCCTTTCAGGAGGCCAAGTGGTGGGAGCCCGACACGACGGGCGGGCCCGAGCCCAGCGGCAAAGTGCACTGCTACCTTTGCCCGAGGCACTGCCATATAGGGGAAGGCCAGTCCGGATTCTGCTTCATTCGGGCCAACCAGGGCGGAAGGCTCTATAGCCTGGGCTACGCGCATCCCGCCGCGCTGCAAATCGACCCCATCGAGAAAAAGCCGCTGAATCACTTTCTGCCGGGCACGCGCGTGTTTTCGATGGGCACGGCTGGCTGCAATATGGGCTGTTTCTTCTGTCAGAACTGGGACATTTCCAAATCTCGTTCCGATCAGGTGCGCTCGTCCTACGTGCCGCCGGAAGACGTGGTCGCGCTCGCGATCGACAACCGATGCCCCTCCGTGGCCTTCACCTACAACGAGCCGACCATCTGGGGCGAGTACGTGATCGATATCTGCCAGGTGGCCAGGGAACGCGGCATCCGCACCGTGATGGTCTCGAATGGCTACATCACCCGTGAAGCCTTTCACGATATTTATGACCACATCGACGCGGCCAATATCGATCTGAAAGGATTCACCGAAAACTTCTATGGCCGCATCACCCTGACCCATTTGCAGCCTGTTCTCGACACGCTCACCTGGCTCAAGAAGGAAACGGGCGTCTGGTTCGAGATCACCAACTTGATTATTCCCACGCTGAATGACGCGACTTCCGAAACCCGTGCGCTCGCCGAATGGGTACTCGAACATCTCGGGCCTGATGTCCCGCTGCATTTCACAGCGTTTCATCCGGACTTCAAGTTGCGGGATAAACCGCGAACTCCGCCCGAAACATTGCACAGCGCGCGCGCGGCGGCTCTCGAAGTCGGATTGCACTATGTCTACGAAGGAAACATTTACAGCGCCGGCGCACACACCTTTTGCCCGTCGTGCAAGAAGATGTTGATCGGTCGTTCATGGCACGAAGTGCTCGAAAACAAGTTGAAGGAAGGCTGCTGCCCCAGTTGCGGACTGGCTATCCCCGGACGGTGGATGAATTCGGCGACGAAGGCCGCACAGAAAGGTGGGCCTGAGCGGACGATCGTCCAGGAACGTTACGGTCATCTCAACCTGTGATTTCCAGGCGAATCACGGCATCTTGCTGGGCCACAGCCAGGATGCGAGGCCGGCAACGATAAGGACGGTGATGATGAGAGCCAACGAAATGAGCGCAGGGATGGGAATCCATTCGTTCACGAGCATCTTGGCGCCTACGAACATCAGAATCACGGAGAGACCTTGGTGCAAGAATCGCATTCGGGCCATCAATTCGGCGAGTCCGAAATACATTGCGCGGAGGCCGAGGATCGCGAAGATGTTGGAGGAGTAGGCGATGAACGGATCGCGCGTGATCGCCAATACGGCCGGCACGGAATCGGCCGCAAAAATCACGTCCATGGCTTCAATGGCGACCAGGGCGAGGAGCAGCGGCGTCGCCGTGAGCCGGCCAGAATTTCGCGCCCAGAATCGGTGGCCTTTGTAAGAAGAATCGACCGGATGAATTCTGCGCACGAGGCGCACTAGCCAGCTCTGTTCGGGCCGAAAGGCAGGAGTGAAAACGAGCATGTGCAGGCCGAGGATCAGCAGGCCGGTTCCGAAAATGTAGATGGTGAAATGAAAATGCCGGAGCAGTTGGACACCCGCCAGAACAAAGACCAGGCGCAGCACCAGGGCGCCCACGACTCCGGTGTAGAGCACCCGATGTTGGAATTGCGCTTCAATTCCGAAAGTGCGGAAGATCAGAAGGAAAACGAAGACATTGTCGGCGCTGAGAGATTTTTCGACCAGGTATGCAGTAAAGAATTCAATCCCGGATTGCCGGCCTCGCGAGACGTACATCCAGACCCCAAAGCCCGTGGCCAAGCAGACCCACAGAGCTGTTTCAGCGAGAGCCCTTTTCAGCGAAACGCGGCCGCTGCCCAGATGAGTGAGGGTGAGGTCGATGGTCAGCGCAACAGAGACCACCACGCCGAAGGCGATCCAGTTGATAAATTCCCGGGGCAGAGCGCGTTCCTCGCGGTTTCGACGGCCCGCACGAGTCTACACTGCCCACGCCCAGGACTTGAGCAAATTCGGGCTCCGCGCGTTCCACACAGTTTTCGCGCAACGTGGAGGCGCACGGTGATCGGAGGATGACCATGGCCACCGGAACACTGATCGCAGCAGCTCAGTTTCTCATCGAACAGAATTATGACGCGTACACGCCCGAGCAGCACGCCGTGTGGGCGGAGCTGGTACGCCGCCGGCGTCCCCAGATTGACCTGCATGCCTGCCGCGCCTATCTCGAGGGCTATGAGATACTCGGACTTGAAGACGACCGCCTCCCCAATCTCAAAGCCGTCACCTCGCGTTTGAAGCCACGCACTGGCTGGAGCTCTACGCCGGTGAGCGGCTTTCTGCCGAGCGACGCGTTTTTTGAAATGCTCGATGCGCGCATGTTTCCCACCACCACTTGGCTTCGCAGCCGCGATTCGCTCGAATACACTCCCGAGCCAGACATTTTTCATGATGTTTTCGGTCACGTGCCGATGCACACCCATCCTGTGTTCGCCGATTTTCTGCAGCACTACGGAAGTGTTTGCGCGAAGATCAAGGACAAAGATACGCTCGAGCGTCTGGGCCGACTGTTCTGGTACACCGTGGAGTTTGGGCTGATCCGCGAAGATGGAACGATCAAGGTTTACGGCAGCGGCGTCATTAGTTCGCACGGCGAATCGACGAACGTCATTGAAGGAGGCTGTGAAGTTCGGAAGTTCTCCCTCGAGGAAGTGCTCAACACGCCGGTGAAAGTTGATCGCATCCACTCCCGGTTGTTTGCCATCGACAGTTTCGAACAAATCTACGAAGCGATGCACGAGGCCGAAAGGCGCATCCTCGCGCATTCCTAGCCATTCTCCCCTCCCAGCAGGGTCATTCTGCTCAAACGCGAGTTTGCGGGCGGCCGCCACCGCCTGCCTGCCGGGACCCGCGGCGACCAGCGTCTCTTCGTTGCGATTATTACATTGACAGTCCAAATCAGCGCGTGTTACTGACGCAACGCGGTTTCTTTGCTGCCTCCAGCTTGGGGGAGAGCCACGAGCAATGCGTTTAGTCCTGCCGCCCAGAGTCAGCGAACAAACGTTTCAAAAAGCGCTCCAAGCATTTGCTGGCGTGGTCGGCAAACAATGGGTACTAGCGACGGACGAAGACCGCGAGACGTTCATGGATTACTACGCGGCAGGAGACGCCGACCTGCACGTCCCGAGCGCCGCTATCGGCCCGCAGTCGGTTGAAGAACTACAGGCGATTGTCCGCTTAGCGAACCAGTACAAGATTCCGCTTTGGCCCATCTCGCGTGGCAAGAACCTGGGCTACGGTGCAGCTGCTCCCTGCCTGTCCGGCACGGTCGTCCTCGATCTCGGGCGCATGAATCGCATTCTCGATGTGAACGAGCGCTACGGCTACTGCCTGATCGAGCCGGGCGTGGGCTTCTTTGACCTCTTTCAGTATCTCCAGGCAAACAAAATCAAACTGTGGATGTCGATTCCCGCCAATGCGTGGGGCAGCGTTGTCGGAAACGCGCTTGAGCGCGGTTACGGTTACACGCCCTATGGAGAAAACACTCGCAACATTTGCGGCCTGGAAGTGGTCCTGCCCAATGGCGACCTGGTTCGCACCGGAAACGGCGCAATGTCCCACAGCGCCTCCTGGCAGCTTTTCAAGTACGGCTTTGGACCGTCCTGGGATCAGCTCTTCTGTCAATCGAATTTCGGCGTCTGCACGAAAATGGGCCTGTGGTTGATGCCGGAGCCGGAGGCGACGCTGGGCCTGAACATTCAGCTGCCCAACCCGGATGACGTCGGCTGGGCGATCGACGAGCTTGCTCCTTTGCGCATGAAAGGCGTCATCGAGCAGAGTCCGAGTATCGGCAACTCGCTGCGCTTTGTCGCCTCGGCGACCCAGCGCAGCCAATGGTACCAGGGTGATGGGGCGCTGCCCGACGATGTGCTCCTGGAAATCCTGAAGAAAAACAATCTCGGATGGTGGACCATCAACCTACGCCTCTACGGCTACGACGAAGTGAACGAAGTGCACGCGCGCGTTATCAAGGATGCCTTCAAAAAGCACATGAAACAGGAAATTGAGACCGTCAAATGGCATCGTGGCGAACCAATTGAAAACTCGGGCGCCGGCGTTCCGGCCACGACTGCGCTGCAAATCATCAACTGGCGCGGCGGGCGCGGCGGGCACATTGGTTTTTCACCCGTCCTGCCTCCTACAAGCGAGCACGTTTTGAAGCAATTTCACAGCACGAAGAAACGATACGAGGAAATCGGCGTCGATTACTACGGCTCGTTTACGCTTTTCGAGCGTTACACCACGAACGTCAACATGATGGTCTATGATCGCGACGACGCGGCGATGACCCAGAAGGTGCGCGCACTGTTCAAAGTGCTGATTGCTGATGCGGCCAAGGAAGGTTACTCTGAATATCGGACGCACATTTCCTATATGGACGACGTCGCGCTGACCTTCGATTTTAATCATCATGCGCTGTTGCGGCTGAATGAGACCGTCAAGGATGCCCTCGACCCCAACGGAATTCTTGCACCGGGTAAGCAGGGCGTTTGGCCTCGGGCGTTACGAACCGAGGGGGGTAGACTCGGAAGTGCACACGAAGACCACTGACCGGCTGTCGCTCGGCTGTCTGGCCAACCCATTGCTTGCTGTCGCGGCCGTTGCCTTCGGCTTGAGTATGGCCAGCCGTGTTGTGCGGGGAGCAGATGATGCTGCGCTCAAAATCGAAGAGGGGAAGAAACTCTTCCACCAGCGCTGTGGCTATTGCCATCTAGCGGGGGGCACCGGGACCATCATGCTCGCGCGGCGGCTGGGAGGGGATCGGTCGAGGCTCGAAGAGCGCACGGATTTGAATGCCGATTACATCAAGAAGATCACACGCGTGGGGATCAATGGCATGCCGCCACATAACCGGATCGAATTGCCGGATGGGGAGCTCGATTTGATCGCCCTCTATCTGACACGCCCGGCATCCTTGCGCGCTGCCGAAGCGGCCGAAGGGAAAGGCGGCGCACCATGAGGCGCCGGGATTTTCTAAAAGGCATCGCCGTCGTACCGGCCAGCGCGGCTGCAGTTCAATGGTCCACTGTGGCCAAAAGGGCTTGCAGTTGGGCGAGGGATTTGCGAATTTCGGCCGTTGTTTACGACGAGCGCTACGCCGACTGCCGGCTCTTCGCCGACGTTCTTGCGCAGCAGGGAGCTGTCAGATTCCCATCGGCCGGAGATGCCTTGAGCGTGTGGTACGGCGCGTTGCGCGAGCATATCGCGCAGCACGGTGGCAGTGTGGGCGGGATGACCACCGATTCTGATCTGACCGTCTCGCGTGTGTGCGGAAAAGAAGAAGGGCTAAAGCTCATCTACGAGGGTTCACACGATTGTCGGACGTCAAACCGCCTGGTTCATCGGCTTGTCGGAAACGGCGTGGAGAGGGAAGTCTATGCGGCGCTGCTGGGCGACAAAACCCCGTGGCCTCATGCCATAGCTGACGCCCTTAGCAGGCCCCTGCTCGCGGCGCGTTTCATGAACGCCGTTGCAGGGAGGCCTGTGATCACGAGGCCTCACTCCATCGCCCATCCCGTCTACCTGGCCTCCTGGCTGCTGGGGAGCGATTGGCAAGGTCCGTTATTCTGAGCCAGCCGGTTGCAGCGAGCGGTCCTGGCTCTCCGGACTTCGCTCGGGTTGGGTGACAAGAGGAACCGTCACGGTCACCTTCGTTCCCGACCCGTTCGAGGTAATCTCGAGTTGTCCGCCGAACTGGCCGACGCGCTCCCGCATTCCTCGAATTCCCACTCCAGGAGTATCCCCTTGGAGCGCCGACAGCTCGTCAGGGGGAATGCCCTTTCCTTGATCCTGTACGACTAGCGACACCATGCCGGGCTGGCGCTCTAGCTCGATCAAGGCCGTTTTGCTTTCAGAGTGGCGGTGAATATTCGTCAGGCACTCTTGCACCACGCGGAAGATGACCAATTCCAAATCCGGGGACAACCGCCCGAATTCGTCGGGAATGTTCAGCTCGATATCTAGTCCGCTGCGGTCCATCAGGCCGCGCACATACCAGCTGAGCGCCGCATCCAGCCCTCGTTCATCCAACAGTGGAGGATGCAGCAGGTAGGAGGTCGTGCGTATCTCGCGACTCAATTGCCGCACCAGTTCCTCGGCTTCTTCAGCAAATTTCGCCGCCTGGCCGGAGCGCTTGCCCAGTTCTTGCCGAAGCCGCGCGAGACTGATCCCGAGAACAGTCAGCGTTTGGCCTGCGCTGTCATGGAGTTCGCGCGCGATGTGCCGGCGCTCGTTATCCTGAATTTCCAGCATGCGCCGGGAGAGCGCGCGAAGCTGCTCGGCATTCCTGACAACCTTGGCGTGTTGCCGTCGCAGCTCGTCCGTCCTGGCGCGAACCTCTGCTTCTAGAGACTCTGTTAATTTGCGATAGCTCTCCTCGATGCGCTTTTGTTCGGTGACGTCTCGGGCCACTTTCGAAGCGCCAATGACTCTCCCCGAGAAATCCCTGACCGGTGAAATCGTTAGCGAAACACTGACAAGGCTCCCATCCTTGCACCTGCGGACCGTCTGGAAGTGGTCCACTACTTCGCCGCGTCTGAGGCGCTGAAGAATCTGAACCTCCTCCGCGAGCCGATCGGGAGGAACGATCAGCGTGATGTGCTGACCCAAAGCTTCTCCGGCGCTGTAGCCAAACATGCGCTCTGCGCCCATGTTCCAGCTGGTGATGACACCATCGAGGTCCTTACTGACGATCGCGTCACTCGACGAGTCAACGATCGCGGCCAGCAAGTTCGTCGCCCGCTCGGCCTCTTGCCGCAAGGCAGGCCGCTCATCCAGAATGCGGTCGTTCACCTCGGTTGCCATCTCCGGATCGTTCTGAATTGACTCGGCGAGCGCCTGGTTCGTCGCCCAGAGCTGCTTAATGTCCTCTTCCATCGTCAGTTCCGGGTGGACCTGCGTCCAATAGTGCGCGCTCCGAATGGAAGCCAGCAGCAGGATCAGATCGTTCAGGCGAACGTTGCCCAGCAGCAGCTTCAGTGCGCCGAGGCAGGCAATCGCGTCGGGGGTTTGCAGGAAAGCATGGCTCGCAAACGCAAAAATCGCCTCCTCGGTATCCGAGCCGCTCTCCGGCCAGTCCTCGAGTGGGCCGCTGCTGCCACCTGTATAGATCGACAAAAGCCGCGCCAAATCTTCGCCGCGCGGCACCGGCCGCCCGAGCAACCGCACAATCTCCTCTGGCGACTGAACCGCGGTGTTCGCATGGCCCGATCGATCACCGAGCCCCGCCAGAAGACCTACGTGCCGCGCGAGGCAATAGCGAGCCTTGCCCAAGCGCGACAAGTAGACAAACAGCCGCTCCTTGAACAGCGACGGCAGGGGATTCTCGAGATAGGCGGCTCTGGCAAAGCCCCACAGCTCTTCTGTGAGTCCGGGCGCCTCAGGCAGCATACCGAATCGTTGTTTTATCTGCGCCTCGAGTGCAGGCTTTCGGGATTGCGCATTGTCAGGACGAGTGGTTCGAGTCGCTACCTGGTTGCGCGCCTGCCTGTTCTGTCGATGCGTAAACACGCGGTCAATGGCCGGGAGGAGCTCTTCCGCCAGGTTCGACTTGGCCACAAACCCGCGAACGTCCACACTCTGGGCCTGCCGCGCGACGATTGCCGGATCATTCTGGCTTACCAGGATTACTTCAGACTCTGGTTCGTCGTGCCGGATTGATTCCGCCGCCTTCAAACCGTCCATGCGCGGCATGGATACGTCCATCAAAACGATGTCCGGGTGCAGTCTCCTTGCGCACTCAACTGCCTCGAGACCGTCGGCCGCCTCGCCGCAGATAGACCAATCAGAACGCGCGGACAAAAGTGAGCGAAGTGCGCCCCGAACTCTGGCGTCATCGTCAACAATCAGAATCCGAGAAGTCTTCACCCTGGAAATGTCCCCTTCGAGCGGCAGGCTAGCAACCTGGAAGAATACTGAATTTCCTCGAACTGTCGAGACGGGGATTTCTGGCCTCTCACTAAGGCATTTTCTAAGGCAGCCTACCGGTTTCTCCTGATGACAAAACCTCTCTGCACGTGATTTGTCCAAGAAGAACTCCGGCAGGCGTTTTCACAGGCGCTTCCGTTTCCGCCCTCTTTGGCGCTACGCTCTGCTTCTGGGCGGCCTGAGAAGGTTCGAGACGAAAGTCGCAGCAAAGAGAGGATCGAATGCCATACGTCCATGTGGGACGGGAAAACTCAGCGGACATCAACCTGTACTATGAGGACCACGGTTCTGGCGCTCCAGTTATTCTGATCCACGGCTACCCGCTGAGCGGCGCC
>Ga0306926_10002772_pt1 | contig 17914 bp, 16 predicted proteins | sample flu12Cox44000178_FD_203759 | JGI IMG/M metagenome (GOLD analysis project Ga0306926, IMG submission 203759) | Lab enrichment of tropical soil microbial communities from Luquillo Experimental Forest, Puerto Rico - flux8day.12C.oxic.44.000.178 (v2)... | ecosystem: Environmental > Terrestrial >... | reverse complement strand
TAGAGGCTCCGAACGTGGTTCTGGCGCTTGCCTACGTGTTGGATCTGATTGCCCGGGGCGAATACCGGCGCCGTCTCACTCGCTGCGAGCACTGCGGGCGGTTCTTTTTTCAAGACCCGGGGAAGCGACGCCCCTACAAATACTGCCCCGGTGGGAAGTGCGGGGGCGAGGCTCATAAGCTCGCGAACCCTCAACGCGCTGTGGACACGCGAGAGCGAAAGAGGGCTCGGGATGTACTCATCAACGAGCACAGGGTGCGGCGCGCCGAGGCTGCAAACCTTGTTAAGGGAAAGAAGGGTCTGAAGGCTGACGAGATTGTGAAGCAGGCATTAACCAACCTCGTACCGAAGCACAAGTAAGGAGGTCTCGATGGCAATAGTCAAAGCACCACTTAAGACGGACGCCGCGGGCAAGTGCACCCGCTGGCGCGTGATCCTCTACAACCCTGCGACGCACAAGCAGGAATGGCACACGGTGAACGGCACTCGGCGAGCGGCCGAAGCGTTCGAGCGCGAGCAGGACACTCGGCTCTCGAAAGGCACCTACGTCGCGAAGGCTGAGCGGCTCACGATCGCGCAGATTGCCGAGTCGTTCCTTAAGGAGTGCAAGGCGCGCAGTCGGCGCTCGAGCACGCTCGCCAACTACGAGTCGGTCCTCAACGGGCACATCCTGCCGAAGTTCGGTACCTGGGAGGCCGGCACGGTGCGCAAGTCGGACGTGCGCGCCTGGCTCGGCGAGCTCCTCGAGGATGGCAAGAGCGTCGAGCTCGTCAACCGCATTATCCGGGTGTTTAAGACGGTGCTCTTCCACGCCGTGGCCGAACTCGAGGTGGTCGAGCGCAACGTGCTGCTGCGCTTCAAGCCATACGAGCGCACGGAGGCCAGTCCAGGGAAGCGCGTGAACCGCGCAGCGTTCGCGGAGGAGGAGGTGCAGAGACTGCTCAGTGCCGCCCGACCTCATGAACGAGCACTGATCGGGCTGCTGTGTTTCACCGGCATCCGGCCCGGCGAGGCGCTGGCGCTGCAGTGGAAGCACGCGGATCTAACAGCGGGAGCGGCGCGGATCTGCCGCACGTGGGACTGTCGCGGCAAGATGTTCACCGCACCGAAGACCGAAGCCGGCAACCGGACAGTGGCACTCTCGGGGTGGGTCGTCCGAGAGCTTGAGGCACACAAGGAGCGCACTGGCGGAGAACCGGAGACCCTGATCTTCGCGACGAACACCGGCCGGCCGATGAACCCCTCGAACGTGCGGCGGGACATTTGGACCAAGCTGGTGAAGCGTGCCGGGGTGCGGCCGCTCGACATGTACTCGCTCCGGCACACATTCGCGACTTTCGGGCGCGTGGCTGGCGAGAGCGCCTTCAACGTTGCTCACGCGATGGGACATTCGCGCTCGACCCTGGTCGATGCCGTGTACGCCCACAGCCTGCAGTCAGGAATGGCGAGCGTCGCGGAGCGCGTCACTGCTCGAGCACTCGGCGAGCAGCCGAAACTCCGCGTGATCGAGGGACAGCGGGACGTTAGACGTTCGTTAGAAGATTGCCAGCCTCGGCAGGGGAAAGAGAAGGCAACTGGTTGATTTACTTGGTGCCGCCGGTCTGGATTGAACAGACGACCTGCCGCTTACAAGGCGGCTGCTCTACCACTGAGCTACGGCGGCGAAGGTGGTGGATTGTACGCGAGGAGCTGTACGGCGCGCGTCTGTGGCGACGCTCTGCTCGTTACCCCTGTGACGGTCGCGGTCTGAAGTCTCTTAGACGCAGTGTGCACTCACGTTGCCAGGCCGTGTGGCAGGCAAAATGAAAGTGCAGGCGTTTGCCGCCACGGGGGTCAGTGACGTCGCACCCGATCTCGTCGAGGCCGATTAGTTGATCGCACAGATCGCACTGATCTCCGCGCCCGTACCCGGCATAGAGGGTGGTCGAGAACATAACCGGCAATCGGCCTTTCCTGATGCGCCGCAGGACGCGGAAGCGTAGCTCGCTATCGGGTAGCAACGGCTCGGCGGCCATGGAGCCTACGCTACGGGTTCCTTGTTGAATCTCTGCTGAACACCGGCCCTACGGTTGCGCGAGGGTTTGACATGAGAGCGTCACCGAGAGGCGAGATAATCAGCTGACGGCGAGCCAACCCCTGTGGTGGCGCCGTCCTTCATCCCCCTCCAGGGACGGCGCCTTCGCTTTCGCCGATGTCGCTCTCAGCCGGCAGCAGATTTGCAAACCAAATCGATCGGCGGGCTCTTTGGACACCCTCCGTCCGGCCGCAGCTGGTGAAACCAGATGAAATGGACCAGCGACAGCATCGCACTCGGTGTCGGAAAGCCGGTAGGGAAGTGGTCCGGACGCTCGAACGCATAAGCGCACGCGCGGCGGACGAGCTCGAGCGCGTCGCGGCGGTTACCCGCGAGGCGCAGCGCGAAGGTCCACAGACGTGGTCGCAACAGCGGTAGTGTCAACGCGAGGTTGGGATGCTCAGCGAGCATGTCGGTTGGCATCGCGGCCATGGTGCGCACTCCTCATCAGGCTGCTCAGCGGATAAACACACGGACGGGGGAGTTATTCCGAAGGGAATGTTTCGTCCCTGGCGCTGGAACGCCTAACCCCTGCCATCGCCCCGTCGTGGCTCTGTAGATCTGTGCCATCCGACACATCCATCTCAGTGTCCGGCACGCCTGGTGGATCTGCCCGGTGTGCCGAATGCGAGCAAGTCGCCGAAATTCATCGAAAAACAGGATCTGCGGCGTGGGAACGCCGGCCGGCGCTGCCATAATCTTTGCAGTGGGGGTCACCAGCTGCGGCTGGCGGCAGATGCGTCGGCATCGCCTCAGGGACGCGATGCTCTGGAAGTCAACCGACGCCCGCTACCTCATGGTGTGACGACAACCATTGCCGTCGGCCGCCCTTCGCTCAGCGAGGTCGTGCTCACCGCCGTCAGTCGCCCGTCGGACCCGATGGCGTAGTCATCGACATTGCCACCCGGACCCCCGATCGAAGAGCCGACTGCGGTCGCGCTCAGCGCGTACAGAGTGGATCCGTACGTGCTTTCTGCCACCGAGCCCGACGCAACATCCAGCGAGGAGGGCACGTAAGGCGTGAGCGCACCGGAGTTGTCGATGGCGTACTGGTAGACGGCTCCGGAATTGGTGTCGATGCCCATGAGGTTAGTCAACAGGTAGCCACTCGACCCGGTGTCATTGAGCAGCATCGCAACGGGATTGACGTGACTGCCCGTGAGCGTGCTGACTGTGGTCGCCGCCAACGTGCCGTCCGGTCCGATCGTATAGAGTGCTACCTGGCCGTCGCAGACGGCATCGACGCAGGTGCTGAGGACGTAGGCAGTGCGACCGCTGGGCGCGATGGCGACTCCGATGGCCTGGGCGGTCGCGAAAACACTGGCGGGCTCGAGCGGTGAAAGCGCGCCATCAGAGTCGATCGAGAACTGCGCCACGAGGCCGCCGGCGTTATCGTTGCCCGCGAGGTACGCGTGGCCATTCGCATCAAATGTAAGAGCGCCGGAGGCAGCAGCCGACACGTTGACGAAGGCCGGCGAGAGCGGAGTCAAGCTGCCTCCGCCGCCGATCGAATACTGTGCAATCGCCGCCACAGGGCCAGGCGGATCCTGAGGGCTGACCACGACGTAGAGGAAGCGGCCTTGCGGCTCAACGCTCAGCGAAAGACCTGCACGGGGAAAGGGGCCTCCAACAGTAACCGTTGCAGGTGACAGTGCCATCAAGGCGCCGCCCGCGCCGACCGTGTACTGAGAAATGGTGTCACTACGGGAGTTGGCGACGTAGAGGTAATGACCGGTCGGATCCGCGGCCGCCGAACTCGGAGCCACCCCCGTTGGAACCGACGCGGGGCTGAGCGGCGCGAGCGATCCATCGGCGGCGATGCTGTATTGATACACCGCGCCCGGCACCGACTGGCCCTCGCCATCCGCGCTGACGATGTAAGCGTAAGGCGTGACTGTCGGGGCGCTGCTTGACCCCCCGCACCCCGCAACGTTACCGAACGCGATGCCGACGGCAACGCTGAAGGGCCACTGCGATCGGCTGAGCGAGTGACGCTTCATACGAATGCTCCCTGACACGGAACATACCGACGCGCAACCGCAACTTCAAACGGCTTCGTCGGCGAGGCGTTGACTGACCGTCGGGCGTCGAGCGGGGAGCCGTAGGGTGAGGGGGGAGAGCGGAGTGTCTGTTGGCCTGTTCAGCGGCCGCTCGCAGCGGCTTCACCCCCGGGCGTGCCGAAGGATGCGCCGATGGTCAAACGGGCGCGCGCGAGGCGGCTCATGACCGTGCCTATCGGTACATCGAGAACGGTCGCGGCCTCGCGATAGCTCAGGCCTTCGACCGCGACCAGCAGCATCACGGTGCGCTGTGCGTCGGGCAATTTCTCGACCGCACTGATGACTTGCTGGTGCAGGGTGTACTCCTCGGGGTTTGAGGCACCCGTGTCCGGCACCGTATCGGCAAGCTCCTCGCTCCACTGCATGCTCCCGTGGCTGCGGATCTGACGGGCGCGAACCTCGTTGAGCCACACCGAGTGCACGATGGAAAACAACCAGCTGAGAGTCGAGGTTCCGGGCTGCAACTGGCTTCGCCGCTCGAGCGCGCGCACGCAGGCGCGCTGCACCAGGTCCTCGGCATCGTGTCGGTCGCCTGCCAGGCGCAGCGCGAAACGCCATAGTCGCGGCAACAGAGCCGGGAGTTCTGCGGACAGCCCATCCTGCTCCATCGCTCCGCTCCCCTGGCCGGGCTCGGACTGCGGAGGATTCTGCTCCGCAAGCCGGCCGCTACCAAGCACCGTCCGCGCGGAACGATCGAACGGTACGACGGAGTGAACGCGGCCCGGAGCTCTCATCTGCACAATCCTCCCTGGCAGGACTCTCAGCCGGTCTTTAACCGTAGAGGTTGCCCACTTGGCTCGCCGCGATGCGGCGACCCAAGTCCATCAGCGTCTGTGTCGGGGCCCTGCCGAGCAGCACGTAACCCAGGTTGCCCTGTCGCCAGGCGACGGTGCCGAGCGCACCGATCTGCTGCGCGTGCGGCGTCTGATCAGCGCGGGCATCCCGCGTGATGCAGAGCGCAATCGGCTCGCCCCGTTCCGGTAGATAGACGATCTGCACCACCGGCTGCTGGTTGAAACTCAGTCGCTGTACGCGCTTGAAGCTCAGCCCGGCACTGCGCAAATCGGGCACGGCCACTCTCAGACCGTCCGCTTCCTGCAGGTCATTGATGATGCGCATGCTCAGCTGCGGGTCCTCGCTGACATGCGTCAGCGTCGCGCGCGAGTACAGCTGCTGGTAGTCGGCAACTGCCTGAATCCAGGGCGCGACCTGTGCCGCGGCCGAGACAGTGGGTGTGCCGGGCGCCAGCAGCCTGAGCGCAACAGCGCAGCAAAGCACGCCGGCGGCGAATGCACCCGCGAGCTTGGGCCAGGCCCAGTAGCGGCCCGCGTGGCGTCGGGAATCGCGGCTCGTGAGCTCCCTGATCCGGCGACGCAGCTCGTCCGGTACCGGAGGGATGGCCTGGGCGTCAAATGCCGCCGCGTAGGGCAAAGCCGAGGCGCGCATTGCGCGGAGGCGCTGGGCCAGCTCCGCAGAACTCGCCACCTCAGCCTCGACCTCGGCGCGGCGCTCTGGCGGCAGCTCGCCATCGACGTAGGCCAGGAGGTCGGTGTCATCAATAGCCATGGGGGGTTACCTCGGTCACTTAGCGCACCGAACCACAACGGTAACACCCGTGTTCGGGGCTTTATTCCAAGCGACTGCGATTTTTTTTGGGGGGCCCTGGGGCGGCCCCGGAATGGCCCCGGGGCCCCGTCCTCGCGGGGCCCCTGAGCCGATTTCCCATGCCTCTTCCAGAGTTCAGAATTCGCCCGCGTAGCGCACGAACCCATTCACCCGGGTGCCGTCGGAATAGAACCCGACGATGTCCCCTTCATCATTGACACCATTGATCAAGGTACCCGCCACGTTGAATGCCGGGGTCTGTGAGGAGCCCGTGGCATCGAACTGTCTGAACCTGCCATGGTGATAGACGAAGCCGTGGACGGCGCCTTTGCTGTCGGTGAACGAGCCCACGATCTTGCCATCGTTATTGCATCCGAAGGGGGAAGTGCTGGTGGCCTTCACCCCGTCGATCGTGACGTCGAAGGTGGACCACTGCTCGCCGAGGCGACCCACGAAACCGTGATTGTTGTTGTTGCCGTCGGTCCAGAAGCCGCAAACCTCGTCGTGGTCGGTGATGTCGCTCGCCTGCGTGGCCACCGCACCGGGGAAGCCTGCCGGCGCGATCTCGATGAACTTCCGCGCGCTATGCGTGTGCAGGTCCAGCTCGACCACGAAGCCGTGCTCGTGCCCGTTGTTGTCGATCCAGAATCCGGCGGCCTTGCCGAAGTCATTGATGCCGAGCAGGTTCTGGTTCGGGGCGTTCACGTTCGGCGCCGCTCCTGCCGGATCGTCGATCGCCGACTGCACGCCGTGGTGGTCCAGGAAGCCATGGGTGAAGGTCGTGGCGCCGTCGGTGTAGAAGCCGACGATGTCGGGGAAGCGGCGATGGTTGATGCCGATGGCCTGTGTCTGGGTGGCCACATCGCCGGAGGGCAGATGGGTGAAGTTCTCCACCGCGTAGTGGTTCTTCGGGACGAGGACGTAGCCGTTATTCGGCACTACAGTGCCATCGCCGAAATAGCCGACGATGACGCCGTCATCGTTGATGCCGAGCAACTGATTGAAGTTCGGGTCACCCGGATTGTCGAGCGTGATGGACGGGCGTGCATTCTCGCTGTTCGAGTCCTGCACTTGAGCGATCGTCGCGGCCGGCAGGGCAAGGAGTGAAGTGACAGCCAGTGCAGGGATGCTGCCTGAGACAGTGCGGTACATGATGTTTCTCCGTGGTTGCGTGGGTGTTGCGGTGAAAGCAGCCAAGGGGCCCACCCACGCCCGAAATCCGCGAGCGCGATGCTGGTCAGCGAGAGCGAGGTGAAACCGCTTGCCTCGGTACGCAACACACGGCGCGCTGATTTTATTCCACGGCGGCGACCGCGGGCTGCGTGCGATCGATCACGCGCAGCGCCCGCAGCCGTGGGCCGCCTGCCGAACTCCTCTTCATCGGCAGGCGGGCAATGAGTGATTCGACAGCTTGCGTCACGAGGAGCAGCAGCGTCGTTCCAACAAACAACAGTCCGAGAGTTTCCATGAAACCTCCATGTGAGTGGTGTGGCTGTGGAGTCCGTTGCACTGGCGCGTGGGACTCGGGCGCAAGCGCTCACCGCGATGCGCGGGAGGCTGCCTGTCGGCAGCGAGTTGTCACTGCTTGCCTCGGTATGAACACGCGGGCGGCCGCTTTATTCCCCCGCCAGGCGCCGCCGCGGCCACGCTCCGCCGCAGCGAGACGTCAGGGCGGAGTCGCTGCCGGGCCGGCGTGCACCGCCAGCCGCGCAAGAATCCGGATGCGGGCATGATAAGGAGCGCCGAGCATGGCCATCATGATCAGTCCATCGAGCGGAAGTGGTGGTCTTGCGTCGCGGCTCGCAGCGAAGGACTGGCAGCGCGTCGCGGAGGATCTCGATGACCACGGCAACGCCGTTCTCGGCAGCCTGCTCAGCGCATCCGAGTGCCAGGCGATCGCGCGCTGCTATGCGGACGATGCACTTTTTCGCTCGAGAGTCGTGATGGCGAGCCACGGATTCGGGCGCGGTGAATACAAGTATTTTTCCTACCCGCTGCCACAGCTGCTCACAACGCTGCGCGAGGCGCTTTACCCGCTGCTCGCGCCGCTCGCCAATCGCTGGAACGAAAGGCTGGGTCTCGAGAGGCGCTACCCACCGCTGCTGGCGCAGTTCCTGGCCGGCTGTCACGCTGCGGGCCAGACGCGTCCCACGCCGCTGCTGCTGCAGTACGGGCCCGGTGATTACAACTGCCTCCACCAGGATCTCTACGGCGAGTGGGTCTTTCCCCTGCAGCTGACGATCCTGCTGTCACAGCCGGGCGAAGACTTCACGGGCGGTGAGTTTGTGTTCACCGAACAGCGGCCACGGATGCAGTCACGCGCCGAAGTCGTGCCGCTGCAGCGCGGCGACGCGGTCGTCTTTGCCGTGCATCATCGTCCGGTATCCGGCACGCGCGGGGAGTATCGTGTGAATCTCCGTCACGGCGTGAGCCGCGTTCGTTCCGGCCGGCGGCATACTCTGGGCGTGATTTTTCACGATGCAAAATAATCCGCTCGCACAGCGTGCCACGGAGCCCCGCCAGGAGTTGGCTCCGGGCGCAGTACTGCTGCGCGCCTTCGCAGCATCGCAGGATGCTGCGTTGCTCACTGCACTGCAGGAAGTCGTCGGGCGCAGTCCCCTGCGCCGCATGACCACACCCGGTGGTTATCGCATGTCGGTCGCCATGACCAACTGCGGCGAGTGCGGTTGGATCACTGACGAGTCGGGCTACCATTACGGCGCTGTGGATCCCTCGACCGCCCGCCGCTGGCCGCCGATGCCGCGGGTCTTCGGCGACCTCGCTGCGGCAGCCGCCGCGGCCGCCGGCTTCGCCGGGTTTGCGCCCGACGCCTGCCTGATCAGCCGCTACGAGCCTGGCGCCCGTTTGTCACTGCATCAGGACAAGGATGAGATCGACCACGAGGCTCCGATCGTCTCCATTTCACTCGGGGTAGCGGCTGTTTTCCTGTTCGGCGGTCAGCGCCGCTCCGAGCGCCCGCTGCGAGTGCCGCTGCGGCACGGGGATGTCGTGGTGTGGGGTGGCCCGGCACGCCTGCGATATCACGGTGTCATGCCGCTGGCAGATGGACAGCATCCGCTGCTCGGGGCGTGCAGGGTGAACCTGTCGATGCGTAAGGCCGGAAAGTGACCACGGCGCTCGGCTAGAAGACAAAGCTCAGCGTGAGGAGATTCTCGCCGCGGTTCGGTGGCCTGATCCAGGCGTCCGACCAGTGATGAATTCCGAACTCCAGCGCCCGGCCGTGCGCATCGAGATCGATGCGCACCGCGATCAGGTAGGCGAAATTCCAGCGGGTGGATTCGAGGAAATCGACCTCGCTCCGGTAATTGGCGCCGAATCCCAGATAGAGCCGACCCGATCCGCGATGCAGCACTTGCCAGCGGCGCATGGCGGTGAATCCCCAGTAAGGATCGGCGGCATACGGCGTGACGGGACGGGCGCCCACCGGAGCGCGCTGCGAGGTGGCAAAACGGAAGACGCCGAGCGCCCAGCGGCTTTGATCCAGCTCGAGTGTCAGAGACAGTACCCATCCATCGGTCCAGGCCCAGGTGCGCAACGTGGTGCCGACGCCGACCAGTACGTCGCACCGATCGCACCAGGAGTCGAAGGCGGAGGCGGCGTCGGGAATGCAGACGGTGAGGATCGTCAGCCAGGTGAGGGGCAGCGCTCGGGCACCACGTCGGAGCCACATGGCAATGTTGCGAGCCAGGACCAGCCGTGGACTGGCAGCGCTTCCTTCAGGTCCAGTCGGGTTCCTGGCCAGCCTTCCATTTGATGCTGCAGCCGATACTCGGTATCTGCTCCTGCGTGAGTGCTTGGCCGGCAAGCAACCCCGTGCAGGCCGCTCGCAGATCCACTCCGGTCACCGGGATCCGGCCCCCGGGCCGGCTGCCATCGAACTGTCCGCGATAAGCAAGCCGCCGCTCGCGATCGAACAGGAAAAAATCCGGTGTACAGGCCGCCTGGTACGCCTTCGCGACCTCCTGCGACTCGTCAAACAGATAGGGAAAAGTGAATCCGTTGAGCCTGGCAATTTTCGCCATCTCTGCGGGTGAGTCGTCGGGCTGGCTGGTGATGTCGTTCGGACTGATCGCGACCACCGCGACACCGCGTGCACCGAACTCGCGCGCGAAGGCGACGAAGCCATCGAGAATGTGTTTGACGAAGGGGCAGTGATTGCAGATGAAAGCGACCAGGAGCAGCGGTGAGCTCGCAAAATCCCCGCTCGCGACGCTGCGACCCGTCACGGTATCCAGCAACGCAAACGCCGGAGCCGGCGTACCGAGAGGGAGCATCCGCGAGGCTTGACGGGCCACGGCTAATCCTGGCAATCCACTGCAGCAGATGGTAACCCCGAGCGCGAGTTAATCCAGCGGGCGCTGCGGCTGCGCCGCTGCGATCATTTCACCGCGTAGCCGTGTGACTGGAGGCAAGCCGCCTGCGCGCGGAAATAGGCGCTGCGCTTGTCGCGCGATTGTGCCGCGGCGTCGGTCGCGGTCGGATCGTAACCACTCTCCGACATCGACCACTGGTTGCACTCGCTGTGATCGAGTGACTGCTGCTCGGGTGACTGACCCTTCTCCGGGTACGCGAAGAGTTGATCGCCGGCGCCCGGAGCGACGGGCGCCGGGGTCTTTCCGGCCGCATCGAGCCCGCCTGGAGCGGCGACGACCTGGTACTCGTTCCGGCCGCCATCCCACACGTAGTAGGCATCGTTGGCGTAGTAATAAGGAGTGCCGCCCCACCAGACGACCGTGTAAGAAGGCGGAAGAAAGGGGACGAATACCCCAACCGGGGGCGCCGAGACGACCCAGGGCCCGTGCCACCACCGTTGCCAATGCCAGGACTGGTCCCAACCGCCCTGCCAGCGGTACCAGTTGCCGCCGTGAAAGTAATAGCGCTCGCCGCCCGGCCCATGCACGTTCGCCAGCCCACCGTCAGGGGGTGTGTGCACGGCGTAGCCGCGGTCGTAGTAGTAATGGTTGTGTGCGAAGCGGGCATCGAGGTGTTGGTGCTCACCCGGATGCATCCCCGGGCTGCCTGGAGCCTGAGCGGCGGCCGAGGTCACGGCAGCAACAGCCAGGGCGGGGACCAGGCATTGACACCCGAATCTTCGGCTCGAGGTGAGCTGCGCATCACGCACCGCGCGAATATACACGAGCCGCCGCGCTCAAGCTGCGCCTGGAGGCACCTCAGGCGGCTAAGATCGCTGAGCTATGGCCACTCGCATTGCCAGAACCGCTCGGGCCGGGCTCGGGACCTGTGTCACTGCCATCACATTGTGCACCCTCGGAGTGGCGGCTTGCGGAGGCAGCGGAAACACCGAAAACAGTGGCCACAGCGCAAACAGCGGAACCGGGGACACCGCCTCGCCGATCAAGCACGTCATCATCGTCGTGGGTGAGAACCGCAGCTTCGATCATCTGTTCGCCACCTACCTGCCGCAGCATCCCGAAGAGGGCATCCGCAACCTGCTGTCGGAGCAGATCGTCACCGCCGCCGGGGCACCGGGAGCGTCTTTCTCCAGGGCCTTTCAGTACCGCATAACCTCGGCCCCCAATGGTGGAAAGTTCTTCAGCAGCGCGGACCTCAAGGACAAAACGCAGTACGCCACACTGCCCGCACCCGATGTGAACGGCGCGCCACAGGTTTCGCCGAATATCCCGCTTCTCAGCCTGCCAGGGGGCGACCCCGAATTGCTGCCGGCGGATGAGTTTCTGCTGGGAACCGGCGGCACTGGGCTTCCCTACACACTCGGTCCCGACACGCGCATCGCGAATGTCTTCGCGCTACCGCCGGGGCCGTTCCTGCTGACCGGCCCGAGGCTGCCCTTTGATTCTTTCACCGCCGATATGAGCCATCAGTACTTCACGATGGTGCAGCAGGCGGATTGCGCAATCGACACGGAGCACGTCTCGGCTGATAACCCGACGGGTTGTCTCCATGATCTGCAGGTGGCCGTCAACACGACTTACCAGACCCCACCGGGCGCGACCCCGCATGACACCGGACAAACCATGGGTTTCTACAACATGCAGCAGGGGGACGCCCCGATTTTCAAGTCCCTCGCCGACCAGTACACCATCAGTGATAACTATCATCAGCCGGTGTTCGGCGGGACGTGGGCGGACAGCATGGCGCTCGGATTCGCCGATCAACTGTACTTCAGCGATGGCCACGGCAACCCGGCAACTCCCAACCCATCGGACACCTTCGACCCCGATCCTCAGCCGGGCACGCTCAATCTGTATAGCGCGCAGCTGGTGTGGTTCAACTGCTCGGATGAGAGACAGCCGGGGATCAGCGCGATCGCGAACTATCTGCGGTCCCTGCCCTACCCAGTAGCGACCAAGTGTGGTGACGGTCTGTATTGGTCGGACACGAATCTCCTGCCGGCATTCACCGTGAAGGGTCTGCCACAGTCGGGGTTCGCCCTGCCGCCAACCACGCAGCGCAGCATTGCTGATGTCCTGACGGCTCACAACATCAGCTGGAAATACTATGGTGGCGGATTCAACCTCGAGGGGACTGACAGTCCTTTGGCCGCCGATTGCGGCATATGCAATCCGTTCCAATATGAAGCCAACTATCCCACCATGATCGCCGAGCACATGCGGGACGTCACCGATCTGTTCGACGATCTGGCGAAGGGCACGCTACCCGCGGTCTCCTACGTGAAGCCGGACGGTTACCTCGACGGACATCCCGGCGGTGGGAAATGGAGTCTGTTCGAGGCGTTCGTCAGTCACCTCGTCGAGCTTGCGCAGAGCAACCCGCAGCAGTGGGCCGAGACCGCGATCTTCATCACCGTGGATGAAAGCGGTGGCTATTACGACTCAGGGTTCATCCAGTGGGTCGACTTTTTTGGCACGGGACCGCGCATTCCGCTCATCGCCGTATCACCCTTTTCCACCGGCGGTCATGTGAGTCACGTATACGGCGAGCATTCCTCATTCGTGAAGTTCATCGAGCGCAACTGGAAGCTGTCCGGCACGCTGAGCGAGCGCAGTCGCGACAACCTGCCGAATCCGATCCAGGGTCAGAGCAACCCCTACGTGCCGACGAACATGCCCGCCATTGGCGATCTGTTCGATATGTTCCGCTTCCCCTGACCCCGCCGACTGCCGCGCCGGGAAGACGCCGCGACGCGTCAGCGCCGACCCGGTAGAGTAGGGCGCCGGGACAGGCGCAGCGCTGTTTCCCGGCCTTATGGCTGCAGAAAGGAAAACTTATGGCCGGTCGCAACTTTCTCTTCGTCCCGGGCCCGACCAATGTTCCGGACCGCATCCTGCGTGCGATGGCCGTGCAGATGGAAGACCATCGCTCCAGCAAGTTTCCCGAGCTGGCACTGCGCTGCCTCGCCGATCTCAAGAAGATATTCAAGACCGCGAGCGGCACGCCGATCCTGTTCCCTTCCTCCGGAACAGGCTGCTGGGAGGCGGCGCTCACCAACTGTCTGAATCCCGGCGATCGCGTACTCGCGGCGCGCTTCGGGCAGTTCACGCATCTGTGGATCGACATGTGTCAGCGCCTCGGCTTCGAGGTCGAGGTGCTCGAGGTCGAATGGGGCGAAGGAGCGCCGGTCGAGCGCTACCGCGCCGCGCTGGCAGCCGATCGCCAACACACCTTCAAGGCGGTACTGGTTTGTCAGAATGAGACCGCGACCGGGGTCGCGAGCGATGTGGCCGCAATCCGTCGTGCCCTCGACGAAACGCGTCATCCCGCGCTGCTGTTCGTCGATGCGGTGAGCGCGCTCGCCAGCATCGACTTCCGCATGGACGAGTGGGGAGTAGACGTGTGCATCAGCGGCTCGCAAAAGGGGTTGATGCTGCCGGCGGGGATGGGAGTGACGTGCGTCAGCGAGAAGGCGCTCGCGGCGGCGAAGACCGCCAGGATGCCGCGCTGCTATTTCGACTACCGCGACATGGTCACTGCCAATGCCGGCGGCTACTTCCCGTACACACCTTCCATTCCCATGCTGTACGGACTGCGCGAGTCGCTGCAGATGCTGCTCGAGGAAGGCCTCGACAATGTGTTCTACCGCCACAGCTACCTCGCCGCGGGCGTGCGGGCGGCGATACTCGAGGGCTGGAAGCTCGAGCTCTGCGCCCGCGCTCCGCAGTGGTATTCGGATACCGTCTCCGCGGTGATGGTGCCGGCGGGCAGCGACGGCGCGGCGATCATCGCGCGCGCCTTCACACGCTACAACCTCGCACTCGGCGCCGGGCTCTCCAGGGTTGCGGGGAAGCTCTTCCGCATCGGGCACCTCGGAGATTCCAACGAGCTCATGCTGATGGCCGCACTCGCCGGCTCCGAGATGGCGATGCTCGACTGCGGCGTACCCATCGAGGCGGGCAGCGGAGTCGCTGCCGCGGCGGCCTACTGGCGCGCGCGGCCGGCGCCCGCAGGGGCCCACCCGTGACACTGCGGGTGGTTTTCCTCGATCGCGCGTCGCTCGTCGCCAACATCCGGCGCCCGCACGGCGCAACCGATTACATCGAGTACCCGGGCAGCCACGGGCATGAGGTTGTGGAGCGGCTGCGGGGTGCGACCGTCGCCATCACCAACAAGGTGGTGCTGCGTGAGTCGGCACTGCGGCAGCTGCCGGACCTCAAGCTGATCGCCGTGGCCGCCACCGGCTACGATGTGGTCGATGTCGGCTACTGCCGCGAGCACGGCGTGGCGGTGGCCAACATCCGCAACTATGCGGTGCACACCGTCCCCGAGCACGCCTTCGCGCTCATTCTCGCGCTGCGCCGCAATCTCATCGCCTATCGTGAAGATGTCGAGCGCGGCGTGTGGAACCGCAGCGAGCAGTTCTGTTTCTTCGATCACCCGATACGCGACCTGCACGGCGCCCAGCTCGGCATCATCGGCGAAGGCGTGCTGGGGCGGGCCGTGGCGGCCATCGGCGCGGCCTTCGGCATGCATGCCGTGTTCCGCGATCATCCCGACCGCGTTGGCGAGGATCTCGAATACCAGCCGTTGCCGCGCCTGCTGGCCGAATCCGATGTGCTGACGCTGCACTGCCCGCTGCTGCCGAGCACGCGTAACCTGATCGGCGAAGCCGAGCTGCGCGCCATGAAGCGGACCGCGATACTGATCAACACGGCACGCGGCGGGCTGGTGGATGAGCGCGCGCTGGTGCGGGCCCTGCAGGAAGGGTGGATAGCGGGGGCGGGCATCGATGTGTTGACGAGCGAGCCGCCCCGGGAGGGAAATCCGCTGCTCGAGCTGCGTTCGCCGAACCTCATCGTCACCCCGCACATCGCCTGGGCATCGCTCGGTGCCATGCAGTTCCTCGCCGACCAGCTGATCGACAACATCGACGCCTGGTCGCGCGGCACGCCGCAGAACCTCCTCACCTGAGCGCGAGCCACCCGCGCGCCGCGGCCAACGCGCCATGAGCCAGCCCTCGCCGACAGCCCGCACAGCGCCAGAAGAGATTGCGGCGCGCTGCACCGACTATGTGGCGCGTATCGGCTCGGCGGCGACCGAGCCGGCACGGATTCAACTCACGGCCGAGTGGATCCTGCGCGTCTTCGATGACTTCTACGCCGAGTTCCTGCGACTCACCTGGGCAGCCCGGGAGACGTTCGAGAGGCGCGACCACGCCGCGGCGGTCGCCAATGCGCGGCGGCGCCTCGGACTCTATAACGCAACGGTCTACCCGCTCGCCGAGCAGTTGCGGAGCGCTTTTCCGCAGCTGAAGGAGCAGGAGCCGCTGTGGCGCGAGATCGAGTCGGTCTATCGAACGAAGGTCGACGGCCGCTACGAAGCGGACCTCGCGCTCGCCTACCTGCACTCGGCGCAGCGTCGCGTGCATCACGGCGAGTGGAAGCCCGTCGCGTACGGCTTTCGGGGTTCGCACCGCGTGGTGCCACCAGCCGCCGCGGTGTCGGAGTACTTCCCCTGCACCTGGCCCGTGGACCCGCTCGTCATGCAGCGGGTGCTGCAGGTTGCCGGGCTCGCCGTTCCCTTCTGCGATCCGGCACGTGATGCGGAGCTCATCGCGCGGCGCGTCAACGATGTGCTCGCCGCTCGTGGCGGTGGCGGGCTACGCGCCATCGAGATGCTGCGGGCCGGCTTCTTCCGCAATCGTGGTGCCTATCTCGTCGGGCGCCTGGTGTTGAAAGGTGCCGAGCTCAAGCCCTGCATCATCGCGCTCGTCAACACGCCAGAGGGCCTGCGCGCCGAAGCGCTGCTGCATGTCGTGCCGCACGTTCACAACCTCTGCAGCTCGACCGAGGCGCCTTTCCAGGTGACCAACCGCCACTACCACGAGCTCGGCGCGTTTCTCCACAGCATCATGCCGAGCCGGCCGCTCGGGCTGCACTATTCCACGATCGGCTACTACCATTTCAGCAAGGTGGCGGTAATGAACGAGGTGCGCCGCTGCCTGGTGCAGGAGCGCGAGCGGCTGAGCGTGGCGCCCGGCAGTCCCGGCACCGTGACCATCGCCTTCACCTCGCCGCAGCTCGACTACGTGCTGAAGGTGATTCGCGACCAGCCGACCAGCGGCTACAAGTGGCAGCGCTTCGAGGGAGTCGATGCCGTGCTCGCCAAGTACAAGCGCGTGCACGACATCAATCGCACCGGCAGCATGCTCGACAATATCGTCTACTACAACCTGCGCCTCGAGCACGCGTGGTTCGAGAGCGAGCTGGCGAGCGAGCTGCTCGCGGCCGCACCCAACAGCGTACAGCGTCAGGGTCGGGCGCTGGTGTTCAGGTATCTCATCGCACAGCGCAAGCTGACTCCGCTCAACGTCTTCCTCGAGAAGGCGCCGGAGCAGAAGGCCGCACGCGCCATGATCAACCTGGGATTCTGTATCCGCAACAACGCGGCGGCGAACGTCTTCAACAAGGACTTCGACGCCCGTAACTACGGTGTGAGCCGTTACCTCAAGATCTATCTCTATGACTACGACGCCGTGGAAGCGCTGACCGAGATGAAAGTGCGCACGAACCGCGACCGCTGCGAAGGCGAGGAGGACGTGCCCGGTTGGTTCTTCGAGCCGGGCGAGGTGTTTCTCCCCGAGGAGATCGAAGCGGGCCTCCGGGTGCCGGATCGCACTCTGCGCCGTGCGTTCCGCGCTGCCCACGCGGACCTCATGACGGTCGAGTACTGGGAGGCGCTGCAGCAGGCGCTGCGCGCCGGGGAGGTGCCCGGCATCCACGCCTTCCCCGAGTCCTGCCATCTGCAGGACTTCGGCGCGCAGACGATCGCCACCGAGTGAGCGGCATCGGCACGAGTAAACGGAATCAGCGCCACGCCGCGAAGGTCAGGAGTGCCGGCGTCATTCCCGACGCCGGCACCCCCAAAGATGGCCGCTCGAACCGGCCGGTAAAACCCGATCAGTTCTGCTGTCCCTGACAGTTCTGATCGCCCTGGGCGTTCTGATCCTGGCAGAAGTTGAACATATCGAACAGATCGCCGACTGCCGGAATGTTCTCCGGAACATACGGTGACGTCCTGCTCATCCTCGGATTTGGCAGGTTGTCGCGGCTGCGCTTCGTGAGCGGCCTGAGGCCCCAGTTACGCTCGATGAACTTGACCACCGAGGCATGGTCGTTGTAGCTGTGGACGACCTTGCCGCCCGTCGAGTAGGCCGAGACGACCACGAGCGGGATGCGCGGACCGTCACCAAAGAAGTCGAGCGGTATGAAGCCCCCCGAATCCCACATGCCGCCGCCCTCGTCGAAGGTCACGATCAGCGCCGTGTCCTTGTTCTTGGCCACGTTCAGCTGGTTAACGATGTTGTTCAGCATGGCCTCGAAGAGGTCCAGCTTGGAGCTCGCCGGGTGCCCATCGACCAGGCTGTCGGGCTTCACATAGGCGACCGCCGGCAGGTTACCGTGCTCGAGATCGTTGAAGAAGTCGATCGCGTCCTTGATGTGCGCCTGGCGTTGCTGTGCGTTCCCCATGATCGAAGTGGCATAGCTGAAGGCGTTGCAGATATCACAGTAGTTCTGGGCGATCAGTAGATCGGTCGGAACCGTCGAGCCGTTCGTCACTCGCACCGCCGCGTCGTAGCCGCCGCCGTAGTACGCCCAGGAAATTCCCTTCTCGTTGAGTGCGTCCCCGATGGTGCGCAGCGACGAAGGCGGGACCTTGCCGCCGGTCAGGATGCTGCCGGCATCGATGGTGCCGTTCGGCAGGAAGCCGGGGGAGAG
>Ga0306926_10002771_pt1 | contig 17916 bp, 16 predicted proteins | sample flu12Cox44000178_FD_203759 | JGI IMG/M metagenome (GOLD analysis project Ga0306926, IMG submission 203759) | Lab enrichment of tropical soil microbial communities from Luquillo Experimental Forest, Puerto Rico - flux8day.12C.oxic.44.000.178 (v2)... | ecosystem: Environmental > Terrestrial >... | reverse complement strand
CACCGCGGTAAATGTCCGCAGCAGACTCGCCGCGTTGACGCTGATCGAATCGATGCCGAGCCCGGCGAGAAACTGCGCAATCTCTGGATAATTGGCTGGCGCCTCGCCGCAGATCCCGACATGACGATGGTTGCGCTTGGCGCCGGTGATGGCGAGCCGCAGCATTTCGAGCATGCCCGGGTCGCGCTCGTCAAAATCAAACGCGACGATCTCGGAATCGCGGTCAACACCCAGCGTCAATTGCGTTAGGTCATTGGAGCCGATCGAAAAGCCGTCGAACAGCTGCGCAAAGGCATCGATCTGGATGACGTTGTTAGGGATCTCGCACATGACATAGATCTCGATCCCGTTTTCGCCCTGTTTCAACCCGTGCCGCGCCATCGTCTCGATCACCGCCTTGCCCTCGGCGACACGGCGGCAGAACGGCACCATGACGCGCAGGTTTGTCAGGCCCATTTCGTTGCGGACGCACGCCAGTGCCTGGCATTCGAGTGCAAACCCGGCGGCGTAGGCCGGATGGGAGTAGCGCGCGGCGCCGCGGAAGCCGAGCATTGGATTTTCTTCTTTGGGCTCAAAAGCAGCCCCGCCGATCAGGCTCGCATATTCATTAGTCTTGAAATCCGACAGCCGCACGATGACCGGCCGGGGATAAAAAGCTGCCGCGATGGTGCCGACCCCCTCGGCGAGCTTCTCGACAAAGAAATCGGTGGGTCGAGCGTAGTTGTGCACCAGGCGTGCAATAGTGGCACGCGCCTTTCCTGACGCGATCTTCTCTGGATGAACGAGCGCCATCGGATGAACACCGATGTGCTCGTTGATAATGAACTCCATGCGCGCGAGCCCGACCCCGTCATTGGGCAGCATTGCGGTGTGGTAGGCGAACTCGGGATTGCCGAGATTGACCATGATCGCGGTGCGCGGGCGGGGGAGCATCCCCGATGCAACTCGGGCCACTTCGAATGGCAGTTTGCCATCGTATACCTTGCCGACTTCGCCATCGGCGCAGCTGACCGTTACCACCCGTCCGGTCGCGAGTTTCTCGACTGCGCCGGCTGCGCCAACCACCGCCGGCACGCCCAGCTCAAGTGCGACAATGGCAGCGTGGCAAGTGCGTCCGCCGTGGCTGGTGACGATCGCGGCAGCGGTTTTCATCACGGGTTCCCAATCGGGACTGGTCGCCTCGGCGACCAGCACTTCGCCCGGTCGGAAGACAGTGAGGTCGTGCCCATGCGCGACGATGCGGACTTTGCCCGAGGCGATCCTCTCGCCGACCGCACGGCCGGTGGCAAGCACCGCGCCGGTGCCCTTGAGTGAGTAAGTTTCGAAAGCGCCGGGAGCACATTGCGAGGCCACAGTTTCGGGGCGGGCCTGGACAATGTAGAGCCTGCCGTCCTCGCCATCCTTGGCCCATTCGATATCCATCGGCGTCGGCTGGCCAGCAAGCCCGGAGTAATGGTCCTCAATTCGGTTCGCGTAGCCCGACAGTTCGAGTACTTCCGCGTCGGTCAGGCAGAAGCGCTCGCGTTCGGCCTTGGCCGTCGGGACGTTCCGGGTACTGGCACCGCCTCGCCCGCCAGCATAGACGAGCCGCATCCGCTTGCCACCAAGCGTCCGGCTCAGGACCGCGCGGTAACCTTGGCGGAAGGTCGGCTTATGGACGTAGAACTCGTCCGGATCGACCTTGCCCTGGACGACATTCTCGCCGAGACCCCAAGCTCCGGTGATGAAAACTACGTCCTGGAACCCTGATTCGGTGTCGAGCGTGAAGATCACGCCACTTGCGGCGAGATCTGACCGGACCATTTTCATGACGCCGACCGACAGCGCGACCTTGAAATGGTCGAAGCCGTTGTCCATGCGATAGACAATGGCCCGGTCAGTGAAGATCGAGGCAAAACAGCGCCGGCAGGCCTCGATCACCTCGGCCTCGCCGCGTACGTTCAGGAAACTCTCGTGCTGCCCGGCGAAGCTCGCAGTCGGGAGATCCTCGGCAGTCGCCGAGCTGCGCACCGCAACGGCGGCCCCGGCGCCGCATTTGGTCTCGAACGCGCGATAGGCCGCTGCGATCTCACCACGCAGTTTCGGATTGCCAGTGGCTTGGTAGACCAGCAGGCGGGCAGCCTCGGCGCGCTCGGCCAAAAGCTTTACATCGTGATGGTCGAGATCGGAGAGGAGGCGGCGCAACCCGTCCCAGGCACCAGCCAGAGTGAGCGCCTCGCGGTAAGCACGGGCGATGAGCGCAAAGCCGTTGGGGACCCGACCACCATCCGATGCAAGCAGGGCAGAAAGCTCGCCCAATGATGCAGTTTTCCCGCCGACCTCAAGGATATCCTTCAGCCTAATATTTTCGAACCAGCGAACGTAAGATTCTTTCGGCATGGGACCCGCTCCACGCTGTTGCCGCTTATGGGCCCATGATATGAGACCAATCCAGCGGGTCGCCTTGATTCAGATCAACACAGCAGATCTACCTGTCCCGTTCGCCCTCTTTGATTTAGGTCAAGGCCCGAGGGATGATTTTGCTTTCCTTTGCCGGTGCAGAACGCAGACATGTCCCACACGTTTCCGCTGATCCATGTTTTGAGGGGAAAGAAATGTCACTGCCGGTCAAAACGTTTGTTCCGTTTGTCGCCGGGTTGATGATCGCAGGGGCCGCCCAGGCCCAGTTGCTCCCGACCTGGGAAACGCACATCACCTTGACGCAGCAAGACCTCGACATGATCCGCGGTGCCGTGACCAATCAGGTCCACGGAAAGGCCGTGGGAACTACTGCATCTTGGACCAACCCCGCCTCAGGCAACTCGGGATCCATCAGGTTGGTCAAGAAACTCGCTCGGAAGAACCAGCAATGCGAGGACATCGAATATACAGTCCGCTCAGGCGGCACGCCGGTCTACACCGAGCACTATCATTTCATCAGCTGTCTGCAGCCGGACGGGACCTGGAAAATCGCGTGAGCCTGGTTGTTCGGAGGTCTTGCGGATGGACCCAGCACTGACAAAAGAAATCATCGTGATCCTTGACGCCGCGCAGGACATGACGATCGCAACTGTCCGCGAAGACGGCTATCCGCAGGCGACGACGGTCAGCTATGTCAATGACGGCCTTGCGATATACTTCGGCTGTGCGGCCGAATCCCAAAAAGCCAAAAACATCGCTCGCAGCGCGAAGGTCTCGCTCACCGTCAACCTACCCTACGCCGGCTGGAATGAGATCCGGGGTCTGTCGATCGGTGGCAAGGCGGACGCCGTCACTGATCCTGAGGAGATCGACCAGGTAGGGCAACTGATGTTTCAGAAGTTTCCCCAAATCGCGCCGTACGCGCCGACTGAGCTGGAGGGGGCAGTGCTGTTCCGGGTCACGCCAGAAATCATTTCTCTTCTCGACTACCGCAAGGGGTTTGGCCACACCGATCTCGTCAAGATCGTCGCTTGAAGGGATTGGACCCCGAGCTGGTCAAAAGCATTGTGATGTCTGAGCAGAAAACGCAAAACCCTGATCCAGACGTCGAGCTGAGCCCTCCGCCGCACGAACAGCGGGGCGGTCTCCCAGCTGTCGTTGGGCGAGCGCCGCCGCGGCGACAGCGGCGGTGGAGACCGCGTGTCGTGCTTGTCGCTCTGTTGCTGATGATCGGCGCGGGCGCGGGCACCGGCTGGTCCTGGTGGCATCAGCATCAGACGCAGCTGCCGCCTGGAATCGCCTCGGGAAATGGCCGCCTCGAAGCCGACGAAATCGACATCGACACCAAGTTTGCCGGCCGGATCGCGAAGCTTTTTGTCGATGAAGGCGACATGGTGGCGGCAGGCCAGGTCGTCGCGATGATGGATACCCGCGATCTCCAAGCCTCGCTGCAAAAGTCCCAGGCACTAGTAAGCCAGGCGCAGCGTGCGCTCGACGAGGCAAGAGCGACTCTCGTGCAACAGCAGACCCAGGTCACGCTGGCGCAGCAAGAGCTCGACCGCACCAGCGCCCTCGTGCCCAAGGGCTTCGCCACCGTCGAGCTGCTCGATCAGCGGCGCCAACAGATGAACGCCGCGGTCGCCGCGCAGAATGCGGCGACGCACAAGGTTGCCGAGGCGCAGCACGCGCTCGACGCCGCCACGCACGACGTCGAACTCTACCGGGTCAACATCCTCGACAATACCCTAGTCGCGCCTACGGACGGGCGCATCCAATACCGGGTTGCCAATGTCGGCGAAGTCCTCGCCTCGGGCGGCAAGGTCTTCACGATGCTCGACACTTCGTACGTCTACACGGACATCTACCTGCCGACCGCCGATGCCGGCCGGGTCAGGCTCGGCTCCGACGCGCGTATCGTGCTCGACGCCTATCCGGCTCACGTGATCCCGGCCAAGGTCGTGTTCATCGCCAGCCAGGCGCAGTTCACGCCCAAAACTGTCGAGACCAAGGACGAGCGCGACAAGCTGATGTTTCGCATCCGGGTGCGGATCGATCCCGAACGGCTGCTCGGCCGCGCAGAGCTCGTCAGAAGTGGCTTGCCCGGGATGGCCTATCTGCGCACCGATCCCTCGATGGCCTGGCCGCCGAAACTGCACGCAAGCGCACCCCCATGATCGCGGGCGGTGATGCGGTCGCGCAGCTGGAAGACGTCACGCATCTCTACGGCAAGATAGCCGCGCTCGATGCCGTCACGCTCGCGCTACCGGCCGGCTGCATCGTCGGGCTCATCGGCCCCGACGGGGTCGGCAAGTCGTCATTACTGGGCATTATTGCCGGCGCACGGCAGATCCAATCGGGAGAAGTCTGTGTTCTAGACGGCGATATGGCGGATGCCGGGCATCGCGCGGCCGTGTGTCCGCGCATCGCCTTCATGCCGCAGGGCCTCGGCAAGAATCTCTATCCCGATCTCAGCACGCGCGAGAACATCGAATTTTTCAGCCGCCTATTCGGGCAGTCGCGTTCCGAGCGGGAGCAGCGCATTGCTGAGCTTCTCGCCGGCACCGGGCTCGCGCCCTTCGCCGACCGCCTGGCAAAGAAACTATCGGGTGGAATGCGGCAAAAGCTCGGCCTTTGCTGTTCTCTGATCCACGATCCCGATCTTTTGATACTCGACGAACCGACGACCGGTGTCGATCCGCTGTCGCGACGCCAATTCTGGGAGCTGCTCGAGCGGATCCGATCGCGTCGCCGAGCTATGAGCATCATTGTCGCGACCGCGTATATGGAAGAGGCGGAGCGGTTCGATTGGCTCATCGCAATGGATAACGGAAGAGTACTTGCGACTGGCACCCCGACGCAACTTAGGGCGCAAACCGGAACGCGAACTGTGGAAGACGCATTCATTGCGCTCTTGCCGGAACAGCGGCGTTCCGGTCACCGGGAACTGCATATCCCGCCGCGTCGCCTCATCGACACCGAGCCGGTCATTGCAGCACGCGGCCTCACCTGCCGGTTCGGCGATTTCACCGCTGTCGATCACGTCAGCTTCACGATCGAGCGGGGTGAGATCTTCGGCTTTGTCGGCTCGAACGGCTGCGGCAAGACCACGACAATGAAGATGTTGACCGGGTTATTGCCGGCCAGCGACGGTCAAGCGCTGCTGTTCGGTCGTCCGGTCGACGCTAGCGACCTGAAGTCGCGCAATCGCGTCGGCTATATGTCGCAGTCTTTCTCGCTCTACACGGAACTGACGGTCCAGCAGAACCTCGATCTCCACGCGCGTTTGTTTCACTTGCCGGCGCGCAAAGCCAAGGCTCGCATTGCCGAATTGACCGACCGCTTCGGCCTAACCGATTATGTCAACCAGCGCGCCCTCGACCTTCCGCTCGGAAACCGCCAGCGGCTCTCGCTCGCCGTCGCCGTCGTCCACGAGCCCGAGATGCTGATCCTCGACGAGCCAACTTCGGGCGTCGACCCACTGGCCCGTGATCGGTTTTGGGAATTGCTGATCGACCTGTCGCGCAATCAGGGTGTGACGATCTTCGTCTCGACCCATTTCATGAATGAAGCCGAGCGCTGTGACCGCATTGCATTGATGGATTCGGGACGGGTTCTGGCGACCAATACGCCTGCTGGTCTCGTAGAGGCGCGTGGCGCCGCGACACTTGAAGACGCGTTCATTTCCTATCTCGAAGAGGCCTCTAAAGCGCCTTCTGTCGCCCCAATAGCAGGGGCCGTCCTGGAGGCGCCGGAGAGATCTGGTGCTGACGCAGTCGAGCGGTCGCTCAGTGCTCAGCGTCTTTTTGCCTGCACGATCCGCGAATCGTTGGAACTCTTGCGCGACCCAATCCGGCTGGGGTTCGCGCTTTTCGGTACAGCCTTTCTGATGCTGGTCTTCGGCTTTGGGATCTCGACCGACGTCAACAACCTCTCTTTCGCAGTCCTCGACCGCGACCAGAGCCACGAGAGCCGGGCCTATCTCGAAGAGATGCGTGGCTCGCCCTATTTTCTCGAAAAACCCGCGCTCGCCGATTATGCCGATCTCGAGCGGCGGCTCGAAAACGGGAGTATCAGTGCCGGCGTCGAAATCCCGCCGGGCTTTGGCCGCGATATCGCGCGCGGGCGCCCCGTGTGGGTCGCCGCCTGGGTGGACGGCGCGAGGCCATTCGTTGCCCAGACGATCCGCGGCTATCTGCAGGGCATGCATCAGTTGTATCTCGCCGACCCGGCAGTGAAGACGTCACTGGGAACATCATCGCCGCCGGCCGATATCGCGATCAGGTTCAAGTACAATCAGGGTTTCGACAGCATCTATGCGATGGTGCCGTCGACAATGGCGCTGGAGCTGGCGCTGTTTCCGGCGATCCTAATGGCGCTCGCTATCGTACGCGAAAAAGAACTTGGCTCGATCACCAACCTCTACGTGACCCCGGTCACACGCGTCGAGTTTCTCGTCGGCAAGCAGCTACCCTATGTCGCGGTCGCGATGGTCAACTTCGCACTGATGTTGGTTATGGCGCTGCTCGTCTTCAACGTGCCGCTCAGGGGAAGCTTTCTGACGCTGCTGCTGGGGACGCTGATCTACGTCGCCGCGACCACCGCCTATGGCATGCTGATCTCAGCTTTTGCCCGCACCCAGATTGCGGCACTCTTCGGCACGGCCATTCTGACCGTGCTGCCGGCAACGATGTTTGCCGGCATGATGGTCCCGGTCTCCTCCCTCTCGGGCATGGCGCAGATCATGGGCCGCCTGTTCCCGATGACCTATTTTCTGCCGGTCAGTGTTGGCGCCTTCACGAAAGGCCTCGGGTTTTCCGACCTCGCTCCAAAGCTAGGCGCGCTCGCGCTTTTCATCCCAGCCCTGACATTTCTGAGCCTGCTGTTGCTGCGCAGGCAGGAGCGCTAGGCTTAAACCACTCAATGCAAGCGCTCGCAAATATCCTTTGGCTCGGCACCAAGGAGCTGCGCAGCTTCCTCAATGATTTCGTGCTTCTGGGGCTGGTGATCTATGCATTCTCACTCGCTATTATTGCGCAGGCGCAAAGCAGCTCGCAGGAAGTGCACAATGCGTCGATCGCTATTGTCGACGAGGACCATTCGGAACTGTCGCGTCGCATCGCACATGCCTTTCTGTCTCCTTATTTCCAGACGCCACAGCCAATCACCGAACGCGACATCGTCCCCTCGATGAATAGCGGACGGTATACATTCGTGATCGATGTCCCGCCGAACTTTCAGCGCGATGTTCTGGGCTGGCGCCGACCCGCGATCCAGCTGGATGTCGATGCAACCGCGATGGTGCAGGCCGGGCTCGGGGCCGATTACGCGCAGCAGATCATCATAACCGAGATCAACGATTTTCTCTCGCGGCGGGAGGGCAATCCACTGTCGCAGGTCAATCTGGTCGTGCGCATCGCCTTCAACCCAAACGTCACGACCGCGTGGTTCACCAGTGTGATGGGGATCATCAACAGCATCACAATGCTCGCGATCATCCTGGCAGGAGCGGCCGTTGTTCGCGAACGGGAGCACGGGACAATGGATCATCTTCTGGTCATGCCGCTGACCCCGTTTGAGATCGCGATGTCGAAGATCTGGGCGAATGGCCTCGTCATTGTCGTAGCTGTCGGCCTTTCGCTGCGCTTCGTCGTGCACGGATTGCTCGCCGTTCCGATCGCCGGGTCGATACCGCTGTTCTTGATCGGTGCCGCTCTCTACCTGTTTTTTGCTACCGCGATTGGCATCTTCCTTGGCACGATCGCGCGGTCGATGCCTCAGCTCGGCCTGCTCTACCTGCTGGTCTTTCTGCCCCTGAACATGCTCTCCGGCAGCAACACCCCGCTCGAAAGCATGCCGGCGTGGCTGGCGACGATTATGCGGGCATCGCCCTCGACACATTTCGTCTCTTTCGCGCAAGCGATCCTTTATCGCGGCGCCGGCTTCGCAGTGGTTTGGCCGCAATTCGTTATCGTCGCACTGATCGGCGGACTGTTCTTTGGCCTTGCCCTTTCGCGCTTCCGCACGGTCACCACCACGGTGACGTAAGGGCTGGCGAGCGTGGACCTCCCAAGAAGAAGAATAACTCGAGGTGATCTGTCTCACGCTGGCAACAATCATCACCTGCCCGTTCCGCTGGGCCATGTCGTGCTGGGCACGGCGATCTGCTCGCTCGCCGTGGGCCAGATGGAGCATGACGGTGTGGTGATTTGGTGCCGTGGTGCTCGCCCTCGTGATCGTAACCCTTGCTTCAGCGTGATAGACGCAGCGGATCATTGATTCATGAGCGGATCGCCGGCCTCTGGCGAAAACGCGCGGTGAGCGACGGGTGGGCAAGCTCCTTTGCCAGTTCCAGTAGGATCAAGATGACGATCCCGCTGGCCAGCGCGACGGTAACATCATCGCTGTGCAACGGCCCAAAATGGAACAGTTCGCGCGCCGGCGGGAAGAGCATGACACCGGCGAGGATCGTGGACGTAGCCGCGGTCACCCACCACAAGGCCGCGTTTGGACGCGCCAGCGCGACAAAAATGGACGCGCCGAGCGAACGATTGATAAGAACAAGGCCGAGATTGGTCGCGACCAGCACTGCGAAGGCCAGTGCACGCGCATCTGGTTCCGCCAGGCCTTGGTGCAGCGCCATGACAAATAGACCGGCGACCAGTGCCAAGACCAGCGCTCCCTGTAGCAGGCTCCAGACCACGAAGCTGGCCGTGAAGAGCGGCTCGGATGGGTGACGGGGCGGCCGGTGCATTGTGTCGGCCTCCTCACTCTCGGCTTCGAACACGATAGAGCAGACCGGATCGATAACCATCTCGAGAAAGGCGATGTGAAGGGGCCAGAACACTAGCGGCAAGCCGAACAGCAGGGGTATGAGAGCGAGGCCGGCGATCGGTACATGGACCGCCAGAATGTAGGCCATTGCCTTGCGCACATTGTCGTAGATTCGGCGTCCAAGCCGGATGGCACTTACGATCGATGTGAAATCGTCATCGAGCAAGATGAGGGAAGCGGCCTCGCGCGCGACGTCGGTCCCGCGGCCACCCATCGCAATGCCGATGTGAGCCGCTTTCAGCGAGGGAGCGTCATTGACGCCGTCGCCGGTCATGGCAACGACTTCGCCATTGGCCTTGAGGGCATTGACGATGCGCAATTTCTGCTCGGGCATCGTGCGCGCGAAAATCGTGGCTGAGCGCACCCGCTGCTTAAGTTCTTCATCGCTCATGCGCTCGAGCTCGCTGCCGGTGACAATATCGCCGGGCTCAAGGTCTGCCTGAACGGCGATTGCGCGCGCCGTCTGCGGATAGTCGCCGGTAATCATGGTAACCCTGATGCCGGCGGCCCGGCACTCGCGGACTGCCGGGGGCACAGTCGGGCGTAAGGGGTCGGCAATGCCGACGAGACCTAAGAACGCGAAGGAAAAGCTGCGCGGCGTCTCGGGACGCACAAAATCGGCGGGTAGGGACGCTCTCGCGATGGCAAGCACGCGCATGCCCTCCTGCGCCATTTCATCGACAGCGCGGCGCAGCTGGGCGAGTTCTGGCTCGGATAAGTGACAGAGCGCCGCTATGGCTTCGGGCGCGCCTTTGGCGGCTGCGATGAGCTGGTGAGAGCTGGCCTGATCCCACACATTCGTGACGGCGAGAAGATCGGGGCGCAGCCCGTATTCCCATTTGAGGGTGCGGCCGCTGTACGGCGCATGATCCGGCGGCAAGCGTTGCGTGCCGAGGGCATGAAACGCTTTCTCCATGGGATCGAAGGGCTCGCGCGCGCTCGCCAAGATGCCGTGCTCAAGGAGCGTCGCGCACCGGACTTCGATCGGAGCCATATCGCCTTGGCGCCAGAATTCATCTCCCGCGCGCAAGGCAACGATTGTCATGCGGTTTTGCGTCAGCGTACCGGTCTTGTCGGTACAGAGCACGGTCGCCGCACCAAGGGTCTCGATCGCAGCCACCCGGCGCGTGAGGACGCGGGCGCGCGAGATGCGCCACGCGCCCATCACCATGAAAACCGTCAGGACGAGCGGAAACTCCTCCGGCAGCATCGACATCCCGAGCGCGATACCGCTCAGCAGCGCATCGAGCCACCCGCCGCGCCATACGCCATACAGCAAAACCGCGAGCACGCTGAGGCTAAGGCTGACGGCGGCAAAATTGAGGACCAGGCGGCGTGTTTGCACCCGCAGCCGCGGTGGCTCGGTATCGATGCGCGTAATCGCAAGGCCGATCTTGCCGATCTCGCTGCGCGCGCCGGTCGCGGTGACCTCGGCTCGGCCATGGCCGCGCACGACCAGACTCCCGGAATAGACATACGGCAGGTCGTCGCCCCCGGCCCGCGACGGCGGGGCTTCGGGAGACGCAATCTTGCGCACCGGCGCGGCCTCGCCGGTGAGCAGCGATTCATCGCATTGCAGGTCATGGGCCGTGAGCACGGTCGCGTCGGCGGGCACACGGTCGCCCTCAGCGAGGATGATATGATCGCCCCGCACCACTTCGGCGCCGGCAATGCGTTTCTCGGCGCCATCGCGGATCACGAGTGCGCGCGGGCTGGTGAGATCGCGCAGGCTTTCGAGCACTCGCTCGGTGCGCGCCTCCTGCACGACGGCGATTAAAACCGATGTGCTCGCAAAAATAGCTAGAACGACGGCTTCTTTGAGATCACCGAGGAGGAGATAGATGACCGCCGCGCCCAGCAGCAGCACGAACATCGGCTCGCGCAGGATCTCAAGGACGATCCGGCCGAAGGAGCGCCGGTCGGCTTGCGGCAGCGTGTTGGGGCCCTCGGTCTTGAGGCGTGCGGCGGCTCCCTGCTCGGAAAGGCCCTGGAAAAGAAGATCTTGTGAACAGCCGTCCATGCTCACTCCCGGGCGACAAGAACGGAACATCGGGCTTGTCGCACAACCCGTGCTGCGTTCGTGCCGAGCAGATAATCCTTCATCGCCGGCCGATGCGATCCCACGACAACGAGGTCGGCCGGGGCTTCCTCGGCAATCCCAAGAATTTCGGCATAGATGCTCCCGCCGTGCGCGACAAGAATGCTGGGATCAAGGTCGGAAGCGTCGTACCCAGCGGATTAAAGCGGCGATCCGGTTTTCGAGATCCGCTGGGATTACATCATAACCGAGCGTTGCCGTCTTTGCCTGAAGAATAGCCTCGACCTCGCGCACGACAGTGAGGACATGAAGCCGAGCGCCGAAGGTACGGGCAAGCTCGACCCCCGAGAGCAGCGGCTTGCGGCAGGAGGTTTCATCATTGAGATCAATGGCGACTACGATATTTTTGTACATGTGAATCCCGTCTGGATCTTACTGTTACTTTAAAAATAGTCAAGCAGCGCCGCGATTTGGACTTCCTACTAACTTTTATTAAAGAAAGCTCAGTCGTCGAAATCGCGCATTGACTCAAATCAAACGCAGAGCCGAACTCGCCCGATATCCTTCCTGATTACGATGCGCGAGGTGAATGATGGCCAGCAAGGAAGCGATCGCAACGACCACCCGGTCAATAGGCATGGTCTCGGTGTGGGATCCCGTAGTGCGCTTTGGGCATTGGCGCTCGTCGTGGCCTTCGCCGTTGCATATTTTAGCGCCGAAGAAGAGGCCGGCGTGCCGGATCTCTTGCATGTGTGGGCCGGCTATGTCGTCGGCGGCATTGTCCTGCTGCGGGTACTGTGGGGCTTTGTCGGGCCGCGCCATGCACGTTTTAGTGATTTCGTCTGCGGTCCCGTAAAGGCGCGGGCGTATCTGAGAGATCTGCTGATGGGGCGAGCCCTTCGCTACGTTGGACACAGTCCCGAGGAGGAGCGATGGTCATTGCCCTGCTGGTGTGTCTCGCCGCGACGGTAGCAACTGGACTCATTGCGTACGGCGAGCAAGGCAAGGGGCCCGTCGCGGCGGCGCTAGCGGCTGGCGCCAATGCAAACGGCGATGAAGCCGGGCACCACGCCCAAGTGGCGGCGGGAGGGGAGCGAACGGAAAGCGTCATGGGCGGATGGCATGATCTACTCGCGAACATCACCCTAGCGCTCGTGGTCGCGCACATCTCAGGTGTGGCGGTGGCCAGCATCGTGCACCGGGAAAATCTTGTGGCCGCGGATGATCACCGGAAGGAAACGCCGGCCGCGCGATTGAGCGGCGATGGCGTGATCTCGTCAGATGCGCAATTAGGGCTGCCATCGGTCTTTTCGGCCGCCACTGTCTGCCGCAATCGATGCGCTGCCGGCTCGCGTCGGCAAATCGCGCCCTCATTGACGCAGATCAATTCATCCGCTTTCGCTTCAACGGAAACCTGCCTCACCGCCGCGGACTGGGACGCGGGTCCGCGGGAAAATCGCGTCGACCAGATCGGTCGGGCCAGTTCGGCGTAGGCGAAGTAAAAAAGCGGCGGGCTGCGCCCGCCGCCTGGAACGTGCGCGCCTTACGCGGCAGCTTTGACCTCGATCTTTTTAGCGGGCTTCTGAGCTTCCGCCGTCTTCGGCAAGGTTAGCGTCAGCACACCCTTCGAGAGGTCGGCTGCGATTTGGTTGCGCGCCACCCCATCTGGGAGCGCGAAAGCGCGCTGGAACGAGCCATAGACGCGTTCGGTGACGTGGTAGTTCTTATCCTTCTGTTCCTTTTCTTGCTGCTTTTCACCTTTGATCATAAGCGTATCGCCTACGATCGAGACATCGAGGTCTTTTGCCTCCAATCCCGGCAGCTCTGCAGTGATTTTATAGACTTTCTCGTCCTCGCTGACATCGATCGCCGGTGCCGCAAAGTTGAACGAGCCCTCAAAACGCCAGGCCGGCTCCATCTCGAACATCCGACGCAACGAGGGCATCCCAAATCCGGTCGAAAAGCGGTCGAACAGGCGGTCCATCTCACTGCGGAACGAGCGCCAGACATCGGGCACGGGTGTCGGTGCTGGGGTCGCTTTTTTCACTTCGACAGGCGTACTGGCCATTGCGGTCCTCCAAAGGCAAATTGATGCATACTGCAAATGCAGCATCACGCTGACGCTGCGCCGCTGCATTGATGCAGATCAATCTGTTCCCGGCGCCAACCTGACCTTTATCGGATTTTCTGGCTCGCATTGATTGATTTGCATCAATGAGGGAACGCGTCGGGTCATACATAAGAGGCCCTGTCGAACGCCATCACAGAACAAGAGTATCCCAGATGACCAGTTTTACCTTTTCCGTCGAACAAGTGAGGTCGGCCCCGCCGGAGGTGCGGCGCTGGATCGAACGCGAGATCGCAGCATCGCTGGCAGCGTTGGGGAAGTCCGAACACGACCCTTCGCAGGTCCATGCGGCTGCCCTCGCGGCCTGCCTGCCCGAGGAGGCTGCGCAAGTCTTCGAATTGATCAAAGGGAATTTTTTGCTGTCGCAGGTTTTCTTCGAACTGGCACGCGAAACGCCAAACAACCGCAGCGCCGCGTCGCTTTATCCGATCAGCATTGCGGACATCCTGCGTCACACGCGGCTCGGCGACGGTGACCGGCTAGTCGATTGTTTCACAGCGATCAATCAGGCCTTTCGGTCGATCCGCAACGATCCGGAGGCGACACTGTTCGGCTTTGATCAATTCGGCCATGTGTTCATCCAACAAACCACACACGACAGTATTCGCCAGCTCTGGGAGCAGCTGTTCGCTACCAATGCGCCAGTCGCCGGCAGGTCGCTCGCCGAAGATGGGCCAGCCCCGGCCGAGTTTGCCCCGGCCCATCTTGGACCGAGCGAGGATATTGTCCAGCACGCGCCGCATTCCACGGTTGTGAATTTCTGAAGCAGGCCGCAGATGAAGCAAACCAATCTCCGGCGTGGCAGACCTGCCGCCAGCCGCCGGATTGCCGGTCACGCGCAAGAGGATCACATCCTCGATCCCTATCAGCGGCAGCAAAAGCTGAGCGATCCCACGATCTGTCCACAATGCGGCGCCGTCTACCATAATGGGCGCTGGCAATGGGTGGCGCGGCCTGAAGAGAGTCGGGAGGCGCTCTGCTCGGCCTGCCGGCGCATCAATGACAAATTCCCGGCCGGCATTGTCAAATTCTACGGCAGCTTTGGGCTGCAGCAGACCGAGGAAATCGTCCGCTTGGCGCGTCACCAGGAGGAAGCCGAAAAGGGCGAGCACCCGCTCAACCGCATCATCAGTATCGAAGAGGATGCACAAGGCGTCGTCATCCACACGACAGACATTCATCTGCCGCGCCGGATCGGCGTAGCCGCCAAACGCGCCTTTCACGGCAGCCTCAACGAGGATTTCGATGAAGGCGGATACTTCTTACGCGTCAATTGGACGGCCGGATCGTAGCACCGCACGCTTTGCTCACGTCAAATCACCGGAAACAATGGTGCCGGACGGAGCGGCCCCGAAATCGTATGGTCCTCGACACCTCGAACGCCGGGGGTGTTCTCCGCAGCAACGCGCAGAGCCCGGCTTTCCTCCTCCGATCCAACAACGCCCCAAAAATGCACGATGCCGTCCGAGACGACAATGTCCGAGTCACTGCAACTTGCCCATCTCTGCTTGCGAAGATCGGCTAACAAGCGACTGCGTATCGAGCCGTCCCGGTGATCATCGGACGAGTTGGTGCCGCCACTGGCCAATACCCGCAGGAGATCGGCGCGGCTGACGATTCCGACCAGTTTGCCATCATGCACGACTGGCACGCGCTTAATGCGCTTCGTCTCCATCAGATCGGCTATTTCGCTGAGAGCCGCCAATTCGGCGACGTTGACCATGTCGCGCGTCATGATATCTGCTAGCCGTCTGGCGTATGACTTGATGTATTCGGCAGCCAACCGAGAATTCGGCGAGAACCACTCGCTCCAGCGTGAGCGCCGGCGCTCGGTGCCAGTTTCGGTCCGGCGCAACAAATCGCCTTCGGTAACGATTCCGACGAGTTGCCGATCCCCATTTACGATGGGAAGGCCGCTTATGCGATTGTTTATCATCAGCTTTGCCGCGTCCTGGACGGTCATTTCTGGCGTGGCCGTCACGACGCGGCTGGTCATTACGTCGATCGCCCTCATGCGCCTCTCCTTCTCCGGTTGGCAAGACTACTCTCGAAAACTGCAGTGTCATTGATGTGGATCAAGCATTGGTTTGTCTAAAGCTTATTCTCCTCATGAGACCTGACCGTTTTCCCGGCCCGCAATCCTCCTATGCGGTCTCGCCCTGCTCGGATTGCATGGAAGCCGACGATCAACGAATGTCCCAGCATCGAGGGAAGCAGACGAGACCTAGCTGCGAGGCTTTGTATCCGAATTACAACTCTCGATCCCAACCCTCCGTCTCTCGGAGGAGCAGCGCCAGGAGGTCGTCATCTATATCTTGTCATGGAAAAAACCGGCTCAAAACTAATCACCAACGCCCCTCCAGTTCCGTTTTGCAAGCGCCTCGCGGCTGGCGTTGATCTGGATCAACGCCAGGAGCGCGGCAGTGGTCTAGCGTTAAGTTCTTCCTAACGAGACCCCAAGCGCAGACCGCGCGGTTGAATGAGGTGATCAGATGGACGTCTATCAAACTCTGTTGCAGGATCACCGAACAATACAGCAAATATTTGGTGAGATCGAGAGAACTGACGTCAGTGAGGTCGAGCGTCGAGAACGGTTATTCAGAAATCTGCGGGAAGAGTTGGAAGCTCATGTCATACTCGAGGAAAATATATTTTATCCTGAGATAGACAAGTTCCCGATCGCCGGGGAACTCGTCGACGTGGCGTTCGACGAGCACGCAGAATTCGACGCAATACTGCACGAAATTTCAGAGTTACCCGTCGCCAAATCCGAGTGGTTGGAAAGATTCGCCGAGCTTAAGGATATGGTACAGCAACACTTATTCAACGAAGAGAACAGGCTATTTCCGGCGGCGCGCAAAGAACTTGACGACTCCCGCGCCGAGCAACTCGGCCGGCAAATTGAAGAATTGAAACAGAGAGAACGCCTGATCGTTCGTTGGCAGGCACCAGGGAAATGGTCTATTTTAAACGAACACACGCTGCCCGCGTTGATCTGGCTCAATGCGAGGCGCCGCGACCTGCGCTTTAAGTGGTGATCAAACTAGCCTGGAGGCGCTGCGATGCTCGCAATGGACGTGATGACGAGTGAGGTGATCACGGTCGATGAAAATGCGACTGTGCCGGAGGCCGCAAAGCTGCTGTCCGAGCATGGAATAAGCGCGGTCCCCGTCGTCGATAAGCACAGCCGGGTGATTGGCATGGTGAGCGAAGGTGACCTGCTGCATCGCGCCGAAACTGGTACCGAGCGCCGCTGCTCGTGGTGGCTCGAAATGGTGTCATCGACCAACAAGCTCGCCGGTGAATACATAAAATCGCATAGCGGCAAGGTTAAGGACGTCATGACGTGCGACGTCTTGTCGGTTACCGAGGAGACCCCGGTTGCCGACATCGCGGTTCTACTGGAGAGCCACCGGATCAAGCGCGTGCCGGTTCTGCGCGACGGCAAGCTCGTCGGTATCGTCAGCAGGGCAAATCTCGTGCGGGCGCTCGCGATGACCATCAACGAGGCGGCGGATGGCGCGGAAGCTGATGACCGCTCGATCCGCGACAGGCTGCTGGCTGAGCTGAAAGCCCAGAAATGGGCCGAGGTCTCACCGGCCAATGTCACCGTCAAGGACGGCGTCGTCCATCTGTGGTCCTCCTATCTGTCCGAACAGGAAAAGCGGGCGCTCGTTGTCGCCGCCGAAAACATCCCTGGGGTTCGGCGCGTCGAGGACCACATGCGGCCGGTACCGGCCTATTTGCTGGGCTAGGGAGCTGAGAGATGTCACTGCATCCGATTGCTGACAAGGCCGAGGTCTCTGTCGATTTCCCAGACAAAGCTTACATGGGCAGTTTTGGCCGGCACTCGCAATTCGACGCCTACACCGATACCGACAGCGTCGCCATCAGACTGGTGCGGCCCGGCGAGGATCGGCGTGAGGCGGTAGTCCATCTCCACTATGGCCTGTTGGCGGGGATCCTCGCCGAGCTCGCCACCTCGTTGGCCGCCCGCGATCCGCTAGACGAACAGCATCGCATGGAGCTCAGCGAAGCAGCAAAACAGCTGGCCGCCGCGCTCGAGCCGCGAGTGACGGGGTAGAGGTTCGTCTATACCGACGAACCGAAGATCGCGGCCGGACTTGATTTACGCCTATGGTGCTGGGAAAAACGGTCGCATGCGCCGATTGAAGGCTAGAGTGAGTGACAAACAGTGCTTAATAGAGCTTTGTACACTTGCTGGGTGCTATTGGTGCTTGCCCTGGTTGCCGCGCATGCCGCCCGGGCCGACGTTCAGAAAGGCGTGCAACTCGCGCGGCAGTGGTGCGCCAATTGCCATGTCATCGAAAGCAATCCGGCCAGTGCGGTTGCACAAGGTCCGCCGAGCTTTCCCACAATATCGCGTAGCGGAATGACGGCCGACCAACTTCGCGCGTTTCTGTCGCATCCGCACGGCGCGATGCCGGATCGGAACCTTGTTTCATCAGCGTCGCCGACGCGCGCGCATGAAGATTGCTAGTCTGCGACTGCGTGCACA
>Ga0306926_10002770_pt1 | contig 17916 bp, 11 predicted proteins | sample flu12Cox44000178_FD_203759 | JGI IMG/M metagenome (GOLD analysis project Ga0306926, IMG submission 203759) | Lab enrichment of tropical soil microbial communities from Luquillo Experimental Forest, Puerto Rico - flux8day.12C.oxic.44.000.178 (v2)... | ecosystem: Environmental > Terrestrial >... | reverse complement strand
ATCCAGCTCTACGGCACCGAGGGGTTATGGGGCCTTTACGTCGCCGAGATCCCCGCGGCAGGCGCACTCAAGGCGGAGCGGCATCTCTACGAGAAGGTGGTGCTGGTGGTGGAAGGCCGCGGAACCACCGAGGTCTGGCAGGACGGCCAGGCCCGGCGCCATGTTTTCGAATGGCAGAAGGGCTCGCTGTTCTCGATCCCGCTCAATGCCCATCACCGGCTGGTGAACGCGGCGAGCACGCCCGCGCTGCTGTTGTGCGGGACCTCGGCGCCGAACGTGATGAACGTCATCGACAACACCGAGTTCATCTTCAACTGTCCCTTCACGTTTGGCGAGCGGTTCTCCGGGGCCGACGATTTCTTCAAGCCGCGCGAGGACATCGAGCCTGACCCGATCCGCGGGCTTGCCATGCGCCGCACCAACCTGATCCCCGATATCGTCAACACCGATCTGCCGCTCGACAACCGCCGCTCGCCCGGCTACCGCCGGGTCGAGCCCGCCATGGCCGGCAACCGCTTCTATCTCTGGATCGGCCAGCACGAGAGCGGGCGCTATTCCAAGGCGCACAAGCACGCTTCCGCCGCCGTGCTCGTCTGCATCAAGGGCAAGGGCTACACCTATACCTGGCCGGAGGCGCTCGGCACCACGCCATGGCAAAGCGGCAAGGCGGACAAGGTGCTGCGCCAGGACTATGAGCCCGTCGGCCTCGTCTCGGCGGCGCCCATGAGCGGCGACTGGTTTCATCAGCATTTCGGCATCGGCAAGGAGGGGCTGCGCATCACCGCCTGGCACGGACCCAACAACCAGCGCTCGCGCAAGCCGGGTCTGCCCAGCGAGCAGCTCATGGATTACGGCGCCATCGATCTGAGCAAAGGAGGAAGCGCCATCCCCTATCATCAGGAGGATCCCGCCATCCGCGCCGAGTTCGAGCAGAAGCTCGCGCGCGAAGGCGTGGCCAGCCGAATGAATCCGGAGTTCTACCGGCGCCCCCCGGCGGAGGGAGAGGAAGTGATGGGCGACGTGATGTAGTCGCTCGCGGCGGAGGACACGCAGATTTCAGTCTACAGTCTAATGTCCGCTTTAAGCCGCCTTGGCAAATTGCGCTTGCACTCCCTTCTCATAGGTGAGGCATTGCAGAACGCTGGGCCGCGCCTGCAGCCGCCCAAAATGACGTTGGCAGTTCTTAAATTTTGAAAGTTCGAGCTCGAACTGCGTGCCACGACGAAAGCACCAGAAGAAATGCGCATCCGCAGCCGTGAAGTGATCGAAGAAATACTCTCGACCAGCGAGCAGGTCGTCCGCAATTTTGTAGCTTTCATAAAGCTGTTCCGCGGCCAATCTTCGCACGCTCTCGTCCGTGCCCGGCACGTCACATACCCGAGCCGGCGCATTGATGCGGGCCAGGAATGGATGGATGCCGGAAGCGCACCACGACATCAGCGAAATTGCCTTCACCTCCTGCCAAGGATCGCTGGGAAGCAGATTCGCTTGTGGAAAATGACGGGCGATCCAGAGCTGGATTGCGACGTTTTCGGTCAGCGTTTGGCCATCCACCATCAGCAGAGGCACTTTGTGCTTAGGGTTGAGCTTGAGATAGTCCGGGGAACTTTGCTCGCCCTTGCGCAAGTTGATATTACGCACCTCGAATTTTGCGCCCGCTTCCGTGAGCGTGACGTAAGGCACGAGCGAACAGGCAATAGGCGAGTAATACAGAACGATTTGCATTTCCAACTCCCGCGGGATTGTGGGCGAACTTAGCAAGTAATCAAAAGTTAGGAAAGGTGGTCAGCGCCCAGTCAACATGGCTGGGATCGCAGATGTCCACATCGACATCAACCACTGTAACTCGCTTCACCGCGAACGGTCCCTCATCTTCCATTTCACTGGCGCAACTTCACCTTCGATCACAATCTCGGTGTTGGCATTCTAGCGGCGGCGGGCATACTTGGGGCCGTCCGCCGAAGACCTCGGTGATGCCTTCGGCGGACGGCGGAAGCGGCGTGGGGTGCCTTTAATGCCTTCACCCACCTACGTGACCTTTAGCGCTGGCACGTCGGGTAGCTGGCGGATCGATCGAATTGCCGCCGTCACGGGTGAAAGCTTGCCGATGGCTGATCGACTGGCTGTTCATGAGAATTCGCGCAGTCAAATGCCGACGAACGTCCGCTGGATATTGCGCGGTGTCACAAGCAACATGCGCTATACCAATCATCTCGAAAACGAGTCACTCGCTGCGATCCAGCAACGGCTCGGCCGACCGGAGGCGACGCGCGCCGCACTTATTCCAATTCGCAAAACCGAAGACTGGTGGAGCTTGGCGCAGGACGAACGCCGCGCCATCTTCGAGGAGCACTCCCGCCACATCGGCATCGGATTGGAGTACTTGCCTGCCATCTCACGCCGGTTGCATCACAGCCGCGAGCTGCTCGAGCCTTTCGACTTTCTTACCTGGTTCGAATATTCGCCGGAGCACAGCGAGCATTTTGAACGGCTAGTGCACCGGCTCCGGCATACGGAAGAATGGCGTTGCGTTGAACGCGAGGTGGATATCCGTTTGAGCCGCGTCGACGAAACAGGGCTTCTCACATAGCGGTTGCCGTCCTCGTTGACGAAAGTGGGTGGCGTGCAGAAGTCGACGGTGAAGCCCACCCAGGTCGGCTGTTGCCGACTTGGGCACTTAAAGTGTTGATCTCGGGTAAACCCGAGATCAGCCGGCCTCGACCGGGAATGACGCGGCATATGATGTCAGGCGGCCTTGCTCGCCGGCTGGAGCGGCAACACCGGGATACGCACGAAGAGCGTGGTCCCCAGCCCGGGCGATGATTCGATATCGAGCTCGCCGCCGACGAGCAGCAACCGCTCGCGCATTCCGGCGAGGCCAAGTCCGCTGCCCGCATGCTTGGCGGCCGGCTCCGGCACCGCGGCCGGATCGAAACCGCATCCATTATCCTCGATGGTCAGGTGCAGCAAAGCGCGCTCGCCGCCGAGCACGATGCTCACCGCGCTCGCCCCGCGCGCGTGCTTTGCGACGTTGGTGAGGGCTTCGCCGACCACGCGATAGATCGTCATGCGGATCTCGTCGGGAAGGCGATCGAGATCGACGCTGCCGCCGTGGAAATCGGTTGCAATGCCGAATTGGACGCTCCATTCCGATGCATAGTTGGCGAGCGCGCTCGCAAGACCGAGCTCGTCGATGGCCGCAGGCCGCAACTCCCATGAGACGCGATGGACCGTCTGCGCGATCTGCTCGACCTGTCCGCGCAGACGGTGGAGCCGATCGCGCTCGAGCCCCCCAACCTGCTTCTCGATGCGGCTGAGCTCCAGCAAGGCGGCCGCGAGCGTCTGACCGGTCTGATCATGCAGCTCGTGCGACAGGCGCAGTCTCTCCTGCTCCTCCGCATTGACCAGACGACGATGCAGACCGGTGACCAGCCGCGATTTTCTCTCAATTTCCGCTGCGAGACGGGAGTTGGCCGCATTCAGGGCAGCCATCAGGCGATCGCGCTCCGCAAGCACGGCGGCGACCGGAAAGGACCAGAGCGCGGTCGCGGCCAGGAAGATCTGCAACGCCAATATCCGCTCCGCCGGCGTCGCTTGGAGGACCGGAGCGCCGATTCCCTGGACGATGAAGACGGTGCCGACGAAGGCGATCACCAGCATCCCGATCGCGGCGCCTGCGAGCCGGTACCGAAATATCGCCACCAGCATCACCGGAACGATGATGAAGAGGAAGGCCCGATAATAAGCGGCCATAATGATGACAACCGCGATCAGGAGCAGGATCGTGACCGCTTCGACATAGCGCTTCTCGCTGCGCAGCATTCGCCAGCTTGCCGAATTCAGGGTCAGCAGGAATGGGCCGACGATCACCATTCCCAGCGCGTCGGAGGCGTACCAGTTGAGCCAGATTGGAGGCCACGCCGCGGCATGGGCATGGCCGAGCGCGGCCGCGCCGATGCTGGCTCCGACGACCGGCGCAGCACCCCCGGCAGCCAGGATGAAAATGGACAACGTGCGGATGCGCGCGAGATCCATGCGTTCTCGAAGCCGCAGCAGAAGCGCCGTTGCAGCGCCGACTTCGGCGATGTTTGCCGCCGCCATCGCCGCGGAAAGCGCCGGCGCATTGCCGCCGGCAAGATTTGCAAGGAAGATTGCAATCGCTCCGCTCGCAAGAACGCGAGCCCTGGTTCGTCAAATTGCGCGATGAGCGCAGCAGGACCGCCAGCACGATCGCATTCGAGGGCCAGAACGTGGCAATGAAGCCTTCATCGCGGGTAAAGTCGATGCTGGCGAGCGACACAAGGAGCACCAGCACGGTCAGAAACGCAAGGCCGCCCGACGAGACAGGGGTTTTTTCGGCGGCCGCCGCCTGCAGGAGTGCTTTCATGATCCCCACGGCGCCTGATTCGAGATTGCGAAACGGAGCAGAACGAATCGGACACGGGCATGATTGAATCACATGATCTGCGCAGCCCATAGGCAAAACTTCCAGCGCCGGCCGGCGTCTTTGCTCATCCGCCGCCTTTGCGGCTCGCGAGCAGCCTGCGCAAATGCGCCAGCAGCTCCGGGGGTGCGCCCGCCATGGCGGCGATGCTGCGAACGAGTTCCTCGCCGGCGACCGGGCTGATATAAATGCCGAGCTTGGCGGCCTCTTCCAGATATTGCGGGTCGCGGTGGGCGGCGAGAAACGCCGAGCGCAGCGCCTCGAGGCGATCCTGCGGCACCTGCGGCGGCGCCGCGAACGGGCGCGCCATGGTGAGCAGCGGCATCTCCGCGAGCTCGATCAGCGCGCGGGCGCTTTGGCTGGGCGCGAGCTCGCGCGCGGTCGGCACGTCCGGAAAATCCGGATGGCGGACGATCCGTCCGAACTGGAGAAGCAGCCGATAGCCGCCCTCGCGGCGGAGCCAATCGGGCCGCAGCGACTGGATCGCAGAGAGATCGGTCATGCGCCCGCTTACTTCGCCGCGCTCCATGGCCAGGAAGATGGCCGCGGTATCGCGATAGCCGACCACCAGCTTGATGTTGAGCCCGAGCGCATCCGCCAGGATTCTCGGCACGTCGTCGCCGGTGGTGCCGTCGGCGGTGCCGCCGAGCAGCAGCGGCGGGCCGCCGGGACGGCGCAACGCCTCGATCGATTGCACCGGCGCATCCGTGCGCACGATCATCACATAGGCATCATCGGCGAAGCTCGACGATGACCCAAGCCAGCCAAACCGGCGCGGATCGAACTGCACGTTGGGATTGTTGCCGAGCAGGCCGAGCAGCGGCATGTCGCGGGCGACCACGCCGATCACGGTGCCGTCCCTGGGCGCGACGGAATAGAGAAAGTTTGCCGCGACCAGGCTGCCGGCTCCCGGCATGTTCTGCACCAGGATTTGCGGGCTGCCCGCGATGTGCCTGCCGAGATGGCGCGCCAGCAGGCGTGCGAACACATCATAGCCGCCGCCCGGCCCGTAGCCGACGATCAGATTGATGCGTTTTCCGCGGTAGAATTCCTCAGCCGTCTCGGCGCGCAGCTGTGACGGCGAAGCTGCGAGCATGACAACAATGATGAGAACCGAATTGAACAGTCGCGCCGAAGCGTTACGCTGGGACCCTCGCCCCATGACGGGCGGCACCGTCCCGCCGGTAGCTGTCAATCAGACCTGCGCCGGCGCGCGATAAAGCGAAGGGTCCATCTGCGAGGCCACGCCTTCCCTACGCAGCGTCTCCTCGTATTCCCTGCGCAGGAACGGATCCTCGAGCCAGTACGGGATGGCAGTACCCCCTTCCGTCACGTCGATGGCACCCTCGTCGGTGTCCTTTTCGCCGGGCACCCCTGCCCTGTCCTTGCGGTGATTGTTGGGACCGTACCAGCCGATCAGGCGCAACGGCTCCTTGCTGATGCCGAAATGCGCGTGGAACCAGTCGCCGCCATAGGGTGCGGCCGTCACCAGGCCGACCGGCTCGTAGTCCTGCCGGTAGATCTGCTCGGTCTTGCCGTCCTTCCACGGCGTCATCCCGATCGCGCGCGGCCACGTATAGGTGTAGCCCTTGCCCTTGATGCAGACCAGCACCGCCGACGACAGGTGCGCGTGCGCCTTGGAGTAGCGGCCGGTGACGTGCTCGCCAACGAACCCGTAGAACACGTTGCCGGCCATGTTGGGCTCCATGCGCCGGTAGCCCGGCGAGCGCCGGTTATCGAGATAGAGCTCCGCGTTGAACACGTCCGGGATCAGGTTGGTCTTGCGCATGGCCAGCCCGCGCAGCGGATCCGGCGCGATGTCGTCCCTGGGCTTGAAATAGCTCTCGCTGCCGTCGAAGCGGGACGGAAAAGCGACGGGACAATTGAACACCCAGTCGACGTCGCGGTAGAGGTTCATCACGTTGGGCGCGGTCGATGCCACCAGGATGAGCGCCGGGCTCGACGCCGCATTGACGATGCGGTGCCAGGTGTTGAGCGGAATCGAGAACATGGAGCCGCGCTGCCACTCGAAGCTGTGCGGATTGTTGCGCGGCTCGGTCCAGATTTCGGTGGTGCCGCGGCCTTCCACCACCACCATGATCTCCTCGTACATGTGGCGCTCGGCATTGAGCGCGCCGGCGCCGGGCACTTCGACCACGTAGCAGCCCCAGCGGCCCTCGGTGCCGTAGAGCTGGATGAAGGTTCCGCTGCCGCCCATTCGATTCCACGGCTTGAGCGGCATGTCCTGCACGCGGCGCACCCCGATGCCGCGATAGACCGGAATTCCCTGCGCTTCCATGTAATCGTCGTAGGGCGTGTTCGGCCGTTTCCAGGCGCCGTAGCCCGCGTTCCTGGAGCCTTGCGGCTCGTGCCAGTGCTCGCCGGTGATGTCGTGCATGTGGGTGTCTCGCGCCTCACGCCGACTTCGCCAGCGGCGGCAGGTCGGCGAGCTCCTGTGCGTAGGCCGCCTCCATGCGCGCCGTGAGGCCGTTCCTGGCGAGCGCGTCGGCGAACATCCGGCGCACCAGCGGCGTCTCGTCGGCATAGTCGATCTGATCGCCGCCGAGCCGGCGGCTGATCCAGGCCTTGGGCACGCCCTGCGCGTTGCGGATCGAAACCACCTCGTGCTTGAACGCGAGATAGCGGGCGGGCGTGGTGCCGGTATTGAAGTGCTGGTGGAACCACATGTTGGGAGGAACGACGAGCGTGCCGACTTCCCATTCGTAACGGCGCGGCTCGTCTCCTTCCGGCCACATCAGCGAATAGCCCTCCCCCGAGAGAATGATGACGTGCGCGCCGGGGCCGTGCGCATGGCCCTTCTTGTAAGTCCCGATCGGGAACTGGGAGATGTGGCTGTTCATCGAGCCCTTGGCCATGTTGAAACGGATATGGCCGCCGCCGGCGCCGCGCTCCTTGGCGCTGATCAGCGGCAGATTGACCGCGTCGGCGACGAAATTGGTGACCAGCAGAAGGCCCTTCTGCTCGCCCTTGGCGCTGAAATAATCGGGCTCCCCGTTGAACCTGCTCTTGAAGTCGTGCGCAGTGTTGAAGACGAACTCGATATCCTCATAGAGATTGATCACCGGCGGCGCGTTGGTGACGGCGACATAGCGCGCGGGCGCCTGGCCGGAGCCGTTGAAATGCTGGTGCCAGCAATTGAGCGGAATCGCGAACATGGCGCCCGCTTTCCATTCGAAGGTGATGCGCCGGCCCGCGTCGTTCCAGACCGTGGTGGAGCCGCGGCCGTCCAGCACCAGGATCATCTCCTCGAACAGCTGGCGCTGCGGCGCAAGCTTGCTGCCCGACGGGATCTCGCAGACATAGCAGTCGTTCGAGGTGCGGGAAGCCTCATGATTGATGTAAACCCCGGACCCGCCGCGCCGCGCCCAGGGCTTGAGCTCGACGCTGCGCAGGTTGCGCACGTAATGCGCGCTGATGACATCGAGTCCCTCGCTGCGGACCCAGCGCAGATAAGGCGTATCCTTCTCGGTCGCGAATTTCTTTGCCAGCTCTTCCGAAACGATGGCGTCCTTGGCCATGGGGGCTCCCTTCGGTCGTAGGTCGGGTTAGCGCGGCCACGGACCTGCGGTTTTGTCACCGATCTGAGTTCCGCGCGTAACCCGACGCCCAGCAGCAGCGGTTGCGAAACGTCGGGTTACGCGCGGACCAACTGCCGTGCCCCCAATCGACATCGTGGCCGCGCTAACCCGACCTACGGCTGCGTCCCTGGTATCGCTACGCATTTGTCCGCCTTCATTCTTAGAAAGATCGGCTCGCCGGTCGGCGTGCGCAACGAGGGATGCGCCTTTGCCAGCAGCACAAGATCGCCGACCTTGACGTGAAAATCCAGATAGTCTCCGAGAAATTCCTTGCCGCTGACCGTTGCCCGGCAGACATTGTCGTCGGCGCCGGCGGCAGGCTCGGCTTCCGAGAGCTCGATATCTTCCGGCCGGACCGACACGACGACCGCGCAATTGCGGTCCACGCCCGCGCCCGCATGCGCCTTGAGGATGCCGAGCGGCGAGCTCACCACGCAGCGCCCGTCGGCAACGGCGCTCACGGTGCCGGCGATGAAGTTGGTGCTGCCGACGAAGTCGGCGACGAACCTGTCGCGCGGCTGCTCATAGATCTGCCGGGGCGTGCCGATCTGCACCACCCGGCCATCGTTCATGACCGCGATCTCGTGCGAGAGCGCAAGCGCCTCGCTTTGATCGTGCGTGACATACACGGTGGTGAGGTCGAGGTCGCGCTGGAGCCGCTTGAGCTCGAGGCGCATGCGGTCGCGCAGCTTGGCATCGAGATTGGACAACGGCTCGTCGAGCAGGAGGAGCTGCGGCTCCATCACCAGCGCGCGCGCAAGCGCAAGCCGCTGCTGCTGACCGCCCGAGAGCTTGGTGGCGTCGCGTTCCGCGAGCCCATCGAGCGCGACCGCGTGCAGCACGCGCATGACCCGTTCGCGAACATGCTTGCGATCGAGCCGGCGCACCTCCAGCGGGAAGGCGGCGTTCTTGAACACGTTCATGTGCGGCCAGATGGCGTAGGACTGGAACACCATGCCGAAATTGCGCCTGTTCGGCGCGACGAAGATGCCGCGCGCGGATGAGTAGACGATGCGCCCGTCGATCTCGATCTCGCCGGCAGTGGGCTTCTCCAGTCCCGCGATCGAGCGCAAGGTGGTGGTCTTGCCGCAGCCGGAAGGGCCGAGCAGCGTGAACAGCTTGCCGCGCGGCACCTCGAACGAGACGTCCTGGGCGGCCTTCACCGCCGCGCCGGCATCGGCGGCGTATTCGGTGAACAGGGCGCGTACCGCCAGCACGTCGATCTCACGTCACGCTTGCGCAATTCCGAACCGCCGCGACAGCAGCTGCGCGAGCATGACCAGGCAGAACAGCGCGATGATCAGCATCACCCCGAGCGCCGAAAGCTCCACATACTGGCCATTCTGCCACAGCTCCCAGATCATGATCGATACCACTTCGGTGCCGGGGGAATAGAGCAGGATCGAGCTTGCAAGCTCCCGGATCGAGACGATCATCACATAGATGAAGCCCGCCAGCAGGCCCGGCTGCAGCAGCGGCAGCACAATGCGGCGAAAGGTCATGCTCCAGGAAGCGCCGCTCATTGCCGCCGACTCCTCGAGCTCCTTGTGGATCTGCAGCATCGATGTGGAATTGTACCGCATCCCGTACGGCAGGAAGCGCGTGACGTAGGCGATGAACATGATCCAGAGCGTGCCGTAGATCCCGATATCGACGGTGAGATAGCAGACCATGATTGCGAGCCCGAGCACCAGTCCCGGGAAGACCAGCGGCAGCGACGCGATGTTGTCGAGCAGCCAGCGGCCACGCACCCTGGTGCGCACGACGATCCAGGAAATCACCGCCGAGAGCAGCATGACGGCGCCGGCGCTGCCGACCGCCAGCACCACGCTGTTCCTGACGGTCTCGCCGAATTGCGGATTGTCGAGCACCGCGCGGTAGGAGTCGAGGCTCACCCTTGCCAGCGCCGCCCACGAGGGCACGCTGTAGAACCTCTGCAGCGATGACCACAGCAGCACCAAGAACGGCAGCAGCACGATGATCGCGAAATAGGCGATGAAGATTGCCGCCGTGAGATAGCGCCAGCTGCCCAGATCGATGGTGCGCGGCCGGAAGCCCTTTCCGGTCACGGTCGAATAGCGCGAGCCGGACGCGGCGAGCCGGCTTTGCACATAAACTCCGAGCGACGTGAGCAGCAGAAGCGTGACCGCGTAAGCCGAGGCGAGGCCGATCTGGCTGGGATACTCGTGGATCGCCTGATAGATCGCCGACGTGTAGACGTGGATGCCCACCGGCAGGCCGAGCAGCGCGGGCACCTCGAATGACTCGATCGATCGCACGAACAGGATCAGCAGCGACGCGAGCGCGGCCGGCCAGGCAAGGCCAAGCGTGATCCGCCGTGCGGTCTGAAAGAGCGACGCGCCGCTCATCGCCGCCTGCTCCTCGAGCGAAGGGTCCATGGAGCGGAACGCCGCCGTCATCAGCAGAAAGGCCATGGGCGAATAGTGCAGCCCGTCGACCCAGATCATGCCGGACATGCTGTAGATGTTGACGAACACGGCATCGGTGTCGAACAGCCTCTGCAGGGCGAGGTTGAGGAGCCCGATCTTCGGGCTCGCAAGCATGATCCACGATACCGTGAACAGGATGCCGGGAATCACCAGCGGCATGATGGTCAATGCAAAAAACAGCGATTTGAACGGCGTGTTGGTGCGCTCGTTCATCCAGGCAAGGCCGGTGCCGACGCAGAGCGCCAGCACGGCGGCGCCGCTGGCGAACTGCACCGAATTGACGAGCAGCCGCGCGGTATCGGCGCTGAGATAGGCGGTGCGGAAATTATCCAGCGTGAATTGCGCGGGTGCCGACGCGGTCTGCGGCGTGAGGATGCTTTGCCAGAGCAGGAAAACAAGCGGTACCAGAGCGAGCCAGGCGACTGCCGCGATCGATATGGCGATCAGCGGCCCCCGCAGCTCGAGCCGCGCTAATCCCTCCCCCGCAGGGGGAGGGTGGCCGCCATAGGCGGCCGGGTGGGGGATCGAGCCAGTTGCACCGACCGAGTTCTCCATCGTCACCGCACAGTGGCGCTAGTGCACCGATTCTGAAATTCGAATCATTTGAAGCGTCATTCCGGGTCGAGGCCCACTGATCTCGGGTTTACCCGAGATCAGCACTCTAAGTGCCCCAAGTCGGCAACAGCCGACTTGGGTGGGCCGAGAGCCCGGAATCTAGTAACCACTGACGTCGCTTACTGGATTCCGGGTTCGCCGCTTTGCGGCGCCCCGGAATGACGCGCTTCATGGAATCGGTGGCGCTAGTCATGCCGGTGGTCGTGACTGTGGATGCGATCATGCGCGTGATGCCCATGCGCGTGATCGTGATCATGATCGTGCGCGTGATGGTGGATGCGCTGGGGCGGCCGGCCGCGACGCGGGTCCTCGCTGAACAGGAGCGACTTGATGGTGACCGGGACGGTGTATGACGGCATCCGGATTCGCCCGAGGTCGATATAGTCGAAGTCTCTCAGCACGACGCCGTCGATCGCCAGGATTTCGCTCTCGACCAGAAGCTCCTCGCGCAGGATTGCCCCCAGCGTCTGCGCGATATCGCCGTCGAGCATGATGTAGAGCGGTTTCCTGCGCTCGATGGTGGTGGCAAGCCCGTGCCGGATGCCTTGCGCGAACGCCGAGATGCGCTCGTAGGATGGAGCGCCGGTCCAGCGCAGCGCCAGCGCCACCTCGCCTTCCCCCTCGATGAGATCGAAGGCGGTGAAATGCGCGCGAATGGCGGCTGCAAGCCGCGCCGGATCGATCACCTCGCCGCAATCATAGGATGGCTGCAGCACCTGCAGATTGCGCCGCGGCAGCAGCTCGCCGGGCTTGGAAATGTAGCTGGTATTGCCGCTGAGCTGCACGCTGTACTCGGAGGCGCCGAGCGCCGTGGCGCGGATGCACTCCCCGGCCGGCAGCAACGGCCAGGGCAGCGCGCCGCTCTCGATCCGGCGGCGGATGGCAAGGCCCAGCCGGCGGCCCATATCGCCGAAATCGCGCTGCTCGCGGCCATAGACGTACTCGCCCACGCCGCCGGAGAACATGACCCCGTCGATGCGGCCGAAATCGACAATCGGATCTGTCAGATAGAGATGCTCGATCGCGTGCGGCAGCGGACGCTGGGTGAGTGCCGCAACCAGCAGATCGGCCATGCTCTGCGCCAGGCGGTCGAGCTGCGCAGGCGAGAGCACGTCTCCGCGGTTCCAGTGGAAGCCGGCCTCGCGGGCGTGGAACTTGCCCGCCGGATCGAGCCGCACCAGGCGGCGGGCGGCATCGACGACGTGCAGCCGTCCGCCGATATGCAGCGCCGCCGTTGCGATCACGTTGCCCTTCTCGATCACCGCGAGCTTGGTGGTGCCGCCGCCGATGTCGACGTTGAGCAGGCGTTTGCCGCCATCGTAGGACACCTTCGATGCGCCGGACCCGTAGGCCGCCAGCATCGACTCCATATGGTGTCCCGCGGCGGCGGTGACGAAGTCGCCGCGGCTCTGCGCCAGCAGCGCGGCGATCGCCTGCGCATTCTCCCGCCGCAGCGCCTCGCCGGTGAGAATGACGACGCCGGTGTCGATCTCCTCGGGCTTGACCCCGGCGGCCTGGTAAGCGCCGTCGATGATGGCGCCGAGCGCCGTCTCATCGATGCGCTCGTCGCTCGAATAGGGCGTGAGCGCGACCGGGGACTGGAACAGGGTCTCGCGCGAGACGACGTAGTAGCGGCTGGTGAGATCCTCTCCGTAGCGCCGCAGGTTGATGCGGGAAAAGATGACCTGGGTGCCGGAGGAGCCGATGTCGATGCCGACCGTCACCAGCGTGACGTGGTCCTGGATCCAGATCGGATTTTCCTCGAGCGGCCCCTCGTCGCCGAACTCTAAATGATCGTGGTCATGGTCGGCATCGCCATCGTGATCGTGCACGAAATTCTGCCCAAGCAGATGGTCTGCAAGCGTGTGGCTCTGCTTCTTGTCTTCGGCATCGGCCATCGGGCCCTGGTCTCCTTGCGGCGAGGAATGCTGGCCGCGCGCGCGTCTTATCGCACGAGCCATTCGAGGCGGTCAAAAAGGGCCGGGTATAGCGCGTCGTACATGCACGTGAACGCGCTGACGGCCTGCCCTCACCAAACATCACCGTGAGATTCATTGACAGGGCTCGGGCAGCCCGTCACGTTGCACCGCCCTGCTCCAATGCAACGGACGAAAACCCCGTGAACGACAGCAAAACCCAAGACGCCAAGATCCAAAACACCAAGACCCAAGACGGCATGGCGGCCCACGCCTATATCGCGCGGCTTGCCGAGCGCGGCATCGAGTACGTGTTCGCCAATGCCGGAACCGACTTTGCCCCGATCGTCGAGGCGCTCTCGCAGGCCACCGGGGCCAAGGCGCCGCGCTTCATCATCGTGCCGCACGAGAACGTCGCGATGGCGATGGCGCACGGCTATTACCGGATCGCGGGCAAGCCCGCCGCCGTCATGGTGCACGTCACCGTCGGTACCGCCAATGCAATCAATGGCGTGATCAACGCCGCGCGCGACAACGTCCCGGTGCTGCTGGCGGCCGGCCGCACGCCGCTCACCGAGACCGGCAGCATTGCCTCGCGCAACCGACCCATTCACTGGGGCCAGGAAGCCTTCGACCAGGGCGGCATGCTGCGCGAATACGTGAAATGGGATTACGAGCTGCGCGGCGGCCAGCCAGTCGAAGCCGTGGTCGACCGCGCCCTCGACATCGCCATGAGCGAGCCGCGCGGGCCGGTCTATCTGACATTGCCGCGCGAGGTGCTCAGCGCCCCTGCGGTCAAGCCGCGGCGCGCCACGGTGCGCCCGCTCGGCACGATCGCGCCGCAACCCGCGCGCGCCGCCATCGAGCAGGCCGCAGCGCTGATCGCCGAGGCCGAATTCCCGCTCATCGTGACCTCCAGCATCGGGCGCGTGCCGGAGGCGGTGAGCGCGCTTGCGGCGCTGGCGCAGGAATTTGCGCTTCCGGTGGTGCAGGCGGAGGCGCGCGACATGAACCTGCCGAGCGACCATCCCATGCATCTCGGGCACGATCCCGGCCTGCTGCTGCCGAAGGCGGACGTCGTGATCGCCATCGACAGCGTCGTGCCGTGGATGCCGCGCAACCACCAGCCGCGCAAGGACGCGAAGGTCATCCACATCTCGGTCGATCCGCTGGAGACGCGCTATCCCTTCCGGGAGCTCGAAGCGGACCTTCTGGTAGCGGGCTCCTCGCTCGCCGCCGTCACCATGCTGCGCGAGCATCTCAGCGAGGCGATGCACGGCAGAAAGCGCGAGATCGAAAGCCGCCGCAAGGCGCTTGCTGCGCTGCGCGAGGAGATCAGCGCCAAACGCCGCAAGCTGATCGAGACCGTGAAGGATCAGACGCCGATCCACCCGGCCTGGCTCGCCGCCTGCATCAATCAGGTCAAGTCGGAGGACGCGGTGGTGATCAGCGAGCTCGGCGCGCCGCTGTCGAGCCTGCATCTGACCGAATCTTCGACCTATATGGGCGCGCTGCTTTCCGGCGGCCTCGGCTTCGGGCTCGGCGCCGGGCTCGGCGCCAAGCTTGCAGCGCCGGAGCGCGAGGTGATCGTGACGGTCGGCGACGGCTCCTACATGTTCGGCAATCCGCTCCCCTACCATTTTGTCGCGCGCGCGGAGAAGCTGCCGACGCTGACCGTCGTCGCCAACAACCAGTCCTGGCTGGCCGTGCGCCAATCCACGCTCGATGTCTTCCCCGACGGGCACGCCGCCAAAGCAAACGTGATGGCGCTCACCGAGCTCAAGCCGTCGCCCGACTACGAGAAGGTGATCGAAACGTGCGGCGGCCACGGCGAGAAGGTCGAAGCGCCAGGCGAGCTCGTCCCCGCGTTGCGGCGCGGCCTCGATGCCGTGCGCGCGGGAACGCCGACCACGCTCAACGTGCTCACCCAGGCGCGCAGGTAGCGTGTCAGTCGTAGGGCGGATTAGGCGCGAACTTACGCGCCGTAATCCGCCGCACACAGGACCGGCGGATTACGCTACGCTAATCCGCCCTACGTAAACGGTGAATACCGTGCTGGAAAAAACACAAGCGACAAGCTTCAACGCGTACGATCGCCCGCACCAGGATCTGCGCGAGTTCATTGCACGCGCCGAGCGCGCCGGGGAGATCGTCCGCATCGCCGGCGCGGACTGGAAGCTCGAAATGGGCACGCTCGCAGAGATCGTCAATCATGCAAGGCCGGAGCCGCCGGCGATCCTGTTCGAGGATGTGCCGGGTTATCCCCGCGGCATGCGGCTTCTGTCCGGCGCGACCAATTCCTCCAAGCGGCTTGCGATCACATTGGGCCTGCCGGTCCCCAACAATCCGCTCGACGTGGTGCGGGCCTACCGCGACCGCATGAAGACGCACCGCCCGATCCCGCCCAGGGTCGTGGCGAAGGGACCGGTGCTCGAGAATGTCGACCGCGACGATGAGGTCGACATTCTCAAGTTCCCGGTTCCGTTCCTGCACGAGCACGACGGCGGCCGTTACATCGGCACCGATGATCTCGTGATCATGCGCGACCCGGAGGAGAACTGGGTCAACGGCGCGACCTACCGGGCAATGGTGCAGGACAGGAACCACGTGTCGATCTGGATCTCGCCCGGCAAGCACGGCCGCCAGATCAGGGAGAAATATTTTCGCGCGGGCAAACCATGCCCGCTGCTGATCTCGTGCGGCCACGATCCGCTGCTCTTTCTCGCCGGCGGCAATGAGCTGAAATTCGGCTTGAGCGAGTACGATTATGCGGGCGGCCATCGCGGCGAGCCTTGCGAGATCGTGCTCAGCGAGCTGCACGGCCTGCCCATGCCGGCACAGGCCGAGATCGTGCTCGAAGGCGAGATGGTCGAGAACGTGAATGCGAAGGAAGGGCCGTTCGGCGAATTCACCGGCTACTACGCGTCGAGCCCGAGCGCGCAGCCGCTCATTCACGTGCGGCGTGTCTATTACCGCAACGATCCGATCCTGGGGATTGCCTCGCCCATGCGGCCGCCGTCCGACTTTTCATTCTCGAAATGCGTGATGAAGGCCGGCATGATCTGGGACGAGGTCGAGCGCGCGGGCCTTTCCGGCGTTGCCGGGGTCTGGGTGCACGAATTCGGCGGCGCCCGCATGTTCAACGTCATCGCCATCAGGCAGGCGTATCCCGGGCATGCGCGCCAGGCCGGCCTGCTGGCGGCCGGATGCCAGTCGGCCTCCTATCTCGGCCGCTTCGTGGTGGTGGTGGACGAGGATGTCGATCCCACCGACCTGTTTGACGTGATGTGGGCGATGTGCACGCGCTGCGATCCCGCAAACGATATCGAATTTGTGCGTCGCGCCTGGAGCGGCCCGCTCGATCCGCTGCTCGACAAGGCAAGCTCGACCAACTCGCGCGCCATCATCGATGCCTGCCGGCCATTCGAGCGGCTCAAGGACTTTCCGCCTGTGGCACAAGCGAGCCCGCAGTTGCGCCGGCAGGTGAGAGAGAAATTCGCCGGCATCCTCGGCAGGATCGGATGCGCGTGACCTTGAGAACCGAAGGTCATGATGATCTTCGCAGCCATCGGGGTGTGGACGGCCAGCCCATGGGCGTGGAAGCTACACAGTCTTGATATTGCTTGGGGTGAGCAACGAGAGTGCTACCATATGCAGAGTGACCGCATTGTTGGGATCATGAGTGATTATCGTGTCCGAACCAACTGATTTTGCGTCAGCCAATACCGCTGTGAAGTTGGCAAAGAGTGCACGATTGAATTCGATTATATCGTTGTTTGGATTGAATCCATTGACGATCTCGGTGTCCATGATGCTAGGGCTTGGGTTCACTCCGAATAGCAGCAAATCCTTGCCGCTGCCGAGTGTTATGGTGTCGCCCGGCCCCGCGTAGACCGTGTCATGGCCGCTGCCGAGAGTGATGGTATCGCCTGCGCCCGCGTAGATCGTGTCGTTGCCATTGCCGAGGGTGATCGTGCTGTTGGCCCCTGCCGTCACGCTGTCGTTGCCATTGCCAAGTGTCGCGGTGTTGTTGTTGCCCGACAGTGAAACACTGTCATTGCCGCCGCCCAGCACCACAGTGTTGTTATTGCCCGAGAGCGAGACACTGTCGTTGCCGTTGCCCAGGCTGATGGAGTTGCCGCCGGCTCCGCCGGTGATGGAATAGTTGCCGTCGCCGGCGACTACGGAGTTTCCCGAACCGGCCAACGTGATGGTTCCGCTCCTGCTGCTGAGAAGAGAGACACCGACGCTGCCCGTGGCGGTCTCATGTAACTGGTCGGACACCGTGTAGGAAAATGCATCGCTCCCGCCGCTTGCAGGCGCGGTGTAGCTCAGGTCCCCGTTGCTCAGCGAGACGCTTCCCAGTGTGCCGGCCGTACCGACTGCGCTCAGCGTCAGCGTGTCACCCGGCAGCCCCGGCGTATCCAGGGAAAGAAGCAGGCTCGTCAAATCGACGCTCGAGCCCGCGGGGACGTAGACATGCGCGTTCCCCACCATCGGGCCGGGGTCGACCGCCAGCGTGCCGGAGATGACGGCGGAGAGATCGCCGAGCTGATCGCTGATCTGATAGGAGAACGCCACATTGCCGCTGGCATTCGCCGGTGCGGCGAAGCTCACGATGCCGCCGCTGAGCGTCACTGCACCAGCAGGACCGCTCAGCTCGTTCAGCGTCAGCGTGTCGCCCGCCAACCCGGGCGCCGCGGTTCCGACCGCAACGGTGGTGCCGTGGGCGACCTTCTCGCCGACTGTGGTGGTGTCGGTGACGCTCGGGCCGGGATCGACCGCCAGCGTGTCGGAGATGACGGCGGAGAGATCGCCGAGCTGATCGCTGATCTGATAGGAGAACGCCACATTGCCGCTGGCATTCGCCGGTGCGGCGAAGCTCACGATGC
>Ga0306926_10002765_pt1 | contig 17927 bp, 21 predicted proteins | sample flu12Cox44000178_FD_203759 | JGI IMG/M metagenome (GOLD analysis project Ga0306926, IMG submission 203759) | Lab enrichment of tropical soil microbial communities from Luquillo Experimental Forest, Puerto Rico - flux8day.12C.oxic.44.000.178 (v2)... | ecosystem: Environmental > Terrestrial >... | reverse complement strand
GTTGCGCCCAGCCTGGCCGGCTTCGCGGCGCCAACGATGCAAGAGCTTCAGCAGCGTTTCCTCGTGGGCATCGAACTTCTTAAGGGGTTGGCGTTCGACACCGGGAATTAGCGCCGCAACCAGCCACTTCGTTTGGCTCATCTCGATCACAGCGATGATTGTGCTATCCTGCTCGAGAGCGGTGAGGGACCTGCTTGCGTCAAAATGACAATGTTGCGACATGGGGAGCTCCATCGGTAGCCGTTGAATAGCCGATGGTGCAATGCCCTCGCCGCTCGCCCCATAGCATCTGCACAGTAACGGACAACCGTGACGCTGCACAGTAACGGACAACCGAGACGCTCTTGCCGAGGAGATATCGCGCGGGCGCGGTGATATCTTTTGTGCGGGAAAAGCGTGCCCCCGCCCGCCCGCTTCGCGGTCGACCTCCCCCTTGCAGGCGGAAGTGGGAGACTTATCGTGCGCTGCCATCACGCGCCGCTGCCTTTCTCGCCGGCGGCGGCGGTTCTCCCTCCCCTGCAAGGGCAGGGGAATCGCATACGGATTTGAGACGTCTATTGCATTGGAGGACAAGAGGGATTCTGAAGACGACTCCCGGATCATGGAGGGGGTCGGATGGGCAAGTTCAGGAGGGTTTTTCGGCGGTTGCCGGATCCGCGCGCAGACAATGCGAGGCACGATCTGTTGGAGGTGCTGTTCATCGCGTTGGCGGCAGTGCTGTGCGGAGCGGAATCGTGCTCGGATATGGCGGACTTTGGGCAGTCGAAGGAAGGGCTGTTGCGGCTCTTCCTTCGCCTGGAGCATGGCATCCCGAGCCACGATACGTTCAGCCGGGTGTTCCGTCTGCTCAAGCCGGAGACTTTCGAACCCTCACATTCCGCCGCTTCATGGCCGCCTTTGCCAAGGCCAATGGTCTCAACCTCACAGGCGTGGTGGCAATCGACGGCAAGGCCTTGCGCGGCGCCTACCAACGCGGCGGGGCCGCCGCGCCGCTGCAGATGGTCAATGTCTTTGCGGTGGATGCCCGCATGGCCTTGGCTCAGCAGAAAGCGCCTGGTCGCAACGAGACGGCTGGTGCCTTGGAAGTGCTGGACCTTCTGTCCCTCGAAGGTTGCACTGTCACCGCCGACGCGCTGCATTGCCACCGCGCGTTTGCGGCCGCGGTGCGCCAGCGAGGCGGCGACTATGTTCTGGCGATCAAGGCGAACCGCGGCGCTTGTTCACGGCGGTTGTGCAACAGTTCGCGCGCTCCGGCAAGCGCAGCCTCGCCAAGCACGTCGACCCGTCCAGTCACGATCGACACGAAACGCGCCGTGCCACTGTCATGCGCAACACCAGCTTGGCTACCCGCTATGGTTTTCCGGGCGTCGTTGCGGTGGGCCGGGTTACCTTGCGCAGACGCCTGCGAGGCCGGCGTGCCGATGCGCCGGTCGTGCGCCATTATCTGCTGTCCAAATATATCTCCCCCAAGCGATTGCTCCACATCACCCGCAGCCACTGGGGTATCGAAAACCGACTCCATCGGGTGCTCGACGTCCATTTTGCCGAAGATCGCAATCGCGCGCGAAAGGACAATGCGCCCGAGAACCTCGCCATTCTGCGTCGGCTCGCCCTCAACATCCTTCGAGCCCACTCCGATCGCACATCCGTACGCCGCCAAATCAAGCGCGCCGCCTGGGACGATGCCCTTCTCATGACAACGCTCAGTCATATGCGATAGCCCTGCTCAACCAGGGGAGGGGGGCGTGCGCAAAAATAACAGGTTCCAACATTTTCCAGCGCGGAGCTGCCTCGTTCGTGGAAACACCGATTACTTACCGGTTCTCTCCGGCTCGGAACCGGACTAAACTGCCCGGATACCCCCCTCAAGTCGGCGCCAACCACGCTCATGGGAAAAGTAGGCCGCCCCTCCCGTTTCGCGCATGTGCAGCCGATCGACTGCGGCGCGGAGAGGCCGTTGCAGCCGCCTGCCGAGCTGGCGCTTAAGCTTCTCCGAGATCGTCTCGACCGTGAAGGCCGGCCATTTCCGCCCCTCCGACGCCCGCCTTGTTGCGCTCTACGTCCCAATCGTTGACGCTGGCGCGCAAGACCGGTGAAGCGTTGGCCGCTGAGCTTGGCAACGCCTCGCCGGCGCTGCTCAAAGCCTATGACGCGGCGACCCGGAGGACGTGCTCCCTTGCCACCAAGCTCCGCCTCACGCCGCAGTCGCGCTCACCGAACAAGAGCGCGCGGAGCGATGACGCGCCGCGCCAGGCGTCCTATTACGACGTTGCCGCCTCCGGCGGCGGCTTCAGAAATTGGGGAGGCGAGCCGTGAAGCACACTAAGCGCAACAAAACGTCCCCCGATCGCGACCAGGACGCTTACGAGCGCGCGATCGCCTGGATGCGACGGCACTCCTCGGCACGCGCCGCGCAGATCGAGACCAAGCTCCGGTGTGAAGGGTTCGAGGCGGCCGGCGAATTTGCTTCCTATGCGGCCCAATGCGAGACACTCCGCCTCAAACCGTGGCAGGCGCCGCCCGCGCGTTGCCGCGCGACTGACCCCGATCCCAATGTATACGGTTGCCGCCCCGCCGAGATTGCCTGCGCAACCGCCTGTCGGCCGCCGGCTTGAGCGTGTACGAGCCCGATCCGCCTTCCGCGTTGGCTCGGCGCGGCCTGAGCCCGTCAGCGCGGGCCGCCCGTGGGCTCGAACCGGCGGGGCTGGACAAGCCCGCCTCTCAAACGCCTCTGGGCGGGCTCTGCAAGGCCGCCGCAGCCCGTTCGAAGAAGACCCGGGCCGCGACGAGTACGGCTTTCTGCGCCTTGCCCGGTTCCGCCGCCGCGAAGCGGTCGGACAGCAGCGCCGCCTCGCCCCAGAGTTTCCTGCAAATCGTGGCGCGAGATCCCGATGCCGGGCCGGCCCAAGCCGGCGGCACGCAGATACTCCGACACGCTGCGGGCGCCCGACCCGTCCATGTTTTGCCGCAGCAAGGTGGCCTCGGTTTTACGCCACACGGTCGAGATGCAGACGTTGCGGGGCTCGCTTTTCGGCATTCACTTTCCTCTTTTTTTGGTGGCAGAAACATAATACGGATAACCCTGCCTGTTAACGGGCCTCGGGGACCGAAAAAATCACCTAAAAAATCACGCGAAAAAACCGCCGCGAAGATCTGGTCGCTTGACCTAACAGAGCTTCCCGGCTGGAGGTTTGCTTTGACGGCATGACGACGCCTACGCTTCGACCGGGCCTGTTCTTTTTGTTGCCGCCAGAGTTATATGAGAGAATTGCCCGTGGACAGACGGCCATTCCTAGCGAGGCTAGAATGCGCGTGATTCGATTGATAATTCTGGCAGGCGCGACGATACTGGGGATCGCGCCAGGCACAGCTCAACGCTACGATTCCGCTTATCCCTTTTGCCTTCAGAAGTGGGAATGGGGAGGGAGCAGCACGATTTATTGCAGCTATACATCATGGGATCAGTGCAGGGCGACCGCTTGGGGACTGTCAGCCATGTGCTTGGCAAACCCGTATTGGTCGCAAGCCCTTCCAGACAGCCAAGCGACCCATGCCGGCCGCAGGGCCGCACCTAAGAGGTCGTGGTGATCATCCATCCCCATCCCGTGGTGTGAAAGGACCGGACCACTGACCTAGAGCCTGTTGCGATCAAAGCGGATTGTATCCGAGGACGTAGTTGGCGCATTCTTCAGGGGTGAAGAGGTTCAGGGTGCGTCCGATGAGATCCCAGAGGGCGTCGACGGTTCTGGCTTGGGCTTGCCGCAACAGTTCTTTCAGTTTGGCGAATGCCATCTCGATCGGATTAAGATCGGGGCTGTAGGGCGGCAGGAATAGTAGGCGCGCGCCGGCACCTGCGATAAGGCGTGCGGCCTCCTCGTTCTTGTGGCTCGACAGATTGTCGAGGATCACGGTGTCGCCCTGGCGCACGGGGACGAGGATTTGCTCGACATAGGCCAAGAAACACTCGGCGTTGATCGGCCCGTCGAGCACAAAAGGTGCCATCAGCCCCTCGCAGGTGAGGCCCGCAAGAAACGTCGTCGTCTTCCAATGGCCGTTCGGCGCATCGCCGATGGCGCGTGCGCCAACGTCGGCCCAGGCGTAACGACGCGTCATCGCGGTCGTCGTCCAAGTCTCATCGGGGAAAATCAACCGGCCACCAAGATCCTTCTGCGCGCGCCGCCACGCTTCCCGGCGCTCAGCGACGTCGGGACGATCCGGTTCGCTGGCGCGCACGGTTTTTTTGAAGCTGATCCCCTCGGTGGCGAAAAAGCGCGACAGCATCGACTTGTCAGCTTCCACGCCGTGCGTGCGAAGCAGACGCTCGGCGATCGCATCGAGCGTCAGATCGTTCTCCCTACGCCGCAGTTCCAAGAGCCAATCCCGATGCGGCTTCAGCACGGAACGTCGGTCCCCGCCGGTCGGCAAAGCCGCCGCGCGGCGCGTCTCCTCGAACGCCTTCACCCAACGGATCGCGCTCGCGATCCCGACCCGGAAAATCCGCGCCGCCTCGTTCCGCGAAAGACCGTCCTCAATCACGGCCTTGATCACCCGAATCCGAAGTCGAACTTGTGTGGCTTGCTCTCCCCCATAACTTCGTATTCCACCGCGAGCGATTCCGGCCGCACCGTGGACTTAAGGACACGCAGAATTTTTTCCTTCAATGCGGTTTCGGTCGCGCTGACAACCCTGTCGAACGCCGCGTGCGCAGCCGCAGCCGATGCGTTCGCCACGGCCAAGATCGCCGAGCCCAGCCAGTCGATATTCGGTGCATCGGCGACAAGGGCGTCGTCGGCCACCATGATATCGTAGCGCTCCGCCTGCCTCGTCAACATTCGCAAGATCAAGTTTTCGTCCCGGCCATGTGTCCATGCCGATCGGACCGCACCGCCGCCGTCATGAACCCGGAAGCCGTCGCCAAACCGGACCACGAAAACGTTGACGGGTTCAAACGACGGGTAGACGCAATGGGTCGTCACCCGGGACCCTTGCTCGGTCTCAGTGCAGACATCGAAGCCGGAAAGCGCCACTTTGATATCGTCGCAGAGCTCAATCATGGGAACAGTTCACCTTGGGGCGGCACATCGAAGTCTCGCTGATCAGGCGCTATCAAGAGGTTAATTCGATCGGCTACCAGAGCAGCGCCTGCGGCAATCGCCTGACTTGCGGCTGGATTGGCTCCCTGTAGGGCAGCTTACCGAATCCCGCTCTTTCCGTAAATTTACGGTTTGCGGACCACGGATGCCAGTGGCTTCCGCACACCTTCGGCGGAAGCCCCAGCGCGGCGGCCCCCGGGAGATTGGGCTTGCATATATCCGGCGGAACAAGGTCCAGCCGGGTGATTAGGACCCTACCGTAAAGAGACGCTGGGGAAAGCACGGCTTGCGCTTGGGCAGCGAAACCGAAGTTGGGCCCGGCAGCGCGTGGCCCCAGGCGCGCTCCAGCGCGTGCATGTACTCGTCGATCGTCATCATCTCTGATGAGATGGGACGGCGCGCCCAAAAGTGCACGCAGGCGGTTCGCGCAAAACGGTAGGTCCACAGGTAGGTCGATCCGCTCTGCACGAGTCGTAAGCTCATGAGCTTGCAGGCAAAGCTCTGCGAAGGCGCGACGCTTGCCGCGCCCAGACGGTTGCCAAGAACTCTATGGACTGGCGCCGCCCTCTGTTTTCCGGCGCGCAGCCGAACCGAACCGCGTCCGCACCGTCTACGCCGCCGCGCACGTCGTCGCCGATGCCCTGCGGTTGAACGAGCCTTGGCGTATCCCGGCGGTGGACTGGGAGGCGACGCTGGCGTTTCGTCGCCACCTGTAGGGGTTTGGATTTAAGATCGCCGAGGCAATGGACGCTTCACAACGCAGTATGGGGCTGGACTGGCCCACCGCCGCCGAACTGATTGCTCGCGTGCTCCCTGAGGCTAAGGCGACGCCCGGCGCCGATCTCGCCTGCGGCGCCGGCCCGGATCAGATCACTCCCGATCAGGCGCGGGGACTCGACGACGTGGTCCGCGCCTATGAGGTGCAGATCGAGCATGTGGAAAAGCATGGAGGCAAGGTCATCCTGATGACGAGCCGAGCGCTCTGCCACGTCGCAAAGGGGCCTGATGATTACCTCTCGGTGTACGGAAGGCTTATCCGACAGTCGCGCGGCAAGGTGATCCTGCATTGGCTGGGCGAGATGTTCGATCCCGCGCTGGAAGGCTATTGGGGCAACCGCAACTTCCGAAGCGCGATGGAGACGGCGCTGACCCTTATCCGCGAGCATGCGGCGAAGATCGACGGCATCAAAATCTCGTTGCTGGACGCGGGCAAGGAAATCGAAATGCGTCGCCTACTGCCAAAGGGCGTAACGACGTACACCGGCGACGATTTCAACTACGCGGACTTGATCGCTGGCGACGATAAGGGCTTTTCGGACGGGCTGCTCGGAATCTTCGATCCGATCGCGCCGGCCGCTGCTGCTGCATTGGGCAGGCCAGAAGCGGGCAACCGGCACGTATTCGAAATGCCGTCGTTAACTTGCTGAGGGCAGGGAAACAGAGTATTGGAACGTTCTAAAATGGAGGCTAAGGCATGATGGTGCGTCCGGAGCGCAAGGCCCGTGCGGTCACGATCATCGACATAGCCAAATCGGCTGGCGTGTTGAAGTCGACCGTATCCCTTGTGCTCAAGAAAAGTCCTCTCGTGAAGGAGGAGACGCGCCAACAAGTCACAAAGACCATGAACACCCTCGGTTACGTCTACAACCGGGGTGCTGCGAGCTTACGGCGTTCGAGAGCCGATCTTGTCGGCATGGTCATCAACGATCTGTCGAACCCATTTTTTGCGGAACTCGCAATCGGTATCGAGCGCGCACTGCAAAATTCGGGTTTCATTCCGTTCATCGCCAGTACCGCCGAAGGCGTCGTCCGGCGGGCCGAGGTGGTCCGGTCCATGCGAGAGCATGGCGCCGCCCGCCTAGTTCTCTATCCTGCGCTCGACACTGACGCGACGGAAATCTCCCGGCTGGAAACGCGGCTGCCGATTGTGCTTGCGGTCCGCCGGATCATCGGTGCCCGTGCATCGCTGGTTCCGACAATCTGGGCGGCGTGGCCCGGGCGACAGAACACCTAATCAAGCTCGGCCTCGCGATCTCGCGTTCGTCGGTGGTGTTGGCCGCATGGTGGTGTTCGAAGACCGCGTTGCAGGTTTTACGCGGGCCGTGAAGAAAGCGGGACTCGCTGTCGATCCTGCGCGGATTATCGAGAGCATGCCAACCAAGGACGGCGGCTTTGACGCAATGAGACGCTTGCTGTCCATGAAGAAGCGGCCGACGGCGGTAGTGTGTTTCAATGACGTCGTTGCCATCGGCGCGATGCTGGCGATTGCGCGACAGGGACTTGTCGTGGGGCGCGATATCGCGGTCGTGGGCTTCGATGATACCACTGATGCGCGGCATGTCTCTCCGGCTCTGGCCACAGTGTCGGTCGATGCCGGTAGTCTGGGTGAACGGGCCGCGCAGATGCTCCTCAGGCAAATTAATGAGGGAGAGCGTCGTCTTGAGACCTACGTCGGAGAGGCGAGGTTGGTCAATCGGGAAAGCTGTGGAGGCTCACTCAAGCGGAGGATTGCATCTTGAGCAGACTGCGTTGGGGATTGATCGGTGCAAGCACGATTGCGCGCGAGTGGATGATCGGCGCCATGCGCGCAACCGAAGGACAAATCGTAGCCGTGATGAGCAGCGATCTGGATCGCGGCCGGCAATTCGCCGCTGAGAATGGGATCGCGACAGCAACGACAAGCATCGATGCCTTGTTGGGAAGCGGTGTGGATGCAGTCTACATCTCGACCACCAACGAACACCATTGTTCGCAGGTCCAGGCTGCTGCTGCGGCTGGCAAGCGTGTTTTGTGCGAAAAGCCTCTGGCGTTGCATTTGACGGACGCGAGGCGAATGGTGGAAGCATGCAAACGGGCGGCCGTGCAAATGGGGACGAATCACCATTTGCGCAATGCCGCAACCCACCGCGCCATCCGTGACGCGATCAAAGCGGGCCCTATCGGAAGACCGCTTTTCGCGCGCGTGTTTCATGCGGTTTATCTTCCGCCGCACCTGCAGGGCTGGCGGATCGAGAGACCGGAAGCGGGTGGCGGTGTCGTCCTCGACATCACGGTTCATGACGCCGACACCATGCGTTTTGTACTGGACGAGGAGCCTGTCGCCGTGACTGCGATGACGTCGCGCGGTGGCATGGGCCACGCAGGCGTGATGGGCGTGGTCCGCTTAGAAAGCGGGCTGATTGCCCAATTCCACGATGCCTTCACGACGCGATACGCGATCACAGGCTTGGAAGTGCATGGCGAGGAGGGGTCGTTGATTGGAACCGACTGCATGACCCAAGCGCCCAAAGGCGAGATCATGCTGCGGACCAAGGACCGCGAGAGGCAGCTTTCGATCGAGCACGAGAGCCTCTACGTCCGAGCGGTTCGCTTGTTCAGCGACGCGGTTGCCTGCCGTGGCGCGCCGTCAGCTACCGGCGAAGACGGAATCAGGTCGCTGAGCGTTGCTCTGTCGACGCAAGAGGCCGCACGTACGGGACGTGAGATACTCATCCCTCTTGAGGTCTAAAGAGATGGCGGAATGGAGGTCTTGCCTGCCGCGCATTTATTCCGCGACCCAGTCCTCCGTCCCGCTGAACTCGGTCAGAACGGCGGACGTCAGCAAACAATGAAAATTCAAGAGCCCCTCGAACAGGCCTCTCGAAACGGTGCCGGACCGCTTCCGGTAGGAAACGAACCCAAACGGAAGGACACGAGTATGAAGCTTCGTACACTACTGGCCTCGACGGCCCTTGGTGTCGTCACCATCAGCTTTGGGATGCCGGCGCCAGCGGCCGACATCAAGGAAGTGCAGATGCTGCATTGGTGGACGTCAGGTGGCGAGGCGGCCGCGCTCGACGTCATCAAGCAGGCCGTTGCCAAGAAGGGATTTGCCTGGAAGGACGTGCCGGTTGCGGGCGGCGGTGGTGGCGCCGCGATGACCACGCTGAAGGCCAACGTCGCCGCGGGCAATCCGCCGACAGCATCGCAGATCCTCGGCTACTACGCGCTCGAGTACGCCGAACAGGGTGCGCTCGCCGACATTTCGTCGCTTGCGGGAAATGAGGGCTGGACAAGCTCATTCCGACGGCGCTGCAGGGGCTCGCCAAGACTAACGGCAAGTGGGGCGCCGTTCCGGTCAACATTCACTCCGTCAACTGGATCTGGTTGAACAAGGCCGTGATGGAGAAGATCGGCGGCACCGAGCCGAATAGTTTCGATGAGTTCGTCGCGCTGCTCGACAAGGCAAAGAAGGCCGGCGTCATTCCACTCGCACTCGGCGGCCAGCCCTGGCAGGAGGCGACGATGTTCGATTCGATCGTCGCGTCAACCGGCGGCACCGACTTCTACAAGAAGGCTTTCGTGGACCTCGATGAGAGCGCGCTCAAGTCCGATACGATGAAGAAGGCGTTCAACAACCTTGCCAAGCTGCGCGACTACGTCGACCCGAATTACGCCGGACGCGATTGGAATCTTGCTACCACCATGGTGATCAAGGGCGATGCGCTGGTGCAGATGATGGGCGACTGGGCCAAGGGCGAGTTCGCGGCAGCCCACAAAGAAGCGGGCAAGGACTTCCTCTGCTACCGCTTCCCGGGCACGGACGGCTCCGTCTTCTACAACTCCGACATGTTCGCCTTCTTCAAGGTTCCGGCGGATCGCCAGGCCGCGCAACTCGCACTCGCGAGACGATAAGCCCCGAGGTCCAGTCGGCGTTCAACGTCATCAAAGGCTCCGTTCCCGCGAGAATGGACGTCTCCGACGCGGCCTTCGACATATGCGGCAAGGAGGGCATCGCGGACGTCAAGGCGGCCGACGCAAAGGGAACGTTCTTTGGCTCGCTCGCCCAGAACTACGCGCAACCGCGGGCCATCGCCACGGCCTACTACGATGTCGTGACAAAGTTCATGCATGGCGGGATCAAGACGTCCGACATCGCCGTGACTGAGCTTGTGAAGGCGATCAACGCTGCAAAATAACGGTGCGACGGCTCCTCTCCCGTTTCGGTCAACCGCGAAACGGGAGATAGCTACTTTCGGCGCGGCGCCCCTCGAAGGTTCGCACCTTGCGGAGGACAATCATGACCTCGATCACCGAGCACGGGGCCACGGCTGCGACAACGAAGCGGCAGCTTGGTCCCTCGTTGCGTGGGCGGCTCCAAGATTGGTTGCCCCGTCTTGTCCTCGCTCCATCCTTCCTGCTCGTGCTGGTCTTCGTCTACCGCTTCAACCTCTGGACCCTGTTTTTGTCGTTTACGAACTCGAAGGCGTTTCCGACGACAAACCTGATCGGCTTCGCGAATTATGTGAGGTTATGGAACTGGACCTTCGAGACCGATCCGCCGTCGAACTGGTACACCGCGCTCGTCAATATGGGTCTGTTCGGCAGTCTCTACATCATCTTCTGCCTGGTCCTCGGACCTCTGCTGGCGATCCTGCTTGATCAGAAGATCCGCGGCGAAGGCATTTTGCGTCCGATCTATATCTATCCGTTGGCGCTGTCCTTCATCGTCACCGGCACGACCTGGAAGCTGTTCCTCGACCCCCGCATCGGTTTGGAAAACGCGTTGCACGATTGGGGATGGACGAGCTTCCATTTTGACTGGGTCGTCGATCCGCAGATGATGATCTATTGCGTCGCGATCGCTGGCGTCTGGCAAACCTCCGGTTTTGTGATGGCAATGTTTCTTGCCGGACTCCGCGGTGTCGATGGTGAAATCCTCAAGGCCGCGCAGATCGACGGTGCCTCCACCTACCAGAACTATCGTCGCATTGTCATTCCGATCATACGCCCAGTCTTTTTCTCGGCGCTGATCGTGCTGGCCCACATGGCGATCAAATCCTATGACCTCGTTCTGTCGGTGACCGGCAAGAATCCCGGCGGGGCGGCGGAGCTGCCGTCGACCTTCATGTACTCCTATACATTCACCCGCAACCAGATGGCGGTCGGATCGGCCAGCGCGGTGATCATGCTGATGACGATCGCGGCGATCATGGTTCCCTACATATACTCGGAAACCAGGGAGAAGAGCCGATGAGCGCCACCGATCTGGTTACGTCAGCGTCGACGCGCCGTCGCCCCGGCCATTCGACGACAACCCGTATTGTCATCTACGGCCTGCTGGGCCTGTTTGCCTTTGTCTATCTTGTGTGGCTTGTGGTCATGGTAATGACGTCACTCAAGCCGCTGGATGAGGTCACCGGCGGCAACATGTTCGCGCTGCCGCGGCACCTGACCTTCGAACCCTGGTCCATGGCGTGGGGCGAAGCGCGCATCGGAGTGTCCGAGACGCGCGGCATCAACGGCTACTTTTCAATTCGGTAAAGATGGTTGTGCCGGCAGTGCTGATCTCGACACTGATCGGCGCATTGAACGGCTACGTGCTGACCAAGTGGAGCTTTCCCGGCCACAAGCTTGTGTTCGGCATGATGCTGTTCGCCTGCTTCATCCCTTTCCAGTCGGTCATCATCCCGATGGCGGTGATCCTCGGCATGCTCGGCAGGATCGGCGTCGATCTCGCCGATTTGACCGGCTGGTCGTTCGGTCTCGGCAATGCGACGGTCAATCTGGTGATCGTGCACGTGATCTATGGCCTGGGCTTCACGACGCTGTTCTTCCGCAACTACTACGCGGCGTTCCCGACTGAACTCGTCAAGGCAGCTATGATCGATGGTGCGAGTTTCTTCCAGATCTTCCGGCGCATCCTGCTGCCGAACTCAACGCCGATCTTCATCGTCACCGTGATCTACCAGTTCACCAACATTTGGAACGATTTCCTGTTCGGATCGACTTTTGCGGCCGGTGATTCCGCGCCGATGACGGTCGCGTCAACAATCTCGTCAACACCTCGACGGGCGTGGTCGAATACAACGTCAACATGGCGGCCGCGATCATCGCCGCCGCGCCGACGTTGCTCGTCTATGTCATTGCCGGTCGATATTTTGTCCGCGGCCTGATGGCTGGCGCCATAAAGGGATGAAGAGATGGCCACGTTGGAAATCAGTTCGCTTCGCAATCGCTTCGGCACCATCGAGGTTCTGAAGGGGATCGATATTACGCTCGAGAAAGGCGGCTTTCTGGTGCTGGTCGGCCCCTCTGGCTGCGTTGCTCAACACTATTGCAGGCCTCGAGACAATTTCGTCGGGCGAGATTCGCGTCGGCGACCAAGTCGTGAACCACCTGCATCCGTCGAAGCGGGACATCGCAATGGTCTTTCAGTCTTATGCGCTTTATCCAAACATGTCGGTCGCCGAGAATATCGGGTTCGGCATGGAGACGCGCGGAGTCGCCAAGCCGGAGCGTGAGAAGGCTATCGCTGCGGTCGCAAGGACCCTCCAGATCGAGCACCTGCTGGCGCGCCGCCCGAGCCAGCTTTCCGGTGGTCAACGGCAGCGCGTTGCGATGGGGCGCGCACTCGTCAGGCGACCCAGCATCTTTCTGTTCGACGAGCCGCTATCGAACCTCGACGCCAAGTTGCGCGTCGACATACGGGTCGAGATCAAGCGTCTGCATCAGACGACCGGCGCAACCATCGTATATGTGACACACGACCAGATCGAGGCGATGACGCTTGCGACGAAGATCGCGGTGCTCAAGAACGGCGAATTGCAGCGGGTGGGAAGCCCGAGCGAGGTCTACAATCGTCCAGCCAACATGTTTGTTGCCGACTTAATGGGATCGCCGGCGATGAACCTGCTCGAGGGCACGGTCGCGCAGGCGGATGGCGCACAGCGCATCGCGCTCGCGCGCAAGGATGCTCCGCCGATCATGCTGCCCGTTCCAGCCAATGCAGATGTCGCCCGGCTGAAGGACGGTGCCAAGGTGATCCTCGGCATTCGCCCCGAGGCCGTGAACGATCAAGAGAGCGTCGACCGTCACGCCAGATCGGTCGCCAGGTTCGACGCGAGCGTGGAGATTATCGAGCCTGCCGGATCGGACACCTATGTCGTCATCCAGGTCGCCGGCAAGGAGGTGACCGCCCGCATGCGCGCCGATGCCGACGTGCGGATCGGAAAGTCGCACACTTTCGCCTTCAACCTCGACAAGGCGGTGCTGTTCGACCCAGCGACCACAAGCCGCATCTGACCCTCGTTCGAGCGCTACGAGACCTGCATGAAGATCACCGAGAGAGTCGATGTCCTTGTCATCGGATCTGGAATGGGCGGGGCGACTTTTGCCGCGGGTCTCGCGCCTACCGGCACAAGAATTCTAGTTCTGGAGCGCGGCGAGCGCCTTCGGGACTGCGAGTCTGCGCGCGACGCTCGAGCGATCTTCCAGCGCGGTGTTTTCCGGCCGCAGGAGTCCTGGCTCGACGGGGCAGGGCAGGCCTTCAATCCCGGCAACTACTACTACGTTGGCGGCAACACCAAGTTCTACGGCGCGGTACTGATCCGCTATCGCGCTGAAGACTTTGCCCCGATCGCGCACCGCGAAGGAACGACGCCGGGCTGGCCGTTCAGCTACGACGAACTGGAGCCGTGGTACACCCGAGCGGAGCAGCTTTATAACGTGCGCGGTGCGCTCGGATTGGATTCGACGGAGCCTGTTCACTCGACACCGTATCCTTTGGGCCCGGTTCCGGACGAGCCGGCCATCGCCGCGGTACGGCAGCGCCTCAAAAAGATCGGCCTCAACCCGTTTTCGTTGCCCCCCGGTATCGACATCGAGACATGGCTTAAGCGCGCTAAGACAGTCGAGCTGAATGTTCGCGCCGTCGACCGTCACGCGGCTTTCGGCACTGGGCAGGTCCTCGCTCATTGCATACCAGTCGACCGCGCCAATCGTTTGAGCGTCGACCCATCGATCAAGGTGCTCCTGCTGGAAAGCGGGTGGCAACGACAACAACCCGCTGTTCGCTATGCCGGCGGGGTTCGCGAAGATGACCAAGGGCATCGCAGCTTGGGGATTTTCCACGGTTCCCCAGCGCCACCTCGGGAGCTGCGCTATACGCAGGCCAAGGTGCTCGGTGGCGGCTCCAGCATCAACGCGCAAGTCTACACGCGCGGGAACGCCCGCGACTACGATGACTGGGCGGCGCGTGGTGCGACAGGTTGGAGCTATGCGGAGGTGCTGCCGTATTTCAAGCGTGCCGAGGACAACCAGCGCTTCGTGGACATCTATCATGCGCGCGGCGGCCCGCTCGGCGTCTCAGTGCCCGCCAATCCGCTTCCAATCAGCGAAGCCTTTCTCCGGGCCGGTCAGGAATACGGAATTCCCTACAATCCCGATTTCAAATGCCAAGCAGGAGGGCGTCGGACATTATCAGGTGACGGTGCGCAACGCGCGGCGGTCCTCCACCGCCACCGCCTACCTGAAGCCCGTCCGTGGCCGACCCAATCTCACCGTCCTTACGGACGCCCACAGCACGCGGATCGTGGTCGAGAATGGACGTGCAGTGGGAATCGAAATGGCGCGCAAGGGGCAGTGGGAGATCGTTCGCGCCGAGCGGGTAATCATCGTAGCGTCCGGAGCAATCGGATCGCCTCGGCTTCTGTTGCTATCGGGCATCGGTCCCGCGGATCACCTGAAATCGGTGGGTATCAAGCCGGTCCACGATCTGCCAGGAGTGGGCGAGAACCTTCAGGATCACCTCGATCTCTATGCGATCGCAGAGTGCAGGGGCGACTTCACCTACGACAATTGTGCCAAGCTACACCGGACGATCTGGGCCGGGCTGGAGTATCTGGTGTTCAAGCGTGGACCCGTGGCTTCCACGTTGTTCGAGACAGGCGGATTCTGGTACGCCGATGCGGCGGCAAAGGCCCAGAAATGGTCAGACTTGCAATTCCATCTTGGTCTCGGTTCAGGCATCGAAGCCGGGGTCGAGAAGCTCAGGAACGCAGGGGTCACGCTCAACTCGGCGTTCCTGCGGCCGTATTCGCGGGGGTCGGTGCGGCTCGCAAGCGTAGAGCCCTTCGCGATGCCTTTGATCGACCCGAACTATTGGTCCGACGAACGTGATCGCTTGGCCGCGATCGAGGGGTTGAAGACGGCCCGCGAGATCCTCCGGCAACCCGCACTCGAGCCCTTCGTCATGGTCGAGCGCATGCCTGGCGCCGGGACAGCGAGCGAGGCAGCTCTCGTCGACTACGCATTTCGGACCTGCAAAACCGACCACCATCCTGTGGGGACCTGTCGGATGGGCATCGACCAATTGGCGGTGGTTGACCCGACGCTGAGACTTCGTGGACTCGAGGGAATCCGGATTTGCGACGCATCCGTGATGCCGCGCATCACGTCCTCTAACACTAACGCACCTACAATCATGATCGCCGAAAAGGCGGCGGATCTCATTCTTGGGAATGAGCTGTTTTCAGCAGCCCATTTGCCGAATGTAGAACTTCAGAGGTCGAGCGAACCGTCCACGGCTACCGTGGAAGACGAGTAATGAGATCGCAGCGTCGCGTAATCAATCACGAAGAGTGGTCTTGTGGCTCGATCCGGAGCGGTGAGCAGCGGGAGGTACTCAGGCCTCCAAGTCTATCAGCAACAATCAGGGTTACGACAGCTGGGGCTCCGCCGCGCAGCTTCCTTCGCTTGATTTTGCTGCTTGGGATGCGTCGGAACGCTTGCCTCACGTGACGTGATTCCAACTCTAGTCCGGATGCTGGTCCTGGCGGTCCATTGATCCGTCAGCTTCTGTTGGACCGCATCAAACAGGGCGCGCTCCATGATCGGCGGTTGCTCGCCGGGCGAGATCTCGCCCTTATATCTGATCTCGCCGATATAGAACCGGTTGCGCAGAAGGTAGAACAGCGTCCCCCGCTCGAATGGGATGCCACCGCGGGTGCCGCCAGTCGCGAGCAGCCTGGTCTTGGTCCGGATGTTACGCTCCTTGAGATCTCGAACCAGGCATTGATCCCGCTCAGTTCGAGATAGCGCCGGTAGATCAGTCTGACCTGTTCGGCCTCATGCTCCATGACCACGATCTTACCGTCCTTCATGTCGTAACCGAGGGGGAGGGGACCACCGACCCAGAGTCCCTTGCGCTTGGAGGCTGCGATCTTGTCCCTGATCCGCTCCAAGGTGACCTCTCGCTCGAACTGGGCAAAGGACAATAGCACATTGCGCGTCAGCCGGCCCATGGAAGTCGTGGTGTTGAACTGCTGCGTGACCGAGACGAAGGACACGCCATGGGTATCGAAAAGCTCGACCAGCTTGGCGAAGTCGGCAAGCGATCTCGTCAGCCGGTCCACCTTATAGACGACAATGACGTCGATCTTTCGGGCACGGATGTCGTCCAGCAGTCTCCGAAGCGCAGGCCGGTCGGTCGACCCACCCGAGTATCCGCCGTCATCATAGCGCGCCTTGATCAGAGTCCAGCCGGCATGGGCCTGGCTCTTGATGTAGCCAGCTGAGGCGTCGTACTGCGCATCCAGCGAGTTGAACTCCTGATCGAGACCTTGGTCAGTAGAGACCCGGGTATAGATGGCGCAGCGAACCGGTTTGACAGACGTGGCCTTCATCGTTCTGCCTCGGAAGTTGACTGAACCTGCTTGTCCCTCAGGCCAAAGAAGCGGGGGCCATTCCATCGGGTGCCGGTGATCGCGAAGGCGATCTTGCTCAGGCTTTCATAGGTCTGGCCATTCCAGGCAAAACCATCGGCCAGCACCATCACGCGATGAGACTTTCGGTCCCATTCCCGAACCAGCACGGTGCCCGGCGTCAGGCCCGTTCGCCTTCGGTCCAGGCCCTTCAGCCGGTCCGCCATCGCCGAACCCGACTCGTTTGCACTGGTGCGATCCAGAACATCGGCCAAACGGGGGTTGCGCGGGAACAGCCGGTTCCCTTGGGCTTCGCGCGGCGACAGCCTTGCCGCGACTTTGGCGGGTGGAACTTGCGCGCGGGCAACAAACTCTGTGCAAGCGGGCCTTGGCTGATCCGCCGCAGTTGCCGGCCCGGGTTCCGAACTGTTAGACAATGCCACAGCGCATCGATCGAGGCTGCCTGGGGACCACCGACGCGTCATCTCAAAAGCATGATCCGGAAAGATGGACACCGGTGTTCCCTTGCGACAAACGCGGAACGCGTTTGCGCGGAGATCATGCTCAAACAACAGACTGAAGCGCGATTTAAGGATTCATCCTGAACCCGTCGCGCGCTAAGACGGCAGCCATGGACTATTTCGCGCAACAGCTCATCAACGGTCTCGTGCTCGGCTCGATCTACGGCCTGATCGCCATCGGCTACACGATGGTCTACGGCATTGTCGGCATGATCAACTTCGCCCACGGCGACATTTTCATGATCGGCGGCTTCATCGCGCTGCTCTCCTTCCTCGTGCTGGTCTCGATCGGCCTGACCGCCGTCCCCGTGATTCTCCTGATCGTGCTTCTGGTGTCGATGGCGATCACGGCGCTCTATGGCTGGACGGTGGAGCGCATCGCCTATCGGCCGCTGCGGCATTCGTTCCGGCTGGCGCCGATGTTGTCGGCGATCGGCATGTCGTTCGTGCTGACCAATTATTCGCAAATCGCGCAAGGCGCGCGGGTCAAGCCGGTGCCGCCGATCATCACCGGCGGCTACACGCTGCATGAGGGCAGCCGCGGCTTTGTGGTTCAGCTCTCCAACATCCAGATCATCGTGGTGCTGACCACCGTCGCGCTGCTTCTGATCTTCACCTGGCTCGTGGCGCGCACGAGGCTCGGGCGCGACATGCGCGCCTGCGAGCAGGATCAGACCATGGCAGCGCTGCTTGGCGTCGATGTCGACCGCACCATCTCCATGACCTTCGTGATCGGTGCGGCGCTCGCCGCGGTCGCCGGCATGATGTACCTGCTGTATTATGGCCTGGTCGATTTCCTGATGGGCTTCGTCGCCGGCATCAAGGCCTTTACCGCGGCCGTGCTTGGCGGC
>Ga0306926_10002764_pt1 | contig 17927 bp, 15 predicted proteins | sample flu12Cox44000178_FD_203759 | JGI IMG/M metagenome (GOLD analysis project Ga0306926, IMG submission 203759) | Lab enrichment of tropical soil microbial communities from Luquillo Experimental Forest, Puerto Rico - flux8day.12C.oxic.44.000.178 (v2)... | ecosystem: Environmental > Terrestrial >... | reverse complement strand
CGCATTTCACGCTTTCGCGCGGATGGGACCGAGGACCAAGGACCAAGAACGAAGGACTAATGAGCCCCGACAGGCCCCGCCGCGCGCTGGGGGCGCTTCATCAAGAGGACAAGCGGGATCAACAGCAGGAACAGGACGCCCAGCAGCTGGAAAATCCCTACGAATGACACCATCGTTGCCTGGCGTTGCACCATGCCGAAGAGTATTGCGTAGGCGCGGTTGGTGGCCGTGACCACATCGTTGCCGGCGGCCATGAGGGCGGCCCGCATCTGCTCGAACGCCTGTCGAGACGCCGCATCGTAGGGCGTCACGTGCGCACCAAGCAGCGCCGTCGTCGACTGATTGTTGCGCGCCAGCATCGTGCCCGTCATGGCAATGCCGATGCTGCCGCCGATGTTGCGCATGAGATTGAAGAGGCTCGTGGCGTACCCCATGCGCTCGCGGGGAATGGGATCCATCGCGACCGTCGTGAGCGGCACGAAGAGCAGCGCCATCCCTATCCCTTGAACGAGCTGCGGCCAGAAGATGTCCCAGTATCCGGCCTGTAGGTTGAGTCGCGACAACCAGAGCAAGGTCACGCCGCCTACCGTGAGCCCGATCGTCAGAAGCTTTCTGGCATCGAACCGGCCCGTCAGCATGCCGGTGATCGGCATCATGAAAAATGATCCGATGCCCCGTGGCGCCATGGCAATGCCGGCCTGAAGGGGCGGATAGCCGAGCAGTGTCTGCAGCATGATCGGCAGCAGCACCAGGCTGCCGTAGAGCACGAAACCGACTATCGTCATCAGGAACACACCGATCGCGTAGCTGCGCGCCTTGAACACGCGCAGGTCGACAACCGGATTATCCGTGTTGAGCTCGTGCCAGACGAGCGCGACGAGCGAGACGGAGCTGATCACGGCGAGCGCGACGATGAAGTGCGATGCGAACCAGTCGTCTTCCTGGCCCTTGTCGAGGAGAATCTGCAGCGCGCCGATGCCGACGGCGAGCATGCCGATGCCCCAGTAATCGACTCTCCGGTTCTCCTGACGAAGATAGGGTGGGTCGAAGATGAACAGCCTGGTCATGACAATCGACGCAATGCCGACGGGGATGTTGATATAGAACACCCAGCGCCAACTGTAGCTTTCGGTCAGCCAGCCGCCGAGTACCGGTCCGAGAATCGGCGCCACGACGATGCCAAGCCCCCAGAAACCCATCGCCTTGCCGCGATCCTGCGGCGGGAAGGCTTCGAGGAGCACGGCTTGTGACAACGGCTGCAGGGCGCCGCCGGTCGCGCCCTGGATGATGCGAAACAGGATCAATGCCCCCAGGGTCGGCGAGAGTCCGCACAAGAAGGACGCTCCCGTAAAGCCGACGACCGACAGCATCAAGAGACGCTTCCGCCCGAACATGCTGGCGAGCCATCCCGTCATCGGCAGGATGATCGCGTTGGCGACGAGGTACGACGTGAGCGCCCAGGTCGCTTCATCGATGGACACCGACAGATTGCCCGCAATATGCGGCAGCGACACGTTCACAACGGTCGTATCCAGCACCTCCATGAAGGTGGCGAACATGACCGAGATCGCGATGATCCAGGGGTTTACCAGCCGAGGTTGATCCGGCACGCCCTTCCTGTCCTTACTTCTATACTTCCTTACTTCGTATACACCGTCGGTTCCACTGACATGCCTGGCCGCAGTTGCCGGTCGGGGTCTTGTCCGGCGTCCAGTACGATCTTGACCGGGATTCGCTGGACGACCTTCACGTAGTTGCCGGTGGCATTCTCCGGGGGCAGCATGCTGAAGCGTGCGCCGGTTGCAGCCGCGATGCTGTCGACCTTCCCCGCAAATGATTTGCCGCCGTAGGCATCTACTTTGATGGTCGCCCGCTGGCCGGGACGCATGTTCTGGAGCTGCGTCTCCTTGAAGTTCGCGGTCACCCACACATTCTCGAGCGGAATGATCGCCATCAATGGCTGGCCGGCTTGTACCACCTGACCCACTTCGACCGACTTGCGGCTGACGATGCCCGCGACCGGTGCTTTGATGGTGGCGTACTGCATATTCAGCTCCGCTTGGTCGAGGGTGGCCTTCGCCTGCTTGGCTTGAGCGTCGGCGGCGGCGGCGCGCGCGCTGATCTGCTTCACCTGATCGGGCGCGGTCAGCGCCGCCCGCAGCACGGCGTCCGCCTGCTGATGTCCGGCGCGCGCCTGTGCGAGCGCGCTTTCCGACACCAGGACGCCCGCCTCAGCTTCGGTGACCTGTGCCCGGGCTGAATCGGCCGCGGCGCGCGCGGCGTCAGCGGCGGCCGACGCCGCATCGAACTGTTGCTGGGAGATTTCATCCTTGGCCAACAGCCCTCGCAGCCGCTCGACGTCCCGCGCCGCCTTCGCGGAAGTCGCTTCCTGCTCGCGGAGCTTGGCCTGTGCCGACGCCACGCGCGCGTGCGCCGCCTCCACCTGTTTCTGCGCCGACGCGACCGCGCTCGTCGCCTGCTCGACGCTACCGCGCGCGCTTGTCAGATTGCTGGTCGCGGACTGCGTGGTGATCGGGACGCCGCTTTGGGCGGCTGCCGCCGCGGCCTCGGCGTCGGCCAGCGCCGCCCGCGCCTTCTCCACGGCAACCTGATAATCGCGTGGGTCGATCTCGACGAGCGTGGTTCCCGCATCGACCCGCCGGTTGTCGTCGACGTAGACGGCCTGGACCGTTCCACCTACGCGGGCGGCAATCTGCGTCACGTGCGCATCGATTTGCGCATCGTCGGTCGACTCGCGTCCGGCAGTCACCCACAACCAGATGCCGATGCTCGCGACCATGGCGAGGACGGCGGCCGCAATGGCGCGGACGCGCAAGTTTTGCAGCAAAGCCATCAGCGTGAGCCTCCGATAATTTGACGCAACACTTGCTCCGACGTTCCGGTGCCCCGCACCAGGGCACCCTTGGCAAGGTCATATCCGTACTGGGAGGAAATGAACTGTTCGGTCGCGAGAGCGACGGCCTCCTGGGCCTGAATCACTTCGACATTGCTCACGACGCCGGCGGCGAACCGGTCGCGCGCCTGCGTCAACTGCTGCGCGGCGAGATCGCGGGCGGTGGTCGCCACGCGGAGCTGCTCGGAGGTGGCTTGCAGGTCGAGAAACGCGGCGCGAATCTCGTAGTCGATGCCGGCCTTCATGTCCGCCGCTTCATTCTGCCGCGTGCGGAGGTCCGCATCGGCTTGGAGGAGCCGTCCGTGCGTCCGGTTGCCGTTGAAAATCGGCACGTTCAACGATGCGGCGACCGAGTAGGTGTTCTTGGCGTCGCTGACGCTCAATCCGATCGGGCCGACGTCGCCGCTGACATGCACCGACGGCATCGCTGAGCCCGCAATTGCTGCGCGGGTCGATTCGGCGGCGTGGACGCGGGCGAGCGCCGCCTGATAATCGGGGCGCGTCTTGACGGCGAGGTCAATGAGATCGTCGACCGAGGCGGTCGGCACGGGAACGTCCGGAAGGTTCGGATCGATGACGAAGGCCTGCCCCAGCGGCAGGCCGACCACCCGCGCCAGGCTCAGCTTCACCTTCTCGAAATCGTTGACAGAAGCCGTCGAGCGCTGCTGTTGGACGCTCAGCTGGACCTGGGCCCGGAGAACGTCAACGCCTGCGATGATGCCGCCTTGACGGAGGCTCAAGGCTTGCTGGTAGAGTGCCTCGGCAGTCTCCAGCTGAGCGCGCGCCGCGTCGACGCGCGCGGAAGCGGCGAGCGCATCGATGTACACCGTCCCCGCCACGTGAATCACGAAATCGCGAGCGCTCTGTCGTGAGAGGCGCGCGGAGTCGAGGGCGTGGGCCTCTGACCGCGCGTTATTCTGGGCTTCGAGATCGAACACGGTCTGCGTGACGAACGCGCGGGCGTCGAAGACGTTGAATGGACCGACAATCACGGGCAGGCCGGGAAAGGACGGGCCCCCGGGAGAGCCAAACCCGAACGCCTGAAGGTTGATCACCTGTCGGGTCTCGGACACGCGACCGCTCACGTTCGGCAGCAACTGGCTCAGGGCAATCTTTCGAGCGCCCTGCGCGCGTCCGAGCGCGTCCTCAGCCGTCAACACACCGAGGTTGTGGTCGAGCGCCCGCAGGATTGCGTCGATGATGGTCAGCTTGAGCGGTTCCTTCGTGGCAACACCAGCCGGCACACCTCCCAGGAAAGGGCTCGTGGGGCCGGCGCTCGCCGTCGGCTGCAAAGGCGCGGGTGATGACGATTGCGTAACGCTGGTTGCCCCCGGTACCTGCGCCCGCGCTGGAAGCGGCGCCAAAACCGCCAGAAAGGCCGTGAGCGACAGAACTGGAGCGGCTTTCACGAAGACCCTTTCCCGCCCGGCCAGAGGCTCGACAGAAGAGGCGCTACAGGGAAGCGGGCCGGGTCGAGGCGGGCTGGACGTGGCGTTCGAAACCAGCATCGTACTACGCGCCGTGCCCTCCACCAACCATGCGAATGAGCGAAGCGTCTAAGACCGCGAGCATCTCGGTGCGCTTCGTTTTCGTGTGCCTGCTCGCCATGGTCCTGCTTGGTGTCAGCCCTTCCGGATCCGCGGCGCAGGCTCCCTCGTCCTCCCTGGCAGGCGAGCGCATCCAGATGAGTCGGCGAACTGGCCCCATCATCATCGACGGCGACCTGACGGACGAAGGGTGGTTGACCGCCACGCGCGTCGAGAAGTGGTACGAAACCAATCCGGGCGACAACACCGAGCCCAAGGTGCGGAACGTCGCCTACCTGACCTACGACGATCAGTTCTTCTACGCCGGCTTCGAGTTCGACGACCCCGACCCGACGGCCATTCGGGCGCCGTTTGGCGATCGCGACAACGTGCCGAGCTTCACGGACTACGGCGGGGTGATCCTTGACACGCTCGGCGACGGCCAGCGCGCGGTGCTGTTGCTGGCCAATCCCCGCGGCATTCAGTACGACGCGATCACCGACGATTCGTCCGGCGAGGATCCGTCGCCGGACTTCTTCTGGGACGCTGCCGCGCGCATCACTGAGCGCGGATGGACGCTCGAGATCCGCGTGCCGTTCTCGTCGCTCCGCTACCGGAACGTCGATCCCCAGACGTGGGGCATCCTGTTGTATCGCAACATGCCGCGCGACTTTCGGTATCAGATCTTCTCAGCGCGTCTGCCGCGCGGCAGCAATTGCTTCGTTTGTCACAGCAATCCGCTCGGGGGGCTCGAGCACCTGCCGACCGCCGGTCACCTCGTCGCCGCGCCATTCGTGACGGGCACGAGCAACGCGCACCCACAGAGCGACCTTGGGACCGACCTCGTCCCTGCCCAAGTCAAGGGCGCGGTCGGGCTCGATCTGAAGTGGCTGCCGAGCGCTGACAACGCCATCGACATTGCCGTGAACCCCGACTTCTCGCAGGTCGAATCGGATACGGCGCAGATCGCCGTGAACGAGCGGTTCGCGCTGTTCTTTCCTGAGAAGCGCCCGTTCTTTCTCGAAAGCGTCGATCTCTTTGCGACGCCCCTCCAAGCCGTATACACGCGGACAATCCTCTCGCCGCGTTGGGGCGCGCGGGCGACCGGGAAGGACGCCGGCATCCGGTACACCGTTCTGGTGACCGACGACGATGGCGGTGGAAAGGCCGTGCTCCCGGGCCGGACCGGGTCGTCGCTCGTGGACCAGAACTTCGGCTCCACTGTCGCCATCGGGCGGCTGAAGCGCGACATCGGGCTGTCGTTCATCGGCGCGCTCGTAACCGATCGCGAGAACCACGCCGGAGACGGGCACAACCGGGTTGCCGGCCCTGACTTTCAATGGCGCCCATCGGGCACCGACGTGGTGGCGGGGCAGTGGCTCTACAGCGAGACGCGAACGCCGAATCGTCCGGACCTGGCCGCCGAGTGGACCGGCCAGTCGCTGGGCGGCCATGCCGCCGTCGCGCAATGGGGCCACAACACGACCCACCTCGACTGGTTCGCTCTGTACAGGGATGTCAGCTCCGGATTTCGCGCGAATACCGGCTTCATTCCGCAGGTGGGCTACCAGGAAGTGTCCGGCTCGAGCGGATGGACCGTCAGGCCCACGAACTTCTTTTCGCGCGTGAGAACGTTTCTGAACCTGGACCGGCAGATGGGCACGGATGGTGTGCTCGTGAGCCGCCAGGTGATGCCCGGCGTCGGGATGGACACTCGTATGAGCGGGTTCATGCAGTATCGGTACATCGACGAGCAGATTCGCACCGGCGTCCGTATCCTGCCGCGCCATTTGTTCGGATACATCGCGCAGTTCAGCCCGTCGCGTCGCATTTCCCAGATCTCGCTCGACGGCACGGCCGGTCGCGACATCGATTTCACCAACTCGCGGCCGGCCACGGGGGTCACCATCAACCTGAGCGCGACCGTGCATCCGACCGACCATCTCGAGCTGGTGATGTTGAGGGATCAGCGCTGGCTGAACATCGATGGTCCGGCGGCGCAGGCGGAGCGGCTCCTGAGCGAGCACATCTCGCGAGTCAAGGCCACCTACAACTTCACGCCGCGCGTGTTCCTCCGCGCAATCGGGCAGTACGTCTCGACCGACCGCGATCCGCTGCTGTTCCTGGACACCACCGTTGCACCGCGGTCCGGCGACTTCACAGGGTCACTGCTCTTTGCGTACAAGCTGAACTGGCAGTCGGTCGCGTTCGTGGGGTACGGCGACGATCGCGAGCTGACCGACGTCCGTTCGCTCGCACCCTTGGATCGGCAGTTTTTCGTAAAGCTGTCGTACGCCTTCCAGCGCTGACTCGACCTGCCTGACCGAGTCCACTTGGCCGGTCCATTCCCACCCGCACGATGCAGGCGGCCGACCGCCACGGGCAGACCAGACCTGCCCGCGGTCAGGTTTGACATACTTTTGTACGCCATGTATAAATCGATGTGTGACAAACCAGGACTACCGGCGCGCCCTCGACGCGGCGACCAAGGAATACGAAGCGCTCGGCCGGCAGCGCCGCGAAATTGACGATCGCCTCGCCCAGCTCGCGCAGACGATGGGGACGTTGACAAAGCTGTTGGGATTGACGCCCACCGTTCCGATGGGGCTGACCGACGCCTGCCGTCTCGCGCTGCGCGGCGCGGGTCTGCCCCTGACGCCGCTGGAGGTGCGCGATCGGCTCCTTGCGATTGGCGTCGATCTGTCCATCTACTCCAACGAGCTGGCCGCCATTCACACCATCCTGAAACGACTGAACGACGCAGGCGAGATTCGAGTCGTCGCAAAAGGTGCGGGGCAATCAGGCGCGAGGAAATACGCGTACATCTGGAACTACGGGATCACGTCGGTTGCGATCACCAAGGAGCGGGCAGAGTCGCTGAGGCAGACTGGCATCTTCCACGTCCAGGCTCCGAAGCAGGCACGGGGAAAAAAGAAGCTGGAAAACACGTAAGCGACTGACGAGCTACCAGTCACGAGCGACGAGTAACGAGTGATGGACCTGATCGATCGGCGGCGGTTTTATGCCGAAGAGATCGAGGCGACCGCCAACCTGAAGAACGCCTCCGTGGTCGAGGCCCTGGCAACCGTCCCACGTGAGCGCTTCCTTCGACCCGGACCGTGGACGGTTCGAGGCGAGGCTGACTTTCAGCAGGGGCCGCGACAGACGCCGGATGCCGATCCGCGCCACGTGTATCACAACCTGGCCATCGCGATCGACCCGGCCCGCCAGCTGTTCAACGGCGCGCCCGGTGTCGTGGCGATGGCAATCGATCACCTGTCGCTCCGATCCGGCAATCGGGTCCTCCACATTGGCTGCGGCACCGGCTACTACACGGCGCTCATCGCTCACTGCGTTGGGCCATCCGGCCGCGTCGTGGCCCTCGAAGTCGACGAGCCGTTGGCGGACGAAGCGGGCGCCAACCTGCGGTTCATGCCGTGGGTCGACGTGCGTCATGGCGACGGCCGCGGCCTGCTCGGACATTCGTTCGACGCCATCCTGGTCAACGCCGGCGTGACGCATCCGCTGGCGGGCTGGATCCACGCGCTGGAGGCGGGCGGGCGGATGATTCTGCCGATCACGGCAGCCATGGCGCCCACGATTGGCAAGGGGCTGATGGTGCTCTTGACCCGGACCACGGATCCCCAGAGCTTCGACGCGCGTGTGGTGGGTTTCGTGGCGATCTACACGGCGATCGGCGTCCGTGACACGGCGCTCAACGACCAGCTGGGACAGGCCTTGAGAGCCAACCCATTTCCGTTATTGAAGCGCTTTCGTCTCGACATCCACGACCACTCGCCGTCGTGCTGGCTCCATACTTCGGGCGCGTGCCTGTCGACCTCATAAAACCCGCCCGACCCGACCGACCGGTGCCCCCTTGGCCCCGGTGCAGAATAGAGGCCATGCCGTCTCTGTTCGATCCCCTTCCCCTACGTTCGGTCACGCTCGCGCACAGGTTGATCGTGTCACCGATGTGTCAGTACTCGAGCGAGCATGGTTTCTCGAACGACTGGCACCTGGTTCATCTGGGTAGCCGCGCAGTCGGCGGCGCCGCGCTGGTGTTCACCGAAGCGGCCGCCGTGACGCCCGAGGGGCGCATCAGTCCGCATGACCTCGGCATCTGGCAGGACGCACACGTCGAGGGACTTGCACGCATCGTGCGCTTCATTCACGACCAAGGCGCCGTGGCCGGGATCCAGCTGGCCCATGCGGGGCGGAAGGGGAGCACCGCGCGGCCGTGGGAGGGCGGCCGTGGTCTCGGCGTCGACCGGAGGGCAGGGAGCCCCGGGACAACCGATCACGAGGGCTGGGAGGTGATCGGTCCGACCGCGGTGCCGTTTTCGGAGACCCTTCGCGTTCCGCGCGCGCTTCGTCTGGATGAGACCGCAACTATCGTCAACGCCTTTCGCGAGGCCGCGCGGCGCGCGCGGAACGCCGGCTTCGACGTGGTTGAGATTCACGCAGCTCACGGCTATCTCCTTCACCAGTTCATGTCGCCGCTCGTCAACACGCGAACCGACGCCTACGGCGGCTCGTACGATAATCGGGTCCGGCTGTGTCTCGAGGTCGTGGAAGCCGTACGACGCGTCTGGCCCGACGAGCTGCCGATGTTCGTCCGGATTTCAGCCAGCGACTGGAAGAGTGGTGGGTGGGACATCGAGCAGTCTGTGGAGCTCGCCAAACGGTTGCAGGTCCGCGGCGTCGATCTCGTTGATTGCTCGTCGGGCGGCGCCGTCCCCGACGCGGTCGTTCCCCTGACGCCCGGCTACCAGGTGCCGTTCGCTGCGCGCATTCGACGCGACGCGCGCATCCTCACCGGCGCTGTGGGGCTGATTACCGACGCCCGCCAAGCCGACGCGATCGTGCGGAACGAAGACGCAGATTGCGTTCTCATCGCGCGGCAATTGCTCCGTGACCCCTATTGGGCGCTGCACGCCGCCCTGGAGGTGGGCCATCCGATGCCGTGGCCCGCGCAGTACTTGCGAGCCGCGCCACCCGGAACCACGCGCCGGGGGCAGCGCGCCTCCGAGTTTTACCCGACCGCGCCAAGACTGCGCAGCGGGGACCGCGGAGTGAGCGCCGCAGCGGATGAGGGCGCAGCGCGCGCCCCCAAGACGTAGAGAGCAGCCGCCGTGAGAGCGCTCCTCGTCGAAGACGACAACACCATCGCGGACTTCGTGGCGCGCGGCCTGCGCGAGGCGGGGTTTGCCGTCGATCGCGCCGGCGACGGAGAGGCCGGGCTGTCCTCTGCGCTCAAACAGTCGTACGACGTCGCCATCGTCGACCTGATGTTGCCCAAGCGCGACGGGCTGTCGTTGATCGAGGCGCTCAGACGCAAGCGGATCGCCACGCCAGTGCTGATCTTGAGCGCGCGGCGGTCCGTCGATGACCGGGTTCGAGGCCTTCAGAGCGGCGGCGACGACTACCTCACGAAACCCTTTGCGTTCACCGAGCTGCTCGCACGCGTGCAGGCGCTGGTGCGGCGATCGACCCGCCCCGCCGAGCCGACGACGCTGACGGCCGGCGATTTGGAGCTCGACCTGCTGTCGCGACGCGTGACAAGGGGCGGGAAGCCGATCGATCTCCGGCCCCGCGAGTTCGCGTTGCTCGAATACTTGATGCGCAATACCGGCAAGGTGGTGTCAAAGACGATGATCCTCTCGCATGTCTGGGAGTACAGCTTCGATCCGCAAACGAACATCGTGGACGTCCTCGTGAGCCGGCTGCGAGAGCGGATCGATCGGCCGTTCGACCAGAAGCTGCTGCACACGGTCCGTGGCGTCGGGTATGTCCTCCGTGTCTGAGAGCGAGGGCCGCGGCCTGCGGCCTTTGGTCGCGAACGCCTTCGGGCTGCGGATCGCGCTCTGGTACGCGACGCTGTTCGTGCTCGGGGCCATCGTCATCGTGTCGCTCACCTATTACCTGACGGCGGCCTCGCTCGCCCAGCGTGATCAGCAGATCATCCGCCAGAAGCTCGGCGATTACGCGGCGGCTTACCTGCGCGGCGGGGTCGGCGTCCTCACGGCAAAGGTCCGCGCGGAGCAGGCCGCAGCCCCGGAGCGCTTGTTCGTCCGCGTCATCGATCGCGGCGTGGAAGCGGTCGTGTTGAGCAACCCTGAAGGGTGGGACGCGTCGAAGCTGGAGACGGTCTCCGCCCGCCTCGACGACGGGACGCTGGTGCAAGTCGGCAAGAGCACGGAGGCGCGCGAGGACCTGCTCCGCCGGTTTCGTGCGGCGCTCGGGCTCGTCACGCTCCTGGTTGTGATCGTGGCGCTGAGCGGCGGCTGGCTGGCCACGCAATCGGCCACGTATCCGATCCGCCGCTTGATCCAGGCGGTCCGGCGGATTATCCGGACGGGCCGCACCGATGAGCGCGTGCCGGTGGAAGGGCGCCTGGGTGGCGTTGATGACCCGGGGACGGGTGACGCCATCGACGAGCTCACGGTCTTGTTCAACGCAATGCTCGACAAGATCGAGGGTCTCGTCACAGCGATGCGTGGAGCGCTGGACAACGTGTCCCACGACCTGCGGACCCCGTTGACGCGGTTGCGCGGCACTGCCGAAATGGCGCTGGCCGGCGCGCCCGACCTCGAGCGCTACCGTGAAGCTCTTGCGGACTGCGTCGAAGAGAGCGACCGGGTGCTCGTCATGCTGAACACGTTGATGGACATTTCAGAGGCCGAGAGCGGCACGATGCAGTTGCGTCCAGAACCGGTGCGGCTGGCTGACATCGCCGCTCGCGCGGTGGACCTGTACAGAGAGGTGGCGGAAGGCAAAGGCATCACGCTCGAGCTCACATCGTCGGATCATGTTTCAATCTCCGGCGACAGAACGCGGCTGGAGCAGGTTGCCGCCAACCTCATCGACAACGCGGTCAAGTACACGCCGCCCGGCGGGCGGATCGATGTGCAGATCCGGCAGGACGCCGGCCGTGCCATCCTCCGCGTGTCCGATACCGGACCGGGCATCCCGCCTGACGAGGCGCCCCGCATCTGGGATCGCTTGTTTCGTGGGGATGCGAGCCGGGCGGAGCGCGGCCTGGGCCTGGGTCTGAGCCTCGTTAAGGCTATAGTCGAAGCTCACAACGGCACAGTCGCCGTGCGGACGGAAGTCGCCAGGGGCTCCACGTTTACCGTCTCTCTTCCAGTCGACTCCACGTCCCGGCCCCATTGACCCACCTTTCACTCTTGTAATGATTCTGAAACAGCCCCGCAAGGAGGCCCGCCGTCTAAGTCCATAGAGTCAAGCGAATAGCGGGCAAGCCCCCGGAAATGCTTGGGGAGGCCCGTCATCAGAGAGGACAGCTGTACAGCCATGAACAAACGTTACTCACTCTCGAAGCGAACAACCCGCGCGCTCCTGGCCGTTGTCGCGGCCTTGTTCATCGCGTCGGGCGCCGCCTGGCACGGCCTCGCGGGCACCCGTCCCGCGATCGTCCAGGCCGCTACAACCAGCACTCCACTAGCGCAAACGATTGCCGGCGGCCGCGACTCGTACGCCGACGTCGTCGACGTCGTGTCTCCTGCCGTCGTGACCGTCCACGCGCAAGGGCGCGCGCGCGTGTCACCAACCCGGTTTCAGTCTCCAGACGACGAGTTCTTTGGCCAGTTCTTCCGGAACCCGGGCGAGAATCCGCGTGGCCGACGTGGTGAGCGGCAGATGCCGAGGATGCCCAAGCAGAACGCCCTCGGGTCAGGTGTTGTGGTCACGACCGACGGCTACGTCCTGACCAACAACCACGTTGTCGACGGGGCGGAAGAGGTCAGCGTCGACTTCACGGACGGGCGGACGCTGCCGGCCAAGATCATTGGTACCGACAAGCCGAGCGATCTGGCGCTGCTCAAGGTGAACGGGTCGGGCTTCAAGGCCGTGGCACTCGGCAACTCCGACGCCGTGAGGGTCGGCGACGTCGTGTTGGCGGTCGGCAACCCGCTCAATGTCGGGCAGACCGTGACGATGGGGATCATCAGCGCGAAGGGCCGGTCGACGAGCGTTGGCGACGGCAGCTACGAGGACTTCCTGCAGACGGATGCGCCGATCAACCACGGAAACTCGGGTGGCGCTCTGGTGAACACCAAAGGCGAGCTCGTCGGCATCAATTCGCAGATTCTGTCTGAATCGGGCGGCAACATCGGCATCGGGTTCGCGATACCGGTCAACATGGCCAAGCACGTGATGAACGACCTTCGGACGAAGGGCAAGGTCACCCGCGCGCAGCTCGGCGTCACGGTGCAGGGCCTGACGGCGGACATGGCGACCAGCCTCGGACTGAAACAGACCAACGGCGTGATCGTCAGTTCTGTGGGAGAGGGCAGTGCGGCGGAGCGCGCCGGCCTGAAGCGCGGTGACGTGATCACGTCGTTCAACGGCCAGGCAGTGCGTGACATGAACGCGCTCCGGAACCGGGTTGCGGATGCGGGCCCGGGCTCGACCGCCGACGTTGCAATCGTTCGCGATGGCGCGGAGAAACACGTCTCGGTGAAGCTCGACGAGCATAACCCCGACCATGCCGCGCGTGACGGCCGCAGCGACGGCGATCAGGGCAGCTCGGACAAGGCCGCGCTGGGTATCTCGGTCACTTCCGACAAGAAGGGTCTCGTCGTGCAGGACGTGGACCCCGACGGCCGCGCGGCCGATGCGGGGATCCGCGCCGGCGATGTGATCCAGGAGGTCAATCGTCAACCGGTGAAAACGGTTGACGAGTTGCGCGCCGCGGTTCGCAAGTCGACCGACAAGCCCACGCTGCTCCTCATCAGTCGCGAGGGTGTCGGCGACGTGTTCGTGACCGTGAAACCGTCGCACAACGGTTGAGAATGCGTCATGGCTGATGGCTCATTGGCGGATGGTCCGATAGTTTGTCCATCAGCCGTTAGCCGTCAGCCATTTCTCTGTTCCGCGCCGACCGCAATCCCAATCCGCAATAGAATGGTTCGCCATGGCCATCCTCCACCGATGGGACGATGTCCCGACCGAGCAGCTCGCGCCGGGCGTCCGCCGGCGGTACCTGACAGCCGAGCGCATGACGCTGGCGCGCTTCAGCCTCTCGCGCGGCGCCATCGTGCCTGCGCACGCCCATGACAACGAGCAGGTCAGCTACGTCGTGTCGGGTGCCGTGCGCTTCCTCGTCGCGGGAGAAGAGATCGTTGTTCGGACCGGCGAGGCGCTGCAGATTCCGTCATGGGCCGAGCATAGTGTGACCGTCATCGAAGACGCCGAAGTGATCGATGTCTTCAGCCCCGTCCGGCAGGACTGGATCGACAGGACGGACACCTATTTCAGATGAGCGTTTTCTCGGTCCTTCCTACTCCATTCGACGCCCGCGGCGATTTCGATCCCGACAGTCTTCGGCGCGTCATCGACCTCTTTCTCGCCGACGGCGTCACCGGGTTCACGGCGCTCGGCGTGACCAGCGAGGTCGCGCGCTTGACGGACCGGGAGCGCGATGTCGTGCTCGACACCGTGCTGACCCATGTGTGCGGCCGCGCGCCGGTAGTCGCGGGGACCACCGCCGACGGATTGCGAACGTGCATCGAGTACAGTCGCCGCGCCAAGAAGGCCGGCGCGGCATCGTTGATGATCAGCCCTCCTCGGATGGCCAAGATCAACTCGGCCATGACCGGTTTTGCGCTGCGCCGCCGCGGCGCCATCACGACGCCAGCCGTTCGCCCGCCTGGCGGCACACTCGATCAGCCCACAATGGTGGCCCTGGATCGCGTCATGAATTGGGTGAGCGCCTCATGAACCTCGGACTGACCAACAAAGTCGCTATGGTCGGCGGCGCCAGCAAAGGGCTGGGGTACGCCGTCGCCCGGGCGCTCGCCGGCGAGGGCGCGTCCGTGTCGATTGCGTCGCGCGATCCCGAAGCGATCAGACGCGCGGCAGATCAAATCATGAACGCCACGGGCGCTCGAGTCCTTCCTGTGGTCGCGGACCTCAGCACGGCTGACGCGATCGCCCGCTGGCACGCCGAAACGCTGAAGGCTTTCGGCGGGATCGACGCGCTGTTTGCGAACACCGGAGGACCGCCCACGGGCGGCGCGCTTGGCCTCGACGACCACGCCTGGCAAAGCGCGTTCGATTTGCTGGTGATGAGCGTTGTTCGCACCGTTCGTCTGGTCGTGCCGTCGCTGCGAGCTCGTGGCGGGGGCTCGATCGTCATCGGCACCTCATCGTCGGTGAAGGAGCCGATTGCCAACCTGGCGCTGTCCAACGTGCTGCGGTCTGGCGTCACGTCTCTGGCGAAAACACTTTCGCTGGAGCTCGCTCCCGACCGAATCCGCGTCAACACCCTGATGCCAGGCCGCATCGAGACGGATCGCCTGCGATACCTCGACGAGATTAACGCGAAGCGGAGCCTCACATCGGTCGACGATCATCGTGCGCGCGTGATGGCGACAGTGCCGCTCGGCCGCTACGGCGCTCCGGACGAATTCGGACGCGTGGGCGCATTCCTTCTGTCGGACGCAGCGTCGTACATCACCGGGACAAATGTGCAGGTCGACGGCGGCTTGTTGAAGGGAATGATCTGAGTGGGTGTCGCCCGAAACCTCCTGCTGGCCGTGTCGACCAACGCGTGGGTCCGTGAGCGCGCGACCAAAACAGCATTCGTTCGCCGCTCAGTGTCGAGCTTCATGCCGGGCGAGCGCCTCGAAGACGCGCTCGGCGCCGCGGCGCTCCTGCAGCAGGAGGGTGTCGGGACGATTCTCACGAAGCTCGGTGAAAACCTGACCCGAGCCGACGAAGCCGAGGAGGTGACAGGCCATTATCTCGACGTCCTTGACAACGTGTCCGCCCGAAAGCTCAATGCTGAAGTGTCGATCAAACCGACGCAGCTCGGGTTGGATCTCGACAAGGAGCTCTGTTACCGGAACCTCGAGCGGCTGATCGATCGGGCGGCGTCCGGCAACAACTTCATTTGGATTGATATGGAGAGCTCGCCGTACGTCGATCCGACCATCGAGCTGTTTCGCCGCGCCAGGGCTCGGACGTCCCGGGTCGGCCTGGCGCTGCAGGCGTACCTTCGGCGGACGGAGCGGGATGTCGAGGCGCTGATACCGCTCGGGTCCGCGGTGCGGCTTGTCAAAGGCGCCTACCTCGAGCCGGCGTCGGTTGCGTTTCCGAGGAAGGCCGACGTCGACGAGAACTACTTTCGTTTGGCATGCCGGCTCTTGGCGGGCAATGCCCGCGTGCACATCGCGACGCACGACTCGAAGCTGGTCGAGCGCATCGGCAAGTTCATCGAGGACAACCGCGTGCCACGGTCGGCGTCTGAGTACGCGATGCTCTATGGGATCCAGCGCCCGCTCCAGCGGCGGTTGGTCGCCTCGGGGAAGCCGCTCCGGGTGCTCATCTCGTACGGCGAGTACTGGTTCCCGTGGTACATGCGGCGATTGGCCGAGCGTCCAGCCAACGTCGGGTTCGTCATCCGGAACATCTTCGCGCGGTGATACGCTCACGCCATGCCGAGGTCAATCCGAGACATGCCGAGGTCAGTCCGAGACATGCCGAGGTCAGTCCGAGACATGCCGAGGTCAATCCGAGGTTTAAATGTCCCTTGACGATCTGATCACGATGATCGACTACCACTACTGGGCTCGCGACCGCATGCTCGACGCGCTCGAGAGGCTTCCCCCCGAGCAGTACGCAAGGGACCTGGGCAGCAGCTTCAAGTCGATCCGCGAAACGGTCGTGCACATGTACGCCGCCGAATGGGCGTGGTATTCGCGCTGGCAGGGGGCGTCACCGACGGCGTTGTTGACGAGCGAGCCCTATCCCGACGTCGCATCGATCCGCCGAGCGTGGACAGAAACCGAAGCCAACGTGCGCGCGTTTGCCAACCGCCTCGGAGGGTCAGGCGTCACGAAGGTCATCGAATACAAGCTGCTGAACGGGTCGGCCGGCGCGTCGCCGTTCTGGCAGATGCTCCAGCATGTGGTCAACCACGCGAGCTACCACCGCGGGCAGGTCACAACGATGCTGCGGCAGATGGGGGCGCAGCCCGCGAAGCCGATGGACATGATCGCGTTCTATCGGACCAGGTCATGAGTGGTTGGGAGGCGTGATGAACCGTTTGTTTGCTCGTGCCGCGTTGTTCTCGACCGCGTTTGCGTTGATAGCCTTCGCGCCAGGTTCAGTCTCGAGGGCGGCCTCGCCCGCCGCGATCGGCGCCGGGTCGACGATCGATGGGAGGCCAACGATCGAGCAGTTTCTGAGCCCGGCGTATCCTCAGGATCTCGTGTCGGCCAAGAAGGCCGACCGAGTCGCGTGGTGGGCGTACGAGCGCGGACGGCGCAATGTGTACAGCGCGGCGGCGCCCGACTTCCGCCCGGTTCGACTCACCGGCTTCGAGGAAGACAACGGCGTCGACATCAGCGACCTTCGGATCTCGGACGACGGGATGGTGGTGACGTTCGTCCGCGGAACCGAGCCCAACCGAGACGGGTGGGTGGCGAACCCGACGAGCGATCCGAGTGGCGCTGAGCGAACGGTGTGGGCCGCGCGGACCAGTGGAGGGGCTGCCTGGAGGATTGGCGAGGGGACGTCGCCGGTGCTCTCGCCCGATGGCGGGACTCTCGTGTTCGCCAAGGACGGGCAGATCTACGCCTACGACGTGAGCCCGCGGGCCGAAGCCGGCAGTCCCACGCCTCCCCCCGGAGAACGGTCGACGAGCCCGCGTCTGACCGGCGCTCGTCGCGGCGCGCCGATCATCAGAGCGTGGGGCGCCAACGGCGGCATGGAATGGTCGCCTGACGGCAAGAAACTCGCGTTCGTCAGTAACCGGGTCGACCATGCGTTCGTAGGTGTCTACGACCTCAAGACGCATGGCGTCAAGTTCCTCTCGCCGAGTGTCGATCACGACGCGAGTCCGACATGGTCGCCCGACAGCAGGCGCGTGGCCTTCATCCGCCGGCCCGGGACGCCCTTTGGCCTGCAGGCGCATCAGGGCCTCGGCAGCATCGGGAACCCCGATGGACCGGCTTACAACCCGTTGAACGCTGTGCGCAACGGCGGGCGTGGCGGTCAGGGACGCGGGGGCGGCGGCCAGTCGCCCGATCAGGCGGGACGCGGCAGGTTAGGAGAGTCGGGCCAGCCGGCGGAGCGACCAGGACTGACGACGGCAGCCTTTGCGGGTGGTTACACGCTCTCATTCTGGGTTGCGGATGTTCAGACCGGCGAGGCGCGCGAATTCTGGCACAACCAGCCCGACGACCGACAATTCACCGCTGTCAACGCGATTCGGTGGGCCGGGACGGACCACGTGATCTTCCAGGCGGAGCCGGAAGAATGGATTCGGGTCTATACAGTGGGCGTCACATCCGACCCGGGCCCCGAATCGGGTGCGGTCGAGCTGCCGGTCGCCTTGACTCCGGGTGACGGCATGGTGGAGAACTTCAGCCTGTCGAGCGACGGCGCTTACCTTTATTACTGCACGAACGCCGGCGACATCGATCATCGCCACATCTGGAAGGTGCCGGTCGCCGGCGGTC
>Ga0306926_10002763_pt1 | contig 17930 bp, 19 predicted proteins | sample flu12Cox44000178_FD_203759 | JGI IMG/M metagenome (GOLD analysis project Ga0306926, IMG submission 203759) | Lab enrichment of tropical soil microbial communities from Luquillo Experimental Forest, Puerto Rico - flux8day.12C.oxic.44.000.178 (v2)... | ecosystem: Environmental > Terrestrial >... | reverse complement strand
CGAAGGAATCTCGGTATCCACCTTGTCAGTCGAAATCTCGAACAGTGGCTCGTCGCGATCCACGTGCTCGCCGGGCTTCTTCAGCCACTTCGTCAGTGTGCCTTCGACAATGCTTTCGCCCATTTGGGGCATTACGACATCGGTCATCATCAGTTCTCACTCTCCTGGCGCTGCGGGCACCGGTGTCTCATCAACCAACTTGCAATCAAATACGCGGCCAAATTGACCGGCCAGCGTGCGGGAAACCGCGCCGAGATCCGCTGCGACGCCCAGTTGCGCCATGGACGTGACAGGCTTGGTCAATCCGCAGGGGATGATGTATTGGAAATAAGTCAGATTCGTGGACACGTTCAACGCAAATCCGTGCGACGTCACCCAGCGGCTGAGGTGCACGCCGATAGCCGCGATTTTGCGGCCTTCCACCCACACTCCGGTCAGCTTGGGGATGCGGCCGGCGGTGATTCCAAACTCAGCCAGAGTGTCGATGATCACCTGTTCGATGGCGCGCACGTAACCGATCACGTCACGTTTCCATTCCCGGAGATCGAGAATCGGGTAGCCGACCAGTTGCCCGGGGCCGTGGTAGGTGACGTCGCCTCCGCGGTCGGTCGGGTAAAAGGAAATGCCGGCACGCCGCAGGACTTCCTCGCCGGCCAGCAGGTTCTCCATGCGCCCGTTCCGCCCCAGGGTGATCACATGCGCGTGCTCGAGCAGCAGAAGTTGGTCGCCGATCTGCCCCTGCTTGCGTTGGCGAGCAAGGTCTTGTTGCAGCTCGAGCGCCTTCGCGTAATCGATGCGCCCGAGTTCCCGCAGTTGGCAGCTACGCATTGATGGAAAGACCGTAGACCGCATTGAAGGCTTCGCCGACCGCCTCAGAGAGCGTGGGATGTGCGTGGATGGTCTCGATCATCGTGCCCACGGTGGCTTCCGCATTCATGGCCGTCACTGCTTCGGCAATCAGCTCGAACGCCTCGGGGCCAATGATGTGGACCCCGAGGATCTCGCCGTACTTCTCGTCGGAGACCACTTTGATGAAGCCTTCGTGCCTCCCCAGAATGGTGGCCCGGCTGTTGCCGGCAAAGGGGAACCGTCCGATCTTGACCGCATAGCCTTTGGCGCGCGCCTGAGCTTCGGTCAGGCCCACGCTGGCGATGCCGGGCTCGGTATACGTGCAGCCGGGAATGCGATTCTTGTTGATTGGCGTCGCCGGCTTGCCGGCCATGTGGGCCACTGCAATCATGCCTTCCATGGTGCCGACGTGCGCCAGTTGCGGCGTCCCCGCCACCACGTCGCCGATGGCATAAATGCCGGGCTCGGCCGTCTCCTGGTACGGACCGACCTTGATGAACTCACCCTCGAGCGCCACCCGAGTGTTCTCGAGGCCGATATGCGACGTGTTAGGCTTACGGCCCACCGCGACCAGCAGCTTCTCGGCTTCGAGCTGCTCCTGCTTGCCATCCTTGGTGGTCAGCGCCAGACGCACGCATTTGCCGATCTTCTGAATATTGTCGGCGCGCGCGCCGGTCTCCACGCGGATCTTCTGCTTCCGAAAGGCGCGCTCGAGTTCCCTGGAAATATCCTCGTCTTCGACCGGTACCGCACGCGGCAGCATCTCGATCACCGTCACTTCGGTTCCAAACCGGCGGAAAATCGAAGCAAATTCTACCCCCACCGCGCCTGCGCCGATGATGATGAGGCTTTTGGGCACCTCGGTGAGGTTCAGGATCTCGATGTTGGTGAGGATGGTGTCGGGATCGGGCTGGAGCCCGGGGAGCATGCGTGCTTCCGAGCCGGTCGCGACGAGAATATTTTTGGCCTCCAGCGTCTGCGGGCCGGAATCGGATTTTACCTCTACCCGGCCGGCGCCTTTCAGTGTGGCGTACCCGGCGATCCGTTCCACTTTGGCGCGCTTCAGCAGAAGGGCTACGCCGTTTGAATGCTTACTGACGATCGCGTCCTTGCGCTCTTTGACTTTGGGATAATCGAGGCGGGGATTTTCGCAATGGATTCCTTCCTGCTCGGCGTGGACGAAGCGCTCCCAAACGTCCGCGGTCTGGAGCAAAGCCTTGGTCGGGATGCAACCCACCAGCAGACAGGTTCCTCCCAGCCTGGCCTGCCTTTCGACAAGCGCCGTCTTCAGTCCGTACTGGGCGGCACGGATAGCCGCGGAGTAGCCGCCCGGGCCACTCCCAACGACAACCAGATCGTAGGGCACTTTTTTCATTCTACCTAGTGTCACCGGGGTCTCACGACGTGCGTCTACCATAAAACGATGAAACGACTCCTGATTCTTTTGATGGCGGTTGCGGGGCTGGGATTCGCCCAGCCGCCCGGGACTCGCCCCCGGCGGCCGGCGCCGCTCAAGAAAGCCGAGAACGCCACCAAGTGGCCGATCGAGAGCCTGGTGGTGGAAGGAAATCATCTTTATACGTCCGAGCAGGTGGTGGCGCTGGCGGGGGTAAAAATCGGCCAGCTGGCCGGCAAAGAGGAGTTCGACGCCGCGCGAGACCGGTTGCTGGGGTCGGGCGCCTTCGAAACGGTCGGCTATAAGTTCATGCCGGGGCCCAACCGAGCCGGCTATGTGGCCACTTTTCAAGTGACCGAGGTCGAGCCGGTCTACCCGGTACGCTTCGAAGCGCTGGGCGTCGCTTCGCCGGAGATCGAGACCCTCTTGCATGCCAAAGACCCGCTTTTTTCGCCTAAGAAGCTGCCGGCCACCAAAGCGGTCCTCGATCGCTATGTCGGCTGGATCCACGACTACCTCGCCGCCAAGGGCCATCCGGAAAAACTGATCGCGCGCCTGAATCCGGTGGGGACCGACCAGTTTGAAATTGTTTTCCGTCCGGCGCGCAACTATCCTTCGGTGGCCGAGGTGACCTTCGACGGAACCAAGGGCGTGCCGCAGAACGTGCTGCGCGATGCCATCAGCGGCGTGGCCGTCGGCCAGCCCTATACCGAGGACCGGTTTCGCGAGCTTCTGAACACGGCGGTGCGCCCACGGTATGAAGCGCGCGGTTACATCCATGTGAAGTTCGGGTCGGTGCGCACCGAACCGGTCAAAGACGTCGAGGGATTGAAGGTGTTCGTCACCGTCGACGAGGGCGACAGTTTTCATTTGGGAAAGGTCGCGATCGCGGGGCCGACGCCGCTGCGCCCGGACGCCTTGTTAAAGGCGGGCCAGTTCCACACCGGTGAAGTCGCCGACTTCGCCCAGATCGGCGAAGGACTCGAACGGATCGGTAAAGCCGTAGTCCGCGCCGGCTATCTCGACGTCAAGGTCATCCCGGAACGCGTGATTGATGACGCCAACAAGACCGTTGACGTGGCCGTGCACATCGACGCGGGCCCCCGGTTCACCATGGGCACCTTGATGATCGTCGGGCTGGACTTAAACGGTGAGTACGAGATGAAGCGCATCTGGTCGATCAAGCCAGGCACCCCATTCAATCCTGACTACCCGAACGAATTTCTGGCGAGCGTGCGCGCGCAGGCCCTGTTTGACAACCTCGGCGAGACAAAATCGGAAGTCGAGCGCAACGAGCGGGAGCACACTGCCGATGTGACCCTGACCTTCGGCGGCCAGGCGTCGAAAAAGAAAGGCCCCTCCGGGCAGCTGCCGCCTAACTAAATCTGCTCGCCGCCCAATTCCCCCCCCTCACAAGCTCCGTGTGCGTCCCTCGGTCTTCAGTCAGACGCGGAGCGCCCTAGATTATACCGGCACCAAAGCCGCTTTTCGCGCGGCGCACGAGGAGGAGTCTTGGCCGCGCTTAGGCGCCCAGCTTCCACAAAATCTGCCGCAGCATCCCGAGCAGCACCGATGCGTCTCTGCTCTCGATCTCTAAGCGCCGCACCAGGCGCCGCACCTTCTCTGCGGTCGACGTCGAGGTGACGGGATTCACGTAGCCGCTGCGCCCGAGGGCGTCAAGCAGCAGGGCGGTGATCTGCTCATTTTGGGCGGCGGTCGCCGGCTTGACCTTCCGGGCACGCCCCGCGGTTGCGTTGGAGTCGCGCGACAATTCGTAGAGGCACAACGAAACCGCCTGGCCGAGATTCATCGAAAGATTGGTGCTGGTGGTGGGGATGCGCATCAGCCAATGGCAGTGGCTGAGGTCTTCGTTTGAGAGGCCGAACTTTTCCGAACCGAACAGCACGGCCACCGGACCTTCGATCAGCGCGTGCCCGATCAGGCGAGCCCCCTCTTCCAGGCGGCGCAGGGAATGTTGCAGCCCGCGCCGGCCCGCCGAGGTCGTGCCCACCACCAGACGACAGTCCGCCACGGCCTCAGCCACCGTCGAGCACTCCTGGGCCGAACGCAGCAGAGGCGCTGCGCCGACCGCCGAGCGCGCTTCGCGGAAAGCCACCTCGTATGGGTTGACCACACAGAGACGCGAAAAGCCGAAGTTCATCATGGCGCGCGCGGCGGCGCCGAGATTGATCGGGTTGCGCGTGGCCACCATCACCACCCGCAGCTTGGAACGCACGTCGATGGTTTCAGGATATCAGGCGCAGCCCCGAAGGTTTCCACAAGTTCCGCATTTCGAAGGAGTTGTCGGGCACGCCGAGTTATAATGCGGTTGTCGGCGCCCAACCGCCGACGCATTCACAAGCCGGATTTTCGGAGAGACCGCTTATGAAGACAGAACCGCAGACCGCTCCCAGCGGCTTAAGTTTCAATTCGGTGAAGGACATCGAGACGAACCTGAAGGCGCGGATGGACAAAGCGCTGTCGGACCTCCAGCACGAAATGGCCTCGATTCGCACGGGGCGCGCCTCGGTGAGCATCCTCGATCAGATCCGGGTGGATTACTATGGGACGCCAACCCCGCTGAATCAAGTGGCCAACCTGCATGTCCCCGAACCTTCCTTGATCACCATCCAGCCGTGGGATGTGTCGCTGATCGGGGCCATCGAGAAGTCGATCCGCGTTTCGGATCTCGGCCTGAACCCCGCCAACGACGGCAAGCTCATACGCCTTCCCATCCCGCCGCTGACCGAGGAGAGGCGCAAGGAGTTGGTCAAGAAACTACACGGCACCGCCGAGCACCATCGCGTGTCGGTCCGCAATGTCCGCCGTGATGGCAACGAAGCGGTGAAGAAGTTGCTGAAGGACAAGAAAATCACCGAAGACGAGGACAAGCGGGCGCACGACGAGATCCAAAAGCTCACGGACGCCTACATGGCGAAGGTCGATCAGGCGGCCAAAACCAAAGAAAAGGAAATCCTGGAGATCAAGTAATCGCAGAGAACCGGGGAGTACGGGCGACCGCGGTCCTGTATCCCGGAATCCATGAATCGCTTTCGCCATATCCCGCCCGGCATCTGGGCGCTCGGTTTTGTCAGTCTGTTCATGGACATCTCCTCGGAGATGATTCACAGCCTGTTGCCGGTATTTATCGTATCGGTCCTGGGCGTGAGCGCCGCCGCGCTTGGCCTGCTCGAAGGTGCGGCGGAAGCCACGGTGAGCGTCGTCAAGATCTTCTCCGGCGTGCTGAGCGATCGGCTGGGCAAGCGGAAGGCACTGGCTCTTGCGGGCTATGGGATGGCGGCGTTGACGAAGCCGCTGTTTCCGCTCGCGCAGTCGTTCGGCATCGTCGTGACGGCGCGCCTGCTGGATCGGATGGGGAAAGGCGTCCGAGGCGCTCCGCGAGACGCTCTGGTAGCGGAGCTGGCGCCACTGCCGGTGCGGGGAGCGAGCTACGGATTGCGCCAAAGCCTGGATACCGTCGGCGCGTTCGCTGGCCCACTCGGTGCGATATGGCTGATGCTGGCGTTCCACGGAGATTTCCGCCGGGTCTTCTGGATCGCGGTCTTGCCGGCATTTGTATCGGTAGGGCTGCTCGCAATGTTTGTCCATGAACCGCCCGATTCTCTGAAGTCGGAGAAGGTGCTGCCGCGTATCAAGTGGCGTGAACTCGGTCAAGGGTCTCCAGTCTTCTGGTTCGTGGTAGCTATAGGCGCTGTTTTCACGCTGGCCCGCTTTAGTGAAGCGTTCCTGATCTTGCGCGCCAACAGCCTCGGTCTCAGTAACGATTTTGTGCCCCTGGTGCTGGTGGTGATGAACGCCGTGTACGCGGCTTCGTCCTATCCGGCAGGCCATCTCTCCGATCGTCGAGACCGTCGTTTGGTATTGGCGATTGGTGGATTCGCGTTGATTCTCGCCGACGTCGTTCTCGCCCAAGCCGCCGGAATTCGAGGATTATTGGCAGGAATCTGCCTTTGGGGACTTCACATGGGATTCAGCCAGGGGTTATTCGCGGCACTGGTTGCGGATGCCGCGCCCGCCGGGCGGCGCGGGGCGGCCTTTGGTTTGTTCAATCTGGTCAGCGGCCTCGTGTTGCTCGTAGCGAGCGTGCTGGCAGGAGTGCTGTGGGACCGCATCGGTCCCGCGGCCACATTCTACGCGGGCGCGATCTGCGCAGGCTTGGGACTGATTGGTTTGCTCGCGCACATGCGCACCCCGTTGAAACCGCGGAACCCAATAGTCCGCACGCTATAATCGCAGTCTATGTCTTTTGGCCTCAAAACCGCTTATTTTTCGCATCTGAATGGACAGTACGTGGAGAATTGAGCCCGGTTCATACAGCTTTTTCTCTCGCCGGCATCCTGACCACCTTACGCGATAGCCGCGCCTCCAGCTCTTCCACATCGGCCTGCTGCCGTGCCACAATCGGCCGCTTGTAGCGCTTCATGGTCATGTCTGGCCTGGAATGCCCCAGGATGGCCTGGAGGTCGCGCACGTCGCCATCATACAGGGTGGCAAAGGTAGTACGGCATCGGCGGAAGTCCAGGTCTTGAATCCCGGTCGCGGCTCTGGCCCGAAGCACCATGTTCCCCATCGCATCACCGTGCCGGGAGTGCATCACGCCGTAGAGATTCGGGAACATCAGGTCGCCCGGAGCGACCGCGATCCATTCCTCGATTTCACGGCGTAGCGATTCAGGAATCGGCACGTACCGGTCCTTCCCGGTTTTCGTGTCCGCACCCTCACCGTTGTACGCGCGTCGATGTGCAAGCCGAGCGGCACCAGGTCTGCCTTTTTCAGCGCCAGCATTTCGCTTAGGCGTATGCCCCGTCAAGAATAGAATCCGCCACATCAGCCGGTCACGGCCCGAGGTCTTGTCGAATAGGAGCTGCACCTGGTCCTCGGTTAATGCGGCGTCAGTGCTCGCGCCCATCCTCGACTCTACAAACTACCCGGCCCACTCGACCCAACTCCCCGACCTCGACCTCGTTTATAGAACTCGAAAACCGTCGTGTGATCAACTAGGCGCATGGCAATGGATCGACCAAAACACCAGACTCCAGTCATACAGTGGCTGCTCGATTCTGACCCTTCGATCCGGTGGCAGGTGATGCGGGACCTGATCTGTTCGCCGCCAGAAGAAGTCGCGACCGAGCGCACTCGGGTGGCTACCGAAGGCGCTAGTGCGAAACTGCTTTCCCTCCAAGCTGCCGATGGGCGGTGGAGCGGTGCGGCCTGGAACCGCGGTTGGAATTCAACCATGCACGTTTTAATGCTGTTGCGTGATATGGGTCTCGATCCAGCGAGCGACCAGGCATGCCACGCGACGGACCTTGTCCGCGACCGAGTAACGTGGAAAGGCTGTGGCCCGCAGGAATGTGACGGCAATGCCTTTTTTTCCGGCGAGGTCGAGCCTTGCATTAACGGACAGGTCGCGGCGGTCGGTGCCTACTTCCGCCAAGACGTCCGGGACATTGTTGCCCGACTGCTCGCCGAACAGTTGCCCGACGGCGGCTGGAACTGCGAGGCCGTCAACGGCTCCACGCGGTCGTCATTTAACACCACTATTTGCGTGCTCGAGGCCCTGCTTGCGTACGAACGCGCCGTTGGGGTCAGGCAGGAGGTTGTCGAAGCTCGTCTCCGCGGCCAGGAGTACCTGCTAGAGCGCCGGCTCCTTCGTCGTCGGTCGACCGGCGAGGTGATCGAGCGAGATCGCAAGGGTGGCTCCGCTTGGACGCGGTTCGCGTTCCCAACGTGGTGGCACTACGACGTCCTGAGGGGGCTCGACTACCTGAGCAGTGCCGGCGTTGCGTACGACGAACGGATGGCCGAGGCTATCGAGTTGGTCGCATCCAAGCGCCACGGCGACGGGTGGTGGCGGCTTGAGACTAGTTATCCCGGCGTGATGCTCGTCGAGATAGACCAGGGTGAGGGCCGCCCGAGCCGGTGGAACACTCTACGTGCCATGCGGGTACTGAGCGCATTTCGGCGCGACTAGGAATAACCTCGCGAAACCAAATAACAGTGGGCTTGCAAGCCACTCGGAAGTGATCCACTTGGGTGAGTAAACGCGAAGCCGTAGAAGTGAACGTTTGGTGGCGACGCACTTTCTGGAAGCCCGTCGGCGCTAGTGGCCGAGAATGGCGTTCGCGTCCATTACCGGAATTTATGGGCGAGCCCGACCGCATTACTGGAGGATATGGACGATATCGCCGTGTTCCAACCGGAACCATCAATTCTCAGCAACGCCGACATCGGGTCAACGTGGTTTCCTTGAGGCAAAATGGTAGACATGAGCTTCCCGATGATTCTCCTTTTGGCCGCAACGGATGCAGTGATCTTCGGTCCCGGCGGCCATTTTCAGTTCGAACAAAGCAACGACAGCTTCGGAATCCGTTCGCATGGCATCATCGAACAACTCGGCTCGAATCAAACGAAATTCTACCCGCTGCCGCAGAGTACCGCTGAGGAATACTTCCGGCTTCGGCCAGAGGACCTGCTGAGAAACCCTTTCCGGCCCGAGCAATACGATCGACAGGAGGTCATTGGGCCATACCAGATTGAAAATGCCAGAGCGTGGTTCGGCAAGCAGTATTACGACAGCGAAGGCGAGAGAGGCGTCGGCGCTTTCGGCTATTTCGATACCTCCAATCGCATCTATGAACTTTTCTCCCCTCCTGAAGTCGCCCGGTATGAAATCAGCGCCATCCTCGTACAGCCTGACTGTGTTTGGCTCGGGCTGGACCGATTCGTCGAGGACATATCGAAAGTGCCAGGAGGTCTCGTTCGATGGGATCGAATGACGCAGGCAGTTCAGAGGTATCCCCTCGAGTTCGAGGTCGACGAAATACGTGCCGTGGGCGATTCGCTGCGGCTCGAAACACGCGGTGGTTACGCGCTCTTTCGAGCGGTGCGCTCCGCCGGTTCCTCGCCGATGGGACGCCGATCGCCAAATTTCCACCTCCCCCAACACAATTTTGACCACTGTTGAGCGTGGAGCGGATTTGTGAGCAGGTGACGTCCCCGCTACATCACCTGCTCGTAAAACGCAGATGCTGATATGTCAGGGCTGTGCCGCCGAGGGTCCGCGCCCTTCGAAGCCTGCAACACCGTCGGGCCGTTACTTCCTCGGAAGGCGTTCGCGGAAACTACCCTGGCGAAAGCGGTTCCCGCCGGAATGAAATCCGGTATCCGCGTCTACGAGGGGTCATCAGAAACTGAGCTGAGAATCTGAGCGATCAAAGGCCGTGTGTATGCCTCAATAGGATCATCCTGGCGGTTGTTGTCGTGATGGTATTCGCCTTCGTCAAACGCAACGTAGACCCTCCAGAACAATTCGGGCCGTCGCTCGTCCGCATTTGCTATGCGGTCGTGGATGCCGTTCATAACTGCGTCGCAAAACTCGAACGTTAGTTCTGAAGCGTGAAATCCACGGGCCAAGCAGATGGCGAGTTCGTCATAAACCTGGGGCCTACACGTGCCGAGCAAATCGGCCCATCGCTGTATGTCACCATCTGTCAAGCGGATGCTGCCGCGAAAGTCGGGCCGTACGGCTTGAGCCTGATAAATCTTCCGCAACTCGGATACCACAACATCCGCAGCCATTCTGTTCCCATGGAATACTCTAGCGAGTTCTAATCCGGATCGCGAACGATATGTGGGCATACCGGAGAAGTGCCATCGTTGACGGGCGCTTTTTGACCCGGCGGCCACTTCTCCGCAAACCTGTTTACCTGGCGTAAGTGGCTGCATTACTTCCGTGCTGACGATACGTTCGAAACCGTCGCACACGGATCGCTCACCCGGCCAGCTTTATCTCCGCTCCAGGTGCGCCGCCAGACAGACAAGCGCGCTGCTAATCAAAGATCCTCCTCAGATCCATTTCCAGCGGCGGGCTTGCGATCTGGAGGATTTCGCCTTTGAACTCGCGAAGGCCTTCGGTTTTGGTGACGGTGTAGGCGCGTTTGAATTTGGGGTCCAAAAGCCAGACGTGGGTAACACCTTCGGCAATGTAATCTTCGCAGCGTTTTTGAACCTCGGAGAAACGTTCGTCGCTGATGATGTCGATGCACAGGAGCGGGACTCGCGGCGGTGGATCGCCTGCAATGGCGAGGTGGGTTGTTCTGTTCGCGACGCGCTCTTGCCTGACGGTCCAGATTTCGCCGCGCGCTTCATGCTCGGCAAGCCACTGGTCGAGACGTGCGAAGAAATCGGATCCCTGCGCAAGCGGCGGTGCCGATTGCTGCAGCTGCTCCCGTACGGAGTCTATGGTAAGGCCCTGTTCGTGTAGCAGTTGAGCACCGAAACACTTTTCCTCGCGCAACAGCCCCAGCAGCAGGTGTTCGGTACCAATGTGCTTGTGGTTGAGCAGCTTGGCTTCTTCGGCCCCATATGCCAGCACGCGTTTGCATTCGTGGCTGAGCGGCAGATCCACCGAGGTGGGCACTTGCTTCCCCGGTGCCGTGTGCCTTTCGATTTGTTCGCGGATCGACTCCGCGTCCGAACGAAAGAAGCGGTTCGCCAGTGACTTGTCCTCACGCAGCAGCCCCAGCAGCAGATGTTCGGCCTCGATGTAAGGACTGCCGAACTGGCTGGCTTCATAGCCGGCGAAGAAGATGGTTCGCCGGGCCTTTTCGGTGTAGCGCTCGAACATATCCGCACTTTACTTCAAAATGGTCGCGGACGGAGGAAAGCGCGAGCTCGTTTGAGAGCTGATCGAGGCCGCGCTGCTGGCGAATGAGGCGGCCCGACAGTCCGCTTCCTCGAAATTACGGATAATGCGCTATTCGGAAGTGATCCCGTGGGTCTGCCGCTCAGTGGGCGTTAGGTGGGGTTCGCGTCCATTACCGGAATTTATGGGCGAGCCCGACCCTATTAATGGAGGATATGGACGATATCCCCGTTTTTCAACCACAACCCGCATGGAAGTACGATTAGAACGTGGCCAAGGTTTTAACGCTCTATAGGCTCACGGCAATGGCTTGCCCATTCTTGACGCTGCCGACTTGTTTCGCACAGCCGAAGCGAAGCCGGTTGTCTCTATGTGTTCTGCAAGGGAGAATAACAGCGGGGCATCACCTGCCGGTTGAAGTCGCCGGTGTGTACAGCGCGGGGCTAGACGTGGGGCCTTTAGTAGATTTAGGCTGCGCGGCGCGGGCTACGTGGGTTGAAATGGCCCTTGTTTCCAATGTCAACAAGGAAAAGCTCCGAGAACTACTCGATCACAGCGGGCGCGCCTACGTTGTGCTACAAGGCGAGTTCTACGGTCCCGGTTTGCCCGACCCGAACCTGCCGGAAGCCATTAAACGAACATATCGTCCGGGCTGGGGTCACCTTGGTGGATTCAAAACCAAGCTTGTCGTGCATTACATAAAAAGTGTGCGAACTGCCCCGCCAGATCGTTCAAAGAATCCGCATCAGCAATAGATCTTAAGCATCGCGGACGATATGTGGGGTTCGCGTCCATTACCAGAATTTATGGACGAACTCGACGCTATCAATGGAGGATATGGACGATATTCCCGTCTTTCAGCCACAATCTTTCCCGTCAATGACCCTTGCACTCAGTTGACGAACTAGAATGAGCTTGAGATGGTTCCTCGGGTCATGATTGGCGTATTGGCTCTGGCCGGTGCTGCGGTTTGAGGCCTGCTCTCGACTACCGCCAGTTTCGAGATGGTGAACCAAGTGATCGAGAGGCTCGCCAAAGAGGATCGATTTGCAGAGCTCGGCTGGTACTTGCCCAAAACCGTACGTCTGCATAGCCAGTACAAGAGGTTGTATCCCTCTGGGAGACTCTCACGGCGTGTACTCGCACTTGGTGGCTTGATGTTTTTCTGTCTCCTAATCTGTGCTTGGAGTTTCGGCTTCTTCTCGTAATCGACGCCAATGAGGTGCACGTCTCACGCTGGCTGGGCTGGTTTTTTCGGGAACGGTCGTGAAGCGGGTTACCGTCCACAACCGCCGCTCGGAACCCTTCACGGCGGTCTGCCTGGTAACCCCGTGTACCAAGCCCTACGGCGTCTACACGGAGGAGCCAACACTCATTGCCATTCCCATGCGATCAGCAGGATGAGGATGCGGCCTGTCGCCGATGCGAGCAAAACACCCAGGAGACACGCGGAGAATTGTAGCGCTTGCCTCAACCTGGACGGTCCCTTTGGAAGGCGTCTCGAAGTTGTCCATGCGCCAATAACCTGGATCGCGAACGCAGTGTAAATGATTGCCGAAGCCGTGCGATTAGTCTGAACGTACTCGGGCCGCGTCATTTGCCTATCAAGGGTGGAGATGGCCAGGTGTAGCCCGATTGCCAGGGCGGTCGCTGCCAAACCCACTGACACCAGCGATCCGACTATCACGGCCTTCGACGAATGCATCGCGACCATAATAGCGCCGCGACTCGGCTAGCGGTCGTGAAGTGGGTTCGCGGAAACTGCCCTGGCGAAAGCGGTTCCCGCCGGAATGAAGTCCCCGCTTTACAGCGGTTATCGGAGAACAAGCCTCCCAGGTGGCCGACTGCTCATCGTTCTCCAATATTTCCCCGGACCATTCAAACGGCCCTGGACCGCTTCTGGCGCAAGCCAGCGATAAATCCGGCGACGGATGCGAAAATCGCCAAGCCCAGGGCGACATTCCATTGGAGGAAGAGTGGAGGAGATTCACGGAAGATCTCGGGGCCGACATATGGGTCGTACAGTTCCGTAAGGCTCGCCCAACCCAGCGGCGTGACAATAGGGCCGACTGCCGCAAAGGACCAGGGCTTCCAGCGGCAGACGAAAAAACCGCTGAGCGCTAATCCGCCGTAAAGCGCCCAGATCAAGAGCAACCCTGGTTCCTTATCCAGGACTTCCGCAAGCGTGACAGGAACATTCACGGTTTCCATTGTTGCGCCAAACGCCAACGCCTTCAATGGCCGGTAGGCGGCGTTTCCGGAGAAGTGGTGGCTTGTCTGGCCGGCGCTGGAAATCCACTTCTACGGTAACCCTGTGTCTCGTCCACGACCATGTCTGACCCCCGCTATGAAGGATATTCGTATTCCGTCGCAACGTTTACCCCGAAAGGGCAGAACCGCAACGCCTAAGACCATTCCCCCCAGTTCCTTCGGTGGACCATCGCCGACCGTCGCCGAAATATCACCCCGAAACGGGCCTATCACGGCAACTTTCGGTCGTTTAAGATCATCCCCTAGCCAGAAATGAATCGGTCGGGTGGTACTCATATGAAGCCCGTACTTGTCGTTGATGACGAACCGCAGATGCGCTCCCTCCTCAAGGCGGTGCTTGCAAAGGATGGCCTCGACAGCATCGAGGCCAGTGACGGATGCAACGCATTTGAGACTGCGAAGAACCTCGATGGCGAAATCAGCCTGCTGCTCACAGACATAAACATGCCTTGTGGGCTGGACGGCCTCGATCTTGCCCATGCTATAAGGTCGGCGTTTCCGGAAATCCCAATTCTGGTTGTTTCGTCTGCACCAGCCACAGACCGGGATCGTATGGATCACGGCTACGCGTTCTTGAAGAAGCCGTTCGACTTGAAATTGTTAGCCCAGACGGTTCACCAGCTGCTCACTCAAAGGCCTGAATCCGTGCGTCCGCGGTAACCTCATTGGCACAATCCCCAGGGCCTCATGCACGAACCGAAGTCCTACGGGCTTCGGCGTCGAAGCCATCGAGACTTGCTTTCGGCTAACGCGTTTCACCGTCAGCATTCATTAGAAACAGCTGCTCTTCACGCTAAAGATCGCCGTGGTCTGGTGCCGCTTCCTGTCATCCAAATGTGGAGGGGAAACATCTCTTCATGCCGGCCGGACAGGATCTCGTCGCAAGCTTGTACGGATCAGCTCCTGGTCGATGCTGAAGTGCTCGAGCGAGCCTGTGTCTGAGCACCCCACATTTTCTCGCTGGAACTCGAACTTCTCCGAGGCTATCTGTCTCCGTCCGAAACTGCTGTGCTTCGATTCCATTGACTATTCTAAGCTTACAACCTATTCTCCTAAGCCGATTCCTGACCGCGGCCGCCCTGCCAAAGGTGCCACCCAAGTTAGGATGGCCAGTGCGATCGTCCAAATCAGCCTCCCACCAGCGTCGTTTTTTGGGAAGAGACGCTGCACAATATCGACCAATGATATGTCGATTGGTGCGATTTGGTGGCTGAGTTACGCTGTAACTAAAGACACAGGAGTTTCCGGTTTCATCTCGAAAGCCTTCTGAACACTGGCAGGCCGAGACCCGAGACCGTCCGTAACCTTCCGATTCCAGGGAGCTTCCACATTGCTCTTCGTCTCAGCAATCATCGACGTTGGCTCCAGGTTGCGATAAGTGTCTATCTCGCCTGCAGCAACCGCTGTCATCGTGGCGTAAACCGGTTCGGGGTCAAACTGCCCTCTGGGGAACGCAAGTTTCGAGTAGTCATACAGCCGTTCAGACGCTTCGTCCACCCAGCTCCGCCATGTTTCGAACCCGCGATCGTTGAAGCCAGTAAGGAAGGGGCCCGGATTAATGGTTGCCACTTCTATCCCAAACTCCTGAAGTTCCAAGCTCATCGTTTCCGCAATAGCCTCAACAGCATGCTTCGAAGCAGAATAGATGCCGGTGAATGGGTTAACATTGAGGCCCTCTCGAGAAGACACCCACACTATTCTTCCCTTGCCACGCCTGACCATCTGTTTTGCAATCCCCTGAGTCAACAGGAGCGGCCCGATGACGTTGACCTCAAACTCCCTTCGTATGTTCAGCGCCGGGACGTCCACAACAGATCCACCCTCTAAGACCCCGGCGTTGTTTACCAAGATGTCGACATTCCACGCCAGTGCCTTCCTGCGATCCCCATCATCAGTAACGTCAAGTTTTTCAACTTGCAAGGTAACCCCTCGTTTGGCCGCCTGACGTTTCAAAGTCTGGACTTGAGCATAAATCTCTACTGCGGCGATGACATCGAACCCTTTCTCCGCCATCCGCATTGCCACTTCATGTCCAAAACCGGTTCCTGCTCCTGTAATCAATACGGTGTTCATTTCTATCCGCCTTTCAGCTTAGGTTCATAAAAGCGAATCTGATCTGTTACAACGGCTGTTCATTGTATGTCTGTTGCGGTTTCAGTCAAACGACAATGTGTCGAACAACTTGACGACCCTCTCACCGGCACTCCGCGCGCTCTGGGGATTTGTTCCCGTGACGACTCGGCCGGAGGTAATGGAATAGTCATCGAAAGCATTCATCGATGAGCTGTAGTACGCGCCAACTGCGGTGACCGCCTCGACAACGGGAAGTACTTTGTCTGCCCTCAATTTGTCGAGAATTCTGAAGATGAGTTCTCCCTCGATGGTGAAGCCGGTGACGGTCTTACCGCAGATGATCGTCTTTCCGGTTGTGGAGTCGATGATTCCGGGCAGGATCGCCGGCCCGTGACAGACTGTACCGACAACGCCTCCTCGATCCCAGATATCACAGGCAACTGCTTGTAGCCCTTTGGCGGTCGGATAGTCGTACAGCGCCGCGTGACCGGCTGACGCGAAGAACACTCCGTACTCTTCTTTTTTCAAATCGAAGGCTTTCTGGAGTTGCGATTTGAGTTTGACCATAAATGGATGCTTGGGATTGTTGAAGACCGCTTTGTCGCTGCCGGATAAAAATGGGTCTGTCAGCGACACATCGTCGAAGCCAAAGGTGCCCGTCTCAGACGCGAGATCTACTTCAAATCCGGCCTCAGTCAGGACTTCAAATGGATGTAGAGCTTCGGTAAAGAAGAGGCCTGTCTTTCCACCAGTAGGATAAATGGCACCGTTGAAGCTGGAGATCGAGATCAGCGCCTTTCGGGGAACAGGTTTTGGCAATATGTACTCCTTCCTAATAAATGGGGGTCAAATGGCTTGATTGGCGCAGACTCTGTCTTACCGGACTCAACTGTGGCGCAACGTACTCCTCATTTACTTCAGCGACTCTTTCCTTCGTGCCGTTCTAAGGCATCCCTAGGCTCGCGGCCTTCCTGTCGGCCCCGGCCCCTTATGTTCTATCCGGTAAGGCGCCTCATCAGACTGAAACCGTGTCTCTTACTTCCTTATGCTCCGAGGAACTCGCAGCGTTATCGAATACGATGACTGCTCGCCCGATGATGTCTCCAGTGCGCAGCAACTCGAGATTGTGGTTAATGTCCTCGAATCGAATAGGCTTGATGGAATGCTGAATTTGTCCTTTTTGGGCCAACGCCAATACTTCCTGCAAGTCGGCGTAGTTCGCCCAGAAAGAACCGTGATAGGTGAACTCACCGGCGGTGAACGGAAATAGGGGAATATCGATTCTGGTGCCTACCAGGCCAACTGACACAAATACTCCTGCCGTGGCCAGCAGGCCGAAACCCGTCCGGATCGTCTCCTCGGCGCCCACACAGTCGATTGCGGCATCAAGCTTCGCCTTCCCCGTGAGCTTGACCAGCTCATCGCGCAGGTCAGTGAGAGACTTGCCGCGGGTATTGATGGCATGGTCCGCGCCTCGCTGCTTGGCGATTGTAAGCTTCTCTTCATTTCGAGCGAACACCACAACGGTAGCGCCCGAGGACAACAACTTGGCGTATTGCACTGCGTAGCTGCCGAGTCCGCTTGCTCCAAAGACAGCCATCACTCGATCCGGTCCCAGCACACCGGCTGCACGCAGCTTCTTGATCCCGCGGTATGGTGTTACTCCCGCATCGGTCAAGGGCGCGAGTTCTTCCCATTTCATTCTCTTTTCGAGGCGAATGAGCTGCCGGTAAGGCACCGGAACAAATTCCGCGTAACCGCCCGGAGGACCAAACCCGGGCCAACTCCCGTGCTCGCAAATCTGCTCATTACCGAGGCGGCATTGGCGGCATATACCGTCACCCCAGCCTGCAGCAACGACCACTTGATCGCCCACGGCGAGCTTCGCCGTCTCGGGGACGTTACTGCCAACCGCTTCCACCGATCCAGCTATCTCGTGCCCTGGCGTTATTGGAAACGTCGGCTTTATCGCGTCCTGGAAGTAACCGTCAATGAGCTGCACATCCGAGCGACACATTCCAGCTCCTCCAACCCTCACTAGCACCTGGGTTAGTGAGATGTTGGGAGTTTCGATTTCCTCGAGCACCAGCGGCTGTTTATAGGCGTACATTCTGGCTGCACGCATTGTTTATTCCTCCCCCGCTCACTCGTTGTGAGGACGCCATAACATCGCCTTTTGCCGTTTCGGCGAAGCCACCTGTAACGACGTCCTTTGACTCGTCATGGGCCTTGTCCTTTTCCAAACTTCTCTCGAGTCAATGGCTCCTTCGTCTGGCCGTATAGCCTGAGGCTGGCGGAACATCCGGATGTCCGGCGGACGGGTTCAAGCAATAGCCAACTGCATGGACCGTCCTCGCTTACATGAACGGCATCTGGTACCTGTGATGACCTTGGCCAGAACCGGGCTCTTTTTTGAGGGGTTTTGCGGCTCGGCTATGCGATTTTGCATAACGTCGCGACAGAGAGGCAGTGCGGTTCCGGCCCGGATCACGACCCATCCGGAAGTAGTGCGCGTGGTCGGCCACTCAGTGGCCGTGAAGTGGGGTTATGAGAAACTTCCCGCCCAGGCCAGCAGACCCACCTCCCCGGACCCGCACATCGTCACCCTCGTTCTGACGATGAGACTGCCAATTGAGTCAACGGAGCGAAAAGGTCACCCCCGGCCCAATCACG
>Ga0306926_10002758_pt1 | contig 17935 bp, 19 predicted proteins | sample flu12Cox44000178_FD_203759 | JGI IMG/M metagenome (GOLD analysis project Ga0306926, IMG submission 203759) | Lab enrichment of tropical soil microbial communities from Luquillo Experimental Forest, Puerto Rico - flux8day.12C.oxic.44.000.178 (v2)... | ecosystem: Environmental > Terrestrial >... | reverse complement strand
CCGGCAACGGTCCAGCGCGGCATTCAGGTATGTGGAGACGGCATCCAGGTTGGCCTCGGGGCCTACCACCTGCATCGTCCGAATCAGACTGTTAAAGCTGCGGCAGCGAAGACGAGAGGCCAGCACCTGCTGGCGGACTCTCTCGAACTCAGTCGCACTCAGTGCCGCGATAGCAGCGGCAGCCGGTTCCAGGTAGTCAAATCCCCAACGCTCTGCTTTGCCGAGATCTTCGGTTCCGGCGCACACCCCAATTTCGACTGCCTCTGCTTTGGATATCACCGGTGCCGCGGCCAACACGCTGGCACCCACGGTCGCTTTCAAAAACGAACGGCGGTTCATGGCAGATCGACAGACTCATCTTACCCTGGGTGCCCCTTTAGAAAAACTAAACGTATCGTTTCGCCATGGCTTGAAGCCCGGGACGATTCCGTGGTTTTAAACCTGGCGGGGCCATTCGATCACATCGTGGTGGCGGAGGTAAGCATGGATCTCACCGGCTTCCAGTTTTCAGATCTACTGCATTCACAAACCAGGGGACCCCGATTCCGAGAATCCGTCGATGATCGTGATCCTGCATCTCCTGAATATCGCATCCCGCCGACCAGCGGTGCCGACCCACTACGAAGCCGGAATGGCCTCATTTATTTTCACCATTAACGCACGGCGTTTGGGAGGATAATAAATCCGGTCAGATTAGATTAAAGAGATTGGGCCAGACTGAACTGCGTAATGAAAGTTTGCTGCAAGTAACGAAAGGTGTCCTGAACAAACATAACGGAGGGGAACTATGAATTCCATGAAGACAGTTTTGGTCGCGGTTGGACTGATGCTGGCGTGCGGTCCTGCCTGGTCCCAAACAGCCGCGGCTGCCTCGGCACCGGCACGCGGTCCCCAGGCGAATTGGTGGTCTCAAGCCGGCGGTGAAAATGGGCCCACCCGCTTGGTGTGGGCCGCGCACAAGAATCCCGAAACGCCGTACAAGGCGCCCAACAAGCCGATCTGGCATATCGCCGATGTCCTCACTTCGCATAACGGGCTGGCGCGCTGGGAACAGAAGGTCTTGCTGACCCGCGACTTTGACGGTCGTTATGTCCAGATGGCGCCCGGCGACAAGAGCAAGTGCATGTTCTGGGCCGATGACCGCGCCTGGGGCTGGGTTTACAGCGGGCAGGTCAAGGTCACCATCGACGGCCAGGAGCCCAAGGTCCTGCCAAAGGGTTGGGTGTTCAATGTCGCGCCGCGCCTGTCCTACTGTTTGGAGACGGTCGGCAGCGAGCCGGTCGTGTATTACATCACCACGCCGGCGGGCCAAGTGCCATCTTATCCGGAGAATGAGACCCCGGCGCCTGTCAAAGGCTACACATACGAGAAGGTCAAGATCACTTCGACCGGCGGCTACGACTCGTTCAACATGCCCTTCTTCAATGTCGATGACTATGGGGGTTCAACCCGCACGGGCGAGCGTTTCCTCTATGATGGCCATACATCGTCCAACTTGAACATCGGGCCGCCGCTCACGCAGTTGCCGCCCTCCACGAGTTGGGGGCATTTCCACGAAAACATGCCGGAGATATGGCTTAATGTTTGGGGCAATGTCTGCGCCCTGATTTCAGGCGAGGGCGTGGTGCATGGGGAATATGGCGATTTGATCAATGCAAATGAGGAACGCTGGCACCGGGCCACAAGCTGCCCCAACACCGGTAGAAGCATACGCATGGCGATCACGCCACGCAGCAAGGAAGGCCAAGTGCATTATTTCCAGATCGATCAGCCCCCTGGGAATTGAAGGCAGCTCATCCGCCCGAACAATGAGGAAGCATCGTACCAGACCAGCGAGCCAGCTAAGTGGTCACGAACAAGCGACGGCTACAGCGGAGTTTTCTCACCTTATCGATTCCGGCTGGATCCACAACGGCTCCCGTGCAGAGTTCACGCCTGGTTTAATGTCGATCCCGAAGAGAGTCCTGGAAGGCGGGAGACCGCGGCTGCCTATCTAAAAGCTGCCGGGATCGCGATCCGCGCACCAGGCGGATGGGGGCGCCGCGCGCCGTCAAAACCGGGCTGCATACAGCGGACTTCCGCAGATACTCCGCCGCTATGTTTACAAACTGCCCGGTGTCGCCACGTCGGAAGAGAGCAGTATTCATGGCAATTGATTGGAATGCATAATCCGCCCACGTAAAAGTGTGGTATCAGGTTAGGCCCGACAAATCGGCTCTGTCGAATGATTCCGGCCGGATGACGCGCACCCGGACAGAGCTTCAAATCGAGGGAGGTTCCCAGTTCATCACTAGCGAATATCGGCACCTATCTTTCAAACGGTTGCGAAGAAAGCTAACTCACCTCGACAAACACGTATTCATGTTGCGCGTCCCGAACAATGAGGGCGCGCTTCCCATCCTTTTCACTCTTCACGAACTCAAAGCCACTTAGCGGCGGGTCCGCGTTGACGAACGAGATGGTACCGTCGTCGTTCTTGCGCGTCGCCATGCGGCTCTCGCCACCATCCCACGCAAAGACAGTGTGTTCACCAGACCTTTTCACGGTAATGTTGCCTAGTTGCGCATTCACGTAGTGGCGAGCCAGTTTCGATGCTTCTTGCTCTGTAGCCGGGAAGGTCAAGCGTGCCCGCTCTTTCGCTATAACGTTGCGGTAATTTGCGGCCGCGGCATCCACCGAAGCCACTGCTTCCGGTTTACCGTCATAGACAATCTCCAGCAAACGGCGCATAAATGGGCCAAGCAAGGACCCGCCCCGATCCGAATTGGTCAGTAGCACGGCTCCAACGCCTGCGTCAGGCAAAATCATCCAATCACTCTTGTAACCAAAGAGGCTGCCTCCGTGGTGAACGATAGGAATGCCCCAGTGACTGTTCACCTCAAGCCCCATTCCATAGGTCTCGTCTTCGCCAATAGGAATTTGCGGTTTGCGGCGCATCAGCAGATTTTCCTCCGAAACAAATTGGCGGCCATCGGCGAGTTTGCCGCGCCGGAGCTCCAGGAGGGCATATTGCGTCATGTCATGCGCTGAGGTCCAAACACCGCCGGCGGGCCGAAACGGAACTACCGAGTAGTTCTGATCCATTTTTATAAGCTTGGTCAGGCCGTCAATATTATCCGAGTGCGGGCTGGCCAAGTCGCCGTGCTGGGCTTTCTCCATGTCAAAAGTAGTGTTTTTCATGCCCAGTGGCTTGAAGATCTGACTCTCCATAGCGCGATCGTAGACCGCACCCGGTTCTCCCGCCGGCTCGTACACATGCCCGCCAATGTAGCCGGCGGCAGACGCCATCAAGTTGCTGTATTGGAAAACCTCGCCGAATTTACTTGTCGGCCGCATGCCGCTGAGCAGGGTGAAGGTTGAATCTGGTTTGAACTTCTTGTACTCAAAAAGCCATTCGAAGTCCTGGCGCGGCATGCCTGTGCAAGCGCAGATCAAGTGCCTGATCTCTATCTGCTGCGTGATGGTTTCATCGGCAAGCTTGAATTTGGGATAAACCTTCGTCACGGGCTCTTCCCATTGCAGCTTTTTCTCATCGACCAATTTGGCTAGCAGCAAAGTGGTCATGCCCTTCGTGTTGGATGCGGCCATGAAGAGAGTGTGCGCGTCTACGAGGTCCGGTTTGCCCAGTTGCTTTACTCCGATGCCGCCCTCGTATACAATCCTGCCCTGATCGATCAAGGCGAAGCCGGCGCCAGGCACGTCGAGCTTTTTCATCGATGTCTCGACGAAGCTGCGCAACGCTTCGATGCGTCCGCTGGTAAGAGGCAGTGGCTTGCGTCCCGCGAACGATTCACGCTGGTAGCCTTTGGGGCGAAGGCTACCCGCGATTAAACCTATCTGAGCGCCACGTTTGCCAACCGTCGCTTCGGAACCATCAAGAAGCACCACGGTCCAGGTGTCTCCCGCGCGGCGTGCATTCGCTACCACCACCGCCTTCTCATTAGGGGAGGTTTCGTACAAGAACTGCTTACCCGTGCTCCATCCGTCACGATCGGGGATGTCAATGGAGGTTCGTAACGGCCTCATGAAGCCCGGTTTGTAAGTGGCCCACGCTTGCGCGACCGCAGTAGCCGCGTCCTGTGATCTTTCGTCCAAAACTACAACCTTTGTATCGCCTTCCGGAGCGACCACTGAAATGGCAGATGCACCAGAAGAGACAGACCATCCGGCAGGGGCGGTGAAGGTAACGCCCGCGGCGGTTACTTGCGGTGTATCTTTCGGGCTGGCATCCTGCGGCCACACGCGATTGGGCGCATACATTCCGATCAGAACAGATAACCACAGCGTACGCAGTCTGTTAGTCATATGGGGCGATTATATCGTTCCACACGGCCCTCAGGATGCTTGGGTGCTCCGAGATGACGTAACGCACGGCTTGGCGTTTCGAATACTGCTCCGAACGAAGGTTGTCGCCTCGTCGCGCCACAAACTGAGTACGGCTTGATGTCGCTGGTTCAGGCTACATGCTTAGCGTTCCCGACAGGTCATCGACTTCACGAGCTGCTGCCCGGCCCGCCGGCTACCCGCCTGCTCGCGGATTTTGGCGCCGACGTGATTGAGATCAGACCTCCCGGGGTGAGATCACATGCCGCATTAGGGACGTTTTCAGAGGGCCAAAGCGCGGTTTTTGCGGAACTCAATCGCGGGAAAGAGCGTGATCGCCGATTTGCGCAACGAGCGGTACCAGCGCTCGTGTCAGGGAACAGCTGGGCTCGGCAGGGGACGCATGGGAATCGCCCAAAAGGAGAAGGATTGCGAGAAATGCATGCGCTATAGTAATCCACTGGAGGAACCCATGCGTGTCTGGATCTGCGCCTGGATTTTGGCGCTGCCGTGGATTACGCCGCAACTGTGCGCGCAGAGCACGGCTAGCCTACCGCGCACGGCCGATGGAAAGCTCGATCTGAATGGGATCTGGCAAGCGATGAACACCGCCGATTGGGACCTCGAGACGCATGGGTCCGTGCCGGGCCCGGTAAGCTCGCTGGGCGCGATCGGCGCGGTTCCTCCCGGCGAGGGTGTAGTAGAAGGAGGCACGATTCCTTATCTCCCGGCTGCCGCCGCGCGCCAAAAGGAAAACTACCAGCGCCGCTGGACCGACGATCCGGAGATCAAGTGCTTCATGCCTGGTTTGCCGCGCGCCACCTATCTTCCCTACCCCTTCCAGATCGTGCAGGGTGCAAACACGATCCTCATCACCTACGCCTACGCCGGGGCCGTGCGCACCGTGCGCATGGGCCATCCTGGTAAGAGTCCTACGGACAGTTGGATGGGTTGGTCGGTGGGACATTGGGAGGGCGACACCCTCGTCATCGACGTCACCTCCTTCAACGATCAGACCTGGTTCGACCGCGCCGGCAATTTTCACAGCGACGCGCTGCACGTGGTAGAGCGCTATACGCCGCGTGGGCCGGATATTCTGGATTATGAAGCAAGCATCGAGGATCCCAAGGTATTCTCGCGGCCATGGAAGATCGGCATGCCTCTCTATCGCCATGTCGAAAAGAACGCGCATTTGATGGAATACCAGTGCATCCCGTATGCCGAAGACGTGCTTTACGGACACTTGAGGCGTGCCGAAGGAGGTTCGAAATGAGTCTGCGACTGATCGGCGTTTTGGCGGTGGCGGCGTGGATCCCCACCTCGGCCCAGAATGGCGTTCCGCGCGCCGCCGATGGCCACCCGGATCTTTCCGGCGTCTGGACCAACAAGACCGTCACCCCGTTTGAGCGGCCTCGCGACCTGGCCGGCAAGGAATTCTTCACAGAGCAGGAGGCCGCCGAGTACGAGAAGACACACGTGTTCGACGTGGATAAGCGCGACAACATCAGGGGGACCAATCGGGATGTCGCCAGCGCCTATAACAGCTTCTGGTGGGACCCGGGCACTAAGGTTGCAAAGACACGGCGGACTTCAATCGTGATAGACCCACCCGATGGCCGCATACCGCCACTGACCGCTGAACGGCAGAAGCAACTGCAAGAGATGGCGGAAGCGCGGCGGCGCCGTTGCGAGAAGCCAGGGTGCGAGCCGGAAAATAGCGGCCAACTCGGGCCGGCCGATGGACCGGAAGACCGGCCTCTGATGGAGCGCTGCCTTTCTTTCGGCAATGCCGCGCCCATGGTGTCGAGTGCTTATAACAACAACTATGAGATTGTCCAGACGCCCGGATTCGTGGGCATCGATATCGAGATGGTTCACCAGATGCGCCGCATCCCCATCGACCAGACTCCGCATCTCCCGTCTCATGTTCGCGAATGGGTTGGTGATTCGCGCGGACATTGGGAAGGGGACACCTTGGTGGTGGACACTACCAACTTCAACAACCTCGAGTCGTTTCGGGGTTCGGATGAGAACCTGCATCTCATATAGCAGCTAACTCGCATCGATGCCGATACGATCATTTACCGCTTTACTATCGACGATCCGACCGCATTTACCAAGCCTTGGACCGGGGAGATACCGTTCGTAAAGTCCGACGGACTCTTATATGAGTACGCCTGCCACGAAGGCAACGAGGGGATGAAGGGTATTCTCTCCGCAGCGCGTGCTGATGAGAAGAGAGCCGCGGCAGCTTCGGTGGCGCACCAATGAAAGGCACTCGCAGGACATTCCTCCTTACCGCCATCGTCGCGCCATCCAGCCTGGCGTTCGCGCAATGGCTCCAGATACCGCTTCCGGGAACGCCCCGCACCAACGGTGGCAAGCCAGATCTTGCGGCGCCTGCGCCCCGAACTACTGATGGTAAGCCCGATCTTTCCGGCATTTGGGAGTACGCGCGTTGGAGCGATCCTGCGTTGACGGCCGCCGCTGCAACAGCGATCAACTCCCCCGCGGCGCCGGTGACTCTCGGGGTTCCCGCAGCGCCGCCTGGAGGCGGCGGCCTGAAGAGCCTTTTACAGAACGGGGATCAGATCGTTTTTCAACCATGGGCCGAGGCGCTCTACAAGCAACGCCTGGAGAATAACGGCATCGGGCTACCTTCCGAGCACTGCCTGCCCCATGGTCCTCCGGGCGCGTTAATGATTCCGATTCCGTTTAAAATACTCCAGACCAGGGCTGAGGTTGCGATCCTGTTCGAGGAGTTCAATTATTATCGCCAGATCCTCACCGATGGCCGGTCGCATCCGCGGTCATTGAATCCCACCTGGTACGGTTACTCGGTGGGCAATTGGGATAAAGACACCTTAGTGGTAGATACAATCGGATTCAATGACCTGACCTGGCTCGATGTTACCGGCTATCCGCACTCGCAGGATCTGCATACAATCGAACGATTCACCCGCCGTGACTTCGGCCACATGACTATTTCGATGACGATTGACGATCCCAAGGCTTACAAGCAGCCGTGGACCATACTTATGAAATTCGATTTGCAGCCCGACACGGAACTCATCGAGCACGTTTGCGATAACGAACGGGATGCCCGCCACATGGTGGGCAAATAGCGGTCCAGTCGCCGGTTACGATAAGCCGGTAGCCGCGTCCCGCGGATGCCGCCTGTCGCTTGAAAACCGTTCAATCGCCGCTTGGGCGGATTTCTCGCCATCGGCTCAGACTTGCCGACCTGCCGCGGCCGGCGAAATCCGCCTTTGGCCAGAGTTTTCGCGGCGGGGAGGATCCGTGCACCCACGCCTGTCCAAGATTAAAGTGACCAAGCTCCCGGGCGCGAGAAAGCACAACACGGTTTCTTTTACACTTAACAGAGCCTGTTCCAGAAGCTGCATCGCCAAGGAAGGCTCACTGCTAGCAGCCCGTGGTATAAGTCGGTTTCTTCCTAAAACCACTACGAAGATTCAACGAGTTCCAGACCACTTTTCGGAATTTCTGGACTTCTGCCACGGGCTGCTAGTGAGCATGAGGGACTTGAAATCCCATCAGAACACGTTCCGAAAGTTTGACCTTCTGGAACAGCAGGCTCCGATCTAGCTCCGGCGGTTCGCACTACGCGGGTCAGCCTCATTGTTGCCGACCGACCTGCCAGGGTTGGATGCGTACCCTGTGGGCGCAGTTGGCGCATAACCAGCGTCAACCCATCGGTCGTATCGGGAGGCCTGGAACTGTCCTCGTGATCAACCGAGGAGACATCCAGGAGTCCGCATTTTTCGACCTCGTAGGTTTTTCGGCTTACTCGAACGGCTGACCAACCATGTTGAACGGCCGAACGTATTTAAAGCTCAGCCCGTCGGCCTTCCAGGAACACTCGGTCACCACGAACCACAGCGCCCGGGCGGGCGTCCAGCGGTTGTCCGCGGTTCTGTTCGGGCGGCTAAACTGAGTAGATGGCTGCACCTGGGACGACACAACATCAATGCCTGATCTACGAAGGCTCTCCGACATCGCAATTGGCGGCGCTCGCTGCAGTAGCCAAACACAAGCTGGAAGCGGGGAGTCGATGCCTCGTGCTCAAAAGTCCTGCAACGGTGGCGGGCTTCCTATCCCGTGTCGCGGCCTTTGGAGTCGATGTGGCTGACGAAGTCTACAAAAGCGCTTTGATCCTAATCATCCGATCAGGGCCAACGATCAACGTCGGGTTTACGGACATGTTTGTAGAAGCGGTCTATACGAGTCTGAGGCAGACGGAAAAATGAACCGCGAGCCTCAAATACGACCTTCACCACAAGGAGACAAATCTTTGGAGACCGAATCGCGTCAGCCTTCTCTGAATCTGTGCGGAGCCGTAGCGTGCCTGTTCATGGTCACGCCGTTGATCGCGCAGACCCCGCCGGCCGACAAGCCGCTCATGGCCGAGGATTTTTTCAAGAACGTTCAGGTCCTGAAAGGCATCCCCGTCAATCAGTTCATGGACACGATGGGGTTTTTCGCCGCCTCCCTGGGCTTGAACTGCACCGGCTGCCATGTTGCCGAGAGCCTACAGGATTGGGGCAAATTCGGCGACGACGTTCCGCGAAAGCGCATAGCGCGCCAAATGGTGACGATGGTGAACGCCAACTTTGGGGGCGCGCGCCGGGTGACCTGCTACACATGCCACCGCGGCGGGCAGGAGCCGGAAGTGATTCCGAGCCTTGCCGAGCAATACAGCGTGCCGCCCGAAGATGCGAATAAGATCGAGATCGTGCCCGACGCCCCCACGGGGCCCACGGCTGATCAGATCCTGGATAAATATATTCAGGCGCTCGGCGGCGCGCAAAAACTCACCGGCCTGACCAGCTACATCGCCAAGGGAACCATAGAAGGCTTCGACACCTACCACGAAAAGGTTCCATTGGATATCTACGCGGCTGCGCCCGGAAAACTCACGATGATCTCTCACACGCAAAATGGCGATACGACCACCGTTTTCGACGGACGCCAGGGCTGGATGGCCGCCGCCAACAAGCCGGTTCCTCTCCTGCCGATGCTTCCCGGAGCGGAGCTGGACGGGGGAAAGTTCGATGCGGAGTTGGATTTTCCGGCAAACATCAAAAACTCGCTCACGCAATGGAAAACCGGCTTCCCCGTAACCACCATCGATGATAGAGACGTGAATATCGTCCAGGGCATCGGCGAGGGGAAATCCCGTTTCAAACTGTTCTTCGACGCTAAAACCGGACTGCTGACACGCCAGGTGCATTACGAAGACACGCTGGTGGGCACGGTTCCGATTCAGCTGGATTACTCCGACTATCGGGAGGTTGCCGGGGTCAAAACTCCCTTCCATGTGGTGATCACCTGGACCGACGGTCAATCGATAATGCAACTGCATGACGTGCAGGCCAATGCCGCAATCGACCCAGCGATATTCGCCAAGCCGGCCCCGGCCAAGGTCATCAGCGCGCCGAAGCGCCAATAGAGGATTGCTCCTCTGCGGTCATGAGCAACGCCCTCGGGCGGACCTACTTGACATTAGAAATGGCCAAGCATAGAGTTTTGACATGCGAAACGGCTTCACAAAATCCTTCCTGTTACCGGCTGCCGGTTTACTGCTGGTCTCCGGATCGCTCTGGGCGCATCACGGTGAGGGCAATTCCTACGACACTGCCCATATGTGGACAACTTGGGCGACGGTTGAAGAATTCGACTATATCAATCCGCACCCTGCCATGAAGTTCTCGCGGACGGACAAAAGCGGCAACGTCGAGCACTGGGTCGCCGAGGTGGATAACAACCCCTCCCGGCTCGCCCGCGTAGGCTGGACCAAGAGCCGCAGCTTGGCGGCCCTGCAGCCCGGAACCCGCGTGAAGCTCACCATAGCGACGGCGAAGGTTGGCGGCCACCTCGCCTACGTGCGTTTGATACAGAGCGAGAAGGGCGAGTTCATCTGCAGCGAAAGAGAGGAAGCCTTACCAGCCGTCGATCTGGACGGCGTTCCCGATGGCTATCAACCCGACAGGCCCCAGGAGTCCCCTAAAGCAGAGCAGTGAGGAAAGGACATGACCAACAATTTCGGTTTGGCGCGCGCCCTGAAGCTGCTTCCTCTTATTGCCGCTCCAGCGTATTTGCTGGCTCAGACCCAGGTGGCGAAGGACAAGCCGCCTCAAGTGGCGAACACGGGAGGAACGATGGGCAAGCCCTTCGTAAATTCCGACAAAGATACCCGCCCGTATGACAAACACGACTTCAATGGCTTTTGGGCCCGCAACCCGTCCGCTCAATACGGCCAGCCCCCCTGCCCTGAATGTCGCGACCCTGGACCTTCCTACGGTTACTTCGGCGATGTTCCCCCCCTGACGCCGGCCGGACAAAAGAGGTTCGAGGCGAACAAGCCAACGAAGGGCTATCTGGCGGAGAGCAAAGAAGCTGAAGAACACAAGAATCTTAACATCGCTTATCGGCGGGCCGTACAGTCGTCGGAGTCCAACGATCCGGAGGAGCGCTGCGAGCCGCTGGGATTGACCCGCCTGGTTTCGTTTTCCGGGGGTAACCCGCCCATGCATATCGTCCAGACGAATGAGGTCATCATAGAAAGATTCGAGTGGTTCTGGGATAACCGCGAAATCTGGACCGACGGAAGGGGTCTACCGAAGGTGGATGATTACTTGCCGCGCTTCAACGGGTATTCGGTCGGCAAGTGGGAGGGCGATACGTTGGTGGTGACCACCGTGGGTTTTGACTCCCGTGAATGGGTGGATGCGTTCGGTTTTCCGATCAGTGAAAAGGCGGTGCTGGAGGAGCGCTACTCGCGCCCGAGCCGAAATCGGCTGATACTGGATATGACGTTGACCGATCCCGAAAACTACACCCGACCATGGCACTCCAACACCAAGGTCTGGGGCCTGATCCCGAAGGAAGCCCTGACACTCGCGGGCTGGTCCGGAATTGCGGAAGACCGCTGCGTCCCCTCGGAGAACGCTTACTACACCTCGTTTGAACCGTTGGCGCCCGGCCAAAAAACCAAAGTGAAATAAAAAGCGTCGATGTCTCCATACCTTCCCAGTGGCGCGAATCGGATCACGTGGCTGCGCCATTCCTCACTTGTGCCTGGTTGAAGCAAGCGCCATAGTTCGGAAATCCAAATGTTAGTGCAGGTCAATTCGCTACCGACGTCTGGAGCCGAATGCGCAACTGATGGAACTCCATTGCCGGGCCGTCGAGACTCGACGTCTCATCGAACGGATGGTGTGGGGCGCACCCAGGATTCATGGCGAGTTGAAAATGCTCGGCATCGAGATTTCCGAACGCACTGCCTCCCGAATCCTCCGGAGATTGCCGCGGCCGCCCGGCCAGACCTGGAAGACGTAGCAGCGCAATCACCTCGGTCAGATGGTTTCGATTGACTTCTCCACCGTGCCCACGACCACCTTCAAAGTTCTGTTCGTGTTCATCGTATTGGAACATAGTCGTCGGGAGGTGCTGCACTTCAACGTGACGGACCGCAGCAGCCTGGACTTCCCAGCAGATTGTGGAGGCCTTCGCCGAACACGAAACTCCGCGCTATCTCGTGCGGGATCGGGACGGCGTTTATGGCACCAACGTTCGGTAACGTATCGCTTCGCTCCAAATCGAAGAAATCCTCACAGCGCCCCGCAACCCCTGGCAGAATCCAATACGCCGAACGGCTCATCGCCTCGATCCGCAGAGAGTGTCTGGACCACTTCATCATCCTTAATGCCAGACATCTAAAACGGATTCTGGCTTCCTATTTTAGTTATTACCACGGGTCGAGGACTCACCTCGGGCGGGACAAGCAATGCCTGTTTCCCCGGCAGGTCTCGGGTGCCGGGCGGTTCGTTCAAACCTCGCGACTTGGAGGGCTACACCACCGCTACGAACGTGTCGCTGCTTGAGCGTTTGGGCACGGACGGAATAATGGCAAATGACAGGTCAGAGACCTAGTCAGTCCGTGGCTTGCGCGAGCGCTAACTTCCAGTCCGATCCTTCCAATATCCAGTACAAAACAACCCCCCTGAGCTTGAGATGCGGGGATTTCGTGGCGTACACGACGAGGTAGAGCCGTCCCGGATCGGTGCGCCGCAGGTGATCCGTATACTGTGCTCGGATGTTCAGCCGGCTGAGCTCATCGGGAGACAGGCCGGAGGGAGGAAAATAGCTTCCGAGTGGTGTTGACCCGGGATCGACGATGGCAAATGGATCGGAGAGCTTGCCAGCAGAATTGCGGTTGAGGTACTGCAACCTCTGAAGCCTGTTGGCAATGTCATTTCATGATAGGCAATGGCGTCGTTGAGGCTCGCTGTCTTGACCGGCAGATCATCTCTAAAAGCTTCCCGGAAATATTTCCGCCAGGGCGATTCGGACGCGGGTGCCGTCTGAGATAACATGTTGTCGCGCGCGATGAATCCATCGAGGCGGGCATAATCAGCCTGCACATACCACGCGTTGAGAAATTGTTGGACGGTCTCCCGAAGATTGTTCCTTTCCTGGGCAGTGGCCGAGAGTATCGGTCCCCTCGCTTCGGCAGCGAGGGCAGCTGGCGGTGGAGGGGCCAAAAGTTCCGCCGCATTTAGAGCCGGCAGCGGCGGGGGCGGCGGACAGTGCTGGTAGGGTCTGATTTCTCCATACCACTCGCAATAATCCGCATAGTTCTTTTGAATGTTGGAGTTTTCTTCGGCGGAATAGTGGTCGGGGATGTCAGCGAATCCGATATGGAATTGCCCCTTCTTCGAATCGTTTTGACTAAAAAGAACAACCAGCCAAGCAGGCTGTCGTTCATTTTGTTCTGATCGTAACCGTACATGCCGGGGTGGAGCTGCGCTAAATGGATTCCCCAGCCGCGGGCGTGCTCGAAGCACTTGTCGGCGCCAGGCTGCCACGCTACCTCAATGTTGTATTGTTTATCCGAAGGCATGTTCGCAATTGCGCCGTGAACCTTGCTGATCGCAGCCACCTGTTCCAGGCCGGGTTCGTGTGCCGCCCGATCCGCTTTACATGCCGACTCCAACTCGCACCAATTCAGCAGTGCTTGCGTGCCTGCCAGGAATTCGAGTTGCTCGGATGAGTTCCATCCCCCCAGTCACCGGCTGATGCGAGTTTTCCCTGCGGGGCCAGAAGGCCGGAATACGCCATCTTCGGAAGCGGCGGTCCGCTGTTATTGTCAGACCGCTCCTTTATACCGGTGACCTTCGATCCGAGTTTCTTCAGCGCATACCAGAGATCCGGAGAAAACTCGGTGTACGAATCACTGCCTGCGTAGAGAAGCATGCCCAAACCGAAACGTTGTCCGTAGCGCCAACGCCGCGCTGTGCGCAAGGTTGGTATGTGTTCGCCAGTATGGCATTGATCGCATTTCCGCCCAAGGAGGAGACATTAACCGGTATTCGACCCTGACCCGCCCACACGGCATGGATCAGCACGTGTGACATTCGGTTTAAGGGATTGCCGCTTGCGCGCCGCCGCTGAAATTGCTCGTCCTGTTGAAAAAGGGCGGGAAGGGCGAAATTGCCGAAGAACTTGCCACTCACATTACCTAAGATATTGACCCCATAGTGGTGCGCATACTCATTCCAGTTTCGAGCGAATCCATCGTCCACGCCGGCGAGTCGAGACAGGCCCGCCGTTACCGCAGGTGATACCGCGGTTTTCCAGTCGAAGACGCTGTCGGTGAATCGCAGGAAATGGCCCCAAGGCGTTACAGACCAGACCTTCGATGCGGGACACGATCCGGATGCGCCGACCGGGTCCGGACCGCTGCCAGCGCTTTGTTTTGGAGGGACGTCCTGACCGTGAGCCAAAGCGGCGGACAACACAATACCGGTTGCGACCAGTCTACATTTCATGCGTCCGACCCTCCACCTTCGCGAATGCCTGAACATGTGAGGATGAATCGTCCCAGGAATGCCCGCGCGGCCGGCGTATGCAGGTGCCTGATCCCGGTATCCGGTTATTGCTCCTTGCCGCCGAACCACTTCCACGTGATGACCGATAACGTAATGAGGATGGCGAGCAACGTCGTGACGAGTATCAGTCCCAGCCCTGGTCCTGGTGACCATTCCTTCGTTCCAATGATCGTTAAGATAATAATCCCGCAGAAGATCGCGCCCCACGCCCACAGCAGGATTTCAGAACCGCACCACAATCCTTCGTCCATTGCTATGCGCCAGTCGATATCGTGAGCGGCGTCCCGGAGGGCTTGCACCCTCGCCTCGGCCCGTTAGCTAATAGCTAACCTCTTGATTTCCTCCAAGAACGATTTCTTGATGACCTACATGTCGCACCCGCCACTCCTATAACGTATAATTCAAGATTGAATTACGGGAGTGATATCATCCCATCGTGTCGCGCCAAGAGGAAACGAGAGGCTGGGCCACCGGCCCGGCGACAGATTGCGAGGGAATATGAAAGCCTTCGTCCGTGTGCTCGCCCTGTTAGGCTTTGCACTGGCAATAGATGCACATCCATTCCATGTGGAGGACATGCAGAAACTGTCACGTGTCAGCGGGCCGAAGGCATCACCCGACGGGAAATGGGTTGCCTTTACGGTGACGCGCAGCGATGTGGCGAAAAATAAATCTGCGACGAACGTTTGGATGGTCGCCGCAGAGGGTGGCGAGCCGCGGCAATTGACGTTTGGGGAGCAGGGATCCAACGGAAACCTCCACTGGTCCCCGGATGGCCGCTTTCTCTATTTCCTTAGTTCTCGTGTCGATAACAAGCCGCAGGTTTTCCGCTTGCCCGTTGCCGGCGGCGAGGCCATGCAGATCACGACTGTTCCTACTGGCGTGGCGAGTTACGTCCTTTCTCCAGATGGCAAAACGATCGCCATCACGGCGAGTGTGTTTCCGTCGTGCACGGATATGGCGTGCAACGAGAAGACAGCCAAAGAGCACGCCGACAATCCGGTGAAGGTGCGCGTGATTACGGAGATGCCGTTCCGGAGATGGGACAGTTGGGTCGACGGACGGCGCAATCACATCTTCGTGATGCCGTCTGACGGCGGCCCAGCAACGGACGTCACACCTGGCGATTTCGATTCGCCAATCTGGACAGAAGATGATTCCGAGGAGGTCGCGTTTTCTCCAGACAGCCGCGAGATTTGTTTTTCCCGCTATGTCGAGAACGAGGCTTTGACCGGGAATAGCGACTTGTTCGTGATGCCGGTGAATGGCGGCACTCCGAAGTCCATCACAACGAGCAAGTCTACTGACCGCACTCCGCTCTATTCGCCGGATGGACGCTACATCGCGTACAGCGCCACGCTGCGGCCGATGCAGGAATCGGACCTAGTTCGACTGTTTCTCTATGACCGCACGACCGGGGAGCACAGGAACATTTTCGAGGCCACGGATCGATCGATTGATTCGTATGCATGGTCGCCCGATAGCAAGAGTCTGTATGTCACTTTCGAAGATAAGGGCCAGGAGCCTCTGGCGCGGCTCGATATAGCAACATTGAAAGTGACGCCAGTGGTCACATCTGGCACCAGCAGCAGCGCGAGCGTTTCGAAAGACGGCACATTTCTCGTGTTCTCGAAGATGGACCTCTCCCATCCGGCGGACTTGTTCCGGCTCAATCTATCGGGGCCTGACGCGGTCCCCACGCAACTAACGCACATCAACGCAGACGTGTTGAAGGACATTGAGTTTGGCGAGGTGTCCAGCTTCACATTCCGGGGCTGGAACGGCGACACCGTGCAAGCGTGGCAGATCAAGCCCGTCGAGTTCGATGGGAGGAAGAAATATCCCTTGCTGCTCGTGATGCATGGCGGACCCGAAAACTCCTGGGGCAATCTCTTTCACTATCGTTGGAACGCGCAATTGTTTGCTGCGGCCGGTTACGTGGTGATTGAACCGAATTTTCATGGCTCATCGGGCTTCGGCCTGAAATTCATGGACTCGATCAAGGGGCAGTGGGGCGGCGCGCCATACGAGGATCAAATGAAGGCGGTCGATACGGCGCTTACTTGGCCCTACGTGGACACGACGCGCATTGCTGCCGCGGGCGCGAGTTACGGCGGTTATATGGCGAATTGGGTCGAGGGGCACACCGACCGCTTCCGGGCCATAGTGTCACACGATGGTCTGTTTGATCTCGCAACCATGATCTATTCGTCCGATTTCGTCGGCGGCACGATGCAAGAGTTTAAGGGCACACCATGGGAGAACTCGCAGGCTTTGATTGATCAGGCGCCCGTCACGTACGCCAAGAATTTCAGGACGCCGATGTTGGTGATTCATGGCGGCAATGACTATCGTGTCGATCAGAGCCAGGGTTTCGCAATGTTTCAAGTACTGCAGGCAATGCGTGTCCCCTCAAAGCTGGTCTACTTCGAGGAAGAAAACCATTGGGTGCGCAAGCCTGCGGACAACATCCTCTGGTACCACATCGTTTTGGATTGGCTCGATCAGTGGGTGAAGCCCGACCGCGCGGAGTATCAAAAGCAGCTCCGGTTGGCGACTGCAGAAGCGCGGGCGCCGAAGCACGAATGAGAACCCGCCCGCCGGTTGCCGCGCGACCTTCCGGGAGCAATAGGATATTGGCTCGTTACTAACTGACCGTTGGAGCCCTTGTGAACGGACAGTAAAGGCGAACACGTCTCGTTCAAAGCAGAATTGAGAAATCCGCCACACAGATCATGTAACTGCAACCCGGAGAAGCAAGGGCAGTTAAGGACGATAATTTCCGAAGACCTGATCCGCCCAAAAGACCCATGTCAAAACCATCGGGAGCAATTTTGCGTGGCCTCTGATGCAAACAAGCTGGATACCTCCATCCGGGGAACCATTGTCGAAACCAGATGGTTTTGGCATGATCGTCAGCCTGGCCGCCCGGATAGTCTGATGAGACGGCCAAAGCGGTTTCATAATATGGCAAACTCCAGCTTGGGCAGGTGAGCATGGTAAGATTGCGCCACACGCGGCGAAAGCGCTTCCGCAAGATCGTGAGACTCGCCCAGTCGGCAGTGTTCAGGCAGAAGCCGGAACCGAAGCTCGACCGAGAAGCTGCCCGGCGCATCGCTTATGCTGCCACGCGGCGTGCCCGTGGCACAGAGTGGGAAGAGCTTTACCAACGCTTCATCCCTGACTACGGGAAGCTGAATCCCGTGACATCGCAGCGATGCCGACGACGGCTTCCGCCGAAAGGTTAACAAATATCTCCAGAGCCACCGGCGGCTGCGTAAAACGCCGTTAGCCATCCTTCCTATAAGCCACATATCAACCGCGTGCCGGCTGATGACTACAATGTGAGCATGGGCGGAGGAATGGTCTTCGACATCTTGTCTGGAATCGCGGCCGTCCTGTTCCTATGGACAGCCTGGGCAATCATCACCGGCAGGCATGATCGCTACTACCGGCAGTTCCGCCTTTCTCTCCTATCCCAATCCTGTCCAAGAATGTATCAACTGAACCGTGTTCCGATGCCATGAGACGGCAGGTTTCCTGGTCCAAGGACATCGCCATGTCAATGTCTTCAGGCATTCTGGCTAGGTCGGCAGCCATGCGATACCCAGTGATGTTTACTTCCATATGCCGCCGGATGTTGTTTGGCAGGACAGGACCTCCGTACTCGTAGCCTGCACACAGGGCTGGAACGCCACATG
>Ga0306926_10002755_pt1 | contig 17937 bp, 12 predicted proteins | sample flu12Cox44000178_FD_203759 | JGI IMG/M metagenome (GOLD analysis project Ga0306926, IMG submission 203759) | Lab enrichment of tropical soil microbial communities from Luquillo Experimental Forest, Puerto Rico - flux8day.12C.oxic.44.000.178 (v2)... | ecosystem: Environmental > Terrestrial >... | reverse complement strand
TGTGGTCAAGGTGAAGGACACTGCGGTGGCGGTCGTAGCCAATACGTGGTGGCACGCCAAGAAGGCGCTCGATGCGCTGCCTATTGCCTGGGACGAAGGTGAAGGCGCCGTGGCATCTGATGCGACCATTGCCGCGCATCTGAAGGAGGGGCTGACGGCAACCACAACCAACGGCGAGCGCGGGAACGGCAACGCAGTCGAGGCAATCGGCGCCGCAGCGAAGAAGGTCGAAGCCGTCTACGGCACGCCCTTCCTGTCCCATGCCTGCATGGAGGTGATGAACGCGACCGTTCGGCTTGCCGGCGACAGAGCGGAAGCGTGGGTGCCCACTCAGAATGCGGAAGCCTCGCTTGCCGCCTTGTCGGAGGCTTCCGGTATACCGCTCGGCAACTGCGAGATACACCGCCACGACCTCGGCGGCGGTTTCGGCCGACGCGGCGGCACGCAGGATTACGTGCATCAGGCCGTCGCGATCGCCAAGGAATTTCCGAACGTTCCGATCAAGCTGATCTGGAGCCGCGAGGAGGATCAGGCACACGATTTCTATCGACCGATCTCCCAGTGCCGGCTTGCCGCCGGCCTCGACGGCCAGGGAAACCTGACCGCGCTGCACGCTCGCGTCTCCGGCCAGTCCATCAATGCCACGTTGAATCCCGCCGGAATCGTCGGCGGAAAGGACATGCGGCAGCTGCAGGGCTACTACGAGCAAGGCGCTGATGCCGATCTTGGTTACAGCGTCCCCAACCTGCTGATCGAGTACGCCATGCGCAACACGCATGTACCGGTCGGACCATGGCGCGGCGTCAACACCAACCAGAACGCCGTCTACATGGAGTGCTTCATGGACGAGGTGGCGCGCGCCGCGGGCAAGGACCCGCTCGAGTTTCGGCGTGCGCTCATGGGCAAGCATCCCAAGCACCTGGCCGTGCTCAACGCGGCGGCGGAGAAAGCAGGCTGGGGCAAGCCGCTGCCTGCCGGGGTCCATCGTGGCCTCGCCCAGTTTATGGGTTACGGCAGCTATTCCGCTGCTGTTGCCGAAGTTTCGGTGAGCGATCGCGGCGAGCTCAAGGTCCACCGCATGGTGCTCGCGCTCGATTGCGGTCACACCGTCAATCCGAGCCAGATCGCCGCCCAGGTCGAAGGATCGGTGGCTTACGGGCTCACCGCCGCGCTCTACGGCGAGTGCAAAGTCAAGGACGGCCGCATGGTGGACCTGAACTTCGATACCTACCGCATCATGCGGCTTGCCGAGATGCCGAAGGTGGAGACGGTCCTGGTTCCTAGCCACGATTTCTGGGGCGGTGTCGGAGAGCCGACGATTTGCGTGGTCACGCCCGCGGTTCTCAATGCCATCCACGCCGCAACCGGAAAGCCGGTGCGCAGTCTTCCATTGAAGAACGTCAGATTGGCCTAGCGGCTCAAACCTCCCTTGCCGGCCTCTTCCGGGGAGGTGGGCGACTCTGGCCTTGAGCCGGCGAGCCGGGTGGGCCGCCTGTGCTCCCTTTCATGGAGCTATTATCGAGCCTGTTGCACCTGCTGTTCAATCTGACGGTCTCGAATGCCCCAAACCCTGTTCGACAAAATCTGGGATGCACACCTCGTAGCGCGGCGCACGGACGGCCGCGACCTTATCTATATAGACCGCCACGTGCTGCACGAGCTGCACGCCCCGCACGCGTTCGAGCAGCTCGACAAGCAGCAGCGCAGCGTGCGGCGTCCCGATCTCACGTTCTCCATGCAGGACCACACCGTCGCGACCCGGCCGGGCCGCGACGAGAACACCAACTCGGCGGGGGCCGCATTCATCAAGGCGATGCGCGAGGGCAGCCGCCGCAACGGCATCCGGCTGTTCGACATCGACGACCCCGAGCAGGGCATCTCGCATGTCGTTGCTCCCGAGCTCGGAATGGTGTTGCCGGGCGCAACCCATGCCGTCCCTGACAGCCACGCCAGCACCGTGGGTGGCCTCGGCGCGCTCGCCTTCGGATGCGGCACGAGCGAGCTCGCACACATCCTCGCGACCCAAGTCATGGCCCTGCGCCGTCCCAAGCGCATGCTGATCCGGCTGGAAGGACGCCTGCCAGCGCACGTGACTGCAAAGGATGTGGCGCTGCGCCTCATCGGCGAGCTGGGAGTGGCCGGGGCACGCGGTCATGCCGTGGAATATGCCGGCTCTGCGGTGAATGCGATGAGCATCGAGGCCCGCATGACGCTCTGCAATCTCAATATCGAGATGGGCGGCCGCTCGGGCTTCATTGCGCCGGACGAGCGTACTTTCTCCTGGCTGGCGGACCGGCCTTTCGCGCCCAAGGGCACGATGTGGGACCTTGCACTCACGCGCTGGCGCACGCTAGCGAGCGACCAAGGCGCCTCCTTCGACAGCCAGCACGCGCTCGACGTCAACAGCCTTGAGCCGCAGATCACCTGGGGCACCGATCCGAGCCAGGTGCTCGGCATTTCCGGACGCGTGCCCGACTCGGCCGACGCCGGACCCGGCCGACGCACCGCAGTCGAAAGTGCCCTCGCCTATATGGGGCTCGCGCCGGGAACCGCGCTCGCGGGCCTGCCGATCGAGCGCGTATTCATCGGCTCCTGCACCAACAGCCGGCTCTCCGACCTTGAGGCCGCCGCCGCCGTCGTTCGCGGACGGCGGATCGCGGAAGGGGTCGTCGGCATGGTTGTTCCAGGATCGACTTCCGTGAAGCGCGCCGCCGAGGCGGCTGGCCTTGACCGCATATTCCGCGCAGCCGGTTTCTCCTGGGGCGAATCCGGCTGCTCGATGTGTGCTGGTGGCAACGGCGATAGGGGCGAGCCCGGAGAACGGTGCGTCTCGACCACCAATCGAAATTTTGAGCACCGGCAGGGACCAGGCGTGCGCACTCATCTCGCGAGCCCTGCCACCGCAGCCGCGAGCGCGCTCGCCGGATGCATTGCCGATGTGCGGCAGATCGCAGCCGGAGCGGCCTGATGCAGCCGTTCGTCACCCATACCGGCATTGCCGTTCCGCTGCTGATCGATGACGTGAACACCGACCAGATCGCGCCGGTGCAGGCCATGCGGGCGCTCAAGCCGGACTACAAGGCGCTGCTGTTCATGCGCGCCCGCCAGCGCGACGACGGCAGCGCGGATCCCGCCTTCGTCCTCAACCAGCCGCAGTTCCGCAATTCCGGCATCCTTGTGACCGGGCATAATTTCGGCGCCGGGTCCTCGCGCGAGGCAGCGGTATGGGGAATGCTTGCGAACAACATTCGAGTGATCGTGGCCCGGAGCTTTGCCGATATCTATCGAGAGAACTGCCTGCAGAACGGGTTGCTGCCAATCGTGCTCGTGCGTCCGGACGCAGACGCCTTCGAGCAGCGCGTGCTCGCGGTGAACGGCGCTGCGCCTTTCACCGTCGATCTGCCCGCGCAGCGCATCACGGGTCCGCACAATTGCGACATCGCATTCGAGCTGCCCCCTGCCGACCGCATACGGCTGATCGAAGGGCTCGACGATATCGGCCTCACGCTCAAGCACGCGGATGACATTGCAGCATGGGAAAGACGAACTGCGGCCGAGCAGCCGTGGCTGCAAGCGGCAACCGACAGCAGGCCGCCTCGCCTGTGACCCTCAATCGGAGCAGGACATGAACGCCCGCAAGAGATTCAGAGCGATCATGGCCGGCAACCGCCTGGTGCTGATGCCGGGCGCGTATGACGGGCTGTCGGCGCGAATCATCGAGGCCGAAGGCTTCCAGGCTCTGGTCGCCGGGGGCTATGCTGCAGTCGGCAGCATGCTGGCGCAGGCCGACATGGGCCAATCCAACATGCGCGACTACGCCGATCACTATGCCCGCATCTGCGCAGCCGTAGAGATACCGGTCTACGTCGATGCGGACACCGGATTCGGCGGGGTCAACAACGTGCGCCAGATGGTGCGCGCGTTCGAGGCGGCGGGCGTGGCCGGGCTCTTCATCAGCGATCAGGTATTCCCCAATCGCTGCGGTTACCTGCCCGGCAAGCAGATCATCCCGGTCGAGCAGATGCTCGCGAAGATCAAGGCTGCCCTGGATGCGCGCAGCGATCCCGACCTTTTCATTGCCGCTCGCACCGATGCTGCCGGCGTCGAGAGCATCGAGGCCGCGATCGGGCGCTGCCAGCTGTTCGTGCAGGCGGGCGCCGACATGGCAAAGCCCATGGGCGTCGATGCTATCGCAGACATCAAACGCGTTCTGCGCGAGGTCGGCGGGCCGCACATGGCGACGCTCTCGCAGGCCGCCGGGCCGAAGGCCCGCTCGTTTGCGGAACTCGAGGCCGCGGGCGTCTGCGCCGCCACCTTCCCTTCGCTGGCGCTGTTTGCCGCCGCCGCCGCCGCACGCAAGGTGCTGGGGATCCTCAAGCGCGAGGACTCGCTCGCGCCCTGCCAGGACCTTCTCATTCCGCTTGAGCACTACTACGACCTCGTCGGTCTCAAGCCGCTGTTGGCGCGCGAGGAGAGCTACGATCAGACTGCCGCGAGCCTGGTCCGCAAACGCGCGGCGGAATAAGGCACGGGCGGGCGGAGCAATGGGATCCGGCGCAATCACGTCGATCGCGGCTGCGATTGTCGCCTGGTGCTCAGCCGTCGCCGCTGCATTGCCTGCACATGCGCGGGTACCGCACGAATTCTACTGCAAGCGGCAGCTGCGCATGATCGTCGGACACGAGCCCGGCAACGATTACGATCTGGCCGCGCGCTTTCTGGCGCGCTATCTCACGAGGCACATACCCGGAGAGCCGGCGATCATCGTCCAGAACATGCCGGCGGCGGCAAACATTCCGGCCGCCAATTTTCTCTACGCACAGGCGCCGCGCGACGGCAGCGTGCTCGGCTCGTTCTCGCGCAACGTGCCAAGCCAGGCGCGGATGGGGCAGGCCAACGTGGAAGCCGACCCGCGGCGGTTCAACTGGCTCGGCGCCACTTCCCATCCCGCCCGCGTCTGCGCGCGCTGGCACACCGTGCCGATCAAGGGTCCAGACGACCTGCTTGTCCGCGAGTTCATCGTTGCCGGAGCAGGCGCCGCCTCCTCGCTGAGCATCCTGTCGACGGTGTTCAACCACGTGCTCGGCGCGAGATTCTGTATCGTGCAGGGTTACAAGGGCACTGCGGACGCTATCCTCGCCATGGAACGCGGCGAGGTAGAGGGTGTCTGCATGTCTTATCTGCAATTGCGCATGTACGAGGATCTCATTCGCGCCGGCAAGGTGATCTTTCTGCTGCGCGCAGAGGAATCGCTGCTGCCGGAAGCGCCCGGGCTCCCGTCCATGTTCGATTACGCCAGGACCGACGAGCAGCGTGCGCTCATGCGCTTTATTTTCGCCAGCACCGAATTCGGCCGCCCCTATGTGCTGCCGCCGGACGTGCCAAGCGACCGCGTAGAGACCATGCGCAATGCATTTGCAGAGGCATTGGCCGATCCGGAGCTCGTCGCAGAGGCGGCGAAGCTGAAGATCGACATGACCTTTCGCCCACCGCAAAGGCTCGAACAGCTGGTGGCGCACCTCTACGAGACACCCCAACCCCTGATCGAGACGGTCAGGAAGCTGGTGCCCAGCGTGCAATAGCAATCATGACCAACGCCGATCGCTTCCTGCTCGCCGGCGTCATGGGATTTCCGGTGATGCATTCGCGTTCGCCGCGGCTGCACAATTACTGGCTCGCGCAGCATGGACTGACCGGCACGTATGTGCCGCTCACGGTGCCGCCGGAGCGGTTGGGCGCGGCCTTGCATGCCCTCCCGGCGCTGGGTTTTGCCGGCTGCAATCTGACCATCCCGCACAAGGAGGCAGCACTCGATCTGATCGATCACATCGATCCGCTGGCGCGGCGTATCGGGGCGGTGAACTGCATCGTTGTTCGCCGCGACGGCTCGCTCGCCGGCGCCAACCACGACGCCTTCGGCTATATCGCGAGCCTGCGCGAGGCACAGCCGACCTGGCAGGCCGATGCCGGCCCGATTGCGGTGATCGGCGCCGGCGGGGGGGCGCGCGCGGTGCTGGTTGGGCTCATCGAGCAAGGCGCGCGCGAGATCCGCCTCGTCAATAGGACGCCGGAGCGGGCCAGGGCCCTCGCACGCAATCTGGGCGGCCCGATCACGGCGCTCGATTGGCAAAGCCGCGCAGACGCTCTCGAGGGCGCGGCCATGCTGGTCAATACCACTAGCCAGGGCATGGTGGGCGAGAGCGCGCTTGATCTTCCACTCGACCCTCTGCCGACCAGCGCGCTTGTGTCCGACATCGTGTACATCCCGCGCGAGACTCCGCTCTTGGCTGCCGCGCGCGCGCGCGGCAACCCGACCGTGAACGGGCTTGGCATGCTGCTGCATCAGGCGCGGCCCGCCTTCCACGCCTGGTTCGGCATCATGCCGGATGTAACGGACGAGCTGCGCGCAATCATGCAAGCCGGGACTTGAGCGTGGTCTTGCACAGCGTTGGGGAACGCGAATGACAGAGCCGCTGCCGAGAGGTGCAAACTTCGTTCGCGCCAAGACGCTGTGGGAGATCGGTTTGCACATCGCGGGCAATCCCGTGACGCCGTACGGGGGAAACCGCGACATGGTCATCACGGTCGGCAGCGGCTCCAGCGCGCACTTCCGTCCCTGGCTGCGATTGGCGACCGGGTCCGCCATCCTGGCGCAGGATGTTGCGGAGGGCGGAGTCGACCTCGCCTTTGTCAATCCATCGGCGCTGCTCACCCAGGCCTATCGCGGGGTCGGACTGTTCCCCTCCCCTCTGCCGGTGCGGATCATCGCCGTCTATCCGAGCTGGGACCGTTTTGTGTTCATGGTCCATCCGCGCACCGGAATCCGCTCGCTCCGGGATCTGAAAGCGAAGCGCTATCCGCTGCGTGTCTCCGTCCGCGAGGATCCCACGCACTCGACCCTGGTGCTGATCGAGCAGGCGTTCGCGCCGCACGATTTCACGCTGCGCGACATTGAGTCCTGGGGCGGGCGCCTCGTCGTCTGCGGCTCGCCGTTCGATGACCGTCGCATGGAGCCGCTGCGGCGAGGCGAGCTTGACGCGGTCTTCGACGAGGGCATCAAGACCTGGCTCAACGAGGCGCTCGCCTGCGAGCTTGCTCCCCTCGAGCTTTCGGAGCCGGAGTTCGAGAACCTGGGACGGCTGGGATGGCGCCGGACCGCTCTTCCGAAGGCACGCTTTCCCCGCCTCCTTCGGGATGTCGATACGCTCGATTTCAGCGGCTGGCCAATCTACGCGAGTACAGCCCTTCCAGAACAAACCGCCTATGATGTCTGTGGCGCCATCGCCGCACGCGCGGCGGAGATCCCGTGGGAAAAGGGTACCGGTGGCACCAGCCACATGGGGCAGGATGGCGAGGCCACGCCAATGGATGTCCCCCTTCATCCGGGCGCTGAGCGCTGGTACCGGGAGCACGCCGCGAGAGCGTGCCCGACTACGCCTTAGGCGCGGGGACGTCCTCACTGCGCCCGCGCAGCGGACGCTCCTCCATGCGCAGCAAAGCGATCAGGCTTGCAACCACGCACAGCACGCCGAGCGCGAACAGGTTGCGGAAAACAGGGGCGGCATCGGCCGCGCCCACGGTTGCGTCTGCAGCTGCCTTTGCGAGGTCGCCACCGCGTACCGGCGAGACCCCGAGCCCGGTCAGCAGGATCGCGCCCATCACCGCAACGATGAACGCCGCAGTGAGCCCGCGAAAGAAGTTCATCGCGCCCATGGCGGCGCCGACCTGATAACGAGATACCGCATTCTGGATGGATACGGTGCCGACCGGATAGCTGGTGCCGATACCGAACGCCACCACGCTGAGCACGACCGCGACGGTGGCGGGCGAGAGCCCCGGCTTCCATGCCAGCAGCGCGAGCCCCGCGATCGAGAACGCAAGCCCGATGACTGGCACGCGCTTGTAATGTTCAAGATGCATCATCGCCCGACCGGCTGCGATCGATCCGGGAGTGGACATCACGACAATCGGAATCAGCGCGAGGCCGGCATCGGGCGCCGAGAAGCCGTGCATGAGCTCGTAATAAAGCGGCAGATAGATGGTTAGGCCTACCACCACGCCCTGCGAGAACGACGTGCACAGACTGCCCATGCGCATGACCGGGTTGGCGAGCACGGGCAAAGGCAGAAACGGCTCTGACGCGCGCAGCAGCCGCCACGCAAACAGGACGGTCAAGACGGCTGCCAGCAACACGAGCGACAAGATCGGCGAGGAGAGCCACGGGAAGCGTGTTCCACCCCAGGTGAGCGCCAGCAGGGCAGGAATGGCGCCTGCCATCATCAGGCCGGCGCCGAGGAGGTCGAGCCTGTGCCGGCGATCGTGGCGCGGCAGCCGCTTGAGGCTTTGGTGCGCCATCAGCGCTGCGATGATCCCCACCGGAACGTTGACCCAGAAGATGATCGACCAGTGAAAATGTTCGGCCAGGATGCCGCCGAGCACCGGGCCGCCCAAACCGGCGGTCACCCATACGCTTCCCATATAGGCCTGATAGCGGCCGCGCTCGCGCGGGGCGACGCCATCGGCGAGGATGGCCTGCGCCAGCGGCAGAATACCGCCCCCGCCCACTCCCTGCAGGCCGCGCCCGAGGATGAGCATGATCATGCTCGAGGCCATTGCGCAGGCGGCCGATCCGGCGACGAAGATTCCGATGCTCGCCAGCATCATGGCGCGCCGACTGTAGATATCGCTCAGCTTCCCGTAGAGCGGCGCAACCGCCGTGGAGGTGAGCAGATAGGCTGTGACCACCCACGGCAGCAGCTCGAAATCGCGAAAATCCCTTCCGATCGTGGGCAGTGCAGTCGCGACGATGGTCTGGTTGAGCGCAGCCAGGAACATCGCCAGCATAAGGCCAAGCACAACCGTACGGATATCGGCATGGCTGAGCACCCAACGGCCGGGCTGCGGGCCGACTCGGGGCGAGACGGGCATCTCCTCTTTCGGCATTCAATCTCCCGCGCGATCGGGAGAGCCGCAGCCACCTTCTGACTCGCCCGCCCGACGCACTATAATAAGGAACCTGCAAACGTCACCCAAAGGGGTCCGGCCATGCAGACCATTCTTGTTCCAACCGAGCAGCACGATCTCACTGCTTCCATGCTGCAGAGCGCCCTCCTTCTGGCACGAAGATTCGACAGCTACGTCGAGGGGTTCGCGTTGTTTCCGGCCATGGTCGAGATCTATGCGTTGGATTCGGAGATCTCGCTCCCGATCGAGGTGAAGGAGCATGATGCGGAGATGGCGCAGCACGCCCGCGCCGTGTTCGAGAGATTCATGACCGGGCAGGGCGTGCCGAGGTCGAGCTCCGGCGCACCGTCGCTTTCGTTCGACTGGCTGGCTGATGCACCGGACGGTGATGCATTCGTCGGCAACTACGGCCGTGTTTTCGACGTCATCGTCGCAGGTCGGCCGGGCAGCGGCAGGGGATCGCGTCCCAGCCTGGCAACGATCGAGGCCGCCTTGTTCGAAGCCGGCCGTCCGGTCCTGATCGCGCCGCCGGCGCCGCCGCAGACCCTGGGCGAGAGCATCCTGATTGCCTGGAATTGCAGCACCGAGCAGGCGCGCGCGACGACCGCCGCAAAACCACTCCTGCGCAAGGCCAGCCGCGTCGTCGTGCTCACGGTGCAGGGCGGCTCCGTCCCCGGGCCAACCGGCGAGCAACTGGCGCGCTATCTCCAGCGCAACGGGGTGTCATGCGAGGCCATCACGGTGAGCCCCGAGGGCCGCAGTACCGGCGAAGCGATCCTTGCCAACGCAGCGTCGCTCAAGTGCGATCTGCTGATAAAAGGAGCCTACACGCAGAGTCGATTGCGACAGATGATATTCGGGGGTGCCACCAGGCACATTCTCGCCAACGCCACAATCCCCGTGCTGATGGCGCGCTGATTTAGCGCTTGTACAGACCCATGATGGCGGCCTTGGCCAGCGTGTTGAAATGGAGCTGAAAGCCGACCACGGCGGCAGAGGTGTCGGCGGTGACCTGGAGGCTGTCCGCACCGACGGCGAAAATAGTGAACAGATAACGATGAGGATGGTCGCCTGCGGGCGGACAAGGACCGCCATAGCCCGGCGAGCCGAAATCGGTGCGCGTCTGCAATGCGCCTGCCGGCAGCTTCGGGGCGCTGCGGTTGCCGGCATCCACGGCCAGCTCGCTTACGCCCGCGGGAATGTTCACCACCAACCAGTGCCAGAATCCGCTGCCGGTCGGCGCATCCGGATCGAAGCAGGTTATGGCAAAGCTCCGGGTCCCGACCGGCGCCTCCGACCATGCAAGGTGCGGTGACTTGTTTCCGCCCTGGCAGCCGAAGCCGTAGTCCGCCGACAGGATGTGATCAGCTGCAAGATAGTCGCCGTCCTTGAAGCTGTTGCTTCTGACCGTAAACGCCATTCGCTGCCCTCCATCGCATGTGAAACGGGCATGCGCGCGGTTTTATAACTGCGCCCAGCATCACCATCCTACTCCAAAAACGCTCGCGCGTTTTAAGAGGCCCCTCACAGCCGCCCTGTCGCAAGAAGTGCACAATCGGACAGAGGCCGGGCTTAAAACCCGTCCTACAAAGGCTATTCCGCGGCGATCGCGTGAATAGGCTCGTCCTCGTGCTGCCGCACGTGCCTGCCGCCGCGCAGCCATACCTGCACGCGGTCGAGATAGAGATAGATGACGGGCGTGGTGTAGAGCGTGAGCAGTTGGCTCAGCGCAAGCCCTCCTACCATGGAATAGCCGAGCGGCTGGCGCAGCTCCGAACCAGTGCCGTGCCCGAAGGCGAGCGGCACGCCGGCGAGCATGGCGGCGGCTGTCGTCATCAGGATCGGCCGGAACCGCAGCATGCATGCCTCGCGGATCGCCGCCAAAGGCGCCATCCCCTGATCGCGCTCGGCGGTAATGGCGAAGTCGACCAGCATGATGCCGTTCTTCTTGACGATGCCGATCAGCAGGATGATTCCGATGATGCCGATCACCGAGAGATCCATGTGGCCGAGATTGAGCGCGAGCAGCGCGCCGACGCCCGCCGAGGGCAGCGTCGAAAGGATGGTCAGTGGGTGGATGAAGCTCTCATAAAGGATTCCCAGGATGATGTAGACGACGACGAGGGCAGCCGCGATCAGGGCCGGCTCGCTTGCCAGCGAAGACTGGAACGCCTGTGCATTGCCCTGGAAGGTGCCGATGATCGAAGCGGGCATGCCGATCTCGCGCGCCGCCTGCGTGATCGCATCGACCGCCTGTCCAAGCGCCACGCCCGGCTGCAGGTTGAAGGTCAGCGTAACGGCGGGGAACTGGCCCTGGTGCGCAATGGAGAGCGGGCCGGCTTTGTTGGGATCCACGTCGACCAGCGCCGAAAGCGGCACCGCCCCGCCGGTGAGCGGGGACTTCACATAGAGCAGATTGAGCGATTCGATGTCCTTCTGCAGCTCGGGCAGGATCTCCAGAATGATCCAGTAGGTCTTCAGCTGAGTGAAATACTGCGTGATCTGACGCTGGCCGAAGGCATCATTGATCGTGTCATCGATCACCTGCGGCGAGATGCCAAAGCGCGAGGCCTGGTCCCGGTTGATGGTGATCTTGAGCTGGGGTGCGCTCGCCAGCAGATCGCTCGAGACATCCGCCAGCTCCGGCAGCGCGCGCATCTTCTCCACGAGCTTGTCCGACCACTCATTAAGCTCGTTTATATCGGTGTCCTGCAGCGTGTACTGAAAGCTGGCGCGTGCAATGCGGCCGCCCACGGTGATGTCCTGGTTCGGCTGCATGAACAGGGTGGCCCCCTTGATTTTGGCTAGCTGCGGCCGCAGGCGGTCGATGATCTGCGAGGCGGTAAGCTCGCGCTCGTCGCGCGGCTTGAGCACGATGAAGCCGCGACCGGTGTTGGCGGTCTGCGCGCCGCCGGTGGTGCCAGTGAAGGTGGCGAAGGCGGCGACATCCGGCTCCTTGAGCACCACCTCACTGAACTGGCGCAGCAGCCCCATCATCTGCTCCGGCGTCGTGTCCTGCCCGGCCTCGGCGAAGGCCGAGATGATGCCGGTATCCTGGATCGGAAAGAAGCCTTTCGGAATCTGGATGAACATGTAGCCGGTGAGCGCCATGGTGGCGAAGAACACTCCGAGCGTGATCGCCCGATGCCGCAGCGCCACGTCGAGGGTGCGCGCGTAGAACGAAACCATGGCGTTGAAACCACTCTCGATGGCGCGGAAGATGCGGCCATGCTCGCTCGAATCGTGATGCATGAAACGCGAGCACATCATCGGCGCCAGAGTCAGCGAGACCACGGCCGAGACCGCGATGGAGGCGGTCACGGTGAGCGCGAACTCGCGGAACATGCGGCCGATGATCCCGCCCATGAGCAGGAGCGGGATGAACACCGCGATCAGCGAGATGCTGATCGAGAGCACAGTAAAGCCGATCTCGCGCGAGCCCTTGAGCGCCGCCTCGAACGGCGCGGCGCCGTTCTCCACATGGCGGTGGATATTCTCCACCACCACAATCGCATCGTCGACCACGAAGCCGACCGCGATGGTGAGCGCCATCAGCGAGATGTTGTCGAGACTGAAATTGAGCAGATACATGGCGGCGCACGAGCCGAGCAGCGCCAGCGGCACAGTAATGCCCGGAATGAATGTCGCCCAGAAATTGCGCAGGAACAGAAGCACGACCAGCACCACGAGAGCGATGGTCAATGCCAGAGTGAACTGGACGTCCGCCACCGAGGCGCGGATGGTCGTGGTGCGGTCGAGAATGGTCTCGACCTGGACCGCCGGAGGAATGCGCGCCGTGAGATGCGGAAGCTGCGCCTTGATCTGGTCGACGGTGTCGACCACGTTGGCGCCGGGTTGCTTGAACACGGCGAGGATGATGCCTGGCTTGTTGTTCTGGTAGCCGGCGACGGTCCGGTCGACCGGCTCAGCGACCGCCTGGCCGACGTCGCGGACCCTGATCGGCCCCCCGTTTCGGTAGGCCAGGATGACGTCATTGAACGGCTCGGCCTCGAGGATCTGGTCGTTGGCCGCGATGGTGAAGCTGATCTTGTCCGTATTGATGGTGCCCTTCGCCGCATTGGTCGTGGCGGTAGTGAGTATGCCGCGGATCTCTTCCAGGGTGATCCCGCTCGCGGCGAGCTTGGCCGGATCGACCTGGATGCGGATCGATGGCACCAGATCTCCGAAGATCGAAACCTGGGCGACACCTGACACCTGGGAAATCTGCTGGGCCAGAAAGCGGTCGGCGTAGTCGTCGACCTCGGTCAGCGGCATGGTCTCGGAGCGGGCGGACAGCAGCAGGATCGGGGCATCCGCCGGGTTGACCTTCTTGTAGCTTGGCGGCGTGGTCATGGATTGCGGCAGGGTCTTGCTCGCAACCGTGATTGCCGCCTGCACGTCCTGCCCCGCGGAGTCGATGTTGCGATTGAGATCGAACTGAATCACGATGGTCGAGGCGCCGAGCGTGCTCAATGATGTCAGCTGCGTGACGCCGGGAACCTGCGCGAATTGCCGCTCGAGCGGGGCGGCAACCGAAGTGGCCATGGTCTCCGCGCTCGCGCCCTGGAAGGTCGCCGAAACCTGGATGGTGGGGAAATCGACCTGCGGTAGCGGCGCCACCGGCAGGAACGGGTAGGCGACGATTCCGGTGAAGGCCAGCGCCGCCATCACCAGGCAGGTTGCGACCGGCCGGCGGATGAACGGCTCGGAAATGTTCACGAGTTTCTCCCGGACCCCGCCGTCGGCGGCGCGGAGATGGTGACTGGCACGCCGCGCTTGAGCTTGTATTGGCCGTCAGTGACCACCCGCTCACCGTCCTTGAGGCCGGCAGTAACCACAACAACGTCCTTGGTGGCCGGCCCGACCTCGATGGGACGCGGCTCGGCGGTGTCATTCTCGGAGATCACCCACGTGAACAGGCCCTGTGGCCCGCGCTGCACGGCCGTGGGCGGGATGACGAGTGCGCTGCTGCGCGTCTCGATCAGTATGCGCGCGTTGACGAACTCGCCCGGCCACAACGCATCGTCCTCGTTGGGAAAGATGGCCTTGAGGCGGATGGTCGCGGTGGTCTGGTCGATGATGTTGTCGACCAGAAGCAGCTGTCCCGTGCTCAATGCGCGGCGGTTATCCTGGTCGAAGGCGATGACCTCGACCGGCCCGCGCGCCATGGCGCTGCGTACATCGTCGAGCGAGCGCGCTGGCAGCGTGAACATCACGGCCGAGGGACGCGTGAGCACCAGCGTCGCAAGCGATCCCGCATCGGACGCATGCACGATGTTGCCGGGATCGACTAGGCGCACGCCCATGCGCCCGTCGCTCGGCGCTGTTATGTTGGTATAATCAAGGTTGGTCTGCGCCGTTTCGATCATCGCCTCGTCGGCGATGATTGCCGCTTTGAGCTGATCCACGGTTCCCTGCTGGCGATCCACGTTCTGCTGAGTCTCTATGAACTTCGAGGCCAGCCCCTTGAAGCGCGCGAGGTCCTTCTCGGCTGCCGTCAGCAGGGCTTCGTCCTGCGCCTTCTTGGCCTTGGCCTGATCGAGTGCCGCCTGGAACAAGCGTGGATCGATCTTCGCGAGCACGTCCCCCTTCTTGACCTGCTGGCCTTCCGTGAACAGCACCTCCTGCAATTTTCCATCCACCTGGGAGTGAATGCCTACGGTGAAAAAGGCCTGCACGGTGCCCAATCCCGACATATAGATCGGCACCTCCCGGCGGGCGGCCACTGCGACCGTCACCGGAACTCCGACTCGCGCGGCAGGCTTTGCCGCAAGCGCCGCGTTGCCTGCCTGCGACCAGTATCGTCCGTACAGCGCACCGGCGATCCCGATGAGAGCTGCTGCGATCAGGGCCGCGCGAGCACCCCGTGAAATTCTGCGCCCCTTCGGCATTGTTCTTCCGCAATCGTTGCCAATCGAAACTATTGGGCCGGCGCCGTTGCCGCAAGTTAAGATAGCGTTAGAAATGCCTGTTTTTAGAAATGTTTACGCGACATTTACATCGCGCCAAATGTAACGGGCGCGGCGGCTGCCGCGCCCGTTGCACTTGCTCAAGTCGTGCCAATCAATGGGCGAGTGGATCAGGCCTCAGCTGGAAGTGCACGGCGCGCGGCTCGCTGCCCTTGCCGGTCTCCATCAGCCATGGCGTGCGATCGCCGTTGGTGGTCCACAGGCCGCGGCCTTTCCAGCCCGCCTGGGGATCGTCGATGCGTCCGTCGAACCCTTTGGCATAGAAGCCCATCGGGTACGGCACGCGGAGCGCGATCATCTTGCCGTCCTTGAGCGCAACCAGGCCGTCCGACAGGTTGGCCGTCGACATCGGGATGTTCTCCCCGAGCCCGAACGTGTTATACTGGTCGACCCAAGTGTAATAGCTCGATTCCGCGCTGTTCTCGCCAATGCCTTCGAAGCCGGGGCCGGGATACTGGTAAAGCGACCAGCCTTCCCGGCAATGATCGCCGGTTGCGGTCGGACCGTTGAGCGGACTCTTGCACTTGCGCCGGTCGAAACTTGCAAGATGGCCGCTTGACAGCGAACCCCAGACGACGCCGTTCTTGTCGATGTCGCCGCCGCGAATGCCGAAGCCGGGCGCCGGCACGTTGTAGATTTCCGACAACCCGGTCGCGGGATCATAGCGCAGGAAGCCGGGCGTGCCGGCGAAGATACCGACCGTGTACCAGATCGAGCCGTCGACCGGGCTCGGCATCACCGCGTAGGGTCCCGATCCCGGCACGATGCGCTTGTCCTTGCCGGGATCCAGCGGCTGGTTCGGCTCGACAAAGTCATCGCGTTTGCCGTTGCCGTTGGTGTCGAGCACGAACGGCGACCAGCCCTGCGACTTCGCAGCGTCGCCGGTTTCGTCCAGCATCCTGGTGTTGACCCAACCGGCCACCGGCCCGGTGCCGCTGAGCCACAGCGTGTCGTTGGCATCATAGCCGAACTGCAAGTGGTGGGTGCCAAAGCAGGTGTCGACAAAGGTGTATTTCATGGTCTTGGGATCGAGCATCGCCACCTGGCGCGCCGACTTTTCCAACGGAAATACCTTGGCGGAGGGATGGTCCGATCCTTTCTTGCAGAAATCCGGATTATCCAGGCCGCGCACGGTGGCCGCCAGCCAGACCCTGCCCTTCTTGTCGATCATCGAGTTGTGGTTGTTGGCTCTGGTGTCCCAGACCTTTTCGCCGCCCCAATACGCCGACGACGCCAGCGGCTGGCGGCTCGCGGCATGGCCGGGGCCGAGCGACTCCGGCATGTTGGGATCCGCAACCGGCATCTTGAAGACCGTCACCTTGGCGGTCTTCGGGTCGAGGATCGGCATGTTGTCGGTCGCGTACTCGGGCGAGCCGTAGAGCGGGCCGTAGGCGTTGACGCTGGGGTTGCGCCGATCGGAGGAGATCAGATCGTGCAGGTATTGCTTGGGAGTGCCCCACTCCCAGGAGGTGACGACGACATTGCGCTCCACTCCCTGCGGGCGCGGCGGCTTGCTCTTGGGCAGTTCGCCCTTGGCAATGCGGTCGGTCCAATCGCCGAAATACTTGTACGGCGCGCCGCCGAAGTTCCCAGCCAGCTGGTTTGTCATCTGCTCGCCCGACTGGCCGGACTGGGTGCGGCGTTTCCAGGCCTCCTCGCCGGACTGAAACTCGCCGAACGCCGCCGGCACGGTGCGCGTGGATTGCTGCCCGAGCTGATGGCAGCCGACGCATCCGATGTTCTTGACCTGCTTGAGCCAGTCGGTCTGCGTGAGCTTCTCCGGAATGTTGCTCTTGCCACCGAACTGATCCTGGCCGGGAATCCGGAGCATCGCGTACCAGTAGATCGCCGGATAATACTTCGCCGCCGCGGCCTCGTTGGGCGCAATGACCGCCGTGAGATTTAGCTGCTGGCCCGGCTCGCCATCGACCTTCGGGGAATCGACGAGACCGTAGCCGCGCACCCAGATCTTGTACTTTGCCTTCGGCAGATCGGGAATCACGTAGCGGCCCTGATCGTCCGTCACCACCATCTTGGCATATTTGGTGGGAAGGTCGGTGGTCTCGGCGATCACCCACACGCCGGCCTCGGGACCATTCGCGCTGCGCACCACGCCACCGATGTCGTCGTTGTCGATAGCGACCACCGCCTGCTGCGCGCTCGCCGGAACGCGCACGCCGGCCGCAACTGCCGCAACGGCGATTACGGCCACAGTCGAATACAGCACCTCTCTGAGCCTCATTTCCATCTCCCTCGCAATTCTTGGGACCGGCGCGCCGGGTGCGATCGCGTCGACATTAGCGTCGGATAGCCAGCGTTGGATCGCCAGCGTCGGATCGCCCGGCTCCCGCCAAGCGTATCAATTGCAAGCACGGCTTGGAAGCGGGCTTCCGTCACGCAAGAGAACAACTCTTCTTCACTGGCTGAGGCGGAAAACGAGCCCGCGCGCGTCTCGGCCGCTGACGGCGCGGGCTCTGCGATGCGGTTTTTCGGTTGCGCCGGCGATCCAGCCTGCGCGGGCGGGGATCGCCCTTTGCAACCACATCAACCGCATCGGTTCCCAATCATACCGCGCCGGCCGCGGCGCCGTAAGGTTCTCGCACTGCCACGCGCGCAGGCGTCTCCCCGCTACTCGGGCTGACCCAACAGGCGGAAGATCTCCGAGAGTTGTGTGCTCATCGGTAGATTTAGGGTCTCTCCCGTCCGCAGCCGACGCAGGAACCATTTGTTGTAGAGCTCGAAAAGGCGCCGCTCGGCCGCAATTCGGGCAAAGGTGCGCTCGATGACGGCGGCGAAGGCCGGATCGTTGCGCCGATAGACGAGACCATAGGGATCATAGGACAGATACTCGCCCACAACCATCATGTCGCGTGCCTTCGGGTCGGTGGCAATGAAGCCGTAGAGCAGCACATCGTCGGTTGCAAACGCGTCGGCTTTTCCCGAGCTCAGGGTTTGCAGCGACTGCGCATGATCGGGCGCGGTGACAATCACGATCCCCAGCTTC
>Ga0306926_10002754_pt1 | contig 17939 bp, 12 predicted proteins | sample flu12Cox44000178_FD_203759 | JGI IMG/M metagenome (GOLD analysis project Ga0306926, IMG submission 203759) | Lab enrichment of tropical soil microbial communities from Luquillo Experimental Forest, Puerto Rico - flux8day.12C.oxic.44.000.178 (v2)... | ecosystem: Environmental > Terrestrial >... | reverse complement strand
GCAGGTGTCGGAGGTAGCGGCGCGTGACTGGGCGATCGCGAAGGGGTATCCGAATTTTCATTGCGAAGAACTACTGATTCCGGAGACGAATCTCGAAGTGGGCGCCTGGTATCTCAGCAAAGCGGTCCAGCGATGGAATACAACTGACGATGCTGTACCGTTCGCGCTTGCGGAATACAACGCCGGCAGAAGCAGGGTCGACCGCTGGATTCGGGCTGCCGTCCAGAAGGCGAAGGGTCAGCCGGTTACCGCGCATAGTTTCCAGGAAAGCATCGATTTTCCGTCCACGGCTCGCTACGTCCGCACGATCCTGGCCCGATACGATTTTTACAAACGCCGCGGCCCATTGTTAGCCGAAGAAGATGGCTCCTCGGAGCCGGTTCGCAGGAATTGAGGGTACCTTCTAACCAACAATAGGATAGATGACCCTCAGCGCTTGCGAAACTGCGGGAACGTTGTGAACACGAAAGATCGAAGCTCCGCGCAGTACTCCGGCAACGACGCAGGCAAGAGTTGCAGCGTCGCGTTCCGCCGGATCAGGAATACCGAGCGTATCGCCAATGACTGTCTTTCTCGAGACAGGCAGCAGAATCGGCCGTTCAAAACGCTTCAATCTGTCGAGTTCCCGATAGATTCGAAGGCTATCTGATTTTTGCTTGGCAAAATCAATTCCGGGATCGAGAACGATGGCGTCGCGGGAGATTCCTGCAGCCATCGCCGTGCGAATTTTCTCCTCGAAAAACCTCTCGATCGTACCGAGCACGTCCTGGTAAAAAATATGGGTATGTTCCTCTTTCGGAAGCCCGACGGAGTGCATGACGAGCAGGGCAGCTCCATGTGCTGCCGCTACCCTTGCATTCGCATCGGTAGGCAGGGCGCTCATATCGTTCAGTAAATGCCCGCCGACATTGAGCACTTCCGCGGCTACTTTCGGTCGCCAGGTATTAATGGAGAGCAGAGGAGGAAAAAGCTGGATTCCATCCACTGGATCACAGGAGACTTCGCTGAAGCGCTGAACGAACGGCTTGACCCGGGCACATTCCTCCTCCTCAGCAATTGCACGCCGATTCGTTCTTGCGCTCTCGCCTCCCACATCGATTATGTCCGCGCCCGCTGCAATGTGGGTCCGCGCCAGAGTGAGCGCATAATCGATATCCAGAGAACCGTCCCCGCTAAACGAGTCATCCGTGATATTGACGATCCCCATGATCAAGGGACGACGCGGGAAACTAATCATTCTGCCCCTGGCAGACAGGATCATAAGTCGACTTCAAACCGTCGCCGGCCTTTGAAGCACGAAACCTTGGTGTATCCGGCCTCTTTAGCAAGCTCTCTTGCTGCGTCGAATCCAGATCCGACCTCTTCGGGCGCGTGCGCATCGGAATTGATCAACATTGGAACTCCGGCTTGTCGCGCAAGTTCGACAAATTGAAAAGCAGGATAGATTTCGCCCGCAGCCTTGCGCAACCCTGCCGTGTTCATCTCGTAAGCAACGCCATGTCTCTTCAGCGCTTCTATCACCGGTTCATAGTACCTGCGAAGATCGCCTCCCGGCCGATGGCCAAATTTCTTTGGTAAATCAGGGTGCGCGACGAAATCGAACAAATCGCTCTCGACGCAGCGGAGGTAATTCTTCCAGTAAAGATCCCAAACCGCCTCCGCAGAATGCTCATCAAAGCGCGCAAGATACTTCGGATTGTCGACGTCCCACCCGGGTGCGATGTAATGGACGCTTCCGATCAGATAATCCCAGGGAGCCTTTCCTGTGAGTTCTTCGATCCAGTGTTCGTTTCCTGGAATGAAATCGCATTCACAACCGAGGCGCACCGGGAAGTCGGGTGAGCCGGCACTCTGCACCATTTCAAGATAAAGCGGAAGTTCTTCGATGGACATTCGCCAATCGTCGAAATAGGAGGGCATCGGGTTGTGATCGGCAAATCCGATTTCGGTCAGGCCTGCTTTTTTGGCGGCCTGAACATAGTCCCCGGGGGTACCGATAGCGTGGCGGCAAAGAGGCGTGTGCAGATGGTAGTCAGCGCGAAAGCTGCGCATAAGAGATCCAAATTTCTATTTGATAGCCAGGCCGCGCCTTAGACAGGCTTTGCCCTCAAGGATTCTGATCGGTTACGATATTTACGAGCCTCGCGGGCACGACCACGATTTTCCGGATGGTGCGCTCTGACGTCAACTGCCGCACCTTTGGCAGAGCGAGAGCAGCCTTCTCCAGCGCCTCTTTCGTCGCGTCTTTTTGCACCAGTATCTTATCACGAAGCTTGCCATTCACTTGTACGACGATCTCAATTTCGTCTTCGGCGAGGAACCGCTCTTCCCATTCCGGCCAAGGTTGCATACACGCAAGGCCGCTGAATTCGATAAAGCGTGTTCCCAATTGTTGCCACAATTCTTCGGTTAGATGCGGCGCAAAAGGATTCAGCAACTGTAGCAGGGTTTTCATCGCCTCGATCGGGCGCGTTTCGGCGATGGTCAACTCATTCACAAGGATCATCATCTGCGCGATCGCGGTATTGAAAGACAGCGATGCGATATCCTCCGAAACTTTTTTGATCGTTGCGTGGAGCACTCTTCGCTCTTTGTCGGTGAGTTCCCGGATTATGAGAGATTTGGATATTCGCCATTTGCCTTCCTGATCTTCTTGCAGTGCCAGCCGCCAAACGCGCGCAAGAAAACGATACACGCCCTCCACTCCGCTCATGCTCCACGGTTTCGTGGCCTCGAGGGGGCCCATGAACATCTCATAAAGGCGCAGAGAGTCTGCGCCGTATTCCTCGATGATTTCGTCCGGGCTCACGACATTTCCCCGGCTCTTGGACATCTTCTGGTTGTCTTGTCCGAGAATCATTCCCTGGTTTACTAATCGCTGGAACGGTTCGATCGTCGATAGATAGCCGAGGTCATATAAAACTTTGTGCCAGAATCGCGCGTACAGAAGATGAAGGACGGCGTGTTCGGTTCCTCCTACATATAGGTCGACACCTCCGGGGCGCGGATTAGTGGCGTCGCCACTACCCATCCAGTAGCGCTCAGCCGCCTCATTGACGAAGCGATTCGGCTCCTCCGGGGAAATGAAGCGCAAATAATACCAACAGGAGCCGGCCCATTGCGGCATGGTATTGAGTTCGCGTGTCGCGCCGTTGGACAAGGTGATCCACTCTTTTGCCTTGGACAACGGAGGCTCAGTGGTACCGGTAGGCCGGTAATCTTCGAGTGGCGGAGGAACAACCGGCAGGTCCGACTCTTCCAAAGCAAAATGTTTGCCGTCACGCCAGATGATAGGAAAGGGTTCGCCCCAATAGCGTTGTCGGGAGAACAGCCAATCTCGTAGCTTGTAATTAATTGATCTTTTTCCAGAATTGTTGCGCTCCAGCCAGTCGATTATGAAGCCCTTGGCTTCGGCTGTGCGCATTCCGTCAAGAAAACCGGAGTTTTTGGCAATTCCTTCCCCTGTGAAGCAAGGCGGATCTTGTTCTTCATTGTTGCGATCGGAATGCGGCGGCTCTACCACGAACCGAATCTCAAGCCGAAATTTTTTAGCAAACTCAAAGTCGCGCTCATCATGACCCGGCACAGCCATGATAGCGCCCGTGCCGTAACTCATCAGCACATAGTCCGCAATCCAGATTGGCACCCTTTCCGAGTTCACAGGGTTAATTGCGAATGCTCCGGTGAAAACGCCGGTCTTGTCGCACCCAAGATCCGTCCGCTCTAAATCGGATCTCGATTCGACCAATATTCTGTAATCAGCGACAGCCGTTCGCTCAGTGCCGGCTGTGATGCGGTCGACAAGGGGATGCTCTGGGGCAAGAACCATGTAAGTCGCTCCGAACAAGGTGTCAGGTCGCGTCGTGAAAACGGCAATTTCCTCTTCGCGGCCCGCCACACGAAAAATCGCCTGCGCGCCTTCGCTTCTGCCGATCCAATTTCTTTGCAGGGCTTTAATTGGCTCCGGCCAGTCAAGACCATGCAATTCCTCAAGCAGACGATCGGCGTAAGCGGTAATACGTAGCATCCACTGGCGCATCGGCCGCCGCACAACAGGGAACCCGCCGATTTCGCTTTTCCCGTCGACGACTTCTTCATTGGCCAGTACCGTTCCCAGTTCTGGACACCAGTTGACGGGAGCTTCCATGACATACGCGAGGCGATTGTTGTCGATGAACTCCCTGCGTTCGTCATCTGTTTCGTGAGGGAACTCCTCCATTCGCTTGCGAATCAGTTCGTGAATCGGGCGTGCAGCGCGCTCCCGCGGATTAAACCAGGAGTTATAGAGTTTGAGAAATATCCACTGAGTCCATTTGTAATAGTTCGGATCAGTCGTGTTGACTTCTCGAGGCCAATCGTAGCTGAATCCGATTTTTTTTAGCTGTGCTTTAAACCGTTCGATGTTTCGAACCGTCGCGATCGATGGATGGCTGCCGGTCTTAATCGCAAACTGTTCCGCAGGCAAGCCGAACGCGTCCCACCCCATTGGGTGCAAAACGTTGAAGCCTTTCGAACGCTTGTACCGAGCCAGAATATCGGTGGCTGTATATCCTTCGGGATGACCTACGTGGAGCCCTTCGCCGCTTGGGTAGGGAAACATGTCGAGCACGTAGAATTTTGGCTTTCCAGGGTCGAATCCGGGTTCACCCGGATTGGGGGCATGAAAAATACCGCTTTTTTCCCAGTACTCCCGCCATTTGGGCTCAAATTCGGTAAACGGAAACTGCTTTCGGCGGTCGCTCATTGTAAGATATTGTGCAGGCTCTCCCAGAGGTTGCTCGTACCCGGGTCTGGATTCCTGTTTTTCTGAGCAGCCTCAAAGGAGGAGGCAACTTTGAGGCGGTCACCTGACGATGCAAACACTTTTAATCGCCACTCGAAACGCGCATAAAACCCGCGAAATCGGGCAGGTCCTCGGATCCGGATGGCGCGTCAGCGATCTTTTAGACTTGCCGCACAGCCCGACCATAAAAGAGACCGGAACCACATTTGAGGAAAATGCGATTTTGAAAGCGGTTGCCATTTCCAGGGTCTTTACCGGACTTGTTCTTGCGGATGACTCGGGGCTTGAAGTGGATGCCCTGGGAGGTGTTCCCGGGGTCAAGTCCGCTCGATTCGCCGGCAAAAACGCGGACGATGCGGCAAATCGGCGAGAGCTCATTAAACGTTTGAGAAAGCTGCAGGGGACGGAATTCAGCGCGCGTTTCAGCTGCGTAATGGTTTTGGCGACTCAAGGTGAACTGCGGGGCTCCTTCGTAGGTACGGTCGCAGGCAGAGTCATCCCGGAGGAGCGCGGTTCCGAAGGGTTCGGCTACGACTGCATGTTTATCCCTCAAGGGTATACGGAAACCTTTGGCGAATTGCAGCCGGAGATCAAGAACAGCCTTAGCCATCGAGGCAGAGCGCTCGCAAAGGTACTGGAATTCTTGAGGAGCTAAGGCGGGAACGTAGCGGGAATAACTTAGGCGCCGAAGGCGCACCGTATAAGAAGCCTGGTGTGTGGCGAAGCGAAACCCCAGCGTCGAGCCTCTTCCTAAGCGGCCCTAGCGCGGGCGGGGACGCCCGCGTTACAATGTGGGACGGGCGTCCCCGCCCGTCAGATTGCCGAAAACGGCTACCAGATTATCTTTTACCGCGCATCCGGGCGTTGGAAGCAACGCTCCAGCGGCTTAGGGACCCCCATCGTCAGTTGCTGGAAGCACATTTCGGCTGGTTTTCCTGAGACGGATAATAAAACCGGTTCACAAGACCGTGCGAATTAATAGAGTGCCAGGTTGATGGCGAAATCGGCAGCGGGCTGGAAATTCTGGATCGATCGGGGCGGGACCTTCACTGACGTGGTCGCCTTGGAACCCAATGGCACCCTCAGGACCGGAAAGCTGCTTTCGGATGACCCGGGACAGTACGAGGACGCAGCGGTGGAGGGTATTCGTCGAATGTTCGGTTTGACCCGGCATGACCCTCTCCCGGTAGACAGGATCGAGGTGGTAAAAATGGGCACGACCGTCGCAACCAACGCGCTTCTGGAGAGAAAGGGGGAGCGCATGGCTTTGGTGACCAATCGGGGCTTTCAGGATGTGCTTCGGATAGGAACGCAGCAGCGACCCAAACTCTTCGACCTGGACATCAAACTTCCTGATCAGCTCTATGAGAGGGTGATCGAATGCCGCGGGCGAATGTCAGCCGAAGGGGAGGAAATCGAGCGTCTCGATTTGGTCGAGGCGCGACTTGCGTTCGAAGAACTGCTGGCCCGCGGAATTTATTGCATCGCAATTGTCCTGATGCATGGCTATCGCTACCCGCGGTATGAGCAGATTTTGGCTCAACTCGCTCGCGACCTTGGGTTTATACATGTCTATCCAAGTCATGAAACGAGCCAGCTCGTGAAATTCGTCGATCGCGGTCATACGACGGTGGTGGACGCTTACCTATCTCCCTTGCTCCGCAAATATGTCGACCGGCTCTATTCTGCGCTCCCGGGAGTTCGGTTGCTTTTCATGCAGTCGAATGGCGGTCTGGCAGAGGCGGGCCGTTTCAGAGGCAAGGACTCTATTCTGTCAGGTCCAGCTGCCGGCGTCGTTGGAGCTGCAAAAGCAGCTTCTCACGCCGGTTTTGAGCGCATCATCGCTTTCGACATGGGGGGTACATCGACGGATGTGACGCACTACGCCGGCGAGTTTGAACGGCGATTTGAGACTGAAATTGGCGGTATTCGGATGTGCTCTCCAATGATGCACATTCACACAGTAGCGGCTGGGGGAGGATCAATTTGCAGATTTGATGGCGCACGCCTCCGCGTCGGTCCTGAAAGTGCAGGAGCTTATCCAGGGCCAGCGTGTTATCGTCGCGGTGGACCTTTGACTGTAACCGACTGCAACGTTGCACTCGGGAGATTGCCGCCTCGATTTTTTCCGTCCATCTTTGGATCAACGCGGGATTTGCCCATCGACCCGGAAATTGTGCGCAACCGGCTTTCCGAGCTTGCAGGTGTTCTGGAAGATCTCTCCGCTGAAAACCTTGCCAGCGGGTTTCTGCGGATCGCCGTAGAAAATATGGCCAACGCCATAAAAAAGATCTCGGTAGCTCAAGGATATGACGTTTCGCAGTATACGCTTGTCACATTTGGGGGAGCCGGAGGTCAGCACGCCTGTGCAGTCGCCGATGCGTTGGGAATGGACCGAGTCTTGATCCATCCGCTTGCCGGTGTCCTCTCTGCCTTCGGGATGGGTTTAGCGGAAGTCCGCGTTCTGCGCGAGCGTTCTATCGAAGAGCCGTTCAACAAAACAGGGGTCGAGTATGCGGGCAAAACGCTCGACGAATTGGCTTCTTTGGTCGAGAACCAACTGCTCGCTCAGGAAGGCGTGCCGGGTCGTACGGTCCGGAAATTGAACGTCCGATACAAGAACACGAACACGCCACTGTCTGTAGATTTTGGAACGGTGGAGGAAATGGAGAAGGCTTTTCATAAAGCCCATCGTTTACGCTTCGGCTTCGATTCGGATGTTCCATCGATGGTGATAGATTCCGTCTCAGTCGAGGCTATTGGGGAAAACCTCGAACAACCGGAGCAACCGCGTGAGTATCGAACGTCGGCGCAGCCGGAATCTCTGTCTCGACTGGACGTTTTCTTTGAAGAGAAGTGGATCCGAACGCCGATTTTTGACCGCGCGTCGATTCCGCCGGGCTTCAAGATAAGCGGACCCGCGATCATCGTCGAGCCAACGACAACGACCGTTGTGGAGCCGGAGTGGAGAGCGGAGATAACGTCGAAATTCGATCTACTGCTATCCAGGTGCACTCCCCGAGCGCCGAGTGTTTCTGTCGAAAAGAAGGCGAACCCGATTCTTCTGGAGGTTTTCGGTAATTTGTTCATCTCGATTGCCGAACAGATGGGTGCCGTCCTCCAGAACTGCGCTTATTCGGTTAATATCAAGGAGCGCCTGGATTTTTCGTGCGCTCTCTTCGATGCTGAAGGTCGGCTAGTTGCAAACGCGCCGCATGTGCCAGTGCACCTCGGTTCCATGGGAACCGCGGTTCGCGCCATCATCGAGCGCCGGGGAAGGGATATCCGGCCGGGGGATTGCTATGCGTTGAACGATCCCTTTGCAGGAGGCACTCACCTTCCCGATATCACCGTTGTCACTCCGGTGTTTGCGGATTCCGGTATTCCGCAATTCTGGGTTGCAAGTCGAGGACATCACGCCGACATCGGCGGTATAACGCCCGGTTCGATGCCTCCGGACAGCCATGTCATCGAGGAGGAGGGCGTCTTAATCACCGATTTCCTTCTCGTGCGCCAGGGAGAGTTCCGGGAGGCTGCTTTGTTAGAGCAACTGGGCGGTGGCAGTTATCCAGCCCGAAATCTGGAACAGAATCTGGGGGATATCCGGGCTCAGATAGCCGCAAACGAAAAGGGTATCCAGGAACTGAAACGAATCGTCCAACAATTCGGGCTTGAGGTCGTGCATGCTCACATGCAGCACGTGCGGCGGAATGCTGCAACCGAAGTGCAGTCCGTGATTTCCAGGCTTCACGCCGGCCGGTTCATCCAGGAAATGGATTCGGGGGCACGGATCAGCGTTCGGATCGAGCCGGAGCCGGGGCGCGTGAAGATTGACTTTAGCGGAACCTCCGCTCAACGACCGGACAATTTTAATGCTCCATCCTCGATCGTTCGAGCCGTAATTCTTTACGTATTCCGGACGTTGGTAAACGCGGATATACCCTTGAATGACGGCTGTCTTGAAGCCGTGGATCTCTTCATACCACAGGGCTCGATGCTGGCACCTCTACCGCCGGCAGCTGTTGCCGCCGGCAACGTTGAAACTTCCCAGGCACTTGCTAACGCGCTCTACGGGGCGCTCGGCTGCCTGGCCGGAAGCCAGGGTACGATGAACAATCTGACTTTTGGAAATCAGAAATACCAATATTATGAGACGATTTGCGGAGGAGCTGGAGCCGGTTGCGGTTTCAACGGTGCTTCCGCGGTGCATACACATATGACCAATTCCCGGTTAACCGATCCAGAAATAGTCGAGTTGCGCTATCCGGTATTTGTAGAGTCTTTCGCAATCCGGAGGGGCTCCGGCGGCCGCGGACGCTGGCAAGGTGGTGACGGTGTCATCCGCAAAATCCGATTTCGCGAACCAATGACTGTGGCGATATTAGCCAACAGCCGCAGGATTGCGCCATTTGGAATGGATGGTGGTCAGCCGGGGCATCCGGGTAGAACTACCCTTGCTAGAGTTGGTCAGCGGATCGAGGAGTTCGGGAGTTGTGCAAAGATGGAAGTCAATAGCGGTGATGCGATCATCGTTGAAACCCCCGGTGGCGGAGGCTTCGGGAGTGAAAATTTGTTCGCCGATTAACCAGCCAATGGCTCTGTCCCTGATTGCGATCGCCTTTTCAGGGAGGGACGGCCTCTGTGTCGGCCCTGATTTTATTTCTGCTGGGGACACCCGGTGAGGATACTATTCACGGCCGACCTGCATCTGCTGCGCGCTACTCGCGAGGGAATACTCAAAAGAGTGCGAGCCTGGATCTCACTCTTCAGGCCGGATGGCGTGGTCATTGCCGGAGATATTGCCAGCGCGTCGCAGGCCTCCGAGGCACTAGCTGAAATCCGACGCTGTGTTCCAGATGAACCGATTGCAATTTGTCTCGGGAACCATGACTTCTGGCTGCATGGAGAAGCTCGGAATGAATGTGACGGCCTGCCGGCGGTTATCGATCGGTATTGGGTTCCCGCGACTCAGGCTTCGGATATTGGCCTGCTTGATCGCGAAAATTTCCGCATCGGCGCCCTCACAATCGTTGGCGGCTATGGACACTATGATCTCGGGTTCGCCCTGCCTGGCCTGGCCTATCGGGGCGTCGCCGTCACCGAGGAGGATTATATGCGGGGATGCCCATCGCCGGACAGCCCGCTGCGCTGGCGCGATTTTCAGCTTATGCCGGGCTCCCTGCATCCGCGAGCCGTTGCCTTTGAGCAGATCCGGGGCGTCACAGCTCGCATCCGTGCGGCGGGCGATTCTCCGGTGATCGTCGTACTCCATACGCCTCCTTTCGAAGAACTGCTTGGTATTCCGGTTGGGATGCACGATGGATCGCCTCCGTCGCAGTACGCATTTTTTCGGGCCTACCTGGGCAATCGCGCGATGGGGGACGCGCTAAGGAATCTTGACCTAAAGTTTCTGGCCGTCGTCTGTGGACACACCCACCGCCCGGCCGGTCCGATGAAGATTCATGACACCATCGGCGTCAATATCGGCTCTGACTACGGCCATCCGAAGGCGGCGCTTTATTCGTTTGAAACAGGGACCTTGGAGCGAGTGCCAAATCTCTGATTTTCGTTGCAATCGTGCGGGATGTGATCGATTGCTTTGCATTGGCATCTAGCTTTTTTCTTTAATCAATCTTCGGCTCGAACTCGCTTGATGCACGTCTTCTTTGAACGCAAACCTCGTTGACGATTCTGTCAGGTCCGGCCATCTTGCCGATTCTTTTTCGGCTTCTATGGATCATATTCGGAACATTGCAATCATCGCCCACGTCGATCACGGTAAGACCACCCTGGTCGACCAGTTGCTGCGCCAATCCGGGACCTTCAGAGCGAATCAAAGAGTCGAGGAGCGGGTAATGGATTCGATGGATCTCGAGAGAGAGAAGGGGATCACCATTAAGGCAAAGAACGCCGCGTTCAGATATAAGGACTACCACGTCAACATTGTGGACACGCCGGGTCACGCAGATTTTGGCGGTGAAGTCGAGCGAATCATGAAGATGGTCGACGGAGTTTTACTTGTGGTCGACTCCCATGACGGTCCGCAGGCTCAAACAAAATTCGTGTTGCGCAAGGCGCTGCAAAACGGGGCGCAACCCATTGTGGTGATTAACAAGATCGATCGGGAGAACGCTCGCCCACACAAGGTGTTGGACATGGTCTTCGACTTGTTCGTGGAACTGAACGCCACGGATCAACAGCTCGATTTTCCCGTGATCTACGCGAGCGCAAAAGAAGGCTACGCGATGAAGGAAATTCACGAGCCCAACACCTCGATGGCTCCTCTTTTCGAAGCGATTATCAAAGACATCCCCCCACCGCTGAAGGCAGTCGAAACCTACTTTCGGATGCTGATCTCCAACTTGGACTATTCAGATTATCTGGGAAGGCTGGCATTTGGCCGGATTGTCAGCGGCCGGGTGAAGGTGGGTGATTCTATCGTCTGTATTCACAAGGATGGGCGGCGTGAGCGCCGGAGCGTAACGGCGCTTTTCGGACATAGAGGATTGGACCGGATCGAGATAAAGCATGCCGGATCAGGCGACATCATTGGTCTAGCCGGTTTTGAAGAGGTTTCGATTGGGGAGACATTCACCGACCAGGAGGAGCGGCACGCGCTGGAGTTTGTCGATATCGACCCGCCAACTATCCAGATGAATTTTCTTGTTAACGACTCTCCCTTGGCAGGGCGTGAAGGAAAGTTCTTAACTGCGCGCCATATCAAGGAGCGTCTGATCCGGGAGTGCCGCACAAACGTATCCCTGCAATTCAGCGAGACGGATGCAGCCGGAGTTTTCACGCTCAATGCGCGTGGCGAAATGCAGATTGCGATTCTTGTGGAGCAGATGCGACGAGAAGGATTCGAGCTGCTTGTGTCCAGGCCCGAAGTCATTCTTCGTAAAGACTCTCAGGGGACTACACTGGAGCCGTACGAGAATCTATTCGTCGATGTCCCGAACGCCAATCTCGGGGATATTCTCCAGGCGCTCGCCGCGAGAAAGGCCGAAGTAACGAATATGGACCACCAAACCCACTCCGTTCTCATTGAGGCGGTTATACCGACCAGGGGGCTGATAGGATTCGAAACCGACCTTGTGAATCTCACTAGAGGACTGGGTTCTATGAGCCACCTGTTTAAGGAGTACGGACCGTTCAAGGGCGAAATTCTTAACAGAGCCAACGGCGTGCTTGTCGCGATGGAGCCCGGCTTGTCGACGGCATATGCCCTGAACAACGTTCAGGAGCGCGGTAAACTGTTTATCGGCCCCCAGGAGGAAGTATATGAAGGGATGATTGTCGGGGAAAATTCTCGGCCGGATGATCTGAACGTGAACGCTTGCAAGACAAAGCATCTTACGAATATGCGCAGCCAGGGGGAAGGCAAGGGTGTTCAGCTCGCGCCTCCGGTTCGGATGTCGCTTGAGCGGGCGCTCGAGTATATCGCTCCCGACGAGTACGTGGAAACGACTCCAAAAACGCTTCGATTGCGAAAGAAAATCCTCGATTCAACGGCCCGCAAACGCGCAACTTCCAAAGTAAGTTGACAAATCAGTCCATTTGCGGTTTTCTCCGTAGGTATCGCTTGTTGATGCGCTAGTCGGCGGTCCTCTCTTTTTGAAAGACTTCTGTCTTATCCATAGGTCGCAGGTGCGTCGCTAGTATAATTTTAACCCCTTTTTCTGATTTCTGTTTTTTCACCCGGAGTATGGCGGGGCATAGTAAATGGTCGAAGGTCAAGCGCTTTAAAGGTGCGCTGGACGCCAAGCGCGGCAAGATATTCAGCAGGTATGCAAAAGAAATAATGGTGGCTGCCCGAACCGGGGGAGGCGATTTGAATATAAATCCCAGGCTTCGAACCGCCGTGGTAGCGGCACGTGCTCAGAATATGCCAAACGATACGATCGAGAGGGCGATCAAAAAGGGAACCGGAGAGATCGCGGGAGGCGTACTTGAAGAACTGATATACGAAGGATATGGCCCCGGAGGGGCTGCGATCATCGTCGAGGCGGCTACGGACAACAAAAATCGAACAGCAGCGGATATTCGGAGTATTTTTAGCAAGAACCAGGGCCATTTGGCAGCGTCCGGCTCTGTCTCTTATATGTTTAGACGCAAAGGTCTGATCACCATCGCCCGGGACGCGGTGGAAGAAGAACGGCTTATGGAAGTCGCTCTGGAAGCCGGGGCTGAAGATCTGGCAACGGACGAAGATTTGTATGTTGTCACGACACCTCAGGACCGCCTCTATCAAGTGGGTGAGGCCATCAGGAGCGTTGGCATTCATGCGGAGTCGCATAAGCTTACCTTCCTGCCCGGGACAACGGTGACCATCGATCAGGAGGCGTTAGCGTCGCAGGTTTTACGCCTCTGCGATGCGCTTGAAGAGAATGACGATGTACAAAATGTTTATAGCAACTTCGATATTTCCGACGAGTTGCTAACGAAACTTTCCAATTGACCCGTCGGGAAGCGAAATCAGATCAAAAATGGAAGTTATGGCAGAAGCAAACGAACAACCTGCTTTGCTCAATCAACGTGTGGACCAGGATAAGAAACCTCGGCGGCCAAGAAGAGCCGCAGGGCCGGGTAAACTGTCGACAGCAAAGAGCGGTGTAAGAAGAACAAAACGGCCGATGAAAGCACAGGAGCCGGACTCTGCCGAAATTAGCAACAACTCAGCGCGAAGCGCGCCTGTCGAAGAACTCCAGGAACCCGACGCACAGATCGCTCTACCGCTTCCTGCTGCGGACGAAACAGTGCCCGCGGTGGATGTTTCGCCGGAAGACCGCGACAGAACTGATTCCAACGAGATGACGGAACAGGCCGCAGCACCGGCAAACGCTTCTCCGAGGTTTCTGGAAGCGCCTCCGGCGGCAGTCGACACTCCGAAATACGAACCGGTTTTCGGCGAGGGATTGATCGAGGTTTCCGGAAAGGGCTTTGGCTTTTTGAGAGACCCAAAGCGCAATTACACGCAGTCACCACAAGACATTTTTGTGACACCCGAAGTGGTTCGCAAACATGCGTTACGCGACGGTCTCTGGATCAAAGGTGAAATTCGAAGAGGAAGTCGAGGACCGCAATTGTTTAAGCTGACCCAGATTAATGGAGAGAATCCCGATAACTACCGGAATTTGCCTGTCTTTGAAGAGCTGACATCCATTAACCCGCTGGAAAGAGTTCGGCTTGAAACGGTGCCGGATCGATACACGACGCGTGTAATGGATCTGATGACTCCCATCGGCAAAGGACAAAGAGGGCTGATTGTAGCGCCGCCGCGTACCGGGAAGACAACATTGCTGCAACATATTGCCAATGCCGTTGTGAAAAATCATCCGGAGATGAAGTTGATTATACTTCTCGTCGATGAGCGTCCCGAAGAAGTTACTGAGATTCGGCGCACGGTTCCGCAGGCTGATATCATGGCAAGCTCAAACGACAGCGATATCAAGAGCCACACTCGAATCGCTCAACTAGCGATCGAACGTGCCAAGCGCCTTGTGGAAGCAGGAAAGGATGTCTTTGTATTGATGGATTCGCTTACCCGGATTGGCCGAGCTTTCAACAACGCTATGTCAGGTGGTGGCCGTACCATGAGTGGAGGCATGGATTCCCGAGCAATGGAAATTCCACGCAAGCTTTTTGCTGCCGCTCGAAATACGGAGGAAGCGGGATCACTCACGATCATGGCCACTGCCCTGATCGAAACCGGTTCGAAAATGGATGAACTCATTTTCCAGGAGTTCAAGGGTACTGGAAATATGGAAATGGTTCTGGATCGACAAATCAGCGATCAGAGGATTTATCCCGCGATTGATATTTTCAAGTCCGGAACCAGGCGCGAAGAGTTGCTTCTAGCCGTGAATGACTTGGAAAAGATTAATACCATCCGGCGGGGGCTCGCTGGCCATCGACCGCCCGAAGCGATCGAACGATTATTATCGTTTCTTAAAAAATTTCCCACAAATGCCCAGATGCTGCGTGAGATACCGGGCTAGGCGGCATTCTTGTACCCTTAGTGCAAAATGCTCACAAAATGGCGGCCTTCGTCGGGTCAGAGCTGCTATTTCAACCTGCGGCCATTCGCTTTTGTAAACCGTGAAAACGGAACAGTCCCCTGAACAGTTAAAATATGTCGAAGTAGAAGTTTTGCCTCGCCGGCGTCAGGCGCGTTGCAACTCCAGCCCTGATCCGTTCATTGAATTTGTTAGTCGTTTGCTCGATACGATTTTTCTGGTTCCCGGAACCCGAATTCGCTTCGGGTTCGAGCCGATCATCGGACTCATACCAATCCTCGGTGATCAGGCAACATCGCTGATGTCTGCGGCTCTGCTGTACCGCAGCGTGCAACATCGATTGCCAAGAATCGCCCTCGTCCGCATGGCGCTCAACATCTTGATCAACGGAGTGATCGGAATGGTACCTCTGATCGGGGATCTTTTCGTTCTTTGGTACAAGCCGAATATCCGGAATTATAAAATACTTCAGAGATATGCCGGCCACAAGGATGCCGTAACGCAGAACGATTGGCTCTTTGTCTCGCTGTTGATCGGGACAACCTTTTTTCTGATGGTATGTATTACGCTTGTTCTAACCTACGCCTTCCTCAGTCAATTTCGTTGGTGGTGAGAAGCCTCGCTACTTTAAATCATGAATACAGTTTACCTTGTCGCCAACGGCGATCTTCGACAGTCGGCTAACCAAAAATGCGAAGATGCTCAAGCTGCGATGGAGAGATCTCTCGTCGAAGCGATTCAGCGGGAAGATTTGAGTGTAAAGCGAGCACACCCGTTCGATGAGACGAAAGGCCACGGGTTCATTGATAGTCAAAAAATGGGGCTGCTGGTATTCAGGTCGATTCCAAAGGATGCGCCCGTAGTTGTGGCGGAAGCCGTTTGGCAATATAGCCAGCATCTGCTCGGAGGGTTGATCTCACATAGGGGACCTATTCTGACGGTTGCCAATTGGAGCGGGACCTGGCCTGGTCTGGTGGGACTTCTAAATTTAAATGGCTCCCTTACAAAGGCCGGGGTCAGATACAGCACACTTTGGAGTGAAGATTTCAAAGATAAGTTTTTTACCCGGAAGCTAGGTGAATGGCTCGCAACCGGAAAAGTGAAACACGACACGTCGCATGTCGTGAAATACAAGGATTCGCAGGTTCCCGGTTCGGCAAAGAAAATGGGTGAAAAAATTGCGCAAAAGCTTCGGGACGAGAAGGCGATCATGGGGATTTTTGACGAGGGCTGCATGGGAATGTACAACGCGATAATTCCCGATGAGCTTCTATTCCCGACCGGGGTTTGCAAGGAGAGGCTCAGCCAATCGAGTTTGTTCGCAAAGATGGCCACCGTGTCGGACGAGGAGGCGCGACGAACTTACGACTGGCTCGTCACGAAAGGTGTGAAGTTTCAATTGGGATGGAACGAGGAAAATGACCTCACGGAGCATCAGGTCCTGCAGCAGTGTAAGATGTACATTGCGGCCGTAAGAATCGCTGATGAATTTGGTTGTTCGACAATCGGGATTCAATATCAGCAGGGCTTAAAGGATTTGACTCCGGCTTCAGATTTGGTCGAGGGGTTGCTGAATAACGTCGATCGGCCGCCTGTCTATCATGAAACGACAGGCAAAGAGCTCTTTGCAGGAGAAGCGCTGCCCCATTTCAATGAAGTTGACGAATGCGCGGGTCTTGACGCGTTGATAACAAATAAGGTTTGGCTGCAACTCGGCTACGCCCCGGAAACGACGCTCCATGATCTGAGATGGGGACGCCATTTCAAGAACTCGGAGCTTGATGCCTACGTCTGGGTCTTCCTCATCAGCGGTGCGGCTCCTCCGGCTCATTATATCGGGGGATACAAAGGCACATCAAGTGAGCGCCAACCGTCTATGTACTTCCGGCTTGGCGGTGGAACCCTTAAGGGCATAAGCAAACCGGGCTGGGTCGTTTGGAGTCGGGTTTACATATCGGACGGCCAACTCTGTTTCGATACGGGGCTTGCTGAAATTGTAGAACTACCCGAAGCGGAAACGAACGAGCGGTGGCAGCTGACGACTCCGCAATGGCCAATCATGCACGCAGTGCTGCAGGGCATCAGTCGCAACCAGATGATGGCGCAGCACAAATCAAATCACATCCAGGTCGCCTACGGTCCAGACCGGGCCGGGGCAAGGATCGCGATGTTTGCCAAAGCCGCTGTGATGCAAGAGCTGGGACTAAGGGTCCAGTTCTGCGGCGACATCTGATCCGCTGTCCCTGATCTTATGCCGCAACAGAGCCAGATCCTTGTACACGCTCGGCTTCTTGAACTTTCGCGCGAATTCGGCAGGTCGCAGTGGACGATTTTGGGAGAGGGCAATACATCGGGCCGTATTGACGATAAGATCTTTGCCGTTAAGGCCAGCGGAAGCAGTCTTGGGACGCTGACGGAGATCGAACTGACTCACTGCTACTTCGATAAGCTCCTTCCTTTGTTGGATCGCGAATATGTCGCAGATCAGGAAATTGAGGAGTGTCTGCAGGCGTCGAGGGTTAGTGAAACTTCGCTTAAGCCCTCGGTGGAGACTTTCTTCCATGCTTATCTGCTGACACTTCCGGAGGTTAACTTCGTGGGACACACGCATCCCGTCTCCGTGAATCAAGTCCTCTGTTCGCCGCTCCGCGATTCGTTTGCGACGGAACGGCGTTTTCCGGATGAGGTTGTTTGCTGCGGACCCATTTCCCTCCTTCTGCCCTATGAGGATCCGGGTCTTGCCTTGGCGCGGCGCATTCGCGAAGGAGTGGAAGATTTTCTGCGGGAATTTAAGAAGTTGCCGAAAGTAATCTTGCTGGCTAATCACGGCGTAATCACGATTGGGCCTTCGGTCGATAGTGTTCGTGTGGCGATGGCAATGACCGTAAAAGCCGCGGAGATTTTTGTCGGTGCACATTCGCTCGGAGGTAACGTGGCGATGCCTGCCGCCGAGGTCGTCCGCATCGAAAATCGTCTCGATGAGGAATATCGCCGGAAGATATTGCGTCTCTAGCCCGCAAAATTCGTGCGCCGTGGAAAGGGCACGTTGATCCAGTGGGAGGAAGCTGACCCACCCGGCAACTGTTGCTCCAGCCGGAAGCAATCGGGGCGTGAGCCGCTGGTAACGGCGGAGCACGAGG